>Ga0210398_10000728_pt1 | contig 36327 bp, 29 predicted proteins | sample IncBWC4OmetaG_FD_161047 | JGI IMG/M metagenome (GOLD analysis project Ga0210398, IMG submission 161047) | Forest soil microbial communities from Barre Woods Harvard Forest LTER site, Petersham, Massachusetts, United States - Inc-BW-C-4-O | ecosystem: Environmental > Terrestrial > Soil >... | reverse complement strand
CGGGTTGACCGAGGCCAGCAGTTCACGGTGAGTGGCCGCGGCCTGCTGGTGCGCCGTCTGTGCCGAGGTGGGTGCCGCATGCTGCCCGTGAGCCGCAGCTTCTTCCTGAGCTGTCGGGTGGGCGACGATGCCACCGGGTCCGCCGACGTAACTTACGCGGTTAACCGTGACGTTGTTGATCACCGTCTTGTTATAGACGTTGGTGATGTGGACATTGGTGACGTTGTTGACTGTGCTGTTGTAATAGAACTGACGGCCGCGCCAGTAGCCGCCTTCGTAGCCGTGGCCGAAGTAGCCGAAGCCGTAGTTAACGCCGCCGTAGAAACCGATTACCGGTCCCCAGTAGCCGACGTTCCAGAGGTACACACCGTCATTCCACGCCCAGTACCCGGGCGTCCACAGAAATCCGGGTTGCGGCGGTTCGACCCAAGTTCCGGGGACCCAGAAATAACCCTGCGGACCCCACGCCCAGTAGCCCGGCGTCCAGATCCAGCCGGGCGTCGGCAGAGGTGGCTGCTCGTAAACCGGAAGCGCAGGGGGGCCGAGGGTGATCGAGACGCCGATCTGTGCCGGACTCGGCTCAGGTAGAACCAACGCCGTTAGCGCCAGCACTGCGGCGAGTGAAGCAGCCAGAAACTGTTTGGAACGCACACACCCTCCTAACACCGTTGGTTTGCCGTTATTCTTGACCAACTGATCAAGCCGACGGAACGCTCGCACCTCGCCGCATCGTCCGCGGTCAGATTCTACTACCAGTTGGTGTAGGACGATGCTGAATGACAGACTGGTGTCGGTTCAGTCGCTGTTCACAGTCGCCCCGTACGGGCGCCGACGCGACAGCCCGGTTCCATGTTCTAGGCAGGTACGGTCGTGACGTCGCTAGCGGCCGACAATCCCCAAGGAAGCGGGATACTCATATATATGCGCTGCCATCCGGCGCATTTTCCCCACCCCCGGGTGCAAGGGTCACGGCCGCTGGGTTCGTAGCGGTGTGTCGCGGCGCTCGCGGTCCGGCACGACGGACGTCGCGGCAACGTTCCTCAGAAGCTGGCGCGCGCGCCAATATAGGCCGAGCGCCCGAGACTCCCGTATTGATACGCGGTCTCGTAGTGCCGATCGGTGAGATTTTCGACCCGCCCGTAGATCTCCACTCGCTCACTCATCCGGTACGACGCTCTGAAATCCAGCAGCACGTAGCCGCCGAGGGCGATCTGGTTTGCCGCGTCGTCGAAGCTGCGACCGGCGTAGCGCATCGCGAGGCCAGTCGTTAGGCGGACCGGCCAACTGTAGTTGACCGCGGCGTTGGCCGCGTCCTTGGGACGTCGCGGCAGTTCGTTGCCGTACGTTGACGAGCCCGGGGAGCGATCCTGCGTGTCGGTCCAGGTGTAGTTGGCTGTGATATTGAGCTGATCGGTTGCTTTGAACGCGCCAACCAGCTCAACGCCGCGCGCGAAGGTACGCGCGATGTTGGCGTAGTAACCAAATGGCTGTGTTGCGCACAACGGACTCGGAGTCGTGCAGTCAAAGAAACTAATGAGGTCATTGCTGGTGCGCTGGAAGTATGTGGCCGAGACCACGACGCGGTCGTTCAGGGCATGGCGCTCGACGCCCGCATCCCAGCTGTTGGACGTTTCCGGCTGCAGCGCCACATTGCCGTAGGTGCTGTAGAGCTGATAAAGCGAGGGCGCCTTGAACCCTTGCCCGAAGCTGGCGCGCACAATCGTCTGCCGATCGTCCAAAGCCCAGGCGAGGGCTACCTGTCCGGTCCCGTGGCCACCGTACACATCGTGATGGTCGTAACGGCCGCCAGCCGTGAGGGTCAGTCCTCGCACAGCTTCGTATTGGGCCTGCAAATACACGCTATCAAGGTCGACGGCCTTGCGGAGCGGCATCGGTGTGACATCGAACGCCGGCGTGTCGGTGTCGATCGTGGAGTGTTCGTGCTGCGCCCCCAACACCAACTGACCGTCATGCGAGAACTGCCAAGTGCCCTGGTATTCTCCGCGCGTATTGCGGCCGACCCCATAGAATGTTTCGATACTCGGGCTGTCGTAGTTGGCCGGAGCGTCCGGGTCGTAATTGCGCGTCTCTGAATCGGTGTACTGCGCGGCGATTCGATTCGTCAGCGTATGGTCGGGGGACTGTAGGGTGAGTCCCGCATAGGCGATGGCCTGCTGGGTTTTCGCATATTCGTTGTCATCGCCGAATGCCCCGGTCGGGGTATCGTAGCCGTCGAAGTCGGTGCGCGCCTGGGTGTAATAGCCACGCAGGTCAAGCTGCAGGTCGGGGGTCAGGTTGTAGGTCAGCTGCCCGGTGGCGCCGCCGTTCTGGCTGGCGCAGTCGCGCCGGCCACCGAGGTCCTCATCAAAGGCCGGAATGCCGCTGGTGCCGTAATAGTTACCCGCGATCCGCCACATCAGAGTGTCAGACTTGCCGCCAAGATTCACCGTTCCGTAGCCGGTGTCGTGCGAGCCTCCTTCGAGGCTGCCCCCGCCACTGAACGCGCCGGTCGGCTGAGCGGTAATGATGTTGACAACGCCGCCGATCGCCTGGCTGCCGTAGAGCGTCGATTGCGCGCCACGCAGTATTTCAATGCGCGAGATGTCGCCGATGAGGAGATTCTCGAAATCAAATCCGCCGGCGGCGAGGGACGGATCGTTCAGCGTCACACCATCGATCACCACCACGGTCTGATCGCTTTCCGCTCCGCGAATGAAAACGGAAGTAGGCTGGCCCGGTCCGCCGGTGCGCGCGACTGTGACACCCGGAGTCTGCGCCAGCAGCTCGGAGGCAATCACCGCCTGACTTTGTTGGATTGCCGCCGCGTCGAGGACCGTGACCGAGTTGCCGACCTTGGAGAGCGGTTCAGGGGCGCGATTTGCGACGACCACGACCTCATCGAGTGATTCGTCGCCGCCTGCGACCACGGCCTGCGCGCAGAGGTTGATTGAGGGCCATAACAATTGAGCCGCGATTGCGGCGAGCAAGATTCGATGCTTCACGGCGAACTCCCCGAGCGAACGACCTGGCGATCCGATCGCGCTAAGGAAGGCGACTCAGCCCGTGCGAGTACGAGTCAACGCCCAGCCCTGCGCGCTCTCCCGTCGCCACTCGGTTGATTCCGCTCGCGCAGCACACCCCGGCCACTCGATTGGGCGACCACGGCAAGCAGGTCTCCTGGCTTGCGGCTCTGTCCTAGCATCACCTTCCCGGACTCTCGGTCCAGTGGTCTTTGATGCAAGGCGCACCGCTCACAGTTGCGGGGGCAGCCCGGGCTTCAACCCGAGTTCCCGTTTAATCCCGGTGGGGAACTTGTCGTGTTCGCGAAAGGTGCCTGATAGTTTCGGACGAGTCAACCGGCATGGACCTAAACGCGGGAGGCAACATCAGGCGCACGCCAGTCAGAGAGGGCGCGTGAGTACGCTGAAGCTGGGTTTGACGTTATCGCCGACTGCAACGCGCGAACCCCGCCACCGAGCGGCATGTGCCGGCTTACCGTGCGAGCGGCGCACGGGCATGGACGGGTTCAGGGCGATTCTCGAGGCGGGTGCCCGTCATCGCTCCAGTAGTCGGTCATGATGAGCTTCGTCAGATCGGCGCGCCGCGCCCAGTTCTGCTCCTCGAGCATCGGGCGGGAATAAAATGCTGGCACATGACCCAAACATAGCACCGCGACCGGCTGACTTCCTGAGGGCATCCGCAGCAGCCGGCGCAAGCTCTCGGGGTCGAATAGCGAAACCCAGCCCATCCCGATTCCCTCGGCGCGCGCCGCCAGCCACAGGTTCTGGATCGCGCACGCGACCGAAGCCAGATCCATTTGTGGCAACGTGCGTCGACCGAAGATGTGCGCTTCCCGACCAGGCATCAGTGCCGCAACCAGCAGTTCGCCACAGTCACGTACCCCCTCGACCTTCAGGCGCATGAACTCTTCTTCGCGCTCGCCGAGGGCGCGGGCGGTCTGGATGCGCTCCGCTTCGACGAGCTGGTGGATGCTGGCCCTCAATTCGGGATGACGCACTCGCACAAAGCGCCAGGGCTGCATGAGACCGACGCTCGGCGCCAGGTGGGCTGCCGCGAGCAGCCGCTCCAGCAGCGCCTCATCGATTGGGTCGGGTCGGAAATGGCGCATATCGCGGCGCTCGGCCATCACCCGATAAACGGCTCTGATCTCCGGTTCGCTGAAGTCGCTCATGGCGATCTCGTTGACCTCTGTGGTCGCGGGTCCCCTGCAGATCATTGCACGCTTTGACGGCCGCGTACGCTGATGCTCCTGGCAGCACTGCCGGGGGTGTTCGCAGGTGCGAATTTGACCCCGAAAAGGATCGGCGGCAGACTCCGCGGACGTTCAGGAGTCCTTTGATCGGACTGATCAAAGGGTGAAACGGGAAGCCGGTAAGACCCGCTAGAGTCCAGTCCGGCGCTGCCCCCGCAACGGTAGGTGAGTTGAGCTGAGTCTTTTTGCCACTGCGCCACTGGCGTGGGAAGGCGGCTTGGCCGGGAACCGTCCCCACTCACGAGCCCGTAGACCGACCTGCGACGTAGTGGCACGGGTTGCGGCGGGCAGCAGTGGTGCGAGACGTGTTGCGATCGACGCAGCCGTTTCGGCTGCGCTTCTCCCTGCCACCCCGTTTGGATCATCGCAAGTAAGTGCAACGGGATCTATTGCAGAGCTGAAGGCGCGGCTGTTTAGAAGGACAGCTCGCGGACCGATCTCGTCGCACTGGGGCGCCGTCAATCAGCGAGCAGTCGGCAACATGACACAGACAGACAAGCCGGGCAGTGACATGGCGAGCGGGAGTTCGGGCGCGTTGTCCCCTCTGTCCGGCTTCTTGCGGATTCCGCCAGTCGATGAGGCAGTTCGCCAGGCTGCCAACCGCCGACTCGACATCCTGACCAAGCCGCTCGCCGCGCTCGGTCGGCTGGAGCCCCTCGCCGCACAGGTGTGCGCGATTCAAGGGACTCTTCAACCGCGCATCGTGAGCCCGGTGGCGATTGTCTTCGCAGCCGACCATGGCGTGAGCGATCGGGGCGTGAGCGCCTATCCGCGCGCCGTCACGGGGCAGATGGTCAAGAACTTTCTGGCTGGCGGCGCCGCCATCAGCGTGCTGGCGAGACTCCAGGGCCTGGAGTTGTGGATCGTAGATGCCGGAGTTGATGGCGACTGCGGCGTTCACCCACGACTCATCAACGCCAAGATTCGCCACGGCACACGGGATTTCGTCGCGGGTCCCGCCATGACCGCGGAGGAGTGTCGCGCCGCACTGCGGCAAGGCCAGCAGGCGCTCGAGCATGTCGCGACGTCAGGCAGCAACTCGGTCGTGCTCGGTGAAATGGGGATCGGTAACACGGCCGCCGCCGCGTTATTGATGCATCGTCTCACGGGTCTGCCGCTGCCCGACTGCGTGGGTCGTGGCACCGGTCTTGACGATCCGGGGCTTGAGCGCAAGCGCATCACGTTGGCGCTCGCCTCACAACGAACGGTTGCCGACGATCCGCTGCAACTCCTGGAGGAATTCGGCGGTTATGAGATCGCGATGCTCGTGGGAGCCATGCTGGCAGCCGCAGCGCGGCGCATGCTGATCATCGTCGACGGATTTACCGTGACAGTTGCCGCGCTGCTGGCTGCGCGCCTGGAGTCCGAAGTCCTGAGTTACTGCGTGTTCGGACACTGTTCAGCGGAACAGCCGCATCGCGCCCTGCTCGGACAACTGAAGGTCGACCCCCTGCTGGACCTCTCCATGCGGCTGGGGGAGGGCACGGGCGCAGCGCTGGCAGTGTCCATCGTCAGGGCAGCTCTGGCGCTGTTCACCGAGATGGCGACTTTCGAAGGAGCCGGCGTGAGCGGCAAAGGCTCCTGAAACCGTCATGGTTCCGCGCCAGGTATCGCTGCTGTTGGTGGCGACGCAATTCCTCACCCGCCTGCCGGTGCAGCTCCCGGCTGCCTTCCAGCCAACGTGGCTGGCGGGTGCGCTGCGCTACTTTCCGTTGGTGGGTGGACTGGTGGGGGCCCTCAACGTTGCTGTCTGGTGGCTGTGCAGTCGGCTGTTTCCACCGATAGTCGCCGTCGGCCTCATGCTGAGCGCCTCGCTCCTTCTCACCGGGGCGTTTCACGAGGACGGGTTCGCCGATACCTGTGATGGCTTCGGCGGCGGCAATACGCCGGAGCGCACGCTCGCCATCATGAAAGACTCGCGCATCGGCGCCTATGGAGCCATTGGCATTTTCATGATGCTCGCGCTCAAGTGGGCGACGATCGTGGCTCTGCCTGCGGTATGGCTACCGCTCGTCATCGTCAGCGCACATGTCGCAAGCCGCTGGTGTGCGCTCGGACTCATCTGGCGACTGCGTTACGTACGCAGCACCGCGGAGCAGGGCAAGTCGCAACCCTTCGACGGCGGCCTTTCCGGGATCGGCTGGGTCACGAGTGGCCTGATCGGCGCAGCGGTTCCCCTGGCGGTGGCGGCGATCAGCCGTGCTGCGGTTCCTGACCAGGTTCTGACCGTGGCAGGCGCCGGGCTGGCCGGCTCGGCATTCGTGGCCGTGGTCTCCGCGGGTTACTTCAAGAGCCGCATCGGCGGCTACACCGGTGATTGCCTGGGAGCCGTTCAGCAAGTTTCCGAGCTGGCATTTCTGCTCGGCGCGCTTGTGCCGCTGACAGCGATGCGCGCGGCGAGCTGACCGGCAGGTGGCCGATGCTGATCTATCTCATCAGACACGCGGAAGGTTGCGGTGTTGACGGACTGTGTTACGGACGGCAGGACATCGCCGTGGCTGCCGCAGCAACTGCGGCTGCCGCGCGTGATGTGCGCACGCGAATTCCGGCCGCAGTACTGCACAGTGCGCCGATTTACACCAGTCCGTTGTCGCGCTGCACACAGCTCGCACGCGAGCTTGCCGCAGCCCGCGCACCGATCGTTGCGGCTGAACTTATCGAGCTGGACTTCGGTTCTTGGGAGGGACGTCAGTGGCACGATTTGCCCCGCAGTGAACTCGATGCGTGGGCGGATGACGTCTGGGGCTATCGCGCCGGAGGAGGCGAGAGTGCCGAGGCGGCGGCTTGTCGCTGGCGCAGGTGGGTGGCGGAGCTGCCGGCGGAAACAAACGACGCGGTGCTGGCGGTCACCCATGCCGGAGTCATCCGCGTGGCTTTGGCGCACGATCCGCTTTACGACCGCGCCGCGGCGCTGCAAATGCCAATTGCATACGGCTCGGTTCATACGCTGGTCGTCGCATCGAACGTTCGGTGGATTGTTGCTGGGGTGAACGGGTGAAGGTCTTGATTCTCGGGGGGGTTCGTTCCGGCAAGAGCCGTTACGCGGAGAAACTGGCGCGGACGCTTGACGGCGCAGTCACGGTGATCGCCACCGGTACGGCCGGGGATGCCGAGATGGCCGCACGCATCGCCGCACATCGCGCGAACCGGCCTGCGGAATGGTCTGTGATCGAGGAACCGATCGCGCTGGGGACTACACTGCGCCGGGTTGCCACTCGCAACAACGTGGTCATCGTGGACTGCCTCACGTTGTGGCTGAGCAACCTCATGTGTCACGCGGATGCGGCGCTGCTCGATCGCGAACGCGCGGAGCTGCTGGACGCATTGCCTGCGGTCTCCGGGTCACTCCTTCTGGTGAGCAACGAGGTAGGTTGCGGGATCACGCCGGTCAACGAGCTCGCGCGGCGCTTTGCCGACCAGGTGGGTACCCTGCATCAACGGCTTGCGACGGTGTGCGATCGAGTCGTCCTCATGGTCGCCGGGCTGGACGTATTGGTTAAAAACAGTCAGTTACTTGGTTCTGGCCGGCAGGGGACGGAAGCCTGATGCGCCTGGCACGCGTAGTTGCTCTGTCATTGCTGCTGAATTGCGCCGCGGGGCCGATCGTTTTTGCCGACGCTGCGATCGTGGTGGTCGACTCGGCGCACCACGAGCTGCGGTTTGATCATTCGCCGCAACGCATAGTGACCCTGCTGCCTTCGCTCACAGAATCGGTGTGCGAGCTTGGGGAGTGCGCCCGGCTCGTCGCGACGGACCGCTTCTCGAACTGGCCGGCAAGTGTGCAGCGGCTTCCCAAGACGGGCGGCGTGGATGATGCGCAGATTGAGCAGATTGTGCGCGTCAAGCCGGATGTCGTGCTGCTGGCGCACGCCTCTCGAGTCACTGAAAGGTTGCGCGGCCTCGGTCTCGTGACGCTGGAGCTCGATACCCAGACGTATGCGGACATCGCGGGCACTATTTCGACGCTGGGGGTACTGCTTGCGGTCCCGGAGCGTGCGGCGGCACTGAACCGGGAGATCGAGCGTTCGGTGAGTGAGGTGGCTGCAGACGCCGGCGCGCATCTGCGAGGTCGCTCTGCGCGCGTCTATTTTGAAGTCGACGCAGGACCCTACGGCGCAGGTCCGCAGTCGTTCATCGGTGTGATGCTCGCGCGCCTGGGCGCGCGCAACATTCTCACGGCGGATCTGGGGCCGTTCCCCAAGCTCAACCCGGAGTACGTCGTCCGCCAGAACCCGGACGTGATCTTCGTGTCGCCAACGGAAGCTCCGCAGCTGGTGAATCGCCCCGGCTGGGACCGGATCCGCGCGGTGCGCGAACAGCGGCTGTGCGCTTTTGCGCCCGAGGTGCGCGACACGATCGTGCGGCCCGGCCCGCGCGTGGCAGAAGGGTTCCGGGCAATGGCGAATTGCCTGGTACGGGTGACACCGTGAGTTCAATTCCGGCGGTGGTCCAGGCAGACGCGGATGGCGCACGGCAGCGCGCCAGACGGTTCGGAGCCTGGCTGTGCGTGTATCTCTTGTTGGCGTTACTGCTCACAACGATGAGTCTGGTGGTGGGTACCTCGAGCGTTCGTACCTCCCTCAGCTGGCTGCTCTCACCGGAGGCGATGAGCGACACGGTGCTGTGGCAGATCCGCTTGCCGCGCGCGCTGGGCGCATGGTTTGCGGGTGCTCTCCTGGGGCTTGCCGGGGCGATCGCGCAGGGCGTATTCCGCAACCCGCTCGCGGAACCGTATTTGCTGGGCAGCGCGTCCGGGGCGGCGCTCGGCGTGACCATCAGCCTGCTGGTGACCGATGCCTCCATCACCGGGCTCGCCTGGATCGGACAGCTGGGACTCACCGGTGCGGCCTTCGCCGGAGCCTGTGGCGGAATCGCGCTGACTTTGGCTCTCTCGCGCGGCACGCTGCAGACTGCCAGTCTGCTGCTCGCTGGGGTGGTGGTCGCTTTCCTGCTGGGTGCCATCATGTCGCTGCTGCTGCTGCGCTCGCCGGATACCTGGCGGGCGATGCAGAGCTTCCTGCTCGGCACCACGGCGCTTTTGGGCTGGCGTTCGACCATTCTTCTGGCGCTGGTGTTTGGCGCCTGCCTGCTGCCGGCGGCGCTCTTGTCCCGCGGGCTCGATGCGCTAACCCTGGGCGAGGATACGGCGCAGTCCCTTGGCGTGCCGCTGGCAGGGCTGCGGCTCGCGCTTCTCGGCTTGCTGTCGCTCGCCACGGCTGCCTCCGTGAGCCAGCTCGGGGTCGTCGGGTTTGTGGGTCTCGTCGCTCCTCACCTGGTGCGCGAATCGGTGCATGTCAATGGTCGTCAACTGGTGATCGGAGCGGCTCTATGTGGAGGAGCCCTGCTGCAGGCGGCCGATCTTCTCAGTCGTTGGATGATCCGCCCTTCGGAGCTGCCAGTCGGAATCGTGACGGCCTGCGTCGGAGGCGTCTACCTGGTGCTGCTGTTGTGGCGCAAGGCGCAGCGCGCGTGAGGCTCGCCTTCTTCCTGTGAGCCGCGACGTCGCAGTGCTGGCGTGTCGTGATCTGGATGTCCGCTTCGGCGTTCGTTCGGTGCTGGAGCGGCTGAGTCTCGACATCGCAGGCGCCTGCTGGACTTCAATCATCGGTCCCAACGGCTGCGGCAAATCGACCTTACTGCGCACCCTCACCGGACTCATTCTGCCGCTGCGCGGCAGCGTTTCGCTGTACGGACGGCCGCTGAACAGCTGGCCGCGGCGTGAGCGCGCGAAGCGCATGGCATGGCTGGCGCAGACCATGGAGCCGTCGGAGCTCACGGTGCGCGAGTGTGTCGGTCTGGGGCGCTTCGCGCACACCGGCTGGCTGGGTCATCGGGACGCCGCCGATGACACCGCGATCGAGCGGGCTTTGGCGGCGACCGGTTCGTTAGCCCTGGCGCAGCGCCGGCTCTCGACGCTGTCGGGCGGTGAGCGTCAGCGCGTCAGCCTTGCCCGGGTGCTGGCCGTTGAGGCTTCGGTGTTGCTGCTGGATGAGCCGACGACGCATCTGGATCCGCCCCACCAGCTCGACATCGTGCGCATCCTGCGCGAACAGGCGCAGCAGGGTCGCGGCAGCATCGTGACGGCTATCCACGATATGTCGGTGGCGTTGATGGCCGACCGCGTCATTGTGATGGGCCCACAGCGACTCATCGGCCACGGTTCGGTGTCCGAAGCCTTGGCGGGCGACTGGCTCTCCCAGGCGTTCGGAACATCGATCAGGATCATTGATTATCACGGCTCGCATCTGTGGCAGCCGCAACTGACCAAACCGAACCATGGCTGAATCTCCGCCGCGCCAGAAACCGTATCAGCGACCGACCGGGAAACGCCGTGGGCTTCTGATCATCAACAGCGGCGATGGCAAGGGCAAGACGACGGCGGCGCTCGGCCTCAGCGCGCGCGCACATGGCCGCGGCAAATCAGTGCGCTTCTTCCAGTTCATGAAGCTGGGGGTGGCACGTTTCGGCGAGCATCGCGCGCTCGAACAGCTGGGGATCAGCTGGGAGGGTCTCGGCGACGGCTTCAGCTGGAAGAGCAAAGATCTTGAGCGGTCAGCACAGCTGGCGCGGGCCGGTTGGCTGCGCGCCGCTGCGGCGAGCGCCAGCGGAAAGCACTTTCTCGTGGTGCTCGACGAACTCACCTACCCGCTGATTTACGGGTGGATCGAGGTGAGTACGGTGCGCGAGGCACTAATCGCGCGACCGTCACAGGTTCACGTGATGATTACCGGGCGGCGCTGTCCGGCGGAGCTGATTGAAATCGCCGACACGGTGACGCAGATGCGCCTCGTCAAACACGCGTTCAAAGCCGGGGTGCCGGCACAACCAGGTATTGAACACTGAGGGCAGTTTGCACACCACAGCGATCATCCGCGCTGGCGCAGCCGTGTTCGCGTTTGCCGTCGACCACGCGTGCGGCGAGCCACCAGCGCGCATTCATCCGGTGGTTTGGATCGGCGAGGCGCTGGCAGCGACCGGCGCACCTTGGGCCGATTCGCCGCCGCGCGTTGCGTTTGTCTACGGGGCGCTCTGCTGGATCATCGGCGCCAGCGCTTCGGTTGGCGGTGCCTGGCTGATCACGCTGCTCATCCGCCGCCATGTGGGTTCTGGCAGTCCCACGGCGCTGCTCGCGGCGGCGGTGATACTCGGACTTCTCCTGAAGCCGCTGCTCGCGTGGCGCATGCTGCGGGAGGAGGTTGCAGCGGTCGAGCGGTCATTGGCGCTCGGGCTGGAGCAGGGGCGCGCGCAGCTACGCCGCCTGGTGAGCCGTGACACCCGCCAGCTCAGCGAAACGGAGATTCGCGAAAGTGCCTTGGAGAGTCTCGCGGAGAACCTCAACGATTCGCTCGTGGCGCCGCTCTTCTGGTTTGTGCTCGGAGGTTTACCTGCCGCTGCACTCTACCGTTTCGCCAATACCGCAGATGCCGTGTGGGGTTACCGCGGTCAGTGGGAGTGGGCGGGTAAATGGGCTGCTCGGGCGGATGATGTGCTGTCGTATGTCCCGGCACGACTGACTGCTGTGCTGCTGGCGCTTGCGGGTGGCCGTTCACTTACCGGTATCGCAGCGGCTGCCGCCGTCACTCCCTCGCCGAACAGCGGCTGGCCGATGGCAATGCTGGCGCGAATTTTGGGAGTTCGGCTCAGCAAACCGGGAGTTTACGTGTTGAATCCCGAGGGGGGATCTGCGGACGCCATTCACATGTTTGACGCTGCTCAGATCTGCGCACATGCCGCGATCTTCGCCATTGCCCTCAGTGTCGCGGTGCTGCTCGCCCTCGGAAGCTGGTTGTGAGTGTCAGCGTGCGTGCCGCGCCGCACGGCGGGCCCGATGGCGGTCCGCCCATTGCGGTGGATTTTTCGACCAACGCGCACCCGCTGGGTGCAAACCCCTGGGTCCGCGAACAGGTCCTCAGGGCAGACCGCGCACGCTATCCCGATCCGCAATACGCCCACCTGCGCTGCCGGCTGGGCGATTTTCATCAGGTCGATCCCGAGCGCATCGTGGTTGGAGCCAGTGCCAGCGAACTGATCTGGCGTGTGACGAAGCTCTGGCGCGCAATAAGGAATGGCGCCGTCGTCACGGACGGCCGCACCTTCGGCGAGTACTTGCGCGCCGCAAAGATCCTCGGTGTACCGGTAACGGCCGACCCTCGCCGGCGCAGGGGTCCGTCGCTGCACTGGCGTTGCCATCCGGACAACCCGACCGGGGCACTGTGCGATCTGGCAGTCGAGCAGGCACTCACGGACCGAGGAACGGGAGGACGGGACGGCGGCAGCACCGGCGTCGTGATCGCGGATCTGGCTTACTGGCCGTTTCTTGCATTGCTGTCGGAGCAGCGGCGGTTCGCGCCGGGCGCGGGCCCACCTTGGTCTGATCGCGTCGCGCAACTGTGGTCACCCAACAAACTGCATGGACTTACCGGCGTACGTGGGGCTTACATGATTTTGGCTGCAACGAGCAGCGGTCACCTGAGCGCGCGGCAGCTGATCAACCTGGCGCCGAGTTGGGTGCTGGGAGCTGACGGTGTGGCGATGCTTGAGGCCCACACCAGCCAGCAAGCACTAAGGTTCCTGCGCGAGTCGGCGCCGAAGCTGCGCCATTGGAAGGTGGATCAGGACCGTCGCCTCAGCGAGGCGGGCTGGCGGCCGCAAATCAGTCCGCTGCATTTCGGCCTGTGGCGACCGCCAATCGAGCGCTCAAGAATGCGTGACTGGCAGCTGCGATTACGTCGCGCCGGGTTCAAGCTGCGAGATGCGACTTCCTTTGGCCGTCCTGGCTGGGTGCGCTTGGTCAGTCGCGCGCCGGCCGAAGTGCAGCAGCTTCTCGAACTGACTGAGCGTTTTACCCGCGCCACCCCAAGGCTGAGCCGCACGGTTGGCGGCAGAGCGGTGACAGGATGACAGCCAAAGGCGCCGCCATCATGGTTTGCGGCACGAGCAGCGGGGCCGGCAAGAGTCTGCTGACAACGGCACTGGCGCGTTTCTACGCTCGCCGCGGCCTCAAGGTCGCGCCCTTCAAGGCGCAGAACATGAGCAACAACGCGCGCGTTGTGGAAGATGGCGAAATGGCCAGCGCGCAATACTTACAGGCGCTCGCTGCGCGCTGCATCCCGCATGTGCAGATGAACCCGGTGCTGTTGAAACCTGAGAGCGAAACTCACAGTCAGGTCATCTTACTCGGACGGCGCGACGATGCCTTGGCATCGATGGAGTGGCGCCATCGCTCTGAGCATCTGTGGCCGACGATCAGGTCCTGCCTGACGAGTCTTCTGTCCAGCAATGATCTGGTGATCATCGAAGGCGCCGGATCACCCGCGGAGATCAACCTGCAGGCCACTGACATCGTGAATATGCGTGTGGCGGTGGAGGCGCAGGCGGCGACATTGCTCATCTGCGACGTCGATCGCGGCGGTGCCTTCGCCCATCTCTATGGCACGTATCAACTGCTGCCCGCGGAGCAGCGCGCCTTGATCCGCGGTTTTGTCCTTAATAAGTTTCGGGGAAATGTCGAGTTGCTGAGTCCCGGACCTGAGATGCTGCGTTCGCTCACCGGGGTACCTGTTGTCGGCGTGCTGCCCATGTGGCGCGAACATGGCCTGCCTGAGGAGGATGGCGTATTCGACGCGCGCCCATCCGGCAGCGGATTTTCGATTGCGGTCGTGGCGTACCCGGGCATCAGTAATTTGGACGAATTTGCCCCGCTGCGCAGCCTGCATGGCGTCTCGGTCAGCTGGGCCCGGCACGTCGACACCATAGCCGGGGCGGATTTGCTCATACTGCCCGGCTCCAAGCACGTGGCGCAGGATCTTGGCTGGCTGCGTCGGACCGGTCTCGATGTCGCCATTGCCGAGCATGTCAGAGCGGATAAGCCGACGCTCGCGGTTTGCGGTGGCCTGCAGTTGCTCGGACACGAGTTACTGGACCCCGAGGGCGTGGAGGGCGCCGCTGAGGGATTGCGGATCCTTCCGCTCGTGACGGAGTTTCAGCGCGACAAGCGTTACCGGCGTCATACGCAGGTGTTTGCCGAGCTGCAGGGTTTCTGGAAACCCTTGAGCGGGCTGTCGTTTGACGGCTACGAGATCCGCCACGGACGCACGCGCACCGTCGATGCAGTTGACGCGCGGCTGCAGCCCGCCCTGCCGGCGGATTGCGCCTGGCAGATGGGGCCGGTGCTCGCTCTCTACACCCACGGCCTGTTCGAGAACAGCGGTGTGCTGCGCGCGCTGTTTGGGGCCGCTGCGCCAAACCTGGAGGACATCTTTGAGGCGCTGGCGACGTTCGCCGAGCAGCACATCGGCGTTGACACACTGCTGGGACTCCTACCCGCGGACTCCGTTCGCGCCATGATCTGACGGCGTGCGCGCCCGCTCCGCAGAGGCGGGGGCGCTGTGCCGCGGCCGAGGTGCCGCCCGAGCGACCCGCCGTCCGGTTGCCATTCAAGCCGCCAGCACTCTCTTGTGCGCCACGAGTGACGGACTCTGTTTCAGCCCCTTGATTTCGATGGGCTCCGGAGACACCGGTGGTGGCCGCGGTGGTCGTTTGTCCGGGAACGCCGAGCTGCGGTAAACCTCGAGCTCGAAGCGCAGCGAAGTTCCCCGCCGCTGCATCCGAAGCGCCGCGGCTTGCGTAGTACCCCCTGAGTCACGGCTTCTTCAGGGGAACTCTATGTATCGACAGCATCTCGTGCTGGCCACGCTCGTCGGGGCCGCGTTCCTGCCACTCCTTGCGCTGGCCTCAAGCCATCGGGAGGCGCCCTTCATCACCACCCGCCCCAAAGTGGATGGCACGGATTTCTACATGTTCAACAGCTACGAGGCCGGTCGTGCCGGGTACGTCACGCTCATCGCCAATTACCAGCCGTTCGAGAACCCGCAGGGTGGGCCCAACTACTACACGATGGACCCCAATGGCCTGTATGAGATTCTCATCGACAACAACGGCAGCGGCACCGAGTCACTCACCTTCCAGTTTCGCTTCAAGACCATGGACAGTGGCCTGACCGTGATGGCAGGCAGCAAATCCATACCCGTTCCGCTGAGCAATATCGGGCCGCTGAGTGCAACCAGCCAAGCGGCGCAAAACGTGGCCGAGACGTATACGGTGACGCTGGTACGCGGGGATCGCCGTACCGGCAATGCGGTGCAAATTGCTGATGCGAACACCGGCACCACGACCTTCACCAAGCCCTTTGACAATATCGGCAACAAGTCCATTGCCAACTATGCGGCCTACGCCGCGAGCTTCATTCACACCATCACGATTCCCGGATGCGGTGCACCGGGCCGGGTGTTTGTCGGTCAGCGCCAAGATGGCTTTGTGGTCAATCTCGGCGAGACATTCGATCTGGTGAACATCAAATACCCGGTGGAGGAGTTGGCGCCCGCCGGCGTGAATGCCCGCAACCTCGCGCCGAATTCGCTCGCCGGCTACAACGTCACCTCGATCGCTTTGGAAGTGCCGGCCGCGTGTCTCACCGCCGCGCCCACCCTGCCGGTTATCGGCGGCTGGACCACGGCGAGCCTGCGCCAGGCGGCGGTGCTCAATCCGGTCCCGCAGAGTCCCCAGAGCGTGGGCAGCGTGGGCGCGGTCACCGCAGCGACCGGTGCTGCAGTTGAAGGCGGCGCCTGGTCCCAGGTGTCGCGCCTGGGAATGCCGCTCGTGAACGAGGTGATCATCGGCCTGCCCGATAAGGATCGCTTCAATGCTTCGGCGCCGAAGAACGATGCGCAGTTCGCTGACTACGTGACCAATCCGTCGCTGCCGGTGCTGTTGCAGGTGTTGTTCGGCTCGGCAGGAGTGCGTGCGCCGAATGTTTATCCGCGCACCGACCTGGAAGCGGCCTTCCTGACCGGCATCAAGGGTCTCAATCAGCCAGCCAACGTCACTCCGGCCGAAGAACTTCGCCTCAATACCAGTACGCCTGTCACCCCGCTGGCTTCGCAAAATGATCTGGGTGTGCTCGGCGGCGATACGTCCGGGTTCCCGAACGGCCGTCGCCCGATCGACGACGTGGTGACCATCGAACTGCGCGTGGCGATGGGAATCCTGCTGTCGCCCTTCGATGGCAGCTCGGCCGATCCGGATCCCGCGTCCGATGCGTCTCGTCAATTGCATTACACCGACGGGGTCGAGCCGAATCCGAACAACTACCTGCCCGCTTTCCCATACCTGAATACCGCGCTCGCCGGCTCCCCGACCAGCGCCAACGACTAAGAAGGGGTACTGCGATGAAACGCAAATTGGCAATGATGGGTACGGCCGCGCTGGCGGCCGGCCTGGTCACCGCGTGCGGTGGGGGCTCTGATGACACGGCGACGACTTCTGCGCCCGTGTCCAATCAGGCACTCGATACCGCTCAGGTTCTGGCGCAGGCGCGGACCACCTCGGAGACCGCGTCTCCCTTTGCGGTGAACGATGGGGCGCTGGTGCTCACTGACACCAGCGAAAGCAGCGAACCCGCCAGCGTCAACGGGATGTAATTCCCATCGACGTCCCGCTGACATCCGGCAGCCCTTCTCGGCGTAGGCGCGCAGGGCTGCTCGGCCGGGCACTGCTCGGGTTGGGGTTTGCGGTCGCCGCCCCGGCATGGACTTCACCGTACGTGCCGCGAAGTGACGCGCAGGTACTGGTCGAGTTGCCGGCCGGCGCCCGCCACAGCGCCGTGGAGACTCGCGATCTTGCCCGGTCACGGCTGGATGTCGCTCTGCCGCTGTCGCAGTTCTACATTTCCCGGGCGCGCGCCACCGGTGATCTGCGCTTTCTGGGCTATGCCGAGGCGATCCTGAACCCGTGGCAGAGCCGCGTGCCGCTCCTGCCTGAGGTGCTGGTCCTGCATGCGACCATTCTGCAGAGCCGCCACGCATTTGCTCCGGCACTCACCGAGCTCGATCGGGCGCTACGCGTGCAACCCGAGGATGCGCAGGCGTGGCTCACGCGTGCGACGGTCCTGCGTGTGCTGGGTCGCTACGATGAGGCGCTGGAATCCTGCCGCCACCTCGCCGTGTCCGCCGATGCCGCGATTACCGCCTTGTGCAGCGAGAGCTTACGCAGTCTCACTGGTCATCTGCAGAGCGCCTACGCGACCGTCGCCGCGCTCGGGCAGCAGACGCTGCCGCCCGAGGCACGCGCGTGGCGCTACTCGGAACTCGGTGAGATGGCTGAGCGCCTGGGGAACGATGCGGAAGCCGAACGCTGGCTCAAGGCTGGATTGCAACTGGCACCCGAGGATTTCTACTTGCGGGCAGCCTGTGCGGATTTGCTGCTACGCCACGGGCGGGCTGGGGAAACGCTGCAACTGCTGGCCGGCTACGAGTCCGTCGAGCCGATGTTGCTGCGCAGCGTCATTGCGCACAAGCTGCTGCGGGACGGCTCGAGCGAGCAGGCGCAGGCCCGGCTGGCAGCCGCGTTCGAACTCGAGCAGCTGCGCGGTGATGCGGTGCATCGGCGCGAACAGGCGCGCTTTTTTCTCGACGTGGAGCCGCAGCCGTCGGCGGCATTGGCGGCCGCACAGGAAAACTGGCGCGTTCAGCGCGAGCCCGACGACATCCTGATCCTGCTGCGTGCCGCGCGAGCCGCTCATCAGTCGCAGGCGGGTGAGCCGGCTCGCCGGTTCCTGCAGCAGCAAAGCCTCGAAGACGCGCGCCTCGGCGCGGCGACTCTATGACACGCTGCTTGCGCTTTATGGCGCTGCTGCTGCTTGCGTCGGTAGCGCCGGCGCACATCGCCAGCAACGGTTTTCTGGTCGCGCGGGTAGAGGGCAGCACGATCAGCGGCTCGATTGAATTGGCGGTGCGCGATGTCGAACTGGCCATCGGCGTCGATGCCAACCGAGACGGCAAGGTCACCTGGGGCGAATTACGCGCGAGCGAGCCACGGCTCGTGCACTACCTCGAGCAGCATGTATACCTCTCCGCCGAATCTCGCAGCTGCCCGTTGCAGTTTCAGGCCCTGCGAGTCAATGAGCGGGTGGACGGCACTTATGCCTGGTTGCCATTTTCGGCCGACTGCGGGATGGACGTGCGACAGCTGAGCATCCGCTACTCGGCTCTCGACGACATTGATCCCTCGCATCGCGGGTTGTTGACGCTGACAGCGGGATCTGTCGTGCAGACAGCCGTGCTCGGCGGCCTGGACGGAGCGGCCATTTTTTCGCTGTACGCGCCGGCCCGCTGGGGCGCCTTTGTGGAATACCTGCGGGCGGGTATCTGGCATATCTGGAGTGGCATCGATCATCTGCTGTTCCTGCTGTCGCTGCTGCTGCCGGCCGTACTGCTGCGAAGAGGCGATCGCTGGGAGCCGGTGCCGCGTCCGTGGCCGGCGTTCATGGGCATTCTCAAAGTGGTGACCGCGTTCACCCTGGCGCACTCGATGACGCTTTCACTGGCCGCCCTGGATATCGTGCGCTTGCCAAGCCGGCTGACTGAATCCGTTATCGCTGCATCGATCATCGTCGCGGCGCTCAACAACATATTTCCCTTGGTCACGAACAGCCGGGCGCGAATCGCGTTCGCATTCGGCCTGCTGCACGGTTTTGGCTTCGCGTCCGTGCTGGCCGATATGGGATTGCCCAGCGGTGCCAGGTTGCTATCGTTGCTGGCATTCAATCTCGGCATCGAAACGGGCCAGCTGGCGGTGGTGCTGACCGTGATGCCGGTGGTGTACGCACTGCGCTCTACTGTGTTCTACCGTCGAGCCCTCCTGCCCTGGGGATCGGCGGCGGTCGCATCGATAGCCCTGGTCTGGTTCGTGCAGCGGGCTCTGTTGCCCTCGGGCTGAGCCGGCACGCAGGGGAGCGGCGGCTGATGAAACCACTCGCCAGTTAGCGGAGTCTTCTGCTTGTTTACCTGCGGACTGAGCGCGCCTGCGGATCGGTGTGCGGGCTGTGGGAACTCTGCAGAGAGAAATCGGACGCTGCACTCGGCAGGCCAGCATCGCGCGAGTTCGCGGTCCCGGCGGTGCGTGCTGATTGTTCTGAGTTGTGAGCAGCGTCTGATTCCGGAGAGGGAGTGCGCGTTTGCGCCAACCATTATGACCAATGACGGTAACGGCGCGCGCCGGCTTCGTTACCCTTTTTTACGTGATCCGGCACATACCGACATTCTGTTCAGTGGCAATACTGCTCCTCAGCGGATGCGGCGTATCAGAGGTATCCAGCGGCACTGGCGCTGCACCGTCAACGCAGCAGAGCAGCGGTGGCACCTCGAGCCGTCCGACGGGATTTCCATCTCCGCCCGGTCCGCAGGGGCAGCAGCCGCTGCCGCCGACTGCTGCGGTCAATCCGGCCGGAATCTGGGACCTTCAGGACACGGTCAACGGTAATCCGTTGACCGAAGCAGTATTGATCGGCAATGGCATGTATCTGGCGCAGGCCACTGCCGACCAGTTGGGCTGTCAGGATCTGACGGCAGGCACCTACACCATAGGCGGCGAGACGTTCACCGGCAGTGGAGTCAGCAATCTGCTCGCCGGCTGCATGACCGCAGGCGGACAAAACTACTTTTCCTGGAACGTTACCGGCTGGGTCACCGGCACCGAACTTGACCTGGAGTTCGCTACCGGCACCAATATCGTGCCGACGCTCGGCGCCACGTTAGACCCTCTGTACGGCGAGGCGTCTAGTCTTACGCGGCTGGCGGGCACGTGGAACGACGGCGGCAACACGATGACCGTGAATACGGACGGGACCTTCGTCGAGCTGCAGACCAGCGGCTGCGCTTTGAACGGGGTGTATACGATTTTGGACGCCACACACAATCTGTACGGCGTGTCGTTTCAGCTCAGCGGCTGCACCGCGCCCCTCGCCGGGATCCCTTTCATGGGTCTGGCGTACGTCGATGATACCGATCCCACCAATCTGCAGATCCATGAGGGTGCCAGTGGTCCGGATGCCGCCGACAGCAGCAACACCGTTGTAGTGTTCGACGTCATCAGCCAGCACTGAGGAACCTTCAGCGCGGCGCGAGCTCGGATCGGCGGACTTCCCGGCGCCTGCACCTCGCGCACCTTCGCTTGCTCAACACGAGGGTCGCGACAGTCGCTGCCTTAACAGCTGCTGATGACCTCTGCCGCAGCGATGCGTGTCGCACCGGGGCATGCGAAAATAGTCGCGGACTTCAAGCGGAATTCTCGCGGACGTAGGTCACCAGGGCTCGAAGCCCCGCGCGCCGAATCCGCCGAATGTTCACAGTTGTCGTCGCCCACCGCTCGGCGAGAGCTGCCGCCGACCCGCGGGCCATATAGTTGTGGCCCGGTGAGCGCTGCCGTTGCAGGACTGTCTGGACCAGCACGGCGCGGGTACGAGCGTCGAGAGTTGCAAGGACACGCTGTACCAGGTGAATCGTTGGGAACTCCTGCGGCAGCGTTTTGCCGTCACACAATAGCGCGGCGATCTCCTGCTCCGAGCGGCTGGTAACTACACAAGCCTCCGCGGCCGGCGGTCGAGTCGTGCCGCCCTGCGTGGGTACGCTGGGCGAGATTTCCGGGTCAGGGCGCAAGACCGGCTGAGACTCAATGAGTGTGGGTTTCGGTCCCCGGAAACACGGCAGTTCCGTCGGACCACTTGGGCACCAGAACGAAGAAATAGGTCATCGGCCCCACATCCTGGGAAAATACCGGAGCAGCGGTGGAATTGGCGCCCCAGAGCGCGCCGTCGGTATGCGGCATGAAAAACATCACGTGGGAATACCAGTGACCGCCGTTATCGGTGATGTAGCCCTGCTTGGACATCATGTAGGACATCGCGCCGGGTTCGGGATCGGCAACGCGGTGCGCGGCGAGTGCCGCGCGGGTACGCGCGGCCATCTCGTCCTTGGAAACACCCGCCAGCACCCAGCGCGTGGTCTCGAGATAGGCAGGCAGCACGGAACGCACGGCCGGGGGATTCAGACAGATGGCCACGCGGATCTTGGGATTCCAGAACTCGGCGTTGTCGAAGGTGTTGACCCAGGATCGCTGCACCAGACATGTGAAGCCGTTCTTGCCCTTTACCGTAGTCTGGTAATCGTGGCTTCCCAGCGTCAGGATCTCGGCGTCATTCGCGATCGAAGCCGGTGCGGCGCTGCGTGCCAGGGCGATCTCCTCGGCGGGGCTGGCCATGCGGAATGGCTCAAAGGAGGTCGGGGGCGGGTAGGTGGCCTGGGGGCCGGCGGCGCCGGCCGGTACCACCACGCCCAGCAGCATCAGCCAAGCTCCGCCTGCCGCCGCGATCATCGTGCGCATGAAGGCCTCACCTTGTCGTTCATAATCAGAATGTCAGAGTCAGGTTGCCGAACAGGTATCGTCCCAGCGCATCGTATACCTGTGGATAGGTATTGTTGTTCACGAATGGCGGGCTGAAGTAGTCGGTCGACAGGACCGGCGGATCCTTATCCAGCACATTGTTAACACCCACACGCACACTGACGGTCTTGTTGATCACGTAGGAGGCCGTCAGGTCGATGTATGAATAACTCGGAATCCTCGACCAGGGCGGATAGGTCTGTCCGCTCAGGAGTGGATTCGGGCTGTTGGTATCTTGGAGCACTTTGGCCAGGTAGCGCCAGCGGACACCGAAGCCCAGGCCGTCGAGGGGCGTGTCGTAGTTGACCGTGAATGTGCTCTTCCATTTCGGCTCTGGCACCCCGCAGGTATTGCCATAGTAGCCGGCGCAGTTGTAGGACTGCACGCCGAGCGCGCCACCGGGCTCGGTGATGAACTGCGCCGTGTAGGTTCCGGCGTAGTAGAAGCTGAGCCGCCCCAGCCGGTTGAGGTCGTACTTGTAGTTGGCAGTGACGTCGACGCCGCGGCTCTGCAGCGCACCCAGGTTCATGGTCGGGTCATTGATGTAAGCGCCGCTCGAGGCCCACAAGGTGCCCGCGCCATCGCGGTGGACATTATTGCAGAACGTCGAGGTGTCGAATGCCAGGCAGTCCTGCAGCTGCAGGGCAAAGCCATAGGAGCTGATGACGTCCTTGATGCGAATGTTGAAGTAGTCCACCGTCAGGCTGAGGTTCGGTACGAAGTTCGGCGTGAGCACGAAACCGAATGAGGTGGTATCCGAGGACTCGGGCTTCAGGTGAGGGTTGCCGCCGACCAGGCCGTTGTACTGGGCGGCCGGGCTGGGCAGGATCTTGCCGTACTGTGCTGCCGTGACCCCGGTATGGGCACACTGTGCCGGCGTCGCGGTGGGAAAACCTGTGGTCGATCCGGCGCACGGATCGTAGGAGCCCTCCAGAGCCAGGCCCCTTTCGATGAATAGCTCCTGTAAGTTCGGCGCGCGCACGGCACGCTGGTAGCTGCCGCGGAAGCGGATGTCACTGCTCGGTGCCCAGTTCAGACCGAACTTGTAGGTATTGGTGTTGAATCCCTCGCTGTAGGAGGAGTAGCGGTAACCGGTCTCAAATGACAACTCCTTGGCGAAGGGCTTGTCCGTGATGAGCGGCATACCGCCTTCGAGGTAACCCTCCCAGACTTGGAAGCCGGCATTGAGCGGGAAGATCGGCCCGCCCGTCCCGAGCAGGTCCCAGTTCTGCAGCGGCCCGTCCGGGTCCAGCGTGGCGTACTCCGAGCGGAACTGTGAGCCGACGTTGATCAGCAGACCGTCCTCGGTGCCAGGCACTTTGAGGCCGTACTTGCCGAGGTCGCCGGTGATGTTGCCGTCCCACACGCGTTCCTCGGTGGACCCGGTGATGGACGACTCGGTATCGACGTAGTTGAGGGCCGCCTGCGTCACCCCGCCGATCTGGAAGATGTTGTAGGGCACACAACCGGACGCGCCGCTGGCGCACACCGGCTGGCCTTTGGAGTTCGTGGTCACCTCCAGTGCATTGGCGAGCGCGGACTTGGAGAAGTTGCCGGTCGCGTAGCTGGAGAAGGCCGTCTGGCCTTCCATGGCATAGGTATCGAACTTCCAGCCGGGGGCGATCTCACCCTTCACGCCCACGACGATGCGGAAGGAGGTGTGGTCGAGCGTATTGTCGCGCGTGCCGCCCTCGACGTTACGCCGGCCGAGAAGGAACTGCGAGTACTGCTGCCCCGGAGCGCACAGGATCGACTGCTCCTGTGCCGACAGGAACGGATTGCTGCAGTTGACCTGTACGGTACCGTTCGGCAGCCCGGCGTACGCACCGGTGAGATTGATGCCGCCGCCCTGTCCGATGAAGGCACCGCCCGGTGCGATCTGTGCGCTCGAGTTGTCCTGCATGAACATGAATTCGTCGTACACCTGAACTTTGTCGGTGAGATCCAGGTGCAGAAACTGGCCGGCGGTCCAGCGCTCATCGGGACGCTGCCAGAAGTTGCTCGGCGCATAGTTGTACTTGTATTGGTCGCCCCAGGGGATGAACTGATTGCCACCCGCACCACCGATGGTGTAGCTGTTGAAGGCGTTCGGCCCGTTGAAAGGAACGAACCGTCCGGGGTAGGAGGTGCTCGATCCGCCGCAATGGAACGGGAAACCGTTGTTGATCAGACCGCCGGTCGCGCTGGTGTTCATATCAGGCGAACAGGTGCTGAAGTCGCGATCGGCGCCGAGCAGCGGGTTCAAGCGCCGATAGCCAGCGTAGGCGGTGAAGTTCCCGGCGCCGTCCGCGAGGTTACGGCCCCAGATCAGGGTGATATCGCGACCGGCGCCGTCGGTGACGGTGTGCGAGGGTTGTGGAGAGCCATCAGCGGCGAATATGGCGCCAATCGGGTTGTCGTTGGTGTGATTGTAAATCGAGGCGTTGGCGTCGATCTTGAAACCTTCGAAATGGTCGTTCATCACGAAGTTGACAACACCTGCGACCGCGTCCGCACCGTAGGTGGAGGAAGCGCCACCGGTCAGGACGTCGACGCGCTCAACCAGCGCTGCCGGAATGTTGTTGAGATCGGCCGACGCTGTGGCCGTGGTCGGATCGCCGGGCATCAGGCGCCGGCCGTTGATCAGCACCAGGGTGCGCTGCGCGCCGAGGCCGCGCAGGTTGACCGTCGCCTCACCGGTGGCGCCGTTCGACAAGTCGCCGCCCATGTCGGCCATCACCTGCGGCATGGTGTTGAGAAGATCTTCGATTCGGGTCGCGCCCGACTGTGCAATCTGCGCAGAACTGACCGTCGTCACCGGACTCACCGACGTAAGGCCAGGTTCGATGATACGCGAACCGGTGACCACTACCTCGGCGATCGGCGCGGCTACGGGAGCTTCAGCGGCCGGTGCGGCCGGACCTTCCGCCTCCGCGTGCGCGATGGGCGCTGCCACCATGGCGGCAGCGTTCGCGAACAGGGCGCAACGGACAGCGCGACGTACAACGTCGTTGTTAACCATTAGAGTATTCCTCCCAAAAAGATGCGCGGTACCAAGGCGTTTTACGTACCCAGGGCCTGCCGAGATTTATGGAGCTGTGACGCTCGCTGGGACGAGGCAACCAGCGACAGGCACGGTTGCCATCGCGGCAGGGACGGTTTGCAGCTTTTGCGTTATCAACTGACCGCCCGACTCGCTGTGCTGCAGGCTGCACATGCGAACTCTTTTGCCTACACACCACAGCGCAATCCGCACGCTGCGCGCTGTTGCCAAGCCTGTCGTTGTCCCCATACATCGATGAGGGGCAAGACTAGGGTTAACCGCACGCGTGAGCGTGGATATGTGATGAACCTGTCTGCTGCCGGGCCGAAGGTGTCTAGGCCACTGCCGATCGGCAAGTGACGCCGCTCGCCGTACGATGCAAGCGGAACGCAGCGCAGCCGCACGCGCCGCCGTCGTGCGCGAGAAGAGACAAACTGCGTTGCGAGCGCAGGGACGAACGGTCCCGCTTTTGGGACAGCGGTGGTCGGGCCGCAGCGTTAGTTTTAGTTCTGTGACGATGCGCACGCAGCCAGACCCGGAGCGACACCGCTTCGACCCTCGGCAGAGGGCATTCATCACAAAAATCCTTTTCGATCGAGCCTGATGTTAGTTTGGCCGCGCAATGCTCGCGGATAAGATCGTCCAGGCGTCCGAGATGTTTGCTGTCCAGGACCTGACGACCGGACAGTTGATGAGACTGAGTAACGCGGCGAACTGCGCCGATCAGCTGAGCGCCTGTCCGTTGCGTTTCGTCCTGAGCGATGAACTCACCGCGCTTTGCGCGGAGCTCGCTCTCTCCAGGGGGGCGCCAACCATCGCCTGCGCGGACCTGCTACGCGTTCCGGCGCAAATGCTGTGGATGGAGTGGTGCAATGCGCCGTGGATGAAAGTCCTGCAGCGGTTTGGGATCAGCGAAGACGGCGAGTCGCCCGCAGATCAGGGGCGTCGTGGGGCGCTGATCCGAGCCACCGCGGATGGACGCCGTGGCAGCGTGCGCACGTTCTGGACGGTTGGGGGGGAAGGCGCGGACGTCCTGGCCAGCAGCATGGAGGCCTATTTTGATTTCGACACGCAGGAACACCAGGTGCCCGAACCGCCGGACGATCGGAGCTCAGTCGGGATCAAGGTAGATGACCAGGACTCCGCCAGCGGGGTGCTGGCGCGGTGTTTTCGCTTTCGCTTTGAGCCGACCTGGAAGCAATACTATGCAGGGGTCACGGGGGCAAAAAAACGCGTGTTGCAGCAGCACGCACTCGGAACGATTGCGTTCGTTATTCCGGTGCTGCTGAGCTTCCTGCTGTTGTCGGTTTCGCGCACCGGTCTGCCGCGGCAGCAGCGCTCGCTGGAGCGTCTCAACAAACTGCGGCGTCGGGCGGGCAAGAAGCCGCTGCTCGATCACATTCAGGTACATGCGCCGCTACTGCCGGAGTACCTGGCGGCGAGAAATTCGCAAGCTGATGGCGGCAGACGAGGTCCGCGCTTACATCATGTGCGCGGCCACCTGGTGAGGCGCGGGGGCGTGCTCTTCTGGCGGGTTCCGCATCTGCGCGGAAGTGTGCGCTGTGGGCGTGTCCGCACGCGCACCATCATCTGGACGTTTGACAAGCACCCGTCAGACACGCGCGAAGGGATCCCCGCGGCGAAGGTCAACGGTGCACATTGACAAACGCGTGGCGCGCAGGCGGCAGACCACCGCCGGGTGCCCGGTGCAAGACCTCGCGCGATGCCTGGCGCACTTCTGAACCGGAGTGGGGCGGTGTTCAGCCGCCGGCCGTGCTGGGTGACACACCCTTGGGGCCGAGCGGCAATACCCGCAGGATCTGCGCGCGATACTTTGCGCCCGAGCGCAGGCAGGCGCCGCAGGCCATGGTAAAGGTGTACGTGCCCCGCCCGGAACGCTGCGCATACGAAATGGCGCGGACATTGAGCAGCAGCGAACGTTCGATGCGTACGAAGCCGTTCGCTGCCAGCACCGCCGTCAGGCGGCTGATGGCATCGCGGCTGATGTATTCGGCACTGCCCGCACGCAGCTTCACGTAGTTTCCATCCGCCTGGATGTAATCGATATTCTCGGGCTTCAGCACGTAAAGTCGCTGAGCGCGCTCACCGATCAGGATGGGTTGCAGGCCGGCGCCGGAGGCCGGCGATGAAGCACTGGGACCCATGCGCTCCTCACGGGTCTGCTCACGAATTCTGAAATGGATCGGCGGGGCGATTTCGGACCCGGCAATGTCACTTTCATCACGGTAGGCGCTCACGGCCTCTAACCTAAGGGCACTTGCCATGGCTTCGCAATGTGGCGGCGAATGACCGGCGCGATTCAGCGCGCGAGTGGCGAAGTGCACGCCTTAAGAGGCGATTCCGGCAGCGCTCGCAGGGTCTGTCGATTCCGTGACGTACCCGGCGTCGTGAATTTCGCGGGAGCTGCCATCACCATGGCAGACCCGCCGCGGCGATAGGCGGCAAGGCTTCAGGCAGCGACCGGCGGTGATGCGTCGGGGGCCGACGCGCCGTCAGGTTCTCGCCAGCAGGAAGGGCATCAACCGGTCGCGATACCTTCGGCTCAGGGTAAGTCGCGTACCACGTTTGAGAACGACTTCGTAGTCGCCGTGGAACGAGGGACGCAGCTCCGCGAGATACTGGACGTTGATGATCGTCGATCGGTGGATGCGTACGAAGCTCGAGCCGCACAGCCGACGTTCGAGTTCGCCGAGTGATTGGCTGCAGGTGTGACAGCGCCCATCGGCGTAGATTCGAACGTGCCGGGCGGCCGCCTGAACGAATTCAATGTTGCGCAACGACAGCACCACGATCTTGCCTCGATCGGTCCACAACAGCCGCGTGGGATCCTCTGCGAGGCAGGGCGGCGCAATACCGGTCGAGCGCTCGCTGGCCGCGATCAGTTGCTTGGCGCGGCGCAGTGCTCTTGCCAGGCGATCCTCGTCAAAGGGCTTCAGCAGGTAATCGACCGCGCCCACCCCGAATGCGTCGATGGAGCGGTCCGGGTGAGCGGTAACGAATATCACGTGCGGGCTGCATCCCTGGGCGTTGAGGCCCGCCAGCAGCTGAAAGCCATCGAGCTCGGGCATGCGTATGTCCAGCAGCAGCAGCTGAGGCGCTAACTCGCGCGCCCGCTGCCCGGCCTCCGCGGCCGACTCGAAGGATCCGACGATACGGATGTCCGGATCCGTGCGCATCAAGCGTTGCAGCCGCTGGCGCGCGAGTGGCTCATCATCGACGATCAACGTCTCGATCGGCGCACTCATGCAGGCAGTTCCCGGAAGGCCGCGCCGCGCCGCAGGGGCAGCAGCAGCGTTGCGACCGTGCCGCCGCTTGAACCAGGATCGAGGGATAGCTGCGCGGCATCCCCATAAGCAACCCGCAGTCGCAGCGCGACGTTCGAGAGACCGCGCCCGTATGCCTGGGGGGGCAGCGTTGCTGGTATTCGCGGGCGCGTGTTAGCCACCCGGATCAGCAGATGCTGCTCGTTTACGCCGATGACGATGCTGACACCCAGAGTCGGCCCGCGCTGCCGGCGTCCGTGTTCAATTGCGTTTTCCACCAGCGGTTGCAGAACCAGCGACGGCACCTGGATGCCCAGAGCCTCTGGGCTCACCTCGGTGGAAAGGAGCACGGCATCGCCGAAACGTACTCTCTGGATATCCAGATACGTCTGCAGGCCGGCGAGTTCAGTCGCGAGTGTGACCCACGGCGCCTGGCCGCTTTCGAGCGCGTGACGCAGGAAGTTTCCGAGCTGCACGACCATCGCCGAGGCCTTGCGCGGATTCTCCTCGATCAATTCCGTCAGCGCGTTGAGCGAATTGAATAGAAAATGTGGCTGTAACTGCGCTGACAGCAGCACCATTCGCGTGTTCGCGTAGGCGCTGGCAAGCTCGGCCGCCTGCACGGCCTCGGTGTGTCGGCGATTGATCACCAGCGTCAGGAGTATCGCGCACAAACCCAGTGCATAAGGGGTGAAAAAATGCAGCAGCAGTGAAATGAACCAGTGCGGCACCCAGAGGAAATAAAAGATCATGTGCAGATTGCTGTTCATCTCTGCCACTTGGCCGTCGATGAATCCGGCCGCCAGGTCGTCCACGACCTCGCTCCACACCAGAATTCCGAGCACCAGTAGTGCGTTGACGAGCAGCACTCGCAGGCGCGCCGGCCAGGGGTCTGGCCATCCCATGGCGATTACGATGCGGTAACAGACGACGGCCAGGAGGAAGACAGCGACATGCTTGACGGCCAGACCGGTCGTACTGAGCATGTAGGTCTCTTCGACGCGCGTGCCACTCCAGTGCCGCAGCCAGATCACGACGAGGCACGTGACCACCAGCCAGACTGCGCCGCCGACGATCCAGATGACCGGCCAGGGTCGCAACTCTTTGGTGGCTGCGGATCCCGGGGCCGCCGGCGTGATCGGCAGCTCAGCCGGTTCGGGACGCACGGACCTTGATATTTTCGGAGGCGGTCCCCGGTCAATACCGGGCCTTAATGCGCCGCCTGCAAATCGAACAGCTTCTTCGGACATGGCCGCATAGTAAGCCCGCCGAATGACGGGCGACCACAAGGATGTGCAGGCGCGCTCGTGAGACGGGGTCACGCCCGGGTCTGGCGACTGCCTGGGCGAGAGAGCGGGGCCCTGCCGCTACCGGACCTTCTTGAAGAAGATATGTCGCATTACAGGATGGCGATCAGCGCAGGATATGCGCCCGCAGCGCTAGTGGGTGACAAATGCCCGCTCGATCACGTAGTCGCCAGGCTCGCCGACCCTGGGCGAGATCTGGAAACCGCGCGCATCGAGCAGTCTGCAGGTGTCGGTGAGCATCGCCGGACTGCCGCAAACCATCACGCGGTCGCGTGCGGGATCCAGTGGCGGCAATTGCAGATCCTCGAACAGATGGCCGGATCTGATCAGGCAGGTCACGCGACCCTGGTTGCGATGAGGTTCGCGGGTCACCGCCGGGTAGTAGTTCAGCCGCTCGCGCACTCCGCTGCCGAGGAGTTCGTGCTGGTAAAGGCGTTCGATGTGGTGACAGACGACCGCCGATTCGCGAATCCAACGGACGCCGTGGACGAGCGTCACGTCCTCGAAGCGCTCGTAGATCTCCGGATCTTTGATGAGACTCAGAAAGGGAGCAGCGCCGGTACCGGTGCTCAGCAGGTAAAGGCGCTTGCCGGGGCGCAGGTCATCCAGCAGCAGAGTCCCGGTGGGCTTGCGGCTGACGAGTACCTCTTCGCCAACTTCGATGTGTCTCAGTCGCGAGGTCAGCGGGCCATCCGGCACCTTGATGCTGAGGAACTCCAGATGCTCTTCGTGATTGGCGCTGGCGATGCTGTAGGCGCGCAGCAGCGGCCGCTGTGCCAGGTTGAGTCCCACCATGACGAACTGACCGTTGCTAAAGCGGAAGCTGGCATCGCGTGTGGTCGTGAAAGTGAATTGCGTGTCGGTCCAGTGCCGGACCGCGAGAACCCGCTGAGTTGCCAATCCCGCCACTAGATGCCCTGCATGCTGACGAAGTACTGCCTGCGATCATAAATGGCGCGGGCACGCGTAAGGCGCCAAGGCGTCATAGCCTCATAAGCGATGGTTATGGCCCCAAAAGCCGCGGTGGCGCCTCGCTCAGGCGCTACGCCAGTAGCCGCGATACCAGCGGGGCGGGCGCGGCTTCGTGATCCATGAATACCGAAACCATCGCCCCGTCCCGCAGGTAGGTCACTGGCTGCTCCGCGCTCGCAGATCCAAATAGCAACGCTGCCGCGCAACGGCGCTTCTCCATACCGCGCAGCGCAATCATCGAGACTCGGGCGCGGCGCAATACCCGCAACCCGAGAGTGATGCCGGTGCGGAACTGCACGCCATTTGCCGCCCGAGTCGATTGCGTGAGCCGCACCAGCCGCGTGGCCGAGCCGGGCAGACTCCCGGGCTCGTTGAAGCCAACGTGCCCGTTGCGGCCAACGCCGTGCAGAGCCACGTCAATCCCGCCGAGTGCCAGAATGCCGCGCTCCACGTTCTCGAGCGGATACCGCAGGCGTCCACTGCGATCGTAGAAGCGCAGAAACTCGCCGACGCCGTTCGGTGCGACAAATTCTCTCTCCAGTTCGGCCGCGAGACTGCGCGGATCCTGGCAGCCGAGTCCTGCGTACTCATCCATCTGTATGCAGCTCACACGCGACCACTCGACCTGCGCGCCAGCTGGCCCACGCAACAGCGCGTATACCGGGCGAAAAGTGCGACCGGCGGAGACACTGATGACGGCACGCGGTTTGCGGGCCAAGAGGGAGCGCAGTAGCCGCACGAATTCGTCGGCCACGACCTCGGCGAGGCCCTCGCTAGGGCATACCCGCAGACGGTTTGAGCTGCGCCGGAACCATAGCCGCGACAGCGTGGCGTCCAGCTCCCATGCGGGCTCGAGGGGGTGAGCGCGGGTCGCTAACACGGGTGCGAGTCGACGCTTTTCAGGCGCAGAGTCAGCAGGCGCTCGATGAGGTCACTGCCAATGTCGGTTTGCCACAATGCCAGTCCGTTCGCCTCGCCGGTGAAACTGGCCTCTCCGTGTACACCCCCGAGCGGATAGCCCGCGGCAAGTCCGATGCCGAATACCCTGGGAATCGGCCGCCCCGAGGCATCAAGCACGCGACTTTGCCGGTCGACGAGCGGACGGCGAGCGGTTTCGCACAGCAAGGCCACCGGCCGTTTTTCGCAGTCGAACAATGGCAGCGCGCGCGGCTGATAGCCGAGCGCAGCCACGATCAGATCGGCGTTCTCTAAGACGCGCTGCGCCTCGTGATGGCCGGCCTGCTCTGTGAGCTCGAGCAGCCGCAGACGCGGATCCCGTTTCAGCTGACCCAGCTCCAAGTGGCGCCGCAGCAGGTCCCGCGCGTCACTGCGAAAGCCGGCGAGCGGGAAAACGCGGCCGGTCTTTCGGCAGACATCCTCCGGACTGAACGTCTCATAACCGTCCTGAAGAGCCGACTCCACCGACGGGTAGGTCAGGTGCAGGCGATTGCGGTGCAGCACGGTGACCGATTCGCAATCGCGGAACTCCGGGTGCAGGTCGTGCAGGCAGCGATGTGCGCTCGCCAGCGCGCTGTGTGAACCGCCCACGATGGCGATGCGCCGCAGCGGCCGGCACGGCGTGATTTCCTTCAGCCGATGGCTCATGTCATGGCTGAGGAAGTCAGCGGACTGGAGTAACTTCGGTGCGAAATGCGGCAGCAGCGGCGCGCCAGCGACCTGTTGCGTCTGCAGCCGCTGCAGCGGCTGGTGAGCGCCGGTCGCGAGTACCAGAGTGTCGGCGTGAAAAATCGCGCCGCGTCCATCCACGCGCCGGCAGAAGGTCATCCAGGAGCCGTCGGGCTGACATTCGGCGCGCAACGCCGCGACTCCCGTCGAGAACGGATCCTCGCCGCTCGCCCGCAACGTGTCTCGCAGGGTCAAGGCGATCTCGGCGAGAAACTCCCCTACCAGCGACAGTCGCACGGCTCTGCCGCGCTGTGCATACAGATCGCGCCCGGGCGGGCGTGCGATGAGCGAACGAAACAGTGATGGTTCTTCGAGGTCGAGCGCCCTGAGGAAGCTGTCGGCAAGACTATCCGAGCGGATCGCATAGCGACCGATCTGGCCGGAGCCGATCCTCGCGCCCCGCTCGAGGACTCTGAGTCCGCCAGCCATGAGCGCGGCCAACCGGCCGCTGCGCTGAGCGGCCACCAGCAGTGCCACGCCCGCAGGGCCGCCACCGACGATGAGCGAACCGAGTCGGCCGGAGGGGACCGCCGCGGTCGTGATTTCTGAAACTGCGTTCAAGGCGATAACGATTCGGAGATGAGGGGCGAGTTCTCTTTAAAGACGAAAGACTGCCGCTTCGAACGCCGTCGTCACAATGGGAGCGAGTGTGATGACAGTCACAATTGAGCGCTTCGGCTTCCAGAATCGCTCAGCGTCGTGGCCAGCAGGCCGCGGTTTCTTCAGTCGCCGGAAAAAGCACGCACCGCTGCGCCAGCCACGCCGCTGCGCTGCCTGGCCGTCGATCTGCCTCGAGCGGTCATCGACAGACGACCACGAGCGACTGAGGGTTGGGGCGGAGCCGTGCCGCGGGGGCGACCGGAGTGCAGCGCCAGCGTGCGCCACCTTTGCCCCACTGCCTTGCCACAACTGCGGGCGACACTTCTCCACAGCGCGGGACTGGCAGTCCGCGGGGAGTATCGCCGATGTCGGATCGCTTGCAGCCTCTCCTTGAACTGGCGCGAAGATGGGTGTTCGTCCCGCTGCAGAAGTTCGCGGCGCGGCTCGGTGCGCACACGCCCGTTCTGCTAAGCGCGGCCGCGCGCCGGCGCCGGCGGCTCGCGCTGATCGTGCTGCTCGCAGCACTCGGCTACGGCCTGTATCGCTGTCCGCCCTTCGCGAGCGTGCACCGCGGTGAATTGCTGGTGCGCAGCAACGTGTTCAGCAACGCCTCGAGCGCCTATACGGCGGGCACGGTGCTGGTGCTTCCCGGACTGCAGCAGGTGCGGCGGTTTTCCACGCGCGATCAGGTGTATCGCGCGCTCGAGAGCGCGAGCGCCAGCGGTCCTGCGCCGTTCCAGTCCAACGAGGGTCTCTCGATCGGCGTCGACCTGACGGTGCGCTGGGCAATTGATCGCACGCGAATTGCACAGCAGGCGCGGGAGTTTCCCGACGACCTGAACGCCGACCTGGTGCAGCCGGCGGTCGAGGGCGTCGTCTATCCGCTGTTTGCGCGTCACTCGGTGCGCGAGATCTTTTCCGCACAGCGCGCGCAGATCAGCCAGGAGATCGCCGCGGCTCTGGCGCCGAAGCTCGCCTCTGTCGGACTCACGCTGCGCGACGTCGACATGGGAAAGGTCGACCTGCCGCCCGACTACCGCGCCGGCATGGAGAAGCTGCTCGCGCAGGAGCTCGAGACCGAGAAAGTGCGCTACACGCTGCAGCTGAAGGAAGCTCAGGTCAAACAGTCACAGCTGGAAGGGGAAGCCGACAAAGTGCGGCGGGAGAAGGCTGCCGAGGCCGCCGGCCAGGAGCAGGTGATCGCCGCCCGGGCGCAGGAGGAGACCATGAAGCATATCCTGCCGTTCAAGCAGAAGCAGATCGAGCAGCGCCGGCTCGAGGCCGAAGCGGAAAAGGTGGCGCGGATCCGCACCGCCGAGGGTGCTGCGGAGGCTCACCGCATCGAGGCGCGCGCTGAGGCCGACTCACGGCAGAAACTGGCCGATGCCGAGGCTTACCGGCTGGACCTTGTGGGGAAGGCCAATGCCGGGCAGATGGAGCGCGAAGGCGTGCTACTGGCGCGCTATCCGCTGCTGATCGAGAAAACGCTCGCCGACAAGCTGTCCGACAAGGTGCAGGTGATTATTGCGCCGACGCCGGAGGCCGGTCAGTTCATCGGCAGCAATCTGCTCGGCGCAGCGCGCGCGAGCACGACGCCGGTGGCCGCCGCTGCGCTCGCGGTCGACGCGCGCGCCGCGGGCACTCCCTGATGCTGCTCGTTCTCACTGCGGCGCTTGCCATCGTCGTGCAGGACCACGCGGCACTGCGCAGCGCGCCGCGCGCGAACGCCACCGAACTGTCGACCCTGTGGCAGGGTGATCTGGTCGAGCTGCGCGGTGAGCGAGCTGGCTACCTCAAGGTCTATAACTACCGGCGCGAGCGCGGCGGATATCTGCGGCGCGAGAGTGTACGGTCGGTCGGATTCACCGCGGCAGAGGCCCCGGAACTGCTCGCTGTGCTGAGGTTCCTGCGCGACACGCCGGGAGCGGAGGCGCTCGGCATCAGCTATGGCGCGGCCTATCTGAAAGCGGTGCCTGCGCAACAGCTGAGCGCCGAGCCGTTCGAGGCGATCGGCCGCATGGCCGAACGACTGGCAGACCAGGCCTCCGGAGGCAGCGCACGCGCTGCGGTTGCCGCACACTTGGAGGTGGTCGAGCAGTTCGGCGTGCACATGCACAGCTTCGAGCGCAACGGCCGCATCCAAGTGTGTTACGACGGTGAGCTGTACCGCCAACTGCTGAGGCTGCGCGGCGCGCCCGCCGAAGCGCGGGCGAGCGCCGCGCTGGGCCTGACGCGGCCGGACTGTATCGACCCCGCTCTCGGGCCGCTCGCCCGCAGGGCGCTGGATGATGTCCGCCGCGAACTGCTCGAGTCCGTTGACCTGCGCGATGTGAGCGCGCAGACCCGCAGCCGGGTGCATGCGCGGCGGGCTGCGGTGTGGGCCACCGTCGCCTATGAAGAGGCGCGCGTCGGGCAGTCCGCCACGGCCTCCGCACGGCGCGCGCTGGATGAACTGCTGGCCGTGCGCGCGGACGAGCTCGGCGAGGACCGCCGCGCCGAATACATCGATGCCGGCGTGCGCGTCGGTGTCATCCGTTTTGCGGCGCTCGATCCGGCACCGCTCGCCGGCGGTTTCACCCTGACAACTGCTCGCGGCGCGCCCGGACAGACCTGCATCATGCTTGCGGCGCGCACGGCGCCTGGCGCGGTGCTCGTGCGCCGCTGTACCTACGGTATCGTGTGGCTGGCCTCGGCACAGGTCACGGCGCAGGGGCGCGCACTGGTGCTGGCGGTGCAGCCGCTCGAGAGCTGGCGTGAGCTGTGGGTCTTCCATCCCGGCGCCGACGGCTGGACGATTGATGTGCTGTCGCCAGGCAGCGATGAGCCGGAAGAGGGCTACGTCGAGTTCGCAGGCTTCGCGCCGGCGACCGGGCGTCTGCTGGTGGCCCGCGAAGTGCAGGAGCACGGGCGCTTCAGCCGCCGCTTCGAGGAGCTCCGGCTGAGTGACTTGGCGCTCGTCAAGCAGGCCAGCACGCCGGAGTTGCTGGCGGATTTCGGCCGCTGGCAGGACATCGCCTGGCGACGCGACACGCTGGCGCTGCGCTGAAGCGCACTTCAGGGTAGCGGGACTGCGGCCACGGGCTCCTCGCCCGCAGCGGCCTGCGCGGCGAACTGCAGTACACTCTGCAGCGTCGCATGATCGATCGGCTTGGTGAGATGGTAGGCAAAGCCGGCGCGGCGCGAACGCTCGCGATCGATCTCCTGTCCCCAGCCGGTAAGCGCCACCACCAGCGGGCGCACGCGCAGCCGCAGCGCATGGATGCGCTGGGTCGCCTCGAGTCCGCTCATGCGTGGCAGGCCGATATCCATGAAGATGATGTCCGGCTCGAACGCCTGCGCGGCATCGATGGCTTCCACTCCGTCGGCCGCCTCGCGCACCTCGTGTCCCAGCAGGCGCAGCAGCGCGCCGAGTGACTGCGCACAGTCGGCGTTGTCATCGACCACCAGAATGCGGTAGACCTGTTCGCTCGCCGTGTCCGGGGCGAGCCGCGCGGGTTCGGCTGCTGGCGCGGCTGCCGCCAAAAGCGGCAGTCGCACGATGAACTCGCTGCCACGGCCCACTCCTTCGGAGCGCGCTGTGACACTGCCGCCATGAAGCTCGACCAGCTGTTGCACGAGGGCGAGCCCGATGCCGAGGCCACTCTCGCCATAACCCGGCTCACGCAACTGCGAGAACATCTCGAAGATGCTGTTGAGCGCCTCCGGCGGGATGCCGATGCCGGTATCGCGGATGCGCACCACCGCCTCGTTCGCCTCACGCGTCACGCTCACCCACACCTTGCCCTCACCGCGGGTGTATTTGGCGGCGTTGGCGAGGATGTTGGAGAACACCTGCGTCAGCCGGTCACGGTCGCCTTCCACCACCACCGGGAACTCCGGCGCGTCCACGAGAAACTGCAGGCGCGC
>Ga0210398_10000727_pt1 | contig 36350 bp, 32 predicted proteins | sample IncBWC4OmetaG_FD_161047 | JGI IMG/M metagenome (GOLD analysis project Ga0210398, IMG submission 161047) | Forest soil microbial communities from Barre Woods Harvard Forest LTER site, Petersham, Massachusetts, United States - Inc-BW-C-4-O | ecosystem: Environmental > Terrestrial > Soil >... | reverse complement strand
GCTTCCAGCACGGAGCCCGCCAAAACTACGGTTGAGAACAACGGACCGGGCAAGAGTGCGCGCCCCGTCTCTTCCATTAAGAGCATGAGTTCAACTTTGCCGAGACCGACTCCGCCGTACTCCTCTGGAAAAATGATGCCGGTGTAACCCTGGTCGGTGAGCTTGGACCAAAGGGCGGCGTCGTATGCGCTATCCGTATCCATCAGGCGTCGCATTTCGGCGCTAGGACACTCGCCGGCGAAAAACTTGCGTGCGCTGTCTTTGAGAAATTCCTGACTTTCGCTTAATCCGAATTGCATGGCATATCCTCTTAGTAGCTTCTCGGTAGACCGAGAACGAAATGCCCGATGATGTTCCGTTGCACCTCGGAGGTGCCCGCTTCGATGGTATTTCCACGGGTACGCAGGTACGCGTATGACCAAATCCCCTTGTCGATAGCGTGTGTGTCACCGCTCAGCAGTTGCCCGTACGAACCGAGCAGCTCTTGCGCGATTTGCTGGAGGCGCTGATTGAGTTCGCTCCAGAAAATTTTCTGGATCGAGCCCTCAGGGCCCGGCACACCCGTAGCCGTGATGCGGCTAAAGGCCCGCATCTGATTGAAGCGCATGATTTCAATTTCCGCGCTGCACTGCGCGAGCTTCTGGCGGATGAGTGGGTCTTCGGCGGCGGGCCGTCCGTTACGCTGAATGGTCCGCGAGAGTTCGATGAGGCGGGTGATGTAGCGTTTGAAGATGAGATGCAGGCGAGCGCCGTAGGAACCGCGCTCGTACATCAGCGTGCTCATCGCCACATTCCATCCGTCATTCACTTTGCCCAGGATATTCTCAACCGGCACGCGAACGTCGCGAAAGAACAACTCGTTGAATTCGGACTCCCCGGTCATCTGACGCAAGGGACGAACTTCGACGCCGGGCGATTTCATATCCACAAGGAGGACGGTGAGTCCTTTGTGTTTAGCGGCGCTCGCGTCGGTGCGCACAACGAGTTCGCACCAGTCGCCAACCCAGCCGTAACTGGTCCAGACTTTTTGCCCGTTGACGATGAAGCGATCGCCGTCGAGACGCGCTTCCATCTGCAAACCCGCTAGATCGGAACCGGCGTTGGGTTCCGAGAAGCCCTGGCACCAGATCTCTTCAGCGCTCAGAATTTTTGGAATATAGCGTTTCTTCTGCGCTTCCGTTCCACAGGCAATGATTGTGGGCCCGATGAGACCCAAACCCAGCGAGTTGGCCATGGGCGGCGCCTCGAAGCGCGCCATCTCTTCCCAAAACAGGGCTTGCTGCATCAGCGTGGCGCTGCGACCCCCGTATTCCCTCGGCCATGAAACCGCTGCCCAGCGGCCGTCGTGGAGCTTTTGTTGCCAAGCGCGTAGATATGGGAACGATTCCTCAATGGGCTTTTCACGCCACTCGTTCCAGTCCTTCGGGACATTGGAAACGAGCCACGCACGGAATTCGTCGCGAAATGACAACTCTTCGGTGGTTAAGTTCAGGTCCATGAAAAAAACTCCTTCACGCTATCGGTCACGAACTCCGCTCCCGTTTTTTCCGAATTCGGCGGGATGAGCAAGGATGCTTTTCTCGAGTTCCAGGGAGGAACACAAAACGAGATTCGCGCCCATTTCCGCCAGGCCTTCGGCCATTTGCCGGCCCAGCCCGACGGAGCAGCCGGTGACCATCGCCACGCGGCCGCTGAGATCGAACATCGATCTGCTGTTCATCTTGCTTGCCGTACCGCCAAGATATTCCCCTTTACGGTCACGAACGTGTGTTTATATCATATGTTAGCTACTACCGCTATCTCCAACTGGTCTCCCGGGAAGCCGCAGAAGCAAAAACCAGCGCGGCCCGCTAGAGCCACGATTCTCTAGTATCTAGCACGAAGACGTGCTCGTGCATCAGCGTGGTGCCAAGCTGTCGCGAATTCACCCGGGCCTCGTGCGGTCTGAGCTGTCGCCAAGGGTGACGCTCCTCCTTCTTGCAACTTGCGCCTTGCACGATGACTGCTGCCGGCAGCCGCACCGCCGGCGGCGAATCGAACGTTGCCAACAGGCTGGATGGGCGCTTTCGCGCTTCGTCTAGATGTGCAGGAGCCGGAAAGCCAATCCACCGAGCACTCCGCCTACAAGTGTCCCCAGCACTGAAATCGGAGCATACCCCCAATCGGAGCCGCCCTTCCCCGGTATCGGAAGAATCGCGTGTGCAACCCGGGAGCTAAGATCGCGCGCTGGGTTCATGCTCGAGCCGGTGGTCCCTGCCAACGATAGGATCAGTCCCCAGACCAAAGCGGCAACCAGAAACGGACCCAAACCAGCCGGTAAATTGGGGCGCGTCAAAATGCAGCCGGCAACGAACACCAGCAGGCTGGTCGGAATGATTTCACCAATGAGGTTGGCCACCTTGTTGGGAATAGCGGGGTGGCTGCAGAAGCAACTAAGTTTGCGGATGGGGTCCGGCGTACCGGCCCAGTGTGGCAGGAAATGAAGCCAGACGAGAACCGCGCCGGCAAACGCTCCTAACATTTGTGCCGTGATGTATGGCGCCAGTTTGGAGTAGTCGCTGCTGGCAACGGCGACACCCAGAGTAACGGCGGGGTTTATGTGGGCGTCTTTGCTCCCACACGCGAGAGCGGTGAATATCCCCGCCATTGCTGCGAACGCCCAGCCCGTCGAAACCGCGATCCATCCGCCGCCTTCCGCTTTGGAGCGGGCGAGCGCCACGTCGGCGATCACGCCGTTTCCCAATAAAACCAGAACCATGGTGCCCATGAACTCACCGACCACAGGTGATAGCATTCGTTCCCCTCTACTGGCGCTCTCGCATCGGACCAGGTCGCTGATGCGAAAAACCGTGTTCCTGGCGTCCCTGCTGAGCTATTTGTCATGTGACAGAGAAAGGTCCGTTCCCATCATGCCCAGGGCTAGACACGATCGGAGGTGTGGCGATGTGCAGATCGAAAAGCACGTTCGGATATCCCCTAGTGAAGGCCAAACTGCAAGAACGGGTTGCGGCACAGGAATCCGAATTCACACTCTCCGTTCAGTGCGTCAAACGGGCGAAGGTATGGGCTTGGTTCAAATTCGATATACGCCGGCGGAGTAGGAACGAGGGAAACGATGTTGCCGTTTGCGTCTAAAATGCTAAACACGTTGAAAAGAGGTCCCTGAGCTGCCGCGGCATTGTTCAGGTCGGTGGCATCGACGTCCTGCCATCTCCCCGTATCCAAGCGGTTGATTAGCTTCTGAACGGCGGCGATGGTTTCCGCGGGGGTGAAGGCACAATGTCCCGCGCGAGCGACAAAAGTGCGCCGCAGGAATTCTCCGTTACCCGCTTCATCGACAACGTTCTTGTAGGCGCTTTCATTTTGAACCACCACCAACCCATCGCCCTTGGTATGCAGAGTCAGGACGGGAGTGTGGATTTCGCCGTCAAAGATAATATTTCTCTCGAGGTATTGAACGGCTTCGGGATCAGCGCTGATTCGGGCGGTCTCATTCAGCGTTTTCAGATCGGCGTCGAGATCAAGGCCAGCCTGCTCGTAAAGTGCGCGAACCTGGTCGCGGCCAATCGAGCGGTCCAGCTGTCTGCGGTAATCGACTCCCGTGTTCCAGGAAACGTTGCCCTGTGCGCGAAACTCAAGCTCCGCGCGAAACGCAAAAGCAAATGGAAAGTCCACCTGTTGGTCCCACAGGAATTGGTTTGTCTCCTGGCCGGCAAAATCGGTCGGCGCCGGCTCGGGTGACAACGGAGCGAACCATCCCGGCAGGTCGCCCAGGGCTCCGGCCAGAGCGAGCCGCGCTCTGCCCTGAGGCGTGGCTTGCGCTTCTGTGAGCACTACTTCGGCGAGGTCGAGATTTGCAACGGGGTTGCTAATATTTACTAGCTGGAGGCCAGTTCCCGGCGCCAGCAGCGTCTTGAAAGCAAACACGGCATCCAGCGCGGTATTCCATGTGGCTACGCCGCCGGAGAGCACTCCACACATGGGAAGAGCGGCGTCAAAGCGTTCCGGATTGCGCTGGATGAGGCCGGCGCTGATGATTCCGCCGAGCGAGTGTCCCCACGCGATGGTCCGTTTCGGATCCCCGATCGTATTCTTGAACTCGTCGAGCACGGAGATTTGGTCCATCAGCGCTTCCTGGATGGCCCAGCCGGTCGTGGCGTACGAAGAACCAGCCAGTGCGTAGCCGTTCGAGAGCATGAAAAAACGCGTGACGGGATCACCGACATCCAGCGCCGGGTTGGCGGCACCGGGGATGACGTAGCCATGGCTATAGAGAAATAAGGTGCCGTTCCAATTTGCCGGGACCTCGATTAGATACGTCGCGCCATCATCCAGGGTCCCCATGTGAGTCGTGACACCGGCCTGCGCTCGGGCCGTGCCTGCAAAGGAGACAACCACCAGTGGCACCAACGCAAAAAAAAGGACTACGTGCTTCGCTATCCGCCGCATAAAAATCCTCCCTACCTTAAGTCTGGGGACAACAGCTGCGTGTTCCAAAACCCTCCACACATCCGCGTAACGGTTTGCCAGCTTGAATTCGCCGGCAGCACCCTCTCGCGTGCCACCATCTCTCATCCGCTGCACTTAGAACATGAAGCGCAGCCCTAGCTGAATTTCACGCTTGGGAAAAGCGGAAGTAAAGCCAAGCGGCTGGCTCGGAGAGAGAGCTGCGCTCCCGTGAACGTCAAAACTGGTGTTACCAGTAGCGCAGGTACCGGCGACCGGGCAAACAGTCGGTCCTGTTTGAATGCCAAAGAGTGGATTCACCACGTTGTTCACGCTTGCGAAGTTGGTATGGTTGGCGATGTTGAAGCCCTCCGCTGTAAATTGCACTCTGGCCTTTTCGCCAAGTTTATGTTGCCAGCTCAGGCGCATGTCGAAATTGGTGTAACTCGGGCCAAGTCCAGTGTCGCGGCCGGCGCCAATGGGGCGTTCGTTCGTGGTGTGATTGTCGCCGTTCACTTCGCCCCCCGCCAGCAAATTGAACGGATGCCCGCTATTGTAGGTAAAAATGGGGGCCAACTGAAAACCGGCAAGGACAGGATTCGTCCAAGGGCTGTCAATTACGCCGGCTATCACCACCTTATGACGCTGATCGAATTCGGAAAGTCCGCGGTCGGCGCCCAGGTTGGTCGGATCTTGCGGGCCATAATCGCTGTTAAAATCAGTACCCGTGTCGAATCCTTTGCTATAGGTGTAATTGCCTAACACGGAAAAATGATTGCTGAAGCGCTTCTTGATTTCTAGAATTCCGCCTTGGTAAAGGGCGGCGCCAACGGAAGCGTATTCGTTGTTTTGCACGATAAACGGATTCACAAAGCACTTGAAAGGATTGGCGCATGGCGAGACTCCCCCGGGGAACTCCGTGCCGCCCAGGGGATCCGGGTCGCCCGGGGTGCCCGCGCTAGGATTCCAGTTCCGGTAGGAGACAGTTTTCCCGTTAGCCAGCGGAACGGTGCTAAGTGGCGCTGGCAGCAGATTGGTGTCAATGGCGGTGGGGAGACCGATGGTATGAGAGTAGATGTAACTGGCAGAGATAGAGAGTCCCGGAACAATCTCGCGCTCAATTCCAAACTCGGCCTGCTGCGAGTATGGAGGTCTGAAATTAGGCTGGTCTACGAAAACCACTTGAAGCGGACCAAGGGGACCGCTATTGGCGACATTTAGCCCCAGCCCAGGCTGCCCAAGCAAGGCAGGGGTGATGCAAGCGCTGCTCCCCGGAGGCGGTGTCGTGCAAGTGATGGCCCCTTCAGCGAATAGCGTCTGGAAGACTCCCGGGGCACTCAGATTTGCGGCGCCGCCGGGGACTCCCTGGATTGGAACGATGTAAATGGAGATTTCGCGATTGCAGGGACTGCTTCCGTTACCCGGGAAAATGGTGCCGGGGAATCCGGAAAATCCGCAAATGGCATCCAGGTTGTTCACTTGCCCCGCATTCGTCGTGTTTCCCACCGAGCTGTTGTTCGCGTTCCGAACTCCGAGGGAGTAATCCACAGAGGTAATCTGGTCGTAGATCGGTGCGTAAAAGATCCCGTAGCCGCCACGAATGACCGTCTTGTGGTTGCCGAACGGATCCCAGGCGAAGGAGACTCGAGGGCCAAAATCTTTTTTGTATGTGTTCAACGGAGCGTACTGCGTGTCAAGCTCATAGCGAAGGCCGAGATTCAAGGTCAGATTGGGCCGGATCTGCCAGGTATCCTGAAAGTAGCCCGCCGTGAACGGCCTTGTGTAATACGGGTAAACTGGATTGCCGAAGCCCTGCTGGAAAACGACCGGAATACCAAACGAAGCCGCTTGCAGCGAAGTTATACTGGTACTCGCCAGCTGCGGGCTAATCGCACTCCCAGGCAAGGAACTAAACACGAAACGCCCCGGGAAGAACGTGTGCGATTCCGTATGGTTGCCGCGAAGCAGCTCGGAACCTCCGAATTTGAAAGTATGGTGCCCGCGAACCAGCGTGAAGTTGTCCGCGATTTCATATCTGCGCGTAATGCTGGATTCGGGCAAAAAGATGTTCGTTCCCAAATTATTCACAAAGCCGGGGATTTGTAGTCCGGCTTCCCCAGGTTCGTTTGGAATTACCCCGGTGTTATAGAAGTCAAATTGCAACCGGAGTTCGTTCTGAGCGGTGGCGCTGAACTGATGATAAAAAGCGGCCAAAATGTTGTCGTCATATTCGCGAACCGCACTGCCCGCCGAAAAGCCCGTTAGCGATTGCACGTCGGGATTTTCCTCGCGATCATGCCCATACCTGTAAGTGACGCTTATCTGATTCGCATCGCTGAATCGGTGATCGAACCTCCCAGACGCCAGATATTCTCGGGTGTTGTAAGGGAACAGGCCGCCGTTTGACTCCAGCGCACCCACCAGGAAACCGTTCAGCCCGGTTTGAAGCGGCGAAAGCCCCGTGGATTGGCTGACCGTCAAACCGCTAGTGAGTGCCCCGGCGCAGAAAGCTGCTGGAATTTGTGGCATGCCTGCGAAGCAGGTTACCGGAGTGCCTCCTTGCGCCGTCAATCCAGCGATAATCGCATCTTGCGCAGCCGTCGGTCGGAGAAGACTCGTGCTGGTCAGGATCGGAACGGAATTCTGCGCGTCTTGGAGCAACCCTTCGAAGGAAAGGAATAGAAAGGACTTGTCTTTCTTGATCGGGAAGCCCGCCGTGCCGCCAAACTGATAGCGGGTCAAGGCATTCTTCGTATTGACGCTGTTAATGTCCGGCTGCGTCGGATCGAAAATCGCACCCGGCGCCAGCGCCTGCGTACGGGCAAACGGGTCAGCGGCGTCCAGGCCGTCGTTGCGGAAGTAACTGTAAAGGGTGCCGTGCACCTCGTTCGTCCCGGACTTGGAGACGATATTAATCGTTGCGCCGCTCGCGCCGCCGAGCTCCGCGGTGTAATTGCTGCGATTGACTTGAAACTCCTGGACAGCATCCTGGCTGAGTGTGAGACGCACTCCGCCCGCGTCATCATTGGCTTCTCCGCCGTCCACCGTGACGCTGTTGCCTCGGCCGTTGCTGCCATAGAACGAGAGGCCGCTCTGCGGGGTTGATTTCACTCGAAAATCCTGGTCGGAAGCCAGCCGCGTGGAATTCGAAACCCCCGGAGTCAAGAGCGTGAAGGTCAGATAATCGCGCCGATCGATGGGCAGGTTGGCGATATCCTCCTGCGTCAGCGTATCCGCCTGACTCCCTCTCTCGGTCTCCACCACCGGCAACTCTTCCGTCACTTCCACATGGGCGGTGGCCGACGCCAACTGCAAACGAAAATCGAGAATGACGGTCTGTCCAACGTTGACAACTACATCCTTCCGGATTTCCTTCTGGAAGCCGGAGGTCTCGATCGTCACGCTGTACGACGATGGCGGGAGCCCCGTCACGCGATACTCGCCGGCGGTCTCTGTCACCGCGGTCCGGCGGGTTCCTTTCTCGGAATCTTCGACCGTCACGGTTGCTTTCGGAACCGTCGCTCCAGTCGGATCCGTGACCGTGCCGCGGATCTCCCCCGATGTACCTGTGCCCTGGGCGCGCGTCACGCTGTTTGCAGCCAGCAAGCATGCAAAGGACAGGAATACGCCAGCAAGTAAGGTTGACCTCATAATTCCTCCTGGTTCAACGAACAGATCACGGAACTTTTGCTGAGCTGGACCAACTACGCTCTGCTCCTTGCACCGATTGCCCGGCTGAGACTGCCTCGACGAGGGTTACCGGACCCATCGCCGGTTTTAGCTAGCCTGGTAATTCGCATGGAGGTACTGCAGGAGACTCTGCGTCATCCTTCAGGAATTTCACGGACCCCATGCCCCCCCGACGGATGCATCCAAAATTATGATTGTCCGTATCACATAATATTGACTAACGTCAAGACGAAACCGACAGATGGCTCGTCAAGCGAGGGCCAGCCGGGCTTTGGCCGGACTCTCGGATGGCGTTCTGAGGAGATAAAGAAGGCGGCCCGCATGCCGGGGGCGAGGCACTGCAGTCAATCCGCAACCCGGCCCAGCCGCGACACCAAGGTTCAGTGGGGTAGCAGTACTATCCGACCTGAGACTTGGCCGTGCCGCAATTGCTCCAGGACTTCGTTGACTTCGGCCAGCGGGCGGGTGGCGGTCTGGCAGCGAACTTTACCCGCGGCGCCCAAGGCCAGGACCTCTTCTAAGTCCTCTCGCGTTCCGACGGAGGAAGCTTGGATGCGCACCTCTGTTGCCGCCATCAGAAGGGGCGGAAAACAAAGAGGCTCCGAAGGCAGGCCGACTACGAGGAGCATCCCGGTGGGCCTGACGCAGGGAAAAGCTGCGTCATAAGCTTTTTTCGAGTCAGAGGTGACCAGCGCCGTATGAACGCCGCCCGTGCGCCGCAGTTCTTTGACCACATTTATGGTCGCCGCATTCAGCGCGACGGAGGCACCTAGCGATTTGGCATGTGCGAGTTTCTCGTCGAAAACATCAATGGCCGTGACGATCGCCCCCAGACCCAGCCCAATTTGTACCGCCAAGTGACCCAGGCCGCCGACGCCAAAGATCGCCAAACGCTGGCCTGGCTGGATTTTGGCGTGTTTCAGGGCACGGTAGACGGTGACACCTGCACAGAAAAGCGGCGCTGCGTCGACCGAGGAGAGTCCGTCGGGAATTCTCGTGGCATGGCTCGCGGGTACCTTGACGAACTCGGCGTATCCGCCGTCGACGGTGACACCGGTAATTTTTTGCTTCACGCAGAGATTCTCGTTGCCTTCACGGCAGAAATCGCATTCGCCGCAGGTCCAGTACACCCACGGCACGCCCACGCGGTCGCCAACTTCCAATTGATGGACGGAAGCGCCTTTTTCCACGACCCGGCCGGCGATTTCATGTCCCAGGATCAAAGGCCTCTTGGTGATCGGAACGAGTTGCGGCCAATCGCCATCGGCCACGTGCAAATCCGAATGGCAGACGCCGCATGCTTCGACTTCGACGAGCACTTCCTGCGCGTCGGGTTGCGGTTGATCGACGTCTTTGATGCTCAGCGGCGTTTTGAAGTCGCCGAGCACGGCGGCTTTCATTGCCTCTGCCTCAACGGCTTGGGGATGCGTGATTCACGGCCTTCGCGCAATGGAATGGGGCTCCTTTGATTCTGTGGGAAGTGATTTCCCGCTGCCGATTAGGGCTTGGCGCCGCGCAAGAAAAATTCCACGGCGTTGCGCACCCGCTCCGTGAGCTTGTGAGGTCCGGTTAGATCCACGGCCCATTGGCGGACGACGGTGTTGAAAAGCCCCTCCATGAATTCGGCGAGATGAACGACCGGAAAATCCTGCGAGATCTCGCCATTTTTTTGGCCCTCGGCGATAATTTCGCGGAGAAGGCTGACCGTGGCCGCCTCGGCTCCCCGCAATTCTGGCGAGCGTACCGGATCCATCGCGCCAGCGAGAATTACGGCCTGCCAGAGCGGCCGCCCTACCTCCGTGGTGTTGCCCAGAGTTTCGTAAAATCGCCGGAGGCGTTGCTCCGTAGTGGCTTTGCTGGACAACTCGGACTTGAGACTCTCGGCCTGGCGAGCAAAGGCCCGGCGCCCGACTTCGCGCAATACCGCATCCTTGCTCGGGAAGTAGCGGAAAAACGTCGGCTGGCTGATTTCCAGAGTGTGTACGATATCGTCGATGCGCGTGTTTTCGTAGCCGCGCTGGCGAAAAAGATGCAGAGCTGTTTCGACGATCTGCTGGCGAAGCCGCGCTTTCTTGCGTTCGCGAAGCCCCGCCGTGGGCTCCTTCCCGGAGCTTGGGCGGTCGCGCCCGTTGCTAGAAGCCTCGCTGTTGTTGGCACTCCCATGCGTCGGCAATGGCGATCTTCTCGCGGCAGTCTTTGCGCGGCGCATGAAATGATTCCTCCTGAATGGTTCGCCGCCCAGGGCTGTGCGGCTGGCACTTTCGATAGTCGCGCTAACATTATAGTGACTAACGCAAACTTGCAAGCCCCGCCTAGGAACGAGTTGCTCGTTTGCCTCAACTGCCGTCTGGGAACCCGCCCCGGTGTAACACCATCGGATAGTGCGGTAGCGTGTTGGCCCTCGGGACCAACGCCCGCCACCCGTCGGGATAGGGCTCTAACCCGCGAAACAGAGGTGACCGATCCACCGTTGGCTCGCCAACCAGCCGCTCCATCGACATCCGAAGGCTGCGAATGGCCTCCTTGCCGAAGCGCGCCTGCCAGCGCTCTTCGAGGAGCCCGAGCAGCCGCCGATACGCTTCTTGAGACTCGCGACCCTTCAACGTCAGGCGAGCGGCTTTCGACCGGCTCCCGCTTTGGTCCGGCTCGATGACGGCATCGCGTCTCTTCTGGAGGATGCCCATGGACATGCTGATGGCCTCCTTCGATACGCCGGTCAGAAGCGCAAGGTCCCGGACCGGCACCCCTTGCTCATCGAGAACTCGCAGGACATTCGCACAGATCGCGAGCGACAACTCCGACTCGCGTTCAAACTCGATCGCGAACGCGAGCAGCACGCGGGAGAGGAGCGCCGACAGAGGAAGTCCGGAACCGCTGGTGCCATTTTCACCTCTCGCCGGCGCCCGCCGCTCGCTCTCCGGCCCCCTGCTGAACAGGCCGTGCCCCAGGATCGGGAGATAGTCGGGCAGCTCGACGTCCATCTGTCCGGACAGCACTTCCGTCAGAGCCCACAACGATTCCCGCAGCCCCCCGATCTCGTCCTTACCGAAGCGCGTCTGCCATCGCTCCTCGATCACTCCCAACAGCGCCCGCCATATCTGCTGAGCCTTTCGGCCTGCGCTTGTGGGGCGAACCACCCAGTCGGAGTATGGCGGATTCGCTCGCGTGTCAGCCCGATCCGGTGCGACAACGACATACCCCCACCACCTCCCCAGGCGCGCCAGCCAGTTGTTCGCGTCCTTCTTTGTGAGCCGAGCTAGAACCTGAAACTCACGAACGCGAACCCCGTCCTCGCTCACGAAACGCATATAGTTCGACCACATCACCAGCGAGACCAGCCAGGGAGCATCGCGCGACTCGGTCCCCGAGCCATGCTTGGTTTCAAAGCGCGTCGTGCGATGCGGCATCTGCTGCTCGAACTCGTTGTCGAACTCCATCGTGAACGCAACCAGCGCGTGTGAAAGCAGGGTGGGCAGGGGTAGGCGGCCGTGCATGTCTCGGATGATAAACGTGGTGTGATCGATCCGCGAGGCGTCTTTTGCATTACCTCCCGGAATCGGCTGGAGCGACCGGGAGCAACTTCCCGGATCGACACACGTTTCAAGAAACCAGAAAGAAACCAGTGACTCTCGGCGACCGTCAGATAATCAGGGGGCATACTGAAAGATTTGTGCTTCGAAAGCAAAACGCGGAGTGTAATCCAAGCTCAGGTTCTTCCCGGGCTCTTAGGATTGGAGTCGCTCTGCTGCTGTGTATATCAGGTGGGCGGGCGTCAGGCACTCCCATCCCGCACGGCACGCTAGAACTCCTCGCTGAGAAGCAATGGATCGCAACAGGGCAAAAGCTCTATCTCGGGTTGCGTTTCCAACTTGAGAAGGGCTGGCACATCTATTGGGTCAACCCAGGAGATTCGGGCGAGCCGCCCCGCGTGAAGTGGCAGTTGCCGACGGGTCTCACGGCTGGGGAAACGGAGTGGCCCACTCCGCGGCGTCTCGGGACATCTACTATCGTAGATTTTGGTTACGAAGACGCAGTAATGCTAATCGTGCCGATGAATGCGGATGCCAGCCTGGCGGCGCAGGGGCCAGCTCGGCTCGCTGCTGAGGTAAAGGTACTGGTCTGCCGCGAAATGTGCATCCCGGGCACGGCACAACTCTCGCTCACTCTCCCCATCAAATCGCAGCTGCCTCCGCCGGATGCTCGGACCATGGATCTCTTCACTGCCACGCGCCGGTCTTTGCCCCGGCCGGTGCCGGGGAACTGGAGAATCAGCGTGGCCGACGCGAACGACTCTTTCGTGCTCACCGCCAACCTCGGTCACCAAACCACGGAAGCGATTTTCTTTCCTCTCGCTGAATCGCAGATTGAAAACGCGGCACCGCAAAAGCTCTTACCTGTTGATGCAGGCTTCCGTTTGATGCTGCGGAAGTCAGATCAGCTTCTCAAACCGATCGACCGTCTGAAAGGCGTGCTCGTGCTCGGCGATCGCGCGTATTTGATTGATGTACCCCTCAGCAAGCTTGAGGCGGTGAGAAATAGTTCCGGCATTGGCAGCCGGCATATTTACTGAAGGAGGGACCACGGAGATGAAACGCTCGACCCTATATCCGATGCTCGTTGCTCTGGTGCTGTCGGCAGCTCCGCCACTGATCTCGGCTGGGAAAGTCGGGGAGGCGGCGCCGGAGTTCACCGCTACGGCAAGCAACGGCAAAACCGTTCGCCTCTCGGACTATCGCGGAAAGTATGTAGTCCTCGAGTGGCACAACAACGGGTGCCCCTACGTGCGCAAGCACTACAACAGCGGCAACATGCAGCGGCTACAGAAGCAGTGGACGGGGGCGGGCGTCGCTTGGTTCACGATTCTGTCTTCCGCTCCAGGCAAGCAGGGCTACGTGACCGCGAGCGAAGAGAACGACTACCTGGCAAAGATGCAGGCTGCGCCGACCGCCGCTCTGCTCGACCCGACTGGCGAGATCGGCCATCTTTACGACGCGAAGACATCTCCGCAGATGGTCGTCATCAACCCCCAGGGCGTCGTAATCTACGATGGTGCTATTGACGACAAACCGACAACCGACCTGAAGGACGTTACCGACGCGAAGAATTACGTCAATCTCGCGCTGGAGCTTGCCATGGCGGGAAAGCAGGTGGAGACACCGGCGACGCGTCCCTACGGCTGTTCGGTTAAGTATATGGATTCGACGCACTAAGCATGGCGTATCCTAGAAAAGCGCCGACCAGTATCGGAATGCCGTGGATATCGCGTAGTGCCGCAGAGTTCCGCGCGGATCACCAACGGTTTCGCAAACAACGACTCCTCTCACGTTCAGCGGAATGGTGCGCGCCTGGCGCGCGCAGATGCTGCGCCGGTATCGCTTCCTATTGTTGGCGCCGCGATGGCGAGCAGCTCTATTACGTCAATATGCGCAACACGATGAATTCCGTCGAGATCCACGAAAAAGGTGACGGCCTCGAAATCGGTCATCCTGTTCCACTTTTCACGTTTCGACCGTCGCCTCGCGTCTATCGCCTCGGCTTGATCAATTACAACGTCAGCCCCGACAGCAAACGCTTCCTCTTAGTGGAAGCCGCCGACGAAAACAACCGTCCCCTAACCCTCCTCGAAAACTGAACCAATCTCCTTGCCGCCCGTCCTTAACCCAACACGTAGCGTCACACCGCTTTCCTCTCGACTTCCCCCAGCCGGTCTCGTACGCGACCTCAGGTGGCCTATACTGGGCTGATCCGAAGGCGGATAGGATCACGGTTCTCAAACCGAAACGACGACATGCGGAGGGAAATATGCGGCACCGTGCAGTTCTTGTGCTTCTGTTTGCTATATCAACTGCAGTTTCCGGGTCCACGCGACAGCGGAGCGCTCCCACCGTTTTGCAAGGCGCTATCTCTGGTAGCGGAGGGCAATTGGTAGGTACCTGGAGGCTCATCTCCAGAGTTGTTAGGTTGGAGGACGGCACTGCCGTTCAGGAGGGTCTTGGAACCACACCCAAAGGCTATTTGATATACGACTCAAGCGGGCATATGGCTGTGCAACTGTTGAGACCTGACCGTCCCACAGCAATTGATTGCAGCACGTCGGGCTCCGCTCAGAGTGATAACAGCCCCCAGTTGCTCAACGGATTCGAAGCATATTTTGGTACGTACACCATAGACGAAACCAATCACACTGTTACGCACCACCTCGAAGGTGCGCTTGCCGCCGCCGATGTGGGAAGAAATCTCACACGCCAATTTCAAGTAACGGGCGATAAACTGACGATTGTGGCGCGGACGAGCTCTCCGAAAGAGAGACAGATCAGGACACTCACCTGGGAGCGGGTACGCTGATCTACCGCCTGTGAAGCAAAAGGATAGTCGCTACTTGTTTCTGTTCCCATCGACGTCCCGGACGGCATTCTGAGAATTCATAGACCCGGTTCCGAACGGATGGCCTGGCTAACCGGAAGGGATCCGGCTTCCAAGGTGCGGATCAGTCCTGAGACCAATCGGAGGATGCTTCGGCGCAAGCACTACGGCACTCTCTGCTTGAAGGGATTCAAGACGGCCACTTCGAAGTGCGCGAAATCACGTTCGTTCCGAGTGGCTACGGTGAGGCCATGAACGCGAGCCGTGGCGGCCATCATCGCGTCCTCGCCCAGGGTATCGGAACGGCGGTGCATTAGGCGGGCATATTCACGAAAACAAGCAGCATCCATGGACAAGACTTGTGACGCACGTTCCAATTGTGCCGCCCAAGATTCGATTTCGTTCGCCTTTACTGGATCCTGTCGACGCGTGAGTTCCACACCCTTTTGAATTTCCCCGAAGGTTACCGCGGAGAAGAAGCCTTGGCTCAATTCAAGACTTTGCAACCAAGCGACTGCCGCACCGTGGGGCTTGGGCTTGCGCAATTCGGACACCACATTCGTGTCGATCAGGTAGCGGATCAATCGAACACCGCAGGCTTGCGCGATTTGACCGCACCACGTTTAGGGAGCGGGATTTCGAATCGCGGACCTTCTCCCAAAAGTACATCTTTCCAGGTCAAACGGTTTTCGTCTTTTAACTTATGCCATTCGTCGATGGAAACGACAACCGCGGTATCGATTCCCCGACGGGTCACGACTTGTGGCCCCTTCTCGAGCGTGTCATCGATCAGTTCACTGAAGCGCGCCTTCGCTTCCTGTAGCTGCCATTTGGCCATAAAACACTCCAGCGTGCCATTGTATGGCTAGTCAGATGTCTAGTCAAGTCGAAGGTCCAGCCAAGAGGATACGCTGCCGCCATTGGCGTTCGGCCCCGATGAAGGCTCCGAGGACCAGTGCTAGTCCCAATCGAATTGCAAAGTGATGCCAAAGCATTGTTCTCCGCGCACTCCTGCATTTCTCAACTGCAAAGCGGAAGAACGTAATGCAGATCTTCCGCATCAGGCCGGTCCACATCGTTCGCCTCCTGTCGTCCAGACGGAGTAGCAGCCGGGTCGATTCCACACAATGCTTTTTGAAGTCGTGACTTGAACGCGGTGGATGCCGGATCAATCCACATCGAAACGAGCCGGTCTCGTCCGTTCTCCTGGACCCGAAACCAAAGGCAGTACATGCGGGAGCCGGTCGAAGAGTTCGAGAAATTCCCTGCAAATCCGAACATTGTCCCCTCCATCCTTCCGCGAGACACACCTGTGCTGATCGCGCAGAAATGGTCTCGCGAGGCTGTCTTCAATTTGTCAGGTGGGAATCTTTACTGCGGACAGGAAGAATCCCACTCGCTCGTGTTTTTATGTGTTCCGCGAGAGCGAGCGGGCGTTTTGGAAGTGCGTGACGCTAGGCTCGCCAATCATGGAGTTCCAGGTGGTTGCTGCTACCTGGGGGTTCCGGTTCTTGTGGTTTCATTTCCATGTATGCTGGTGGTGCTCCATATACCCTACCCCTACTGGGTAGGGATATGTTATTGGATACCCTACCAGGGTAGGATAGTCAAGCAGAATGTCGCATGCTTCGCGAGAAAAATTGATTTGGTAAATCGCACCAAGAAAGTCATCGGGCAACTCGAGTCGGCACTCAAGGGATTGAATGGCGACGAGCAATGCTCCGGGATTCTCCGCCGTCTCGCTGCCGCCCGTGGCGCGATCAACAGCCTGATGGGGGAACTCATGGAAGACCACATCCTCAACCACATGCCGAAGAATTCGAAATCCGCAGAGGAAGCCGCGGAGGACATGATTCAAATCGTTCGCACCTACTTTAAGTAGGGGCCATCCTTGTGGGCGGATGCCCAGAAGGAACATGGTTCAGTCAACGTGCAGGAGCACAAAACGGTTGGAGAATCTTTGCCATTTTCGAAATCAGAAACAAAATCTCGGGTAGAATCGTCCTCGCGCGCCCAGTTTCGGTAGCTCGTCACAGACTCTTCGCGCCTCTTAGAAGGTCGCCCGAGCGGAGCCTGACAATGCCTTCCACGGAAAAACCCGACACTCACCACAAAGCGCTCACCCTGAATCTTGATACGTCCACCTTTGGTTCCTTCGCCGAAATCGGCGCCGGACAGGAAGTCGCGCGCTGGTTTCTTGTAGTAGGAGGCGCTTCCGGCACGGTGGCCAAAACCATTTCGGCCTACGATAAAGAAGTCAGCGACGATCTCTACGGTTCCGGCTCGCGGTACGTATCGAAGCAACGCCTCGAGGCCATGCTGGAGCACGAGTGGGCCCAGCTGCTCAGCGAATTGGAGAAGACTCGCGGGCCGCGGACTCGGTTCTTCTCCTTTGTGGATACCGTCTCCGCGCGCAACTTCGCCGGAACCAACGACCCTCATGGCTGGATCGGTCTCCGCTTTCAGTCGCAGCCCGGCGGCCCTCCCAACGACGTGCTTATGCACATGAACATGCGCGATCCTTCCAATATCCTCCAGCAGGAAGCCATCGGTATTCTCGGCGTCAATCTCATCTACTCTGCGTTCTACGAATTGCAAACCAAGGAAGCTTTTCTGGAAGGCGTGGCACAGGACGTCGTCAAGGAGCGCATCGAAATCGACTACATCGATCTACGCGGGCCTGCCTTCGAGACTTGGGACCGCCGTACCCTCTTGGCCCAGCTGGTGTCTCGGGGATTCGCTGAAGCTGTATTTTTTCCCTCCAAGGGCCCCGCCGTTCCCCCTACCGAGGCTCTCTACAAGAAAGCCGTCGTGCTTGCGCCGGGCTACTTTGGCCATGTGGATGCTGCTCACGCGCAAGTCCACGCGCGACTGCTGCCTTCCGCCATTCAAGAGCTTCAGAATGAACTGGGCGAAACAAAGTCGCAGCCCGCTGGCTTTTTTTGCCTCACGGCTGCTCCGTCCGCGCCCAACGAGGCGCCACCGGACATCCCCAGCTTGCTTCGCCGCATCGACGCCCTTCTCGCCACTGGAGGCGACGTGCTGCTTTTTCGCCAGCGCGAGCTCTACCATATGACCGCCCTCGTCAACCGCTATACAACGGCGCCTGTGCGTTTCGTCGTCGGCCTTTCCCTCATCATTCGTGCGTTTGAAGACCCTTACGGCAATCTCCAAGGGAACCGCCTGGAGGCCCTTGCGCGCCTCTTCGCCCAGAACGTCCGCATCTACGCTTATCCGATGACCGCCACGGATCTGCGCGAGTGGCTCAACACGGCTTCCGCCTCAGGTTGGGAATGGAGTGAAACGACCGGATCGGTTTCTGCCGCCCAACTCCATTGCGCGCCGCCGCTCGGACACCTGTTCGCCTATCTTCTCGCCAGCAACTTTATTGTCCCTATGCACGTGCCTGCGGCCCAGAGAGCCGACGCTTGACCGCCACCTGTTAAAGGCCCGCCCTTGGCACCTTCCGGGGACGTATCGTCGGCAAGGATCTCAATCGTCCAAGAAAACGGTCCACGGTCCATGTTGTGCCTTCCGTTTATGCGGCCTCCATGCGTCGCGAGTGTGAATTTCTTTCCCCCAATAGAGCCAATTGACAACTCGATTCGGCGTGCTTACGATTCGACCGCGATTCATTTCTCGGGCTGAAAGATCACCTAGTCCCACACGGCGAGGAATGTTGCCTTCCTTCGGCCCCACAGGAGATGAACATCATGACTAAGAGAGTTTTGTATCTGTTGATCGCTACAGGCGCGATCCTATTCCTTTCCTTAAGGGGGCTCGCGCAGCAGTCCTCTGGGGAAGCAATCTTGATCGGCGGTGATGACATCGGCGGCGTGGTCACGAGCACCAAGGGCCCGGAGGCGGGCGTTTGGGTGATCGCGGAAACGGCCGACCTGCCAGCCAAATTCGTGAAAATTGTCGTTACTGATGATAGAGGTCGTTACCTACTGCCGCAGCTTCCCAAGGCGAACTACAAGGTATGGGTGCGCGGCTACGGGCTCGTAGATTCCTCGCCGGCGCAGGCAGTGCCTGGCAAGGCTGTCAATCTGACTGCGGTAGTGGCGCCGAACCTGCGTGCCGCGGCGGAATACTACCCGGCCATCTATTGGTTTTCCTTGCTTCGTGTGCCGGACAAAAGCGAGTTTCCCGGCACGGGGCCCAAAGGCAACGGCATCCCGGAAAACATGAAAAGCCAGGGCCAGTGGCTGCATTTTTTGAAAACCGATAGCTGCTGGTCGTGTCATCAAGTGGGCGACAAGGCTACGCGCGAGATTCCAAAGAGCTTGGGCCATTTCGACTCGTCGACCGCGGCCTGGGCGCGACGCATACTCTCGGGACAAGCCGGCAACAACATGGTCGATGGCCTCGGCCAGCTAGGCCCCGAGCGAGCCTTGCCGATGTTCGCGGACTGGACCGACCGCATCGCTGCCGGCGAATTGCCGCCCACACCTCCGAGACCGCAAGGTGCCGAGCGAAACATCGTCATTACCGAGTGGGACTGGGCCGGTCCTAAGGCATATCTGCACGATGAGATCTCCACGGACAAGCGCAATCCCACGCTGAACCCCAACGGAGCAATCTACGGTGCTGGCGAACTCAGCGTTGATTATCTGCCGGTCCTCGACCCGCTTGGCGCTGTAGCGAGCCAGGTTCGACTGCCAGTTCGCGACCCGAAGACGCCCTCGAGCGCAGACGACAAGATCGCGGCGCCTTCGCCGTATTGGGGGGACGAAGCCATCTGGCACAGCCAAGCCAATGTTCACAATCCCATGTTTGATGGGCAGGGGCGAGTCTGGATTACCTCCAGAATCCGCCCAAGTGAAAATCCAGCGTTTTGCAAAGAAGGCTCGAGCCACCCTTCGGCAGTCTTATTCCCCCTCAAAACGAGTGGCCGGCAACTCGCGGTGTACGATCCACAGACGAAGCAGGTCACGCTCATTAACACCTGTTTTGGTACGCATCATCTAGTGTTTGCCGAGGATCGGAACAATACATTGTGGACAAGCAGCGGTGGCGGCGGAGGAGCGGTAGGTTGGCTGAATACGAGGATGTTCGAGGAAACCCATGATGAAGAGAAGTCGCAGGGGTGGACGGCACTTGTCCTCGACACCAATGCAAACGGAAAACGCGATGAGTATGTCGAGCCTGATCAGCCCCTCGATCCCACCAAGGACAAGCGGATCAACGCCGCTTTCTACGGTGTCACTGCGAGTCCAGCGGATGGGTCGATCTGGGGAACGGTCCTGGGATTCCCGGGCGCAGTCGTTCGGTTGAACCCCGGGCCAAATCCCCCGGCAACCGCCCTTGCAGAAATCTACGAACTGCCATGGAACAATCCAAATGCGCCGGTTCACGGGTTCTCGCCCCGCGGGCTCGACATCGATCGCCATGGTGTTGTGTGGACGGTGATTGCCAGCGGTCATTTGGCGAGCTTCGACCGGCGCAAGTGCAAGGGGCCGCTAAACGGACCAACCGCGACAGGGCAACATTGCCCTGAGGGTTGGACGCTCTATCAACTACCGGGACCGCAGTTGCGGGGGGTTACCGATCCAGGAAGCGCCGAGGCCAGCTATTACGATTGGGTGGATCAATTCGACACTTTGGGACTGGGAAAGAACGTACCGATTGCCACCGGCAACGGAAATGACGCGCTCCTTGCGCTGTTGCCCGACAGCGGGAAGTTTGTCGTGCTTCGCGTCCCGTATCCCATGGGATTCTATGCGAAAGGGATGGACGGCCGGATCGACGATCCGAAGGCTGGTTGGAAGGGAAAGGGCTTGTGGGCTACCTACGGCACGCGAACTCCTTTTCATGCCGAAGGTGGTAAAGGAACGACGAGCAAAGTCTTACATTTCCAGCTTCGCCCCGACCCCCTCGCGCACTAGACGCTCGCGCGCGACAAACGTATTCCCTCTGGCGCTAGGTTCTGAGTTGCCGTGATCTGCCAGGAATGTCGAAAGCGCGGCCACCAATTACTCTCAGGCGGAAGCCGAAGCGGCCAAGCGGCCAGACAAGCGGCCAGACAAAGCGGCCAGACTCGCGTTGATGTTTGTCGAGCCTTCCAGTAGCATTCCCTAAAAATGGGCAGTGCCTGGGCAGCGCAGCGGGAGAGAATTGGATCAGGACGATTTCATTGCCAAAGTGAAGGTCTTTTCTTAGGTCTTTTGTCACGGGTCTTAGCCAGGCCTGTGTGGCGCGCAGAACGCTCGCTATGAGATAAAGTGGTGACATCGTGATCATCAACTTCGCGCGGCGCGCCCATGACCATAACTGGGAGCTGGACCCGATTACGCGGTCTCTGCTCGACACCGATTTTTACAAGCTCCTGATGCTCCAGTTCATCTGGAAGCAGTTCCCCAAAACCACCGCTTCGTTTTCGCTTATCAACCGGTCCGCCGACCTGCGGCTCGCCGATGTGATCGAAGTCGAGGAGCTTCGCGCCCAGTTGGAACAAACTAAGAAATTGCGCTTCCATAAGTCCGAGCTGATCTGGCTGGCGGGCAACACTTTCTATGGACGCCGCGGCATCTTTGAACCTGCTTTCCTCGAGTGGCTCGAACGCGACTTCCGCCTTTCAGATTACGAGTTGTCTATGCAAGACGGCCAGTTCTCCCTCTCCTTTCGCGGCCTTTGGACAGAAACGACGCTGTGGGAGATTCATGCGCTCTCGGCCATCAGCGAACTGAAGACGCGCGCCAGCCTCAAGCGTCTCAGTGAATTCGAGCTCGACATTCTCTATGCCCGCGGCAAGACTAAACTCTGGGAAAAAATGGACCGGCTACGCGGCACACCGGGATTGCGAGTGAGCGATTTTGGAACGCGGCGGCGGCACAGCTTCTTGTGGCAGGAGTACGTAGTAAAAGCCATGAGCGATGTGCTCGGCAGCAGCTTTACCGGGACCTCGAATACCTATCTCGCGTATAAACACGACTTGGAGGCGATCGGCACAAACGCGCATGAATTGCCCATGGCCTTGGCAGCGATGGCCAAGGACGACCAAGAACTGAAGACCGCGCAATACCGCTTGCTGGAGATGTGGCAGCAGACCTACCAAGGCGAGTTGCTCATCCTGCTTCCAGACACTTTTGGCACGACCCAGTTTCTCCGCAATGCTCCGGACTGGGCGGCGGACTGGACGGGGCAGCGCGCAGACAGCAAAGATCCTTTCCTTGCGGGTGACGAATACATTGCGTGGCTTGACCGGAGAAATCGTGATCCGCGGCAAAAACTATTCATTGCTTCCGATTCTCTCGATGTGGGCACGATTCTGGGGCTGCATGCGTGTTTTTCCGGGACGATTCGCAAAGGCGCTTCTCCTACTGATTTTAGGCAAGCAAGCGACTTCCTCGATGCGGGAAAATGGATTCCCGAACGGCGCATCCGTTTCAGCGCAGGTTGGGGCACGCTGCTGACCAATGATTTCCGCAACTGCAATCCTCAGGGCGGAAGCAGCTTCGATCCTGTAAACCTGGTGTGCAAGCTCAATGACGCCGACGGCAAGCCGGCGGTGAAGCTTTCCGACAACTTTCAAAAGGCGCTGGGTCCCTCCGAAGAAATTGAGCGCTATCAGCGCGTGTTTGGCCTCGCCGGCGTCGCGCAAGCGCCCCTCGTTGCCCAGCAGCAGCACGCCTCCCAATACGGCGCTTCAGGCTCTGCCGTTAGGTGACGTCCATAGTATGATCCGACACTACGACGGCGTCCGCGCCAAGTCCTAGCAGAGACTCTTAAGTCGATAAGACTAGCTTGGTTGAAAGTCAATCACGGCGCCAAGCTGACGATTCGACAGTTGATTTAAAGCTATTTATGGCAATCCCCAAACCTGATCTGGCGGGATCCACCCGAATCACTATCAATGGGAATAACGGATGGCTGCTCGGAGCAAACCTGCCTTGGATCAACTGCGGGAACGATTTCGGCGAGAACGCATACGGGTCGTACGGCATCGGTTCCCCTAATCCGCCCAACCAGAGTTCTCCCCTTTCAAGTGATGAATTGCGCGCTGCGTTTCATACCATGCAGGACTCTGGGGTGAACGTGGCTCGTTGGTTTTTGTTCTTCGACGGCCGTGCCGGTATCACCTATGACGCCGCCACGGGAAGTCCCACCGGACTTGATGGTGTGATCTTTCGTGATCTAGACGCTGCCATCGGGATTGCAGCTGCGTATGGCATCAAGATCGTGTTCGTGCTGATTTCCTTCGATTGGATGTTCGAAGAGGCTCAAGACCATGTTAGCGGAGGAAAATCTTACATCCTGCAGAGCCCCACTCTGCAAGACGAGCTTGTTAGAAATGTCTTCGTGCCGCTGTTTCAACGGTATGCGAACAACGATTCGGTGATTGCGTATGACGTGGCGAATGAACCTGAGTGGGCGCTCACAATTGATGGCAACCCGCCCAATCCACGGGAAATAAATGGGAGAGTCTTAGACCCCGTATCACTAGAGGACTTCACGCGCTTCGTGACGCAGGTCACCGCGGCGGCGCAGCAATACGCCTTGGCGCAATATGTCACTCTTGGCTCGGCGCGAGCCAAGTGGATCGGCTACTGGCAGAATGTAGGTCTGGATTTCTATCAATTCCATTACTATCCCGGAACAGAAGGCGACCGGCCCCTCGACAAGGTCTTGTCAGACCTTCCTCCAGGCCTCAATCGACCCGTATGGCTCGGTGAGATCCCCGCTAACGTGACCGGAAGCGCAGGATTTATGAGCAACGCCCTTGAGGATGCTTACGCTGCTGGATTGGCAGGCGCTGCACCATGGTCGATGCGAGGCGTAGACCAGTATGGCGCCGCGGATCCGGCAGCTTTGAAACAATTCCTCCTCGCCCATTCTCCGGACATGGACTCTGGAGTCCCGCCGGGTGACGCTCCCGACTAGGGATTCTTCCCCCGTTTCCTCGCCGCGTCCAATTTCCGACCCCGATCGGCTCGTCACTGGCGAATTTTTATTTTACCAGCCATAGGATGAAATCGCGAGCCTTAGCATTTATGCGGAGCGCATAACATCGCATCAAGACAGGGGTTCACTCCAGTTCAGACACTGTCTCAATAGGCTTAGTGTGGACGCGGTTGACATTTGCTTGATTCGGGCATATATGTCGATTTTCTAGGTATCGGCATGAATGACAGCGAACAAGAACTCCTCCGCGGCGCTCTCGATATGTTGATCCTCAAGGTGCTCGTCCTGGGCCCCCACCACGGCTACGCCATGGCGCAACGACTTCAGCAAATGTCGAGGGAATTCTTCCAGGTCCATCCATCGTGTGGAAGCCAAAGGCTGGTTGCAATCCGAATGGAAAGAATCCGAAACCGGCCGGCAAGCCAAGTTCTACTCTCTGACCCAAAAGGGCAGCAGGCACATGAACGCTGAGGTTATCCACTGGCAGCGACTCTCGGAGGCCGTCGGCCTGGTCTTGCGCCGGGAGGAGGAGTCCTCGTGATACGCCGCATTCGCCGCCTCTTTCAAAAATCTCGCGCGGAGACGGAGCTCGATCAAGAGCTCCAATTCCATATCGAGCGCCAGATAGCCGACTATGTGGCCGCGGGAATCACCCCCCAAGAAGCTCGCCGTCGCGCTAGTCTCGAATTCGGTGGCCTGGCCCGCGTCAAAGAAGAAGTCCGCGACACCCGCTGGGAGACGCACCTCGACAACCTGTTCCGCGATTTTCGGTACGCGATTCGGAATTTGCGCAAGGACTGGCGGTTTGCCCTCGTAGCCATTTTCACGCTGGCGCTGGGGATTGGGGCCGCGACCGTGGCGTTCAGCGCCTTCTACAACTTGTTGTTCAATGCGTTTGCGGCGAGGGACGCGGGGCGACTGGTGATTTTGTCGGGGCAAAGCGCCGAAGCGGGTGGACATCCGGAGATGGATTTGTGGCCTCTGGCCGGATCGCTATCGGATTTCGATGCGATACGCGAGCAGAATCAGGCATTCGAGGAAATCATTGGATACCACCGCGGCATCGCATTGCTAGAGGATGGAAAGGACCATCATCAAGTCTACGTTGCACGGGTCACGGGAAACGCGTTTGATTTTTATGGCGTGCCACCGCTGCTGGGGCGAGGAATCGTCGCGGAAGATGCGAAGCCCGGGGCACTGCCGGTTTTTGTGATGAGCTACCGTGCGTGGCAGGCAGAATTCGGCGCGGACGCGAATCTGATCGGGAAGAGTTTTCTGTTGAATGGCGAGCAGTCGACGCTCGTGGGCATCATGCCGAGGCGATTCCAGGCATTTGGTGCTCTGCAGCAAGTGTGGATGCCGATTACGGATACGCGCGGTGCGGGCGAAGCGAAGAGCGAGCCGTCAGTTGACACGATGATGGCGCGACTGAAACCGGGCGTGAAGGTAGATGCGGCTTCCGCGGAACTGGATGTGATCGTCAAGCGGCTGGCGAACAGCAAGCCCCATGAATTTCCAAAACACTTCACGGCGCGAGTGCAGTCAGCGACGGATTTTCTGATGGGACCGTGGGGAATCGGAACCGCGGGAGGGCCGGAGGCAGAGCACTTCGATGTCAAGCACATGCTGTATGACTTGCTCGCCGGAGTGATTATGCTGCTTTTAATCGCATGCAGCGGCGTGGCGAATTTGCTTTTGGCGCGAGGGGCGTCGAGAGAAAAAGAAATTGCGGTGCGGACGGCGCTGGGCGCATCGCGGGCGCGCTTGGTGCGGCAACTGCTTGTGGAGAGCGCGGTGCTCGCGACAGTGGCATGCGTGCTGGGCTGCGTGTTCGCGTATTTCGGGATGAAGGTTGTGGCCACGGCTGTTCCGCACAAAGGTCAGAGCGTGGGAGGCGAGGCGGTCATCGGGCTGGACTCTATGGTTCTATTTTTCACGCTGGGCGTGACGGCGTTGACCACACTGCTTTTCGGCTTGGCGCCTGCGCTGCATGCCGTTAGGCGCGATGTGCAGCCGATGTTGACGGGAAGTGGGAAAGGGACGAGCGGGGATTTCCGGCATGGGAGGTTTCGTGCGGGCCTGGTCGTCGTAGAAGTAGCGCTATCGATCGTACTGCTGACGGGTGCGGGACTCATGATTCGAAGTTTCTACGAGCTGACACACATCGATTTAGGATTCAACGCGAAAAACCTTTTTTTCGCCCCAGTGGGGCTGCCGTTCGGAAGCAAAGAGGCGACGGAGCAACAGCAAGACAAAGCAAGGAAAATCGAGGAGCGATTGAAAGCTCTGCCTGGCGTGACAGAGCTTGCCGTGAACAATTCTCTGCCGGGCTATAACCCGGGAGGGCGCTTTGAAGCGACCGTGCCAGGCTCGGCGCATTCCGAGCAGGTTGGATTTGATGGGTGCAGTGAAAACCTGCTGCGAACGCTCGAGATGCAGATGACCCTCGGGAGATGGCTGTCCGCAGGGGAAGTGGACGCGGCGCAGCCGGTGGCAGTCATTAATCAAACGATGGCGGCGCGTTTTTATGGCGGAGAGAATCCGCTGGGGCGCCAGATTGAGGCGAAAGAATTTAATGAGAAGGCGCAACCGGCGCACGATGTATATTTTCAGGTGATTGGTGTGGTGCGCGACATAAAAGATTATGGGCCGCAAGTGCCGGTGCTTCCGATGGCCTTCGTTCCGTACACCATCCGCGGAGGTGGAATCCTTTTCCTGAAGACGAAGGGCGATCCGGCGCTGCTGATGAATGCGGTGCGGCGGGAGATGTGGGCGGTAGACCCCGATGCGGTTTTTTCACCGCAGATGGGGCCGTACATGGATGTGTTTTACGGGCTGACGTACTCGACGCATGAGTTGGGGTTGACGACGTTCTCCGGAGTGGCGGGGATTGCGCTGGTGCTGGTGGTGATCGGGGTGTTCAGCGTGATGGCTTATACGGTGTCGCTGCAGACGCAGGAAATTGGAATTCGGATGGCTCTCGGGGCGCAGCAAAGCCGCATTTTGCAGACGATTCTCGCCAAGGGCGCGCGCTTACTTGCGGCAGGAATTGTCCTCGGTCTCTTCGCAAGCTACGGCCTCACGCGTTTCTTGGCGCGCCAAATTTGGGGTGTTTCTACAACGGATCCGTGGACGTTCGCCGCGGTGGCAGCCATTCTCGTCGCAGTGGGCCTGGGAGCTTGCTTCTTGCCCGCGCGCCGCGCCACCGGCGTCGATCCCCTTGTCGCCTTGCGCTATGAGTAGGAGGACAGAATGAATTCGGGGGTCCATTCGATCTTGCTTGGGAATCCGCGGTCAAAACGCTGAAGTCCGCTTGCGAACCCGAAATCCCGCACACCCTCGAAGGGCCGGCCACCACGCTCCCTGCGTCGCCGAGCAACTCAGACACGCCGCCGCCCTCGAGCGCTTCGAACGCGACTGGAGCTGATGCTCCCGCCTTCTTGAATATTGCCCTCTGCAGCTTAATGCTTAAGCAGGTGCTTCTCGTCGGTGAGGTGGATGCGGTCGGCGTTCTCGAATTGGGACATGTCGGAGAGGATGATGCGGTCGCCCTCTTTTAGTCCGGCCAAAATTTCGACGGTGTTTACCGAGGCGCGGCCGAGCTTCACGTAGATTCGCACCGCTTCTGCGCCGTTGCTCACAATCTTGAATAAGGGAATCCCGGTGTTCTGGGCTCCGTGTACGGGCCGTCCGACCTGGAGAACGCCGTCGATCTTTTCGATGTCAATGGTGCCGTCCACTTCGAGGCCTGCGCTAGCTCCTTCGGGCACGGCATCGAGGGCGATATCCACGGTACGCGTGTCGCCTGACGTGGACGGGCTAATGCTGCCAACATGCCCGCTCGCAAGTGGGCCCTTCCGTGTGGCTATCGCGGCGCTCTCACCGGGCTTTACGTCAGCGGTCATGACGGTTGGAAGGGTCACTTGGGCGACTAAGTCAGTGGAACCTTCCGGCCGAACGAGCCTTCCCAATCCACGAACCTGCCGCACCATTGGGCCTCGCTTCACGCTATCGACCCAAACGGTGGAAATGTCCACGTTGGGCATATCTGAGGACGCTTGAGTGCGCTTCTCGCCGCTCACGCCACCCTTGACACCGTCGCTCACAGCTTCGCTAACTCCACCCTGCACGCCGTCGACCACGCCGGCCCCAGCGCCTATGCTAGACACTCCTCCCCCAACGCTCCGGGAAACGCCGTTGGCAACGCCCCCGGTAACACCCGCGCTCACACCGCCGTTCACGCCTCCCCCCAGTCTCCCCGGCAAAACGGCAAGCTTATACACGTCAAATTCCAACACCGCGTAAGACGAGGAGCGCGCTGAGGGCTTCAACACGCTTTGCACTTCCACCGTGATTCCCCGCTCGTTCCAAAATTCCTGAAGCGCTTTCTTCATCTCCTCAGCTTTCGTCTGCTCGTAAGAGGCTTCTACTCGTAGCCGCCCGGAAAGCTGATTCAGCCGCGCTTCCTCTTCGTCCACAAGCGCATCACTCAAACCGCCCCTGCCAAAATCGTGGTGCTTCACTCCGATCCTCTCGAGAACCGGAGCCGCACCATTCGAATCTTCTTGTGTGACACCGAACGTCACGGCCTTCGCGGGTAGCGCCGCAGCTTTCAGCGGAAAGCTCCATATCGCAAAGACCGCTGCCAATCCGATGCCCAGCGAGCTTGCGGTCAGTGAAGCGATCAGTCTTGTCCGGGACATGCGAACCTCCTTTAGCATGAGAGTGATGCGCTCGACGAGCTGGCGCTCGGCGAGAAATGGCGGTGCGGGAATGGCTGCGATGCGCGTGCGGCCGGCTGTGAATTCCAGGAGAGCTTCCAGATAAGCTTTCCGCGCGTTCGTGAGCCGCACCACTTCGAGATCCACCATCTGCTCGCGCGCCAGCCTCACGCGCGAGATCAGCCAGGCAATAGCGGGATGAAACCAGAAGATCGCGCGAACAATTTCTTCCGCCAGATGATGGGCCCAGTCGCGACGCCGCACATGGAGCAACTCGTGGCACGCAATCGCCGACCGGAAGCGTGTATCCGCCGTCAAAAACTGCTCAGGCAAAAGAATCACCGGCCGCGCCAACCCGAACGTAACCGGCGAATCTACGTTTGCGGAAAGACGGAACTCCGCGCTCGCACCGACATGGGCGCACATTTGATCGAGAATCGCGGCTGAGTCGGCGGACAAGATTGGCGAGGAAGCCTGACGAAAGCGGCGAAGTCTGTAAAGGCCGAGTGCAAGAATTGCGAATCGCAACGCAATCCCGCCAACAACCGTGATGCCGATCAGTTGGGCGATGACGGCCATACTCGGAAAGTGCCAGGTCGTGGCAGCAGGAGACGGTGAAAACGCTACCTCGCTGACCTCAGGTACAACAAGTACGTCGGCTGAGCTTGGCAAACGGTGCCACGGCTGGAGCAATGGAAGTAGGAAACAGATGAGCAAAAGACCGCGCCAATAATTGAGAAGTGCGTGCGGCTGGCGAATCTGGAACAGCCGCGGAAGTAATCCCGCGGCCGTGGCCAGCACCGCAACTTGGGCGCTCCAAAACAGCAGGTTCGAGAACCACAAAGGCATGTTCATGGATGGCTCCGATCTGTTTTCCTCGCTTCCACGGCGCTCATTTCGTTTCCTCGATCATCCGCGCGATTTTTTCGAGATCCTTTTCACGAATTCGGCGGGACTTCACCAGATGCACGAGCAGCGGCTCCGCTGAACCGTTAAACACCCGATCGATGAATTCGCGGATCATCCCGCCGATCACTTGGTTCTTGGGGTGCGCCGGCCGGTAGACAAACGCGCGATCCTGCCGCCGCTTCTTCAAATAACCCTTAGTCTCCAGAATCTTCATCATGGTCATCACTGTTGTGTACGCAATTCTGCGCCGTTCCAGCAGCGCCTCATACACATCACGCACCGTGGCGCTCTCGCGTTCCCACACTAATTTCATAATCTCCAGTTCCTGCGGCGTAAGCGTTGCGTGTCTCGGTCTCATACTAGCGCTCTTATAGTACTAATTAATTCGTATGTCAAGCGCAAAAAATACGCTTCATTGACGGACCTACGTAGCAGATGAATGAGCGCACAGACGAGTGAAAGTGAGTCGCGGGGGTGGTCAGCCGGAAAAATACGATGTCCACGAGCTTCAATTGCGCTTGTTTTGAAACGGCCATGTCGTCGGTTGTTGCGGCCATGATGATGGCGCTGGCTTCCTCTCCCCGGATGTAAAGTGCGTATGGAGAGGCCGTGGATGAGATACAGCTTAGGAACTCAGGATCGGTCGATATGTAGGTTCAGTCCGACGATTCGCGTTGATGCTTTAGCGGCTTTCCATTTTCTATATCAATGCTCGCGTTCAGAACTGCGATGTCGCACACGCCTTGGCCCATCTTTTAACATCGCCCCGATGGCTTCTGGTTCTGCCTTCTCCGGTTGCCGAACGAAGTCTTAGATCGGAGCGGGTGCCTAAGCATATTCGGCGGACTTCCCAATTGGCACCGCAAACCGCGCGTGGCCAAGTTTACGTCTGCTTCTGAATCAATCTTGGTAATCTCCTCCGGAGTGTCGGACGCTAATGCAACTCTCGGGGCTTCCCCGCAGCGATCAGCCTTCGCTGCCGCGTAAGTCCTTCCAACAGCCGATGGGCTAATTCGCGCGCGAACCTCGGTAGGATCCGCAGGCGGACAAGGGGCCCGAGCACAACGGCAATGATCTGTTCCATGAATACAGGCTGTACTCGGGCGGCTCCCGCCAGAAGTATGAGAGCGATTGACCGATAGCTACGTGAATGATTGCTTTTATTCTTCACGTCCTAAACTCAATAAACCCATGGGAGAAGCGATACCACTTCTGCTCCCACTCGTGAGACTAACGGAGTCGTTTCCTTGGTTTCGATCGAAGTGTCTAGATTTGTCAAGAGCGTTGAAAACGAGACGGGCGATACAGCGGATCGCATGCTTGAGATCTGTTTGAGCTTGTTCCCCAAGGGCCCGATGTTCGCGGGAGCACATCGCTCTTTTTCCCATAACCATTGCAGGTCAGCAAACGTCCAAGGTAAAGGAGCGAAAGGTATGGAATGCGAAGTTTATAGAGTCAGTGTATTCCCAACTCAGTAATCACGGACTGACAGTCCGTAGAAGATCCAGTGTGAAAATGCAGCGACCTCAGATCAAAACCGAAACGAGTTCCGAGATGAAGAATCCGCACGCTTCTCCGACAGCCGGTGTTCTCGTCGTTGACGACGACACTGAGTTTTGTAACTTAGTCTCTCGATATTTGACGCACGAGGGTTTTGCTGTCGAAACTGTTCACACGGGCAGCCTAGGAATTGAACGGAGCCTCTCTGGAGAGCACGCGATCGTGGTGCTTGACGTCATGCTCCCTGACATCAGCGGGTTTGAAGTCTTGCAGCGACTTCGTGCGCGGTCTCGTACTCCCGCTTTAATGCTGACTGCCCGCGGCGACGATCAAGATCGTATCTTGGGCTTAGAAATGGGGGCAGACGACTACTTGCCGAAACCCTTCAATCCCCGAGAACTCTTTGCCCGCATCGGGGCAATCCTCCGCCGTTCGAGAGCAGAGTTGGTCGAGATCGCTCCCGCGATAGCTGACCCGATCGGAATTGGGGACGTAAAGCTGCATAAGGGAGCGCGTGCTGTCATCCGCGGTGGGGAGGAAATCGGTCTGACAACAGTGGAATTTGATCTCCTGGAAATACTGTTGAAGTCGGCCGGCGCCGTGCTATCCCGCGAGGAAATGGTTCGGTCGGTGCTGGGTCGAGAGTTCTCTCCCTTTGACCGCAGCTTGGATACCCATATCAGTAACCTGCGCAAGAAGCTCGGTCCTGCACGGGATGGGTCGGAAAGAATCAAGGGCGTTCGCGGGGTTGGCTACCTTTACGCCATCCCCGCGCGTTTCAGTGAAACGAAATGAAGAGTCTTTTTTTTAGGATTTTTCTATGGTTCTGGGTGGCAATTGCTGTTCTTAGCGCAACGTTGGTGATTTCCGCCGCTTTGCTACGTTCAAGCTCTACCGACCGCCTACGTTGGCGACAGCGGAACGAGTTGATTCTTGATTTGCGTGCGCAGCGAGAATCCGAGCTCCTCGATCGCCAAGGCGTGGCAGCTGTCTTGAGTGAACTCGGAACTCTCGAACAAAGCGACTCGCCTCGAACCTATATCTTCGATGAAGATGAACATGAGATTCTTAAGCAAACAATCTCCCCGCAAATCCGAAGTGTTCTTTCTATGTTGTCCCAATCCGGGCAAGGAGGCCCGCAGTTATTTGCTGACGGAAGCATCGGTGGGGAAAAGGTAGCTGGCCCCAGCGGTCGCGCGTACTTTTTTATTCTGTCGTTCCCGGCGCGCCCGATGCTGCCCCGCTCAGTCTCGCGTGTATTGCTCGAGGAAGTTGGCAGCCAGGGGATCTTTTACCTCCTCGCGGTGCTAGCCATTGCCGGATTTTTCTGCTATTGGCTTGCGCGGCATATCACTCATCCAATCGACAAGCTACGCTCGGCAGCACGCCAAATGGCGAATGACAACTTGAATGTTCGGGTAGACGAGGAAGTACTAAAACGCAAGGATGAACTTGCCGAGCTCGGCCAGGATTTCGACCGAATGGCAGAGCGCATCGATACGTTGGTGACCGCTCACCAGCGGTTGCTCCGTGACGTATCTCACGAACTTCGCTCGCCGCTCGCGCGGCTGAGCATCGCGCTAGGCCTTGCCCGCCACGATGCTGACCCCGAGACTTTCGAACACCTGAACCGGATCGAACTTGAGACCAACCGTGTGAACGAGCTGATCAGTCAGTTGCTTACGTTGGCCCGCGCAGACAGCGGTATCGACCTCCAACAAAAGAAGGTTTTTGATCTAGGCACGCTCGTCCAAGAAGTGGCGGCCGACAGCAGTTACGAAGCGCGGAGCCGCAACTGCGGTGTGAAATTTGCCCCAGCGTTCGAATGTATGGTCGATGGTGCGCCTGAGATGCTGCGCAGCGCGATTGAGAACGTAGTTCGTAACGCAGTCCGTCACACGGCAGAGGGCACAGTTATAGATATTTCGCTAGAGTGTCGGTATGTGTCGGCGGAAGCTAGCGCGCTGGTTCAAGTTCGTGATCACGGTCCAGGAGTACCAACCCAAGAGCTTGAGAAAATCTTCCACCCCTTCCACCGAGTCGTCAATGGTGGGCGGACAGTGAGTGATGGAACCGGATTAGGTCTTGCAATAACAAAACGTACGTTTCAGCTTTACGGCGGTAAGGTGAGAGCGGCAAACGCGCCGGACGGCGGCCTGGTCATCACCCTTGAGCTGCCAACAGTTAACTCCGCCCACCCGTCTGCGGCCTAAAACGTTCGCAAGTGCCAATTTACCCAACTGACGATGCACGCGGGTGCGGCGCGTGAAAACTTCTAGTCAGCTGAGATAGCGAGCTAGGCGATGTTTGGCTGATCGAGACTCGAGAACACACACACCTCGTCGCATCGGACGTTTGCGTCTAGCACCTTCTGCAGTGCTTCAATGAGATCGCTCTTCCGCAGGATTGATGTGCTGAGACATCTCTTACCTTTTTCCAGCATTGGCAACCACAGGGAGCCGGATTCCACGTCTGTCGACAAAAATAAGGTCGTGGAAGATCCGCGTAGCAAATCCAACAAGGGGAAGGCGGTCCGGTCCGATAGCTGGTATTGGCTAAGTACGAGATCGAACTCACTGCGAGAGAGCAGCGTGCAGGCATCCCGATAGCACGTCGCGGTTTCGCAATGGCAGCCTCGATTGCTCAGCCATTGCAGCAGGTGCAGCGAACTCCTTGCCGTCTCACCAACCAGAAGAACTGTGGTTAGTTTATTTTCCATATCATTTCTCCCTTTCTTCTGAGCCATGGCTAAAAAACCTCAACCCTCGCTTGGTGTGCTGGCCGCCCCCACGCCCAAAAACATTTTGCATGAAGCGTTGGACCTGTCCGTGAATCGGAGAGTGACCTGAATAGTCGAACGCTCCAGCCCTCCACCACGACCAGAAGATTAGGCCTAGCGTCCAAAAGGGTGCAGTCAGAACCAAAAGCATTGCAACGAGAACGACAACCACGAAGATGTCGTTTAGAATTCCAACCCAACGAGACGCTATTGCACTGCCAAGAAGCAATGCCGAATTAGCTTCTATCATGTGTATCTCCCGTGGCTGCTGAGACATTCAACAAACGTTCTCTGAGTAGCCTTAAAAGTAGTGTCCATTGCCGAGCCATTTTCTAAACTTTTTGCCTCGATTCAGGCCAACTGGCCACTTCCATGTTGACCATACAGCCCCGCTAGCTCTTCGCGATTGGCGGTTCGGGCCGGACTCCGTTGTGTCGTACCAGGGCGCAACGCAATCCTTAGCACCCTTTTCCTGTGCCCGGCCCGGACCATAGATGTTTTCGAGAATCTCTACCCCAGCACCTTCGTTTGCCTGGATCCGTGTTCGATGGTGGCGGTGTACCACCGCAGATCAGAGCTGCAAAGCGTTCGGAAGAGTTTCATCTAGTCCCCAACTGTCACTGAGTCTTGCTTGTACTGCGCCAGTTGTTTCTGTTCGCGTTTGGGGTACACGAATTCGTGACCAACAGTCCGGCCCGGATAGAACCAGGCCAGCAATGCTTTAGGTTCGTCCGAGGGTCGCTCGGCAAGTGTGAGCACCGTCTTATCGATGGGTTCTCCACGCTCCGCGGTCAGTGTCTGAACGATGGCAATCACTTTCGACCGGTCACTGTCAAGAACCTCCACGACGTTCAGATTGTCACCGTGATCCAGCAACACGAACCAGTAGGTTCCCGCAGGCAGGACCTTCCCAGGAATCTGAATTGGCTGACTGACCGTAATGCGGGTGGCTTGATCTGCTTCATCTGCGCGTGCGACGGGCAAGATCGTTACAGAAATAGCTGCGATTCCAAGAATGATGCCGAGGGTCTTTCGAGTATTCATCTTTAATCTCCAAAACAAGATTTACTACCCATACTTGCGATGAGAGTCGAGTACTGCCGCCAGAGGTTGGTTAGCGAATGGTCAAGATTTGTCAATTGCGGAAAATAGAATTCAGTCTTTGTGTAGTGCTCTTCGCTAAAACTGAACACCGCGTCTAGGTAAGGTGCGTATCCTTTGGGGCGGCAGAAGAATTTCTGCGCAACAAGCCAACGGATCGGCCAAGCTCCCTTGTTCTGTACGTAAAAGCCTTCCTGGCGTCAAAGGTCTAGAGGTGCAGCGCGACGCGGGCAGCCCCACGGCTTCAGGTCAAGCATTCAGAAATGGTTCGGCTGGAAAAGACGGGAAATCCAAATGATTTTACTCTGGTGATGTACACCGTAAACACGGACACCAACTGGCCAAGGTGCGAGAGGTCAGCATCCAACCGAATATTTCCCGGTGCTGTTTGACGACCCAACAAAAAAGGCTTGCTTTGAAGACTTGAACAAGCAGAACTTCATAGACAACACTGGTTGCCACAACCGTAGTCGAGGGGTGACAAATCGGCAAAGTGCTCATCGAAGTCGGATGGGTCCTCAAAAGTCGGCTCGTAACGCCCCGCATCAATCCTGGAACTGACAAGGGTCCTGAGAACGCTGCGATGTCAGTGATAACCGGCGCTTATTTCAGGGTGTCGTTGTAGGAGTGACGTGCCCAGCCGAGGTAATGAGGGTTGGTGCGGTTGGCGTCGTCGAGTTTCTCGAGCATCTCTGGAAGGTGGTCGAGATAGTCGGGCGTTCGCAGCGCGATGACGATTCTTGCGAGATTAGGGCCGCTCAGGCCTTCGTAAGCCATGTTGAGAAATTTCTGACTATTGTTAGCGGCTTTTTCGGCTTGTTCTAACGGGGTGTCGCCGTCGCCGGGGCTACTGAGCTCGTACATCATCAGAGTTAGGCGGGGGACGGAGGAGAGAAGCATTTTTCGCTGAGTTGCGTCGCCTTTGAGAAGTTTGTTTTGGATGTCGGCATTGACGGTCATGCCGGCGGGTTCGGCTACTGCGCGGACGGTGCGGAAAGCATCGGTTAGGCCGGGCAAGAAACGGAGATTGCCTGGGCCCTTATTTTCGGGGCGTTGCTGCGGCTCGATGTCAAGGTGAATGCCATCGAAGCGATCGGCGGAATGCTTTTGATTGAATTGAATGATGGTCTGGACTTTTTGGATGAGCGAATCACGGTGTTTGCCGGGCTCGTCGGCGTCGGCGCTGTCGAGCAGGGCTTCGACACGAATGCGCGAAAGATGCAAGAGGCTGATGAGGTGAGCGAGCTGGCCCTCCTCGGAGGGTTCGGAGCGCGCGGAGACGGAAACGTAGACTTCGTTGATGCCTAGGGTAGTGCAGAAATCGCGGAGCGATTCGGCGGCGTGAGGGGCGGCTAGGACTGCCGGGCTTTTCCAGACCCACAGACCGTGAACTAAGCTTGGTGATGTTTGCGCAGATGCGGAGGGAGAGAAAACGGCAAAAAGTGCGATTACTAGAACGATGAACAGCGGGGAGCGAGCCAGGAAAGAACAGATCGCGTTGGCGAAATTTTCTCGCGGCATGGGGTCGGCCAGAATGCGCCAATATTGTAACTTCAGAACTCCTGACATGGTACCTTCGAAACCTGTCCGCTTTTGGGAGTCCAAGGGCAGGTTGTGGCGGGGGATGCGAGCGGCACCGAACGGGTGATTGAAAAAGCGGACAGGTTCTGGTTCGCACTTTGGGAGGCAAAAACTCAAATCTGTCTTTGGCGAATTGTTATTTCGGCCATAATTCCTCAGGATTCCCCGTCCTGCTACGCATTCTGCGATGCACAATTTAGTCGTTCTGTTCATTTACTTCATCGGCCCTAGCCCGGTTGCTCGGACCTGGCGGCGTCCGTTCCCTAGTTGCGGAGTCCCTTCTCCTCTTGGTTGACCGGGACGGCGAGCGTAGGAAGCCGAAAGTTGAAGTTGCGGCGAGCCGCCGCCGAGTCGCT
>Ga0210398_10000726_pt1 | contig 36354 bp, 24 predicted proteins | sample IncBWC4OmetaG_FD_161047 | JGI IMG/M metagenome (GOLD analysis project Ga0210398, IMG submission 161047) | Forest soil microbial communities from Barre Woods Harvard Forest LTER site, Petersham, Massachusetts, United States - Inc-BW-C-4-O | ecosystem: Environmental > Terrestrial > Soil >... | reverse complement strand
ATCAGAGACGGCGAAGCTCAGCCCAGAGCGCTTCGCGTAGCGGAAGACCGAGCGCCAGATTCTCGGTGCGGGTTTTCAGGACCTGTTCCCCCGGATAGCGCACCCCCCCCGGATTGCTCGCGAGCACGGACTCGACGATAGCGTCCGCGGTGCGTGCGGATTCTTCGGGCGGGCACAGCTTCGCGAGATTGAAGGCCAGAAAAACCTGGGAGAGGCTGGTTTCGCGCAGGGGCTCGATGGGGATCTGATGCGTTGCCAGACCGCCCGAGAGCAGCGCTGCCATCATGTCGAGCACCATGGCAAGGCCCGAGCCCTTCCAGTAGCCGATGGGGAGCGGGCGTTGTGAAGCTTCGATGGCCGCGGGATCGCGGGTGAGATTGCCGTTGGCATCAAATCCGCCGTCGACCGGAAGCAGTTGGCCGCTCTGCGCCCAGGTGGCCAGCGCGCCGTAGGAGAACTGCGACATGGCCATGTCGAGCACGACGGGTCCGGCGGGGCGCGGGACCGCGATGACGAGCGGATTGTTGCCGACGGCGGCAACCGGCGCGCCCCAGGGAGGAAGATTCGCAAGCGTGTTGGTCCAGCAGATGCCGATCATGGCGGCGTCGGCCGCCTGCCAGCCATAGGTGCCGCCGCGCATCCAGTGATTCGTGTTGGCGAGGGCGACGCAGCCGATGCCGCGTTCGCTGCTGAGCTCGATGGCCCGCGCCATGGAAGACCAGGCATTAAGATTGCCGGGACCGCGGCGGCCATCCCAGCGTTCGATGGCGCCGAGTTGCTGCACGCGCTCGGGCGTGGCGTGAATATCGACCGAGCCGTTGCGGATCATTTCGAAGAAGCGCGGGAAGCGTTCGACACCGTGGGAGTAGACGCCGTCGCGCGTGGTTTCTGCGAAGAGGCGGGCGCAATGGTCGGCGCGGGCTGGATCAAAACCGGTGCGGACAAGGATGCCGCTCAGGGTGGCGGCGAGTTCAGGGAAGGGAACGCGCAGCATTATGCGAGCGGCTTCAGGTCTTCGAGGGTCGTGGGGATGAGTTCGGCGACGGTGGGATGAATGTGGACGGAGTGCGTGAGCAGCGATATGGGCTGGCGCGCGTACATGGCGGTGAGGATACAGTGAATAGCTTCGTCGCCGCCGGTGCCGAAGAGGGTTGCGCCGAGGATGTGCTTACTTTCGGCGTCGACGAGAACCTTGATGAAGCCAAAGGTCTCACTTTTCTCGACGGCGCGGCCGACGCGGGTCATGGGGCGGAAGCCGACGAGTGCGGGCTTTTTCGCAACGCGCACCTCAGCCTCGGACATGCCGATGCTGGCAAGGGGTGGGTCGATGTAGAGAGCGGAGCAGGGAATGCGGTCGCTCACGCGGCGCGATGCGCCATCGAGCAGATTTTCAGCGACGATTTCGTAGTCGTTATACGAGGTGTGGGTGAAAGCGCCGCGGCGGTTGCAGTCGCCGATGGCGAAGATGCCGGGGACCGAAGTCCGCAACTGGTCGTCGACGGGGATGTAACCGCGCTCGTCCGGGGTAATGCCGGCAGCCGGGAGGTTGAGGTCATCGGTATTCGGCACTCGGCCAACCGCGAGGAGAATATGCGAGCCGTCGATCGTCGGCGCGCCCTCCTCACAGTCCAGCCCCACGGAAACCCGGTTGCCCTGTTTTTCAAGGTGGATGCAGTTGGCATTGATGCGGACGGCGATGTTCTCAGAATCGAAGATTTCCCCGATCACTTTCGAAGCGTCTTCGTCTGAATGTTGGGCGAGGCGCGAGGTTTTGTCGACGATGCTGACCTGCGAGCCGAAGCGGCGAAACATCTGTGCGAATTCAAGACCAACGTAGCCGCCGCCCACCACGATGAGGTGCTCGGGAAGCTCCTCGAGATCGAGGATGGTGGTGCTGGTGAGAAATGGGACCGAATCGACTCCGCCCATGTTGGGGACGAACGGTCGTGCGCCAACATTGAGAAAAATCTTTGGCGCTTCGAGCACGTCGTCGCCGACGCGCATGGTAGTCGGCGACCCGAAGGCGGCGGTACCCATGAATACAGTGCAGTTGGCGGTCGAGCGCAGCGACTTCTCGATTCCGTTACGGGAATTGGCGACGATGACGTCTTTACGGGCTTTCACGGCTCGCATGTCGACGGTTACCGGACCCGCGTTGACCCCGAAGTCGGTGCCGCGGCGGGCGAGGTGAGCAGCGTGGGCACTGGCGACCATGGCTTTGGTGGGTGTGCATCCGTTGTTGACGCAGGTGCCACCGAAAAGCTTGCGCTCGACCATGGCAACCTTCCAGCCCGCGCCGGCGAGGCGGGTGGCCAGGGAGGGACCGGCCTGGCCCGCGCCGACGACAATCGCATCGAAAGAATGTTTCATGCAGCTCTTAAGATGGCGAAGAGAGCGATTCCGATTCCAACCACGTCCTCAAGAAGCGCAGCCCGGTAATCGCGCCCGAAGAGCACAGCCAGTTTGGCGCGGGCTGTTGCTCCGCCCAGGGTGCCAACAACCGCGCCGATCGCGCCGCAGAGAATGCCCAGAACAATCTTATTGCCCGTCGCGCCCACGGTGGCGCCCACCAGCGAACCGCTGAGGATGCGGATGATGAACGAAGGCGGTTGCTTGCGGCTGGGCGTCTTCGGCAGCTTGTCGACCACCAGTTCGCAAACGGCGAGGACGCTGAAGATGGAGACCGTGACCCCGGAATTCATCAGGGCCAGATAAGTGCCTCCCACAGCGAGCAGGTTGAGGCGAGCGCCCCAGCTCACGATCGCGGGAGCCACCATGGAACGGAGTCCCGCTACGAGACCAACGAGAAAAGCGCAGAGCAAAAGCAATTGATCCTCCTCAAATACAAAGCAGCGTGGTGTTTTTGTGTTGGGGGCCTATTGGTAGTTTCCGATCAGAACGAAGGGGGCCCAATAATAAGGATGAGCATACTCCGTGGCTTGCGTGGAAGCGTCGTGGTTGGTGACCTGGACGCCGCGTCCGGTTGCGGAGTGCGGCGCTGACGCGGGCGATCCGTGCAGAAAGGCCAGCTGTGCCTGGCGCAACGCCTCGGCTTTGCCGGTTGTGGAATCTTTGACCCAGCGTGAATAGAAGTCGCTCATGATGCGGCTGGTGCTGGCATCGTTCACGTCCCATAGTGTAGCCAGGACCGCTTCCGCATCCTTCTGCTGTGCCACCATCCCGAGGCTATCCATCTCGAGCCCGTCATTCGCGGTGTCGCCTTTGGCGGTGCTGCAGGCAGAGAGCGTGAGCAGGCGCGTTCCGTGGAAGCTGATGGCGGAGTTTTCCATCTGCGAAAGGGTTAGGGAAAATCCCTGCGGATCCCCACTATCGTTGCCTCCGAGCATCAGGTAGGGTTCGGTTCCGCCGCCCGCTTCGAGCACGAAGTGACTGGCGATGTGGACGACCGGAAATCCGGAGCCAGGACCGAGCTGCGCTTTGAGCGCCGCCCAGGTAAAGCGCTCGTTGGGGAGCAGGACGCCGTCCAGGGGGCCGTGGGAATCCGGATCGGACGGATCGTGGACCACGGCGTCGAGTTCCGCAAGGACGCCGGGGAGTGCAGGCAGCCCCCCATAGCTCTTCGATAGCCCCATAGCCAGAACGCGCAGCGCCGATTTATTGGGATCGGGCGAGGTCATGTGGCCATAGCTCTCCGGCGTGAAGAGAACGTTGTTGAAGCGCTCGGCCAGGTACCGGTGGCCGTCGTAGAGCGCGGCCATGGGCAGGTAGCGCATGGTGCCATCGAGGGACCAAAGCAGCGTGGGGACTCGGGTCTTATCCTGCTGCGCCCTTTCCAGAGCGGCCAGCTCGGCTTCCAGCGGCGCGATGACGATCGAGTACATTTCGGCCAGATGCGGTTTTGGGTCGGACGATGGCGTGCGGAGCTCGGCGCGCAGTTGCTGCACTCTGTCGTTGAGGTCGGCGGGCGTGGCTTTGAGTTCATATTTTTTGCGCGATTGCGGCGTGATCACGATGGCATAGGCGTGCTCGCCGCCGAGCAGCAGCCGGATGCCGACGACGTGCGGTCCAAGGTCAGCCAGGGTGTTCTGCAGGCGGCTGACTTCGGACTTTTGTTCGCTTAACAGCGCATTCGCGGCCTGGGTTCCGGCGTTCTGCGCCAGCTCCGGATAGAGCGTCTTGCGAAAAAAGTCGGAGACGTCGCTGTTGCCTGACTCGATTTTCGTTTCGAGGGCCTTGAGTTGCGCGGATTCCTCGGGAGTCCGGTTGGGCTTGCCTAAAAGTGCGGCGTATTGCGCGCTCAGGTCGGTTAGTGCGACGGCGGCCTGTTCGTGCGCCGCCAGATCGCTCTCCACCTGTTGCTCGGCTCGGGTCAGGTTCAGCGGCGAAGCATGAGCATCGGGCTGCCCGGCGGCTCCGATGACGACCTCCCGCAGTTCCTGTTCCTTGAGGAGATCGAGGACCTGTTCCGCCTCGCCAAGCCGGTTCGCCTGCAAAAGAAGTTCCGCGAGCATGCGGTACGTGGCGGATTTCGATTGCGCGAACTGCTCCTGCAGGCTTTGGTCGAGCCCACTGATATTTCTGCGCATCAGCTGATACGCATTCACGGCTTCGGTGCCGAAAAAAATCGCCTCCTCCAGGCGTTGCTGGCCGCGGAAGTCGAGCATGAGCGAGGCGTCAATGCCTCCCTGCAGATCCGGATCCCCCGCGGCTTTCGCCAGCGACAGTGCCGCGAGCTTTTGCGGCAGCGCCTGATCGAGCTTCCCCTGATCGGCGAGGACCCGGCCAATGGTCGCAAGAGCGAAGGCTTGCCCGCGGCGGTCCTGCACCCCGCGCCACGCGGCAAGCGCCTGGTAGTCAGTGTCGAGAGCCTTGTCTCGCTGGCCGAGGTCGGCATACGCGCGGCCGATATGGTTGAGAGCCGCAGCGACACCGCGGTGATCCTGCACTTCGCGCCAGATATCAAGCGCCTGATTGTAGAAGTCGAGAGCCTGCTGCGGCCGGCCGAGCTGGTAATGGATTCTGCCGATGTCGTAGAGGGCCAGAGCGACGCCGCTGCGATTGCCCACTTGGCGCCACAGAGGCAGCGCCAGGTTGTAGTAATCGAGCCCCTGCTGCTTCTGGCCGAGGTCGTCGTAGATGCGCCCGATGCCATTGAGCGAAGCGGCTTCGCCCTCAGGATGGCCCAGCTGGCGCCACAGAGGCAGCGCGGCCTGATACGACTCGAGCGCCTTCTCCTTTTCACCGAGGTTGGTGTAGGTTCTCCCAAGATTGTTCAGGGTCTGCGCCTCCCCGCCAATTTCACCGGAAGCGCGCCAGAGCGGGAGCGCCTGGTTCAGATGGTCGAGCGCCTCCTGGCTGCGGCCCATGTCGGAATAGCAGCGCCCGAGATTATCGAGAGCATTGGCCTCACCGGCGTGATTATTCAGCTGCCGCCACATGGGCAGCGCCTGATTGAGAACCTCGATCGCTTTGTCGCGCTGTCCGAGGTCGTTGTAGACCCGGCCCATGTTCGTCAGCGTTGAAGCCTCGCCCATCAGGATGTTCAGCTGCTTCCAGATCGGCAGAATCTCGGTGAACAGGTCAAGTGCCTTCTGTTCCTGCCCCAGATCGGTGAGTATGCGGCCCTCGACGTTCTTGGTCTGCGCCTGCTGTCCTTTGCTGGTTTCGATCGCCAGGGCCTGCGCGCAGTAGTCGAGGCCCTTTTGCGGATCGCCAGCCTCGCGATAAAGGTTCGCCAGCGCATTCAGTTCAGTCGCCTCACCTCTGACGTTGTGCGAGGCGCGCGCGTCGGCGAGCGCCTGCTCGCGCGCGCCGATCAGGCCGTGCAGGCTTCCGGCTTGCTGCGGGCATGCCGGCAAAGAGACCAGAAAAAGTCCCGCGATCAGGATCGTTTTCGCCGGATTCGCCGTGTTCATCGTGGCTCGTCACCTGCCCCGCATCCTGGGGTGCATCGCCCGCTCATGCAGATCTGAATGCTACTGCGCTGCCTGTTGTGGAACGCTGTGAATGGTCGTGAGGCCAACGCCCCAGTTGGTCGGGACATGGCCAGGATCGCCGCGAGTAGCGCTGCTGGTGTTGCTCAGCAGCTGCTCCAGCGGCGACTCCGCCCCGCGCGAACGCGAAACCCCTTCGAAGTTGAGCACGAAAGGATCGGACAAAGGCTGCGCCGTGCTGAGCAGGATGAACGTATCCACGCCGAACGGCGGTCCGATGCGCAGGGTCGGCGCGCCAGGCAGCACAAACTGACTGCCCACGTCGGATTCGTTGGGGAACTGATTGCCCGAATTTCCCCGTGGATACAGAACTGTGCCCTGCCCGTGGCAATCGATGTCGAGAACGTAGACCCAGCGCTTTTCACTCACCGTACCACTCGCCTGCAGGCCCATCTTCAGCAGGTCTCCCTGGCGGAACGGCTGACTGCCAACGATCGGCGGACCGCCCGATCCAGGCAGCAGAGCCAGAGAATAATACTTCGCACTCGACGCGTTGACCGGACTGTTGCCCATCTCGAGCCAGCCATGAACCTTGGCCAGCAGCGAGGCATAGTGGTTCAGGGTCGTCGCGCCTTGCTCGATCGCGCTCGCATCGGACGCCACTACCCAGTCGCTGCGAACCGGGTACTGCGATGTCGCGGAGCAACCGGGGCTGTGCGGTGGAGCATTCGGGGGCGGCGGCCCAGCGGCAAGTTCGTTCTTGTGGAACCACGCCCAGGCAGGGCCCTTCGCCGTCAGCAGCCCCGTCAACGCGTATTCGGCGCTGGCAAGATCCGTGGCGACTTGAACAGCGCTGTTGGGATCGGTGGGCAGAAGCTGTGCTGCCAGTTCACGCGACGGCGGAAGATTGACCCAAAGCTTCGCGCCGCCGGGAATGTTCTTTTTCAGGTTTGCACCGGTCAGGCTCGGCCCGAGAGAGACGGGCGAAGGCGCGCCCGCTTGCTGCACCGTCCAGTTCGTTCCATCCCAGCTCAGAATGTGCGTCCACGGCTCCTCTGCGGGATCGGAAACAGTGGCAAGCCCTGCGGCCTGAATCTGAGTAGCCGCCGCGACGATATCCGCCTGCGACAAATTGGCCGGCCAATGCCACACGCGCAGCGGCGGCGACTGCGCGGGACTCCACTTCGACATTTCGAAGATGTCGCCGGTCTTCACCTTCGCCCCGGAAGGACTGATGACCGTAGCCACGGAGCGCGCGATGCCGTCGAGCGCGGTAACCCGCAGCTGAATTTTCTCGCCACCGTTGTTCGTCGAAGTAAATTCAGTGCCCGCGCCGATTCCGGAGACGCGCCCGACATCGAGCCACACCGTGCCGCCCTGAGTTCCCAGCACGGCCGTGCGGATGTTGCCGGAGTCCGCAGCCGCTCCACCAAAAAGCGGCTGCTCGCGCCGTTGCGCCGTTGCGTCGAGATCGGGATCTTCATCGGGCACGTCTTCATTGCCGATCACGGCCCTGACTCGCTGATAGACGATCGAGGCCGGCGTATCGGCGGGCAAAACCTGCAGAGCTTCTACCAGGGCAGCGGTGAAAGCGCCGTGCGACTCCGTGGCCGGGTTGGTGTCGGGCATTTCCTTCGAGGACTGATCCTGCTGGACTGCGGAAAACACCAGCGCAGGATTGTCGGTCCGCTCCGTGGGCGCGGGGCGCGCTTCGCCCGTCGAGAGCATCTCCGGCGCCTCGGCGATGTCGCGCGCGTCAAAGGGCAGGTCGCGCTCGCGATACTTTGCGCCGATGCCCCGCGTGATGCCGCCGCTGTGGCAATTGTCGAGAATGACGGTGAGATGAATTCCCTTGTCGAGAGCGGCGTTGAAGATCCGTGTCATCTCTCGATCGCGCACGTCATAGCCGCCCTTGTAGGCGTCAGAAGGCACCAGGGTGCTGTCGGCATGAACGTACCGGCCGTTCACCAGAACCGTCAGCTTGGTTCCCTTGCTGTTGATGCGCAGCGAGCCGTGGCTGGCGGCGTAGAAGACCACGGTGTCCCCGCGTTGCGGCACGTCGACCAGATACTTCTGCATTGCCGCGAGAATTCCATCGCGCGTCGTCTGGTCCGGAGGCAGAAGGACCAGCCCGGGCGTCGGACGCGGAGGGTTGGGGTTCGTCAGCAGGACGACCTGGCTCGCGGGGAATCCGAACTTCGGGCTGGTCAGCAGATCGGCCACCGACTGCGCGTCATTCACCGCGCCGTCGAGGTTGGGAAAATAGCCCAGCTCGCAGCGTCCATAAACGCAGCCGGGCGGGTGACTCGGCGTTGTGCCGGCGGGCTCGTAGGTATTGATGCCGATTAGAAGAGCGCGCCGCGTCTGCGCGGAGGCAGGGATGGAGCAGAGGATGCAGCAGAGCGAGCACACGGCTGCGGCAAAACCGGATCTCATGAGACGGTCCTCGATCACGACTTCCGGGGGAAAACTTCCATCGAGTATAGCGGGTCAATGCAGCCGAGCCGGACAAGATATTTCGCACATTGCTGTCAGGAATCCGGAAGGCGTGCGAATCGTTAATATGGACTGGACCGAGACTCACTCGGAATTCCGACGAACCTGATCGTGCCCTTGACCTCAGAAATTCGCGTGATTGATTCGCATACGGCGGGCGAACCCACCCGCGTCGTGATCGATGGAGCACCCAACCTCGGATCCGGCCCGCTTGCGGAGCGGCTGCGCCGGTTTGCCGCCCAGCACGACGACTTTCGCTCCGCGGTGGTGAACGAGCCGCGTGGTTCCGACGTTGTCGTTGGCGCTGTGCTGGTTGAGCCCGCAAACCGCGCGTGTGCCGCGGGCGTCATTTTCTTCAACAACGTCGGATTTCTCGGCATGTGCGGGCACGGCACCATTGGCCTCGTCACGACGCTGGCGCATCTGGGACGCATCCAGCCCGGTCAGCACAGGATCGAAACGCCGGTCGGCGTGGTGCTTGCGGAACTGCACGGCGACGAGCGCGTAACCGTCGAAAACGTTGCCAGCTATCGCTACAGGAAGGGTGTTGACGTTGAGGTTCCGGGATTCGGCCGTGTAACGGGCGATGTCGCGTGGGGCGGGAACTGGTTCTTTCTCACGGAAAGTACCCCTGCGGAGCTGGCTCTGGAGAATCGCGACGAACTGACACGTTTCGCCACGGCTGTGAAAGCAGCTCTGGCTGCCACCGCCGTGACGGGCGCGGACGGGAGCGAGATCGACCATATCGAGCTCTTCTCCGCATCGTCAACGCCGGGAATCGACAGCCGCAATTTCGTGTTGTGTCCGGGAAACGCCTACGATCGCTCGCCGTGCGGCACGGGGACGAGTGCGAAGCTGGCCTGCCTCGCTGCGGATGGCAAGCTTGCGGCCGGGCAGCTGTGGCGGCAGGAAGGAATCCTGGGAACGGTCTTTGATGGAACCTGGCGCGTCGAAGATGGCGCTCAGGGGGTGATTCCGAGCATCACGGGATCCGCATGGATTACGGCGGAGAGTCGCCTGTTGCTGCGCAGCGATGATCCCTTTCGTGCCGGGATCCAGGCACCGGTGCTGGCCAGGCTGTGAGTCCTCAGGATCTCGCGCCCTTCTAGCGCTGCTGACAAACGGGCGGCGCCTCCCCTTTGCTCGGCCCTGCATCTCCCGCGCTGTGCAGCAAGTCCCCCATCTTCAGATAGGCGGCGTTCGTCCAGCCGAACCCGACAACATTCTGCCGATACCCTGTGGTGACCTGAACGTTCGACGAGCTGGTAACTACGTTGTATTTCTCGTGGATCGTGTGGTCGCAGGCATAGTTATTGCGTACGGTCGCCATGAATTCCCGCGAAACCCGCGACGCGTCCTTGATATCTCCCGCTTCCTTCATCCCCTCGACCGTGATCCAGCTCACCGGAGCCCAGCCATACGGCAGATCCCACTGCACACCGGAGTCAGTCGTGCTCATGGCAACGCCGCCCGGTTTTTCGAATAACCCCAGATGCGATTCAACCTGCCGTGCTTGTTCCGGCGATGCCGCACCGGCCCAGAGCGGATAGAACGTGGTCACATAGTCGTATGTCGATTGCTTCCCGGCAACGAAATCGTAGTCGAAATATCTGCCTTTCTCCGCATTCCATAAATAGCGATCCATCGCCGCGCGCCGCGCCTCGGCGGCGCGATCCCACTGCTGCTCTTCATCTGTCTTCCCGATCTGCCCCGCCATCCACGCCAGGTCGCGCTCATATTTGTAAAGCAGGGCATTCAGGCACACCGGTGCGTAATGATGCGTCGAGCCATCGAATACTCCGAAACGAAAACTGGGATCGAAGCCGGATTCGCGCATCGCACGGTCGCCTTTGTAGAAATCCTTGCTCAGCCAGTGCGTGCTGACGTGCGCGCGGGCGCAAACCGCGGAGACTCGCGGATCGCAGCTGATCGCGGTCAGCCTTTGCCGGTCGCCCGGGCCTGGCGCCACCGGGCCATCCACCAGGTAATCCGTGTGCACGTCAGGATGCGCGAGCAGCCATGCGATCACATTTTGATAATAGGTGTCGTCATCGGCCATCTCGGCAACCGGCCCCTCCCCGTAATCAAAGTAGCGCGCCAGACCGGTATCGCCCGCGCGATGTGCCTCGCTCATCCACAACGCGTGGTCACGCACCGCAAATGCGTAGCTTTGATCGAGCCATGCGCGGGCCTGCTGCTTGTCTCCTGCGGCTGTGTCAGCCGACCATACGTCGCGAATCTCCGACGACAAAAACGGTGGTTGCGATCGGGTGAGGTAGTAGGCTCGATTGGCATTTAGCAGGCCGCCGTAATGTTCAATCTCGAAAAAAAAGTTCTCCACCATGCCGCGTGCCAGGTCCACGCGCCCGCTCTCCAGCAATCCCAAAATGATGAAGTAGCTGTCCCATCCGTACATCTCGTTGAATCGCCCTCCCGGCACCACGTAAGGATGGGGCAGGTAGAGCAGTCCCTGCGACGGCAACTGAATGTTCTGACCCAGCCGCTCGATCTTTACCGGCAGACGCTCGACAGTCACGCCGCATTTCTGCCCCAGTGCAGCCACCTCCGCGGGCTCCGTGAAATCCTGTGGCAGATAAAGCACGGGCTTCGTGGTCACCTTGGTGTCCACCAGCGTTGTGCAGTTCAGCATCGAGCGCTGCAGCGTGTTCCACGCATCCTTGATATAGGTGTCGATAGGCAAGCCCGGAGTCGATGCCGGCGAGAGAGCGGGCTTCGTCGATGGCTGCCCTGCCGTTGACTGCCGCTGTTGTGCCAGAACGTAACCCTGGCTCAGCGTGAGCATCAATAGAACAGCGAGATAGGCCCCAGCAATTCTCAAGGCCCGGTTCACCAGGGAAACAACATGGATTGTCGTAGTCGCCTCCATCATCCGCGTCAGCATGATACGGAATCCGGTTGCTGAATGCATCATCGGGCCCGAGGAAATTGCGACCCTGCGATCCCGAAACCGATTGTCGTATTGTTCTAAGGGGGACTGTGGATATGGCCGCTCCAACATCACGCCGGCAGATTCTTTCATGAGCAAAGCGCGGATCAGAAGTGGAGTGGCCGGCATCGTGATGCTCGGCTCACTGATTCCGCTGTTCGCTCAGGCACCGGTTGCGTCGTCAGTGCCGCTGCCCGCAGACTCACTCAGCATTCGAAGGCAAGCAATTCCTGAACAGCCCTTCTCCGTGGTGGGGCCGCGCGGCGCGCTTCTGGGCCGGCAGGACGGCACCTTCGAAGCCTGGCTCTTTCCCTGGAAGATTCTCAGCGGGATGCGGATGTCGGTGACGATGCAGGATTACCCGGTCCCCATTGACGTGAACCAGCAGGCAGCAGAAATCGACGTAGAACCGGATCACACAACCGTCACCTACTCGCACGCGAATTTCACGATCCGGCAGATCATGCTGGCGCCGAAAGCATCCACGGCGGGCACAGGACTGCTGGTGCTCTACGAGATGCAGGCCATCCGCCCCATGACCGTCACGTTCAGCTTTGATCCGATCATGCAGCGGATGTGGCCCGCGGATTCGCCCCCGGCGCCCTCGCCCGAATGGGTGGCGAACAGCGCCGGCTCTGGATTCTACATCCTGCATCTTGCGTTTCCCGATCAGGCTGCCGCGCTCTCCATCCCCGGCGGCGAGCCGGGCATTCTGCCTCCGTATCAGGAGCGCGCGAGCGCCTGGCCGCTGCAATTCGTCCTGCACTTCGATCCGAAATTGGATGCCGGCAAGACCTATCCTTTGCTGGTGACGTTTGCCAACTCCGCGACGAGCGCAACGAAGCAGGCCTTCCGGAAGAGCCTCGGCGATCTGGAGAGCCAGGCCACCGAGATTCGCGCGGAGAATCGCCAATACTATGCGAACCTCCTGTCGCAGCGCACTTCGATTGAGACTCCGGATGAGCACCTGAATGCCGCTTTCGCGTGGGCGGAGACGGCGACCGACCAGCTTCGCGTTCAGACGCGCCCGGGGGCGAGCGACGAAGCGCTGACTGCGGGCTTTGTGGGTTCGGGCGATGTCACGCGTCCTGGCTTCGGCTGGTTCTTTGGCCGCGATGCTCTGTGGTCGCTCTACGCGGTCAATAGTTACGGCGATTTCGAGACCACGAAGCAGGAGATTGCCTATCTGCTCAGGAACCAGCGCGCCGACGGCAAGATCATGCACGAGCGATCGCAAACAGCCGATCTGGTGAACTGGGTCTCGCTGCCGTACGAATACGCCGCGGCCGACTCGACCCCGTTGCTTGCGATGGCTGCCGATGATTATCTGAAGATCAGCGGCGACCAGCCATTCGTCGCGTCGATCTGGCAGGGATTGGAGCGCGCCTGGACTTTCGAAACCACGCACGACTCCGACGGAGACGGCATTTACGACAACTCCCAGGGGACGGGCTGGGTTGAGTCGTGGGTTCCGACCATGCCGCACCAGGAGATCTATCTGGCCGCGCTCGATGAGCAGGCGAGCCTCGCGTTTGCCGATCTGGCACGCGCCACCGGGCACACCGGCCTGGCCGATCAGGCGCAGCAGCGAGCCGCTCGCATCGCGAAGACGATCGAAGCGGAGTACTACCTCGCCGATTCCCAGGATTACGCATTCAGCTGGAACGGCAAAGCGGGCGTGGATAAGACGGTGAGCATCTTTCCGGCCGTCGCGTGGTGGGACGGAGATTATCAGCTTGCGCATGCAGAGCCGATGATGCAGCACTGGGGAAGCAGTGATATTTCGACGGACTGGGGAACGCGCATCATCGACGATCGCACCAGTTTTTACGACCCCATCAGCTACCACCAGGGAACCGTGTGGCCTCTCTTCACAGGATGGGTTGCGGTGGCGGAATACCGGGCCGGGAATCCACTGTCCGGCTATGCGCACCTGATGCAGAATGCGAATCTCACCTGGGTGCAGGATCTCGGCGATGTGACGGAGTTGCTCTCCGGCCAATTCGATCAGGTGCTGGGGCGCAGCACCGCGCATCAATTGTGGTCGTCCGCCATGGTCATCTCGCCGGTGTTGCGCGGCATGTTTGGACTCGAATGGAACGCGCCGGCGAATACGCTGACGGTCACGCCGCACCTGCCGGCTGCGTGGACGAAGGCTGCGATTCGGCGTTTGCCCTTCGGAAACCGGACCGTCGACCTCACGTTCCAGCGCGCGGGCCGCGAGCTCCTGGTTCAGGCGAGCGAACCGGCTGTGCACCTGGCCTCGCGGATCCCGGGGGGCGAAGAGAAGAACAACGTGCTGCACATCCCGCTGCCCGCGGTCGAAGCCGGTCTCTCCGAACACCTGCCGGAGTTCGGAGCGGAAACGCATCAGATGAAAGTGCTCGCAGAGACCTACAGCGATCGCTCTCTGGTGCTGCGTCTTTCGGCGCCCGGCGGCAGCACCCAGAAGCTGTACATGCGGGAAAATGTTCCCGCGGGAAAACTCACCACACCAGACGGCGAACTCGGTCCCGCCGACGGCGGAATCCGGCCGCTCGAGATTCAGTTTCCCGAAGGCCACGGTGACGTCGAGAAGACGGTGACCTTTCGCTGGTGAGGCTTTCCCCTATTCGGCACGCAGCGTGATCGAGGGATCGACGCAGGCCGCGCGCCACGCTGGCGTCCAGCAGGCGAGCGCTGCGACGGCAGCGAGCAGCACGGTGACACTCACCCATGTCATCCAGTCGAGCGGAGAAATTCCGTAGAGCAAGGTGACCAGGAAGCGAGTGGCGCCGGCGGCTGCGCCAAGCCCAAGCAGGATGCCGAACGCCGTGAGCCGCATCCCGTCGCGCAGAATGAGAGCCAGGATGCTGCGCCGCGATGCGCCCAGCGCGGCACGCACGCCAATCTCACGGGTGCGCTCGACCACGCTGCCCGCGAGGACTCCGTAAATGCCAATGGCGGCAAGCACCAGAGCCACCAGCCCGAAGGCCTCGAAAAGAATGAGAACGAAATTGCGCTCGGCTTCCGTGGTAGCGATGAGCTGGTCCATCGTAGCGACCCGCACGATGGGCTGATCCTTGTCCACCGACCAGATTGCGTTCTTAATCGCGGGGGCGAGGGCCGCTGCGTCGCCTCGGGCGCGGACGACGAAGGAGAGCGTGTCATCGGCAAACCAGGTTTGCTCGGTGGAAAGATAAACGGCCTCGGGCGCGTCGAGGGCGAGGGAAGTCTGGCGGACGTCGCCGGCCACGCCGACGACGACGAACCAGGGCTGGTCGTCGGGCCCAACGTGCAGGCGCTTGCCGATCGGGTCCTGACCCGGAAATCGGCTGCGGGCCAGCGATTCGCTCAGCAGTGCCACATGCTGCACGGTGGCTGTGTCGTGCTCGTCGATGCAGCGCCCGCTGCGAATGGGGATCTGCATCGTCCGGCAATAGTCGGCGCTGACGGCGTAGCGGATCACATTGTGGCCGGTCTGCGGCGCGTCGCCTTCGAAGTGTGCGCCATAGAGCGTTACCCACGAGGGATCATCGCTGAGAGGGAGCGCGCTCGTGAATGCCGCCTCTTCCACGCCGGGTACCTCGCGGACGGTGTCCAGAGCATTGCGGTAGAAGCGGCGGCGCGCGTCGCTGCCGGCAGTAGGCGCGGAGGGCAGATCGTCGAACTGGTGTCCGGAAGTTTGCACCTGAAGCGTGAGCAGGCGCGACGGATCGAAGCCAGGACTCACAGCGAGCAGACGCCGCGCGCTGTGTAGCAGCAGACCTGTGCCGATCAGGAGGACCAGGGCCAGTGCGACTTCGGTGATCACCAGGGCGCGCCGTGTTAACGAATGAGACCCGGCGGTACGCCGGGAGGTTTGCTGCAGCGAAGTGTGCATTTCGCTTCGCGAGAGGTGCAGGGCGGGAAAGATGCCCGTGAGCAGTCCAACCACCGCGCTGAGGCCGAAAGCGAAAGCAAACGCGGGACCGTTGACAGCGATGGCATCGAGACGAGGAAGGCCGGAAGGACTCAGCGCGATCAATGCGCGCACTCCGGCAGCAGCTACACCGATGCCGCTCAGGCCGCCGAGCAGCGCCAGCAACAGGCTCTCCGTCACCACCTGGCGCAGGATGCGCGTGCGCGACGCTCCGAGTGCGGCGCGAAGGGAGAATTCTCCGCGACGCTGCTGGCTGCGAGCCAAAACGAGGTTGGTGACGTTGACGCACGCGATGGCAAGGACGAGAAAGACGGCTCCGAGCACGGCGAGCAACGCAGAGCGGACGGTGTGGGCTATGTCGTCCTGCAGAGAATCGAGGATGATGCCCTCGCGGAGCGAGCCCCAGCGCGGGCGCGGAAAGTCCGGCCACGGCGTGTGCGCAATCTGATCGAGTTCCTGGAATGCCTGGGCGCACGTGACTCCGGGGCGCAGTCGGCCGGCCACGTGCAGGTGATTGCCCCACACCCAGCTGCTGAGGTCCTTCACGACGGCGCGAGTGTCGTACTGCGCGGGCGTCCAAACGTCGGCCGTGGGCGACAGCACATCTTCAAAATTCCGCGGCATGACGCCGATGATGGTGAAGTTATCGCCGTCGAGCTTGACCGTCTGGCCAAGGATGGCGGAGTCGCCGCGGAAGTGGCGTTGCCACAAACGATCGCTGATGATGACGACCTTCGGTCCGTTGAACATGTCCTCGGACGGCTGAAAGTCGCGGCCGAGAGCCGGTGCGACGCCCAGCACCGTGAAGAAACTCGCGCTCACCGCCTGGCCCTCGATGCGCTCTGCCTGGGCGCCGCCGGTCAGGGCCGGTTGCCACGGCTCGACGGTGGTCATCGATGCGAACGAGCGGCTCCGGTGGGCAAGTTCCTGGTAGGTGCCAAACGATAGTTCGGTGCGCGCGCTGCGGTAAACATTCCAGACCATCATGATTCGGCCGGCGTGAGGATAGGGAAGCGGTTCGAAGAAAATCGGATTGACGGCGCTGAAGATGGCCGTGCTGGCGCCAATGCCGAGCGCCAGCGTCAGCACGCTGACGATGGTGAACCCCGGATGGCTGCCCAGTCGCCGCACAGCATAACGCAGATCGGAGCCAAAGGTCCGAACCGCGTTTTCCCAGCCGTACGTGCGCACCCGTTCGCGAACAACGGTCGCGTTGCCGAGTTCCAGACGGGCCGCGCGCCTGGCGTCAAGGTCGGAGAGCCCACGCGTCTTCCACACAGCAACGGCTTCGTCATAATACTGTTCGACTTCGTCCGTCGCGTCGCTGTCGGCAACGTTGCGGCGGATCAGTCTGCGCAAGCCGAATGTGAGCTGACGCCAGAAAGACATGGATCAACCCTCCTGGCGCAGCAGACGCGCGATGGCGGCGCTGCGGCGCGTCCAGTCCGCGGTTTCGGCTTCCAGTTGCTTTTTACCGGCCCGGGTGAGCCGGTAGAACTTTGCGCGGCGTGAATTTTGCGTTTGCCGCCACTCCGCATCGAGCCATCCTGCTCGCTCCAGGCGCTGCAATGCGGTCAGCAGTGATCCCGGGTTCACTTTGAAGACGTCACGCGAGATCTGCTCGACGCGGCGCGCGATGCCAAATCCGTGCAGCGGCTCAAGGCTCAGCGTCTTCAGGATGAGCATGTCGAGCGTTCCCTGGATGACATCGGTGTTGGACTCGTTCATAGAAACAGACACTAGCAGTCCTTCATAACGACCGTCAAGATGTGATGGTCAAAATGTGACAATCCGGGTATAGCGGTGCGCGGTGTGGCTCAGCGAGAATGCAGAAGAGCCGTCAGCTGCTGCTTTACCTCAGGCCACTCGGCGGCGACGATGGAAAAGCGGGCGGAATTCCGTGGTGTGTGATCGACCGCCAGGCGATGCGATCGCAGAATGCCCTCAAATTGTCCGCCGATCCGCGCAATCGCCACGCGGGATCGCTCGTTGCGCTCATCAGTGTGCAGGCAGACGCGCAGCGCCTGCCACTCTTCGAACGCATGGGTCAGCATCAGCAGCTTGGCCTCCGTATTCGCGGCAGTGCGAATCGAAGAGCTCGCCAGCCAGGTGTAGCCGATTTCGCACACGTCAGGCCGCAGGCGGCCGTGCCGTTCGTTCCCGTCAGGCCAGGGAAATCGCTCGATGTCGAAAAATCGCGTTGAGCCAATCACTACGCCATCGCCCTGGCGGACGGTGGCAAACGGCACGGCGGTCCCGGCTTCCCGCCAGCTGATCGCGGTGTTGACGTATTGGGTCATTGCGTCGAGCCCGCGCGGAACAAAGCTCCAGCGATAGAGTTCCGGATCGCCCGAAGATGCCTCGACCAACGGATCGATGTGCCGCGGCTCCAGCGGTTCAAGGCGGACGTGTTTCCCTGTCAGTGTGAAGATTTCCTCGCTCATGGTGCCTTCCTCTCGGGACGAGCGGATGCACCCTGGGCCGGATCGCCATAGAGTATGCCGCGACCGTGTGTCCCCACGTAAACGCGTGCGTACACGTGCGGGTCGCCGGCGATCTGCAAAATAATTCCCCACTGGTGCTGGTCGTCGTTGATGCGAACCCAGGAATGGGCTTCGTCGATGGAACGGAACAGCCCGGTATGACCGTGAATCGTACCGGCAAGGTAAATGGCTGGATAGTTGCGCCCAGGAGCAGCCTTGCCGAAACCAAACGCGTGGATCTCCGCAACGCCCGGCAACCGGGCGAAGGAGATGTTTGAGTTGGCCGCGCTCGGGGAAGAAGCGTGATAAAGGCCATCGAAGGCGGCGAACCACAGATCGCCCGCACGGCCCGGTGCTGCATACAGGCGATCCTGGCCACCGCGCGGATCGCCGCGTGAGGCAGTCGATGCGGCGGGTGCGTTTTGCAGCGTGAAGGATTGGGCCCTGAAGGCAGCCGCGTCATCGGTGCTGCGGTAGAGCGTGTGATCCTGCAGGGAGGTGGCATAAAAGGCGCGTGGATCCTGCGGATCCGCGATCACGCGCATGCCCGCAGGTAGTCCCTGCGCAGCCTTCCACGTTGCACCCCTATCCCGCGTCACGAAACAGGACTCGCGTTCCGGAGTCCATACCCAGGTGCTGCCATCGGCCGATACCGCAATGGATCCCGCATGACTGGCAGGCGTGGGTTGTGCTGCCGTCGGCTTCCAGCTGCGGCCGGAATCGAGCGAGTAGCTGATCCCTTCGCCAGGCTTGTGCTCCGCGCTGACACCCACCCGCACCACAACGCTGGGCCGCAGCGCTGCGGAGGCGACCCCGGTGGTGTTGCCAAAGCGCGGCGGCGACGACGAACCATCCGGCGCAGGGTGGTCGGGGTTCCAGTGGACGAAACCGCCGTAGTCGCCAATGGCGCTGATCAGATGCGGGCCGTCTGCGGGGCTGTCGAGCTGCAGCGCAACCGTCTCTTCGATGCCCGGAACCAGACTGCTCCAGTGCGTGGGTTGCTCGCGATCGACGGCGCTCAGATCGAACGTCTCCCATCCGCCATAGCCAGTCGTGAAAACCGCATGATCAGGATTGGTGGGGTCGATCTCAATATCAAAAAGCCAGTGGATCGGCGTGGGTCTGACGTAAGGGGCCAGCGAGTAGTCGTAAACGCCGCTGTGCGCGCCACCGAAAACCGGTTTCCACGTTGCGCCCGCGTTCGTCGAGCGAAAAATATTTTCGCCGCCTTCGACAAAGTGGCCAAAGGTGCTGGCGATGACAGTCTCCGGATGATGCGCGTCGACGGAGACAGCAGCATAGCCAAATTCCCTGCTGCCCGGGACGGGATGCTCGGGCGTGATGTCGGTCCACGCACCGCTTCGGGTGTTGAGCTTCCACACTGCACCATCGGTCATGCGCGACGGCCCCGGCGCGTTGCCATAGGCGATATACAGAGAGCCGTCGGAAGAAAGTGCGGAGCGTGTGGGGCGATCCTCGGTGGGCGCGCCCGCAACCGGTTGCCACGTTGCGCCCGCGTCCGTCGAAACGAAGAGATTTGGGCGGCCCATCAGCGAGACGCCAACATAAATGGTCCGCGTGGCGGAGTGCGATCGGGCCGTGTCCGCCGCCGGAACAAAGCGAACAAAGACGATGCCATCGCCGCGAATGGGCATGCGTTGCCAGTGCTGCTGTGGTGTCTCGCCGGGTAGCGGAGCCGGCGCAGGAGGCACGGCTTCCGTAATGTCGGGAAAGCTGCCCACGCGCGTCCAGGTTACGCCGCGATCACGCGAGCGCCACAGGCCGTCGTGACGCGTGCCCAGATAAAGTATCTGGCCATCCTGCGGGTCGACAGCCAGGCGTTCGCCATTGCCGCGCCCGTCTTCGTTCCCGCCAAACTTGATTGGGACGTTGGTGCGCTGAAACGTTCTGCCCCGATCGCTGGAACGCAGAATCGCACCCGTCGGCGTCTCCGCGTTGGTGTACGTGCCGCAGGCGAGATAGAGACGGTTAGGATCGGTGGGATCGATCGCGACGGATTCAATCCCCATCAGGTTGCTGTCGCGGTAGGAAATCCAGTCCAGCAAGGGCAGCCAGCGGTGCGTCGATTCGTCCCAGCGGTAAGCGCCCCCAATGTCGGTGCGCGCATAGCGAACGCCGGCCGCCGAAGGATGGAACACGATGCCGTCAACGAATCCTCCGCCGACAATCTGAACGCTTTTCCACGTATAGCGTTCCGGAGGCGAAAGTTGTGCGGAGCTGGTCAATGCACCGAGAACGAGCAACAATCCAGCGAGTTGGCAGGGCTTCAAAAGGCCGCGTTCCTTTCGCGAGGTTCCAGGGTCGCCACGGCCTTAGTTTATTGCACGCAAAAGCGGAAAACCGCGCACGCGGCTCTCTGCGGTGCCGTCACACCATTCCGGGCGATGGCGAACAGCCATCAGGAAAAAGACTGCGCCAGGAGGCATCGAGACACAGCCACCGCTGTGTGCCGAACCAGCTGGTGGGCAGCTCCGGGATGTGCAGCAGACCGTGGCCGCGCACGCAGAACAGCTCGGTGCCGTTCCACGAAAGAAAATTACACGAGGCCTGACCGACACGCGCCGGGCTCGAAAGCAGCCGGAGACATTCCGGGCAGCGTTTTCGCTGATCCTGAAGAATCCAGCGGAATCCAAACAGCAGTGCGGGGAAGGCCGTAGCGATCTGGATGTAGAGCGCGGTGACGGGATCGCTCGAATAAAGTCCGTAGGCAATATCGGTAGAACAGAGATCGACGATGACGATGACGAGCGCGAATTTTGCGAGTAGGAAAATCCAGCGTCGCGCGTTGACGCTTACCGGCAGATGATCGCGCCGTCGCGGATAGTCGCCGAGCGGCAGAGCCGTGGTTGCCGGCAGCGCCAGCGAAGCGAGGAGCAACGCAAACAGAAAGACGAACGGCTGGCCCAGCAGATGCCGCACCGAAATGCAGTCGAAGCCGCGCGTCACGCCATCGCGAGTTTCGATCATCCTGCGCCATCCCCCCCGCGGCGGTGGAAACGCCGAGTTGCGAATCCTCGCCACCACAAATCCTCGGGTCTGGGAAGGCAGCGCGGCCAGCACCTGCGGATTCTCGAGCAGCAGCGCATCGACTTTGCCCGGCAAACGCCAGTCGGAATCGGGAAGGATGGCCGCGATCCGCACCGCTCGGCCGTCGATATCGACGGTGCTGCCCACCATCTGAGGATCCTCGTAATAATGCGCGACCCACGCGCTGTGGCTCAGCACCAGACGCGACTCGCTCGCGTCACCCAGGAGCGGAACGGCCGGCAGATCGAGCAGTCGCAGCAGATTGTCGCTGGCCTGCGCCACGGAAAGTCGCACTGCGTCGTGCTGCGCCAGGTGCACCCCTTTGATCGTCGGGCGATAGAACGCAATCTCCCGGTATAGGTTCGCCGTGTCCGTCGTCCATTCCTCGTAATCAGCCAGAGCGATCGAAGGCGATTGCGCGCCGCCATACCCGCGGCTGGAGATGATCACCAGGTCGCCGGAGTTGCGATACGGAAGCAGCAGGAGCGCGTTCCGCGCCCCAGGCAGAGCGAAGCAAATCAGCAGAGCGGCGCACGCCGCCGTCGCCAGCAGGAGCCCGCATCGCCCTGCCGACCCCGAGCGCAGCCCGGATAATCCATCGGCGCGCAGACGATCGCAGCGAATCCAGAACGCATCGTTGTACGCACCGAAGCTGAACTCCAGAGGGTTGGCGTCCTCTGACTCCGGAACCTCATCCTCCGGAACGTGACAAAGGTGGTGCAGCTCGGCAGTCCATTCCCGGGTCCAGCTGGGCCGGTCCACATGCGGAACCAGCAGCGACGCGGCGTGCACATTGATCCGCGCAAGGGCGGAGCCAAACCAACGGCGATTCATGCCTGCTCCACCTCCGGCGACGGGATCATCTTTTCGAGCAGTGGGTAGCGTTCGTAGGCGGCCTCCAGCGTGGCTCTCCCGTTGCGCGTGAGCCGATAGTACTTTCGCGGCGGGCGCTGTTCAGCATCGGCGATCGACTGCTGCTCCCATTTCGAGACGATCAGCCCGTCGCGCTCCAGACGGCGCATCGCCGGATACACGGTGCCGCTGGGCAGGCCGGTCATCTGCATCACACTGAAGCCATAGATCTGCCCGGCGTGGATCGCCTGCAGGATCATGGCGGCGGTATGCGACAGCTTGGCGTCAGCCAGCATAGTCTGAAGTATACGCCCTATGTAGCATTCTGTTGACTCATGTAAAAGCAGTATGCTACATAGGGTATGAAACTAGGATGGAGGCCAAACATGCTGGAGCTGCAGCACCTCTCCCGAAACTATCGCGGCATTCCCGCCATCAGCGATGTCAGCTTCCAGGTCAGGCCCGGAGAAATTGTCGGCTTTCTCGGGCCCAACGGTGCTGGGAAGTCGACCACCGTGAAGATCATCACCGGCCTCCTGCGGCCGAACGATGGCCGCGTCCTTTTCGAGGGCAAAGACATCCATGCGGACCTGCTCGCCTGGCGCGCGAGGTTTGGCTACATCCCCGAAGAGGCGCACCTCTACACATGGATGTCCGCGATGGAATATCTGCAGCTGGTCGGCAGGCTGCGCGGCATGAGCGAGCCGCTGATCGAAGAGAAGGCCACGGCGATGCTGCAGCTGCTCGACCTCGAATCGTGGCGCCACTCGCCGATGACGGTCTACTCCAAGGGCATGCGCCAGCGTGTGCTGATGGCGGCAGCGCTGATGCATGATCCCAAAATGCTGGTCTTCGACGAACCGCTCTCCGGGCTCGACGTCCTCTCCTCGCGCCTCTTCCGCGATCTGCTCCACGAGCTCGCCGCGGCCGGCAAAGCCGTCCTCTACATCTCGCATGTCCTCGAGATCGTCGAGCAGGTCTGCGACCGTGTCATCGTCATCGCGCAGGGAAAAGTGCTGGCCGACGCTGCGCCGTCCGAATTAACGCGCCTGATGCACCTTCCCAGCCTCGAAAAAGTCTTTGCGCAACTCGTCCGCCAGCAGGACACGCGCTCCGCCGCACGAGAGATGGTCGAAGCCATGAGGATCGGCGATGCCTAACGTGGTCCGCGCACCGAAGCCGTCGCACGAGGAAGTGCCCGCTTTGCAGGTATTGGTCGGCAGGAAACCTGTCGAAGCGGAAAAGCAGCCCACCCAGTTCCGTGTCCTCGTGCGCCACTTTCTCGAGCGCTTTTTCACCAGCGAACTCGCCTCCGCCGACGGAGACGCGAAAACGCGGCTCGTGCAGGCGATGTGCGCAATGGCTCTGCCCGGACTGGTGGTCGCGATGTATCTGTACCCGGTCTATCACCTGCCGCGCGGCCACGTGGGAAGGTACTGGGGGCCGCGGCCGTACTGGTCTCAGGTCGGCGATCACTACTTTTTCGTGCTCTTCTCTCTGGTGGCCATGGGGCTCGTTACCATTTTCGAGTGGGACCTGCTCTTCCCGGACCTTCTCGACGTCTTCGTCCTCTCGCCGCTGCCCGCGCGGAACAGCAAAATGCTGGCCGCGCGCGTGACCGCCATCTTCATCCTGATGGGCGGCGCGCTCTTCGACTCGAATTTCCTCGCGCCCCTCGTCCTGCCCGCGGCCGTCGATCCACCCCACCTGTTCCGATTCTGGGCAGCGCATCTCCTCTCCGTCGCCGCCAGCGGAATCTTCGGCGCAGCCTTTTTCCTCGCGCTGGAAGGATTGCTGCTGGGACTGATGGGGGATCGCCTCTTCCGGAAAATTGCTCTCTGGCTGCAGGGATCGTTCGTGCTCGCGCTGCTCACGCTGCTGTTTCTGTATCCGGTCATGGCCGGAGCGTTAGGAACCCTGTTGCAGTCGAAGAGCCGGCTCATACCGTGGATTCCCTCGTTCTGGTTCCTCGGAATTTACCAGCGCATCCTCGACGGGCCCGCGGCGCTTCCCGTATTCGTTCATCTCGCCCATATCGGCTGGGCCGCTCTCGCCGTTGCCGTTACCCTGGCGGCTGCGTCGTATCCGCTGGCCTGGTGGCGCAAAACCCGCGGGCTGGTCGAAGGCGCGGCCAAACGCGAGCGGCAGAACCCCATCGCCATCCCTCTGCGTCATGTGTTCCACGCTACTCTGGCCCGCACTCCCGCCTGCCGCGCCGTCTGGCAATTCATCGGGCAGAATCTGCTCCGCGTGCCCCGCTATCGCATGGTGTTAGTGATGTACGGAGGCATGGGCGCCGCCCTGCTCTTCGCAACGGTGACGCGCGTCAGTGTCGCGCACGGGAGAATCGCACTTGTCTTTTCGCCTCAGGGACTGCGCGCCACCGTGCCCATCATCGCCTTCTGGACCGTATCGGGCCTGCGCAGCACTTTTCTTGCCCCGGCAGACCAGCGCGGCCGTTGGATCTTTCGCGTCATCCTCGGCAAGCCAGGTCCCACAGAGCTTGGGGCGGCGCAGCGATGGGTGTTTCTGTGGAGCGCGTTTCTCAGCCTGGCCGCCGCCGCATGTGCGTGTCTGACACGAGGCCCTGCCTCCGACAATGGGCGCTTTGCCGTCGGACAAATCGTCGTCGCGGTCGGCTGGAGTCTCGTGCTCACCGACCTCTTCTTCCTCAGCGTGACGACGATCCCTTTCACCGGCGCCCGATCCGGCTCCGCGACCAACTTCGCGCTGCTGCTCATTCCTTATCTGGGATTCTTTCCCGCCGTCGTCATGTTCACCGTCGCCCTCGAGCCGGCCATCGAAGCCAGCGTCGGACATCTGGCACTGGCGGCGGGCGTGGCGGCGGCGGTGCACCTGGTGCTGCGCGCGATGCATCGCAGCCGCGTTGCCGAGCACGTTCATAGCATCGAAGCCGACGAGGACGAAGAAGATTTTCCCCTCCGCCTCGGACTCCGTTATTAGTGCCACTCGTCCGCGCTGGGGCCGTAAATGGCCGGAACCTTCGCGTCCACCAGGCGCAAATAGACGGTCAGCTGGCCGCGGTGGTGCGCGAGGTGACTGAGCGCCCCGTCGCGAATCTGGCTGTAGCGCGGCCCCTCCGTAAGGACCTGATCGCCCATCTTCAGGCGCCACGGCTGCATCAGGTGCGCCTCAGTGGTTCCTTCCAGCGCCTTGCGCGATCGGGCCAGGCCCTCGTCCAGCAGCGACAGCAGCTCCGCCCCCGTTGCCACCGATCGCGTGCGGAAGGTCGAACCGGCTCCATGCAGGTCCGTCTCGTCGTTTTCGATCATCATCGCGACCCATCCAGGCATGGTCGCGACCAATGACGCCAGATACCCCAGCTCCATCGAGCGCTCGTGCGGCTTCCAGGAATTCTGCCCTTCGGGCACGCGCTCAATCGCCTTCCGTGACGATGCGGCTTCAGCTTCCAGCTGTTCCAAAAAAAATCTCTGCAGTTCCATGGCGAATCCTCCGCGGAAACCTTTCCGGTTTCACAATTGCGACTGTAAAGTGCCAAATATGACAAGCGATGTCATAATTGCAGAATTATTCTCGCGTTCATGGAGCCTGCACGGTGAAGGCGGATCGGCTGCTGTCGGCGTTGCTGCTGCTCCAGGCCCACGGCCGGCTGTCAGAGCGGGAAATCGCCGAGCGGCTGGAGGTCTCGCAGCGCACCGCTCATCGAGATATGGAAGCACTGTGCACGGCGAGCGTCCCGCTGATCGCCCATCGCGGCGCGCGCGGTGGCTGGGAGCTGGAGAAGGGCTGGCGGACACGCGTTCCCGGCCTCGACCATGCGGAGTTGCGCGCGCTGCTGATGGCCCAACCCAGCACTTTGGGTGACCGGCGTCTGACGGCAGCGGCCGAGCGCGCCTTCGACAAGCTGGTCGCCTCGCTCTCGCCGCCCATGCGCCTCCAGGCCGAATCGATTCGAGCGCGGCTGCACATCGACCCCACCGGATGGCGTCCGACCAGCGAAGACTGGTCCGCGTTGCCCGTGGTTCAGGATGCGCTGGCGCGCGATGCGAAGCTCACCTTTTCGTATGCGGGTATTAAGGGGCAGCCGCGATCGCGGACCGTCGATCCGCTGGGCCTCGTCTCGAAGCAGACGGCCTGGTACCTGGTCGCGCGCGCTCCCGAAGGCATGCGCACCTTCCGCGTCTCCCGCATGCGCGAAGCCGTGCCCCTCGCCATCCCCTTCCAGCGGCCCGCTGGATTCGATCTGGCGAAGTGGTGGAAGCGCAACACCGAGAACCTGCGGGATACGCGCCAGCGGTATACGGCGACTCTGGGGTTGAGCTCCGAAGGAGTCTCCGCGCTCGCGCAGTGGATCGCGATGAAGCCGCTCAACCACCATAGCCACCAGCTGCCCGACGGCTGGAAGGCGTATGCGGTGGAGTTCGACAGCTTCTACGCGGCCCGCTTTGTCACCCTGGGCCTGGGCTCGGCGGTGCGGGTGCTGGCTCCGGAGGATCTGAGGACCGCGGTCGCCACTGAAATTTCCTCCGTGGCCCGGCGGACGGCCTGAGCGGCTTCCTGGATTCCAGTCAGGCGGTGACGGCAGCGGCAACCGACTGCAGACCGCGCGCTTCAATCTCGAATTCCCGAATCTTGTACTTCTGAATCTTCCCCGAAAGCGTCGCCGGAAATTCCGTGACGAAGCGGATATGCTCCGGAATTTTGAAGTACGCAATCTGCTCGCGGCAGAAGGCGCGAATCTCTTCCTCGGTCGCAGTCTGATGCGGAGCCAGACGCACCCACGCCACGACAATCTCGCCGAGCCGGAGGTTGGGGATGCCCACCACCTGGACCTCCGTGATCTTCGGATGCGTGTACAGGAACTCCTCGATCTCGCGCGGGTAGATGTTCTCCCCGCCGCGGATAATGATGTCGCGCGAGCGCCCGGTGAGGTGAATGCAGCCGTCCGGATGCATCACGCCCAGGTCGCCGGTGTGCAGCCAGCCCTCCCGGTCGATTGCCAGCGTCGTGGCCTCCGGTTCCGCGTCGTATCCCTTCATCACCACGTAGCCGCGCGCGCACACCTCGCCCTGCTCGCCCACTGGCAAAGTCCCGCCGGTGACTGTGGAGACAATCTTGATTTCCGTCTGCGGCATCGCGCGTCCGACAGTGTTCACCCGAATCTCAATGGGGTCGTCGGCGTCCGACATGGTGACAACCGGTGAGCTCTCCGTCTGACCGTAGGCGATCACCAGCTCGGCAATGTGCATGTCATTCTGCACGCGCTTCATCAGCTCAATCGGACACGGCGCGCCCGACATCATCCCGGTGCGCAGGCTGGTCAGGTTGAACTCGCCGAAATCGGGCAGCGCCAGTTCCGCAACATACATCGCCGGCACGCCATACAGCGACGTGCACTCCTCATCCCGCACCGCCTGCAGCGTCGCGCGCGCGTCGAAGGTCCAGTTGGGAAACACGAGAGCAGCTCCTGTGTTGAGCGCGCTCATCGTGCCGATCACGCAGCCGTAGCAATGGAACAGCGGCACCGGCACGCAGATGCGATCGCGTTGGGTGTAATGAAAACCATGCGCCAGAAACTGCCCATTGTTGACGATATTGTGATGCGTCAGCATCACGCCCTTGGGCAGGCCGGTCGTGCCGGAGGTGTACTGGATGTTCGCCACGTCCGACACGTCCACATGGTCGGGAAGCCGGCCCGGAGCATCGAGCAGCGCAGGCCATACAGGCGAATCAAAGAAAATGGTGTGCCGCAGTTCGATACTGAGGCCCCGCCGTGCGCGGTCGAGGATCTCCGCATAGTCGGCGCGCCGGTCATGACTCCAGAGAAACAGCGCCTTCATCCGCGAGCGCGTCAGCGTGTACAGCAGCTCGTGCGAGCGATAGGCGGGGTTGACGTTGACCAGCGCCACCCCGGCACGCGCCGTGCCCATGTGCATCATCAGCCATTCAGCACAGTTGGTGGACCAAAGTCCAACGCGGTCGCCCTTGCGGATGCCGAGCGACCATAGCCCGCGCGCGACGCAATCCGCTTGCTCGCTCAGTTCAGCCCATGTCAGACGCCGCGGCTGATGGCAGGAGACCACGGCATCGCGATCGGGATAACGGCTCGCGGTGCGCAGCAGCAGATCGCCAATCGTCAGGTCGAGGAGGGGGTGGTCGGGTCCCCGCGTCTGGCTCTGCGTCAGACATTCGGCACCGGGCTGGACCGGAATTGCCAGCACGGGCGCAGTGTATGGCGGGCGCGTCGGACAAATCTGTGACGTAGTGCACAGCTGTCACGGCGGGAGCGCGCAACGGGGACAGGTTCAGCGTGGATCGGCACTCTGGCTGGAGGAACGAAGCGCATCCAGCACCAAAAGGATGCCCCCGCAGACGATCGCGGAGTCGGCCACGTTGAAGTCGGGCCAGTGGTAGTGGACGATGTGCACCTCGAGGAAATCGGTGACCAGGCCCGACCGGAGCCGGTCCCACAGATTGCCGACCGTGCCCCCGAGGATCAGCGCGAGCGCGAACATGGTGGGTGTGAGCCGCCGGCCGAAGCGCACCATCACATAGAGGATCACCAGCGCAGCCACCACCGAGAACCCGGCCAGCACCCACCGTGTGAGCTCAGGGTGCGGCGACTCGGTGAACATCGAGAAGGCCGCCCCAGGATTGCGCACATGCGTGATCCGGAACACGTGCCGGATGACGACAATCGCCTCCCCCTCCGGAATGTGCCGGCTGACCCAGTGCTTGGTCAGCCGGTCGAGAAAGAGCACCACCGCAGAGATCACCAGCAGCCACCCGCGCCGGTCGGGGGTGCCATGGTCCGAACCCGAGGCGCTCATTGCGGATCCTCGTTGTAGCCCATCGCGCGGAGAGCGTCGGCACACCGCCCACACACGTTCTCCCACGCCCCGAATCGCCGAACATGCTGGGGCGAATCGTCCGCGTAATAGTTCCAGCATCGGTTACATTTGTGACCCGAAGCCGCTCCAATTGCGATTGTCGCTGCGCTGCTCGCATCCGGATCGTCTGCCGTCTGGATTGCGACCTGGGAAACATTGAAGAGTTCTTTGAGATCCGTCTCGGAGAGTTTCAACGCACTGAGAGGATCACCGCGGAGCGCGATGCTGACTTTCGCTTCAAGAGACTTTCCGATTTTCTTGTCTCTGCGAAACTCTTCCAGTTTCAGCAGAACCTCATCGCGCAGCTGCATAACGTTGTGCCAGTCTTCCATCAATTGCGCGTCCGCCGTCCCCAGCTCCTCCGCCTTCGGAAACGCCGCCAGATGCACGCTCGCCGGCCTGTCCGGCACAGCCGGCAGATACTGCCACACCTCGTCCGACGTGAAGGTCAGGATCGGTGCCAAAAGTCGGACAAGCGCCTCCGCAATCCTCCACAGCACCGTCTGCGCCGACCTCCGCTCCACACTCTGCGGCGCAAACGTGTAGAGCCGGTCCTTCAGCACATCGAGGTAAAACGCGCTCAGATCGACGATGCAAAACTCGTTCACGGCGTGGTAAACACGGTGGAACTGAAAGTCCCCGTACCATCCGCTCTGGCCGTCTGCCCCGGTCACTTTTTCGACCAGTTCCCGGCATCGCGCCAGCATGTAGCGGTCCAGCGGCAGCAATTTCCCGTCCGGCACAGCGTCCGACACGGGATCGAACCCCGCCAGATTGCCCAGCAGGAACCGAAACGTGTTGCGCAGCTTACGGTAGTTTTCAGCCAGCCGCTGCATGATGTTTTCGCTGGAAACCACGTCTTCGCGGAAGTCCACGCTGGCCACCCACAGCCGGACAATCTCCGCGCCCAGACGATCGGCGATGTCGACTGGATCAACGCCGTTGCCGAGCGACTTCGACATCGCCCGCCCCTGCTCGTCCAGCGTCCAGCCTGCCGTCCCGACCATCCGGAAGGGCGTCTCGTGCTTGTGTCCGACGCCGACCGACGTCAGCAGGGAGGTATGGAACCAGCCCCGGTACTGATCGCCCCCTTCGAAATAGAGGTCCGCCGGTGGGGCAAGATCCGGCTCGGCCTCCAGCACCGCATGCCAGCTGGAGCCCGAGTCGAACCACACATCCAGAATGTCCGTCTCGCGGCGAAAATCCCTGCCGCCGCACTGCGAACAATGCGCACCGTGGGGCAGCAGTGTATCGGCAGACGTTGTGTGCCAGGCTTCCGCCCCCTCCTTTTCGAAAAGCTCGACGATCCGCCCGTTCACCACGCAATCCATCAGCGGCTGATTGCAGGCCTGGCACAGGAACACCGCGATGGGCACACCCCACACCCTCTGGCGCGAGATGCACCAGTCCGGGCGCGTCGCGATCATGTTCGCGATGCGCTCCTCGCCCCACGCGGGATCCCACTCCACGCTGTTCCGGATCTCGTCGAGCGCGCGCTGCCGGAACGTCGTCGCATGGCCATCGATCTCCATCGGGTGGTCGATGTGGATGAACCACTGTTCCGTCGCGCGAAAGATGACCGGGTGGTGGCAGCGCCAGCAGTGCGGGTAGCTATGGAAAATGTCGGACCGTCCCAGCAGCGCCCCGCGCGCGGCGACCAGATCGATAATCGGCTGGTTCGCCTCGAAAACCTTCTTCCCCTCGTACTCCGGCAGCCCGTCGTGAATCCGCCCGGCGTTGTCGACATGCGACGTCTGGTCGAGCCCATAGCGCGCGCCGGTGTGGAAGTCGTCCGCGCCGTGCGCGGGCGCGGTGTGCACCGCCCCGGTTCCCTGATCGGCCGTCACATACTCCGCCAGCACGCCCAGAATCGACCGATCCAGAAACGGATGCCGGAATGTCGCCCGCTCCATGCGGGCGCCCTTGAAGGTCGCAATCGGCACGGCCGTCTCAAGATTGCAGGCTTCCCGCACCGACGTCGCCAGCGCCTCGGCCACGATATAAACTCGGCCCTCCTGTTCGAGCGCCACATAGTCAAAGTCCGGATGAAACGCGACGGCCAGCGACGCAGGCAGCGTCCACGGCGTTGTCGTCCAGATGATCGTCGCGACCTTCTTCCCGCCCAGCGCCGGATCGATCGCAGCCGGATCGCTGGTCAGGTCGTAGCTCACATAAATGCTGGGGCTGGAGTGCTGCTCGTATTCGATCTCGGCGTCGGCCAGCGCGGTGCGGTCGTGGATGCACCAGTACACCGGGCGCAGTCCCCGATAAACAAACCCCTCTTCGAGGAACCGGTAAAAGGTCTCCAGCGTACGCGCCTCATATGGGCGCGACATGGTCAGGTAAGGATCGTTCCATCGGCCAAAAACCCCCAGCCGGACAAACTGGGTAGTCTGCAGATCGACGTACTTCTGCGCATACTCCCGGCAATGGCGCAGAAACTCGCCCGCCGGCATGTCCAGTTTTTTGCGCCCCAGCTTCTCATCCACTTTGATCTCGATGGGAAGCCCGTGGCAGTCGAAGCCCGGAACGTACGGCGAATCGTATCCGGCCATGGTTTTGCACTTGACAATGAAATCCTTGAGGCACTTATTCAGCGCATGACCCAGATGGAGCGGCCCGTTGGCGTAGGGAGGGCCATCGTGCAGGATCCAGCGGGGCGCGCCGCGGCGGGCCTCACGGATTCGCTCGTACAGGCGCGAGTCGCCCCAGGCCCGCAGGCGAGCCGGCTCGCTCTGCGGCAGATTCGCCTTCATGGGGAAGTCCGTGCGGGGCAGTGAAAGCGTATCCTTCAGGGCAACAGGCTTTGGGTCGCCGGGCGGCGGCGCAGAAGACATCGGTTCTCCAGCGAAAAGGGTAAAACTTCATTGTATCCGCCGGAACAGCAGTAACTTCCTCCGGAATCATGCGTCTATCGCAGAAGGGAGAAGTGCAGGTAATTTTTCGGGGGGCTCCTGCATCTCAGCAAGTGCAGCAACGCTCCGGACGAGACAGAGAGGGCGGCTGTCATTCATAATCAGGAGAAGCCGGATGGCAACGTCCGGTGACGAAACATGGGGAATACGGTTTTGACGTCTCCGAACCTGGTACCGGATTCAAATCGGGGTAGAGAACCACAGCCGCCGGCTTTGCACTTTGCTGGCTTGGATTCTATTGTCGAGGAACCCATCTGGAAGACGCTGTTTGCCAGCGTCGTCGATGTGCTGTTCCCAAAGAAGCTGCCGCCGCTCAAGCTGACTTCTGCGCCCGTCGCGGTGCGCGATCCCATGGCGGTCAAGCGCAGCCCAGCGTCGAGCGCGGTTTCCTTTGTAACGCACGCGGTCATCATTGGCCTCATCATCCTCTTCACCCTGCAGCAGTGGCGCGAGCACGCCGTCCAGAAAAAGGCAGTCGTGACTCCCATTGACGTCACGCCCTTTATCCCGGCTGCGCCCGCCAAGGACGTCATGGGCGGTGGTGGTGGTGGTGGCAATCACGAGACGGTCGAGGCCTCCAAAGGCAAGCTGCCGAAGATGGAAAAGCAGCCGCTGGCCCCTCCGCAGATCCTCAAGATCGATCATCCCAAGCTGGCCGTCGAGCCTGCGGTGGTCATGCCCCAGCAGATCAAGCTGCCCGATAACCCCAATATGCCCAACATCGGCGTGCCGCAATCGCCGCAAATTGCGCTGGCCTCACAGGGCAGCGGGTCGGGTTCCGGATTTGGCTCGGGTTCGGGTGGCGGCATCGGTTCCGGCAATGGCGGCGGCATCGGGCCGGGTACGGGCGGCGGATACGGCGGCGGCCTCTACCATCCAGGGGGCGGCGTTTCCAACCCCGTGCTCGTCTACGCGCCTGATCCGGAATTCTCCGACGAAGCGCGGCGCGCAAAATATCAGGGCGTTTGCGTAGTGGGCCTCATCGTCGACGCGCAGGGCAACCCGCAGCGCGTGCGCATCGTCCGGCCGCTGGGCATGGGTCTGGACGAAAAGGCGCTCGAAGCCGTGCGCCAGTACAAGTTCAAACCGGCCATCTTCAACGGGAAGCCGGTTCCGGTGGAAATCAACATCGAAGTCAACTTCCGCATCTACTAACGTTTCACGCAGGACGCAAATGGCCTTCGCTGCCCCTCCGGCGCGAAGGCTTTTTTGCTCTCCGATGAAAATCAACCCGCGCAGAGCCGCCCGGAAACCAGCGCGGCCCATCCTGCGTAATACTCCTCTGAAGGAGAAATTGAAATGACTCCCCAGGAAGCACAGATGCTGCAGGATCTCGTCCGCAAGGTCGAAGGAACACAGCTCACCGAGAAGGATCCCGACGCGGAAGCGCTGCTCAACGACGGCCTGGCCCGCGATCCCGACGCGCTCTACAAGCTGGCACAAACCGTCCTCATCCAGAACCTCGCGCTCGATCAGGCGCGCGCGCAGATGCAGAGGATGCAGCAGCAGCTGGCTCCGCCCCAGCAACCGCCGGCACGAGCCACGAGCTTTCTCGGCGGGCTCTTTCATCCCAGCCAACAGCAATACGCACCGCCTCCGCCTCCGCAATACCAGGCCGCGCCGCCAAACTACCCGCCTCCCCCCGGATACGCCTATCCCCCCCAGTCCGGTTACAACTATCCCCCTTCATCCGGAGGCGGCGGTTTTCTCCGTTCTGCGGCCACCACAGCCGCTGGCGTTGCCGGCGGAATGCTGGCGTTTGAGGGCCTGGAATCACTGCTGCACGGCGGCATGGGCGGCGGCTTTGGCGGTTACGGAGGCGCCCCGCAGGAAACCGTGATCAACAACTACTACGACGACCCCTCCCAGCAGCAAATCGGTGGACCCGACGAACAGCCCCAGGGCCCTTATGACGCGTCATCCGGCATCGGCGGACCAGACGAGCAACCCCAGGGTCCGTATGACGACAGCGGATCGGATCCGGGCGGCGATGACCAGGGCTACCTGGACGACTCCGGTGGTGGTGACATCGGCGGAGACTCGGGGGGTGGTGATTTCGGAGGGGATCCCGGCGGGAACTAGCCGGGACTCGGCCGTCCAGGGCAAGCCGCGTTGCGCGTCTCTGGGTTCAAACAGCGCTAAGAGCCGGCTCGAACGGCTTCCACCAGGGCATCATGAAACACAGGCCGGACCTGCCTGATCGCCTGACTGGACCGGTCCGGCCACGTGCGATTCGTGAGCAGAGCCACCGCCAGTTCCTGGTCCGGGTCGATCCACAGAGAGCAGCCCGAATACCCGAGATGGCCGATCGACCGCGGCCCAAAATACCGCCCCGACGACGATCCCTCCGTCGGCACATCCCATCCCAGCGCCCGCGGTTTGCCCTCCTGCGAAACCTGCCGCGTCGCGAATTGCTCTATTGTCGGCGCCCGAAAGAGCTGCCGGCCGTCACCCGTCCGCCCCCGTGCGAGGATGCATTGTGCAAACCGCAGCACATCGTCCACGTTCGCAAACACACCGGCGTGTCCCGCCACTCCACCCAGCACGAAGCAGTTCTCGTCCTGCACCTCTCCCTGGATCACGCGATGACGGAACGTCGTGTCGTCTTCGGTCGGTGGAATGAAAGGCCGCGCCTCTTCCCGCGGACGGAAGCGCATCGTCGTGAGCCCCGGCGGCGCAAAGATTTCCCGCGCGCAGAACACATCCAGTGCCTCACCCGTCAGAACTTCGATCACTTTGCCCAGCAGAATGTAACCGAAATCCGAGTACTCCGTCCGCGCTCCTGGCTTCGCCTCCAGCGGGAGCTGCAGCGTAGCCCGCAACAGCGCATCAGGCGTCGAGCAGGTCCGGAACAGCGTTGCATACGCCGGAAGCCCTGAAGAATGCGCCAGCAGCATGCGCAGCGTCACCCGCTCTTTTCCGCTGCCCGGCTCCATGCCAATCACGAATCCAGGCAGGATGTCCCCCAAACGTGCATCCAGATCGAAAAGCCCCCGATCGGCCAGCAGCATCGCGGCGGAAGTGGTCGCGACCACCTTACTGACGCTGGCCAAATCGAACACCGTCTCCGGCTTCACCGCAGGTGCGCCCGCTTCATACGTAAAGCGGCCCGCGGCATCGAGCGCCACCATCGACCCCCGATACAGCACGCCGTACGCTGCGCCCGGAAACGCGCGCTCCTGGATTGCCTTTTCCAGAACGGCGCGTGCCGCCGCAAACCGTGCGCCGGTGGCCGGATTCGATTGCGCAACCACCTCCGATTGCATGGGAACAGAGTACCGCGACAGCGCTGCTACGGATGTATCGTTGATCACGAAAAACTATCCGCCTATCACGGCATTCCTCCGAGCGGTGCGAAACGTTCGCGAACCCCAGCGCTCCGGGCATATCATGGTGAGCACTCGCAGACCGCCCGCCGGAGTGCGTCCATGATCCGCCGCCTTTTTTTTCTCGGCCTGTGCCTTGGCCTCGTTTCCTTGCCTGTATGGATCGCGCTGGCGCAGGCCGGCACTCCCGCGGTGATTGAGGCCGCTCCCCCGCAAAACCCCAATGATCAGCCGGCGATTTTCCGCACCAATGCCAACCTGGTCCTGGTCGATGTGGTCGTCAACGACAAGGGCAACGCTGTGCAGGGGCTCAAAGATTCCGATTTTCGCCTCTCCGAAGATGGCCGCGCACAGACCATCACCATCTTCGAAGAGCATCGCGCCACCGACGCCGTCGAATCCGCCGCTACTGAAAATCTGCCGCCCCACACATGGAGCAACGCCCCGCATTACGCCATCACCAGCGCCGCGAATGTGCTGTTGCTCGATGCGCTGAACACTCCGCTCTCCGATCAGGTCTACGTGCGGCGCCGCATGCTGCAGTACCTGCACACCATTCCGCCTGGCACGCGCATCGCAGTCTTTACCCTGGCGTCGCATCTGCGCATGGTCGAAGGCTTCACCACCGACTCGAATACCATCGCCAAGGCGCTGCAGGAATCCCGCGGACATGCGGAGCAGTCGCCGGTGATGGATCCGCTCTACGACCAGCAGATGGCCGAGATGGGATGGCTCGCGGACAGCGGAGGCGCTGTCTCCCAGGCCGTCGCCGCCATGAATCAGTTCGCCGCAAACACCGCCTCCTTTGAGGTAGACCTGCGCCTCAACATCACCATCGATGCCATGGAGCAGCTGGCTCGCTACCTGAGCACCATTCCTGGTCGAAAGAATCTCATCTGGTACACCGGCGCCGTCCCCATCAACGTCGCGCCCGACCAGACGCAGGACGATCCCAGCTCTTCACTGCGCGACTACGGCCTCCGGCTCTCGCGCCTGGCCGAGCTGATGGCCCTGGCCCGCGTCGCCGTCTATCCAGTCGACGCCCGCGGCCTCCTCAATGTCCCGAGCACGGAGGCCGAAAACAATCAGATGAACCCGGGCATCCTGACCCTGACCCCGAACAACCGGCCCGTAGCCGTCACCATCCCTTCCACCTCCGAGGTGGTCGATCAGAGCAACGATCAGTTCCTCCAGAAGAACTTCGCCGAACATTCCACCATGGATCAGATCGCCAACGAAACCGGAGGCAAGGCCTTCTACAACACCAACGCTGTGGGGGAAGCCGTCGTCAAGTCGATCACCGACGGTGCGAACTACTACACCATCGGCTACGTGCCGGTGAATAAGAACTACAACGGTGCCTACCGCAAGATTGACGTCGAGATGCCCGAGAGCCATGCCGAACTGGAATACCGGCACGGCTACTACGCCGACGATCCCTCCCAGACCGCGAAGCTGATGCCGGGCCGGGTGACCCCGCTGATTGCCGCCATGCAGCATGGTGTTCTGCCACAGTCACAGGTACTTTTCAAAGTGCGCGTCGTACCCGCTGGCGATCCTGCGGTGAAGGACGAGAAAATCTCACCCGATCCGGCCGGTATGCTGGTCAACACTCTCAAA
>Ga0210398_10000724_pt1 | contig 36477 bp, 24 predicted proteins | sample IncBWC4OmetaG_FD_161047 | JGI IMG/M metagenome (GOLD analysis project Ga0210398, IMG submission 161047) | Forest soil microbial communities from Barre Woods Harvard Forest LTER site, Petersham, Massachusetts, United States - Inc-BW-C-4-O | ecosystem: Environmental > Terrestrial > Soil >... | reverse complement strand
GAGTTATAGTGCGTGGTGCCGACATCGCCATACAGCAGGATGGCGTTGAAGTTCGGCGGGGTATAGGGATAGAGGTAGGGAGCGCCGCTGGGCAGGCAACCAAGCGTATAACCAGACACGGTTCCGCACGCGGAGGGGCTGCTGGTATTGAGGTCGTTGCCGATGACCAGGATATGGCCGCCGGTCGAACCCGCGTATCCCGCGGTGAGCACAATGCTGCCGGGCAGTTGGCGTTCGATGTTGACGTTATATTGATGGACTCGGCCGGGCTGGAAATTCGTGGGCTGGTAAACAAACGTTCCTGGGTAGGTGGGCACAGTCTGGGGACTAGGAAGCAGCGGAAAGCCGGTAGAGGTGGTGAAGTTCAACTCCGGCGTCTGTCCGAGGGTGGTGGCGCAGTAAGAAGTGGCGAAGGCGCAGCCCGCGGAAAAAGTGGCGGGGAACTGGTCGGACTCGCCAAGGTCGGGCGGATTTTGCCACAAGCCCTGCGCGCCCTGGTTCCAGGACGAATCGTGATAGATGCCAAAGCCGAGGCGAAGAACGGTCTTGTCGCTGCCAAGGACTTTCCAGGTAGCGCCGACGCGGGGCTCGTAGGCGCCCCAGTACATGTTGATGCCTGCCGAATCGCTGACTCCGTTCTGCCCGGCAATCAGAAGTTGTCCGGTTTGGGGGATGTAGTCCGCCATGCGGTTGTGGATTTCGGTTATGGGAGTGGTCATATCCCAAGCCAGACCGAGGTTGAGAACGAGCGAAGAAGTGGCGCGCCAGTCATCTTCGACAAAGGGGCGGATGATCTTCCAGCGGCGGCCGGTGATCGGTCCATAGTAGGTCTGGTCGTGGATGGCGCCTCCGGTCATACCCATCAGAAGGTCGGCTTCGGAGTTGCCGGCGACAACCCCGGCGCCGGTGAAGTTTCCGAAGGCGCCGACGAGCCAGAATCCGTCCTGAAATTCCTCGGTGCCGACGTTCATCTGGTTGTCGCGGAGATCGATGCCGGTGCGGATTTCATGCTTGCCGCGGATGAGGTCGACGACGTCCTTGTACGAGAAGATGTCGGTTCCCCCCTGGAAAGGAGAGTAGCCGCGATCGCCGAGGGACCAATAACCGCCATAGACTTCGGTGGAAACCACGCCCTGACTGTAGGGATCGCTCGCGATCGGAGACCCGGTGGACGAGCAGCCCAGATCGGCGCCGGGAATTCCCAATTTAGCCGAGCCGCAGGTGAAGTTCCCCAGCGAATCAATGTAGTCGAAGATGCGGTCGTAGCCCACACTGGCTGTGTTCAGCGTGGTGGGCGAGAAGACGTGACTCCAGCCGAGGGCGGCGTTGCGCGCGTGGTTGATCAGGTTCTCATTGCTGCCGAACGGATTGGCTTCGGCCAGGGTCGGGGCGCCGCCAGGCGCAAAAGAGAACGCCTGATCATAGCTGAATCGTTCAAACGCGTTGTCTTTGGAGGAGATGGTCTGGTCGAAGCGGATATCGAACTTCGTTTCATTCAGCTGGCGCACCGGCTCGCTGACGTAGTTGTATCCAAGGGCCGTATTGCTGGCGTTCGGCGTGGGATAGATGCCGATCATAGCCTTGCCAACGCTGTCGAAGAGGTTGGAGGGAATCTTGTTGCAGTCCGTTCCTTTCGCCTGGCTTCCGTCGGCGTTCGCAGGAATCGGATTTCCGGAAGCGTTGCACTGGAAATAAGGATCCGCAGCGCTCACCATATTGGGGTTGGCAATGACCAGGCCGCTCGCAGGATTGCCGAAGGGGTCGGCCGAGAAGTCGCCCGTACGCATGGCCAGCGACGGAATCAGGCCGGTGAACGTAATTCCCTCGCGCTGATACTTCTGCTCGCCATCGACGAAGAAAAACAGCTTGTTATGGCGAAGAGGCCCTCCGAAGAAGCCGCCAAACTGATTCAGATTGAACTTCGGAGTGGTGGTGTCGAAGTCGGCTTTGGCGTCGAGGTCGGTGTTGCGCACGAACTCGTACAACGAGCCGTGATAGTTATTGGTGCCTGACTTAGTCGTAATCAGGACGGTGGGCCCGGCGCGCGTGCCGAATTCCGCCGAGTACGTGTAAGTTAAGACCTTAAATTCCTGGATGTCGTCGATGGAGGATAAGACGCCGATACCGCCGGCGGTCAGTTCGTTGTTGTCGACCCCATCGAGCAACCAGTCCGTGCTGTTGGGGCGGGAGCCTCCCACCGACAAGGAAAAGGATCCGCGAGCGGCCACTTCGCTGTCAGGGCTGGCGTTGAAAAAGCTGTTGGGATTGGTCTCCGCCGTGGCGCCCGCGGTCAGCGTCGCCAGCTGAACAAAATCGCGGCCATTCAGCGGCAGCTGCGCCACTTCCTGAGAAGTGATCACCTGGCCAAGAGAGGGATTGGCTGTTTCAACAGCGACGGCTGCGCCCGAGACGTTAACCGTGGTGACTACAGTTGCAGGCGTGAGGGTGAAGTCGAGTTCGCGGGCCTCGTCGACCTGTAGCTGCAGGTCTTTGGTTTCGGCGCTTTGAAAGCCACTGGCATCGATGCGCACGTTGTATGTGCCGACCGAGAGCAAAGGGACGATGTAGTGTCCTGCCTCGTCGGTCTTCACGGCGCGAGTCTGCCCGGTACTCTGCGAGGTGACCGTGACGGAAGCACTGGGAACAACGGATCCACCCTTATCGACGATGTTGCCGGAGAAACTTCCTCGGGCCTGTGCGTGAGCGGCCGAAGAGATGCCGAGCGCAAATGCGCAGATAATGGCCAAAAAGAAGGTTTTGCGCTGGATGAGATTCGAGAACTGCATCGTCGCTTGCATACACTTCGCCCTCACGAATGTGCACTTCATCGGCAGACCCCTCTCAACGAAATGAATTATCTGGAATGCGATGGATGATTGACTGTAAGATTTGATAGCTGGAAAGTCAACGGAATGTGACGAACCTGGAAGCAATCTGCATGAATGAGAGGCTTCTGAGCAGACCTTTACCGGGCTCAGGCTTGTTTTTGTCGTGTCCACCCACAAAACGCCCGAGCCTATTATCGAGACCGTGAAGGCATCCACCTTTGCGAAGTGCAGTACTGCGAGATGGAATTCAGGCTGTATCGCCGCCGGGATTTTCGTCGCGATCTGCAGCGCTGCCAGCGCGCAGTCCGTTTATCCGATCCGGCCGGATGACCCGCACGCCGTCTATCTCACACGCCACGATTTCGGAGCTCAGGGGGATGGCGAGTCCGATGATTCCGACGCGCTGCAACACGCCATCGATCGCGTGCAGGAGACCACGCACAACGGCATCGTCTTCGTGCCCGATGGCCGCTACCGGCTGACCCGAACGATACATGTATGGGCGGGTATTCGGCTGATCGGCTGCGGTGCCCGCCGCCCGGTCTTCCTGCTGGCACCGAACACTCCGGGATTTCAGGAGGGACCTGGGCGCTCCATGCTCTGGTTCACGGACGAGCGCACCCCAGAAGGGCGGCCGATCGCCGACGCGAGCGAGTTCACCTTCTTCAGTGCCGTTTCCAACATCGACTTTGAGATCGGGGAGGGGAATCCGGTTGCTGTCGCGATCCGCTTCAACGTCGCGCAGCATAGCTTCATCTCGCACGCGGACTTCCATCTCGGATCGGCACGCGCCGCCATCGAGCAGGTGGGCAACCAGGCCAGCGACATTCATATCGAGGGCGGCCAGTACGGAATCATCACCGGAAAAACCTCGCCGGCGTGGCAGTTTCTTCTCATGGATTCAAGCTTCCGTGGTCAGCAGGTCACCGCTGTCCAGACTCACGAAGCGGGTTTCACGCTGGTTCGCGACAGCTTCGAAGATGTGCCTGTGGCGCTGTCGATTCCAGCTGGCGAGGTCGAACAATTGTACGGGCGCGATCTTCAGATGCGGAATATCTCACAGGCCGTGCTGAAGCTCGGCTACACCAGGAATTTGCGCAACGAAATCACTTTGGAAAACGTCGACTGCGAACGAGTCGCGCGCTTCGTCGAACGTGCGCCTTCTGGCGACCTTCCCAGGATCACGCCGACTTTTGTCGAGCAGCGATTCACGCTCGGACTCGAAATTGGCGCGGATGGCCGTGAGCAGGGAATTGTGCTGCATCATCGCGAGCTTCCTTTGGAAGCCTCAGCGTCTGTGGCCGCCAGCGACATTCCCGAGTTGCTGCCGATGCGCTCCTGGGTCAACGTGCAGGAGATCGGCGCGAAGGGTGATGGGAATACCGACGACACCGCGGTGTTGCAGGCGGCTATCGATGCGCACCAGGCCCTTTATTTCCCCAGCGGTTTCTATCGGCTGACCGAATCGCTGCGCCTGCATGCCAACACAATGCTCATTGGCTTCAGCCCATTCACGACGCAGCTCATTTTGCTGGACAATGATCCGCACTTTCATGGAGAGGGTCCCGCAATTCCTCTGCTGATTGCGCCCCAAGGCGGGACCAACATTGTCGCCGGCATCGGAATCGCCACCGGCAATGCAAATCCGCGCGCGGCGGGAGTGGAGTGGATGGCGGGTGCGCGGTCCATGCTCGACGATGTAGATTTCTGGCGCGGCCACAGCGAATATGTTCGAGAGCTGGAGGCCACCGCACCGGCCCCCTTGCCGCCATCGCGACGGCCTGCGATGCAGCTCGACGCGCAATACCCCAGCTTGTGGGTCAAAGATGGCGGTGGTGGAATCCTTCGCGGCATCTGGTCGCATGGCGGAACTGCGAAGGCCGGGTTGTTGATTGAAAACACATCCACACCAGGAGTGATTTACCAGTTCTCATGCGAGCACCACATGAGGAACGAAGTGCGGATCGATCATGCCGCGCACTGGCGGATTTTCGCTTTGCAGACAGAGGAGGAGAATCCCGAAGGGCAGGACGCGGTGCCTGTAGAGCTGGAGTCGGCGCAGGATGTGCTCTTCGCGAACACCTATCTGTATCGGGTGTCGCGCACGGTTCTGCCGAAGCCCTACGCGGTCGTCGCGCATAATTCCACTGGAGTCGACTTCGACAATGTGAAGGTCTTCAGCCAGACGCGCCTTGCATTCGACAACTCTGTCTTCGACCAGGGCAGTGGCGTCGCGGTGCGCGCACGTCACTTCGTTCACTTCGCGCTTACCTCCGATCTGCATCCTGGCGAACCGTTGCCCTTGCCGGCGGTGTTTGTCCTCGGTGCGACTCTTGATCGTGTTGCAACCGGCTTCAGCGATGCGTCCGGACTCACTGCTGACGCCGCGGGCGCCGTCTATTTCAGCGATGCGGCGAACCACAGCATCTACCGCTACGATCCCGAGCAAAACAAGTCCGAGGTGCTGGCACGCATGGAGACAATGCCGATGGCGCTGGGAGTGGCCGGGCCGCAGACGTTGTTGATTCTGAATCGCGATACGAGCGTTTCGCAGATGTCGTTGCCCGCAGGAAGCGTGACGCAGTTGCCAGCTACCCCTGGCTCACTGCGATCGGACGCGACCCTGCTGCTGCCGGTAGGATTGCACGCTGCAATGGAAAAACTGGAGTTGCTTCTGCAGCACAAGGGGTACCGCTATCGGATGGGAAGCAACACATCGTTGCGCGGCGAGCTTGAGGACGTTCCGGAGATCTACTATTACGCGACCGAGAGCAATGCCGCGATTCCGGCGATGCCCGTTCCTATGTACCGACCGCTGCTGGAAAGCTCCCAGCTTGCCCCGTTCGCCATTGGAGACAAACACTACGTCGTCAGCGAAGACGATGCAGGTACGTGGCTCGCCCAGCTCGCATCCGGCGAATCGCTCACGACTCAGGTCTTTGCAGAGCAGGGTGGCACATCGGTTGTCTCCGACTCAGCCGGGAATGTCTACATCGCAGGCGATCAGGTCTACGTCTGCGATCGCGACGGCCATCCGCTCGGCATTCTCGAAGTTCCGGAACGGCCGGGCAGTCTCGCCTTCGGCGGAAAAGACAAGCGTATGCTGTTCATCGCAGCGCGCGGCTCGCTTTACTCGATCAGAACCGCCGCACCAGGGAAGTGAATCCGGAAAACTGCGTAGTTCAGCGGCGGATGAGCCACATGAGCCAGCTGGCGGCAATCACCGAAACCACGAACAATACCCAGCAGTAAATTCCATAACGAACCATGCCGCGTGTTGTGGAACGTTGTGTGACACCGAACACGACTGAAGTACACGTGGCGAAAAGAAGAACGGCGGTGAAGTGGGAGGGCGCCAGCACTAAATCTTCCTCCCGATACGAAGGTTGTGCGCATCGACCGCGGCGACAAAATTCAGCAGGCCAGCGACCACCACAAACTTGGTGCCGTAGTCAGCCGTGACCAGCTGTACCGTGCTCTGGCCCAGCGAAAAGATGCGCGCAATGAAGTAAAGAACTCCGGTGCCAAGATCTCCGGCAAAGCCCAGGATGTCCAACGGATCCCCGGTTATGGGAACGTACACCTTCGCCTGCATGGCGAGTCCCAGCGAGAACATCGCTGTGATCGCGGCGAAAATCAGGAGCGCGCGAATCCAGTGGCGCGTCAGGAGATATCCCGCGCCGGGAACGAGCCACCCGAGGATCAGTGCCGAGTAAACAAAACCCTGCGTTTTGGTCTGTGCGGGAACTTGCGCCTTCGAGGCCATGCTTCCTATGACTATAAATGAACCCAGCGGCCGGATAGCCCTTTGGTTCTGCGAAGCGGCATTTTAGATGCGCACCAGATCCCGCTGGATCCGGCCGGTGACAACGGCGTTGTCTCGCGAAGTGATCATGTTGACCTCGCTGCGAACCCCGAATTCCGGCAGGTAGATGCCAGGTTCGACCGAAAAGCAGGTGAAAGGGAGGATGCGGCGTTCGTCGTGCGTCTCCAGATTGTCGAGGTGCGCACCACTGCCGTGCAGCTCTGCGCCGATGTTGTGACCGGTTCGATGGGTGAAGTACTGCCCGAAGCCGGCGTTACGTATGATCGTGCGCGCAGCATCGTCGGCTTCAAAACCGGCGATGGGATGACCTCCATCGACAAATGCGGAGCGCACAGCCCGAATGGCCGCATCGCGCGCGTCACGCACAATCGCAAAAACTACGCGTTCTTTCTCAGTTGGCTCGCGGTTCACCACCCCTGTCCAGGTGATGTCGTACCAGCAGGTGCCCGGCCGGTTCTGCCGCGCCCAGATGTCGATTAAGAGGAACGAGCCGGAGCTGATCGGCCGGCTCGATGCCGATGCGGGTTCGTAGTGTGAGTCCGAGCTATTCGCGTCGACCGAGACATTCGGACCATGATCGGTCGTCAGCCCAGCGCGGCCCATCGCCTCCTGAAACCAGACCATCATTTCGTATTCGTTGATGGGCGAGCCGGAGCGGGCGCGGCTCCCGATGTAGGTAAAGCCCTCAATCAGGATTTCATCGAGCGCTTTCTGCGCCACGTAGTGGCTGGCGATTTGTTCCTCGTTCAGAACGGCCTGGAAGACGCTGACCAGATCGGCGGAGCTGACAATCTCCTTGCCCATCGATCGGAGCACTTCCACGGTTCCCGCATCCACCATTGAGACATACATGATGGCGTTCCGCGGCGAGTATTGCATGGCGATCCGCTTCCACGGCATCAGCATGGTTTCGAGGCCGCTCTCGAGCTCCTGCCACGAGGAATACACTCCCTTCGATCCAGGCAGCGAGTCCAGCTTGCCAGCTTCAATGCGATGAACCAGCTTGCGCGGCTCTCCCTTCGCGGGAATGATGTAGTACCAGCGGCGGCTGACGAGCCCGTTGTCGGGCAGTCCGAGAATCGCGGCAGCGAGTGGATCGCGATGGTGGTGGTCGTAGAACAGCCAGGCATCGATGCCGGCATTTCGCAGTGCGGATTGAATGGAATCGAGGTTCATGGAATCAGGTATCCAGGCTATAAGTTTAAGCTATAGAAAAAAGCTTCTGCACCTGGGCTCTCCGAGGTCACGCGCGCCACCTGCGATCACGATGAAACGATTTCTTCAAATCCTGGAGCAAACAGCCAAGGTCGTCCTTGTGACTGCGGTGGTACTGTGGCTTTGCGACTGGGCCGTGTTTCGTGTCCGGCTGGCCCGCGGTACGGCGTTCGATTCCGTCCAGGTGGAGGAGTACCTCTCCACTGCGCTCAAAGGCAATAAACAGGAATATGACTATATGGGAGTCGTGCAGGTGAGTTGTGCGCGCGCACTCTTTCCGCACGGCGGCGCGCCCGCCTGCTGGTGGCTGAGCCGTCACACGACACAGTGGGAGTGACCCTCACTTCTTCTCTTCGTGATATTCCTGTTCGGTATTGATCTCCCAAAGAGCGCCTTTGTCGATCTTTCCCGCGACGATTTGATCGACCGCGGTCATCGCGGTCAGCATCGAGTGGTCCTGGTTGTTGTATTTGTGCATGCCGTTGCGGCCCACCAGGAACAGGTTCCCGAAGCGATCCATGTAGCGCACAATCTCGTCGAAGCGGTCGTAGGTTCCGAAGTAGGCCGGATAGGTCTTGGGTACGCGGACCACGTGCGTGTCGCGAACGTGCTCGCCTCGCAGGATGCCGATCTTTTCCACTTCCGCGATGGCAAAGCGGGCGATTTCCTCGTCCGGCATATTCCACAACTGATCCGTCTCGTAGCAGAAATATTCAAGCCCGATCCAGATCTTTGATGGATCGGCGACCATGTGCGGGCTCCAGTTGTTGAAGATTTGCAGGCGCCCCACCAGCACATCCGGCTCCTGAATATAAATCCAGGTGTCTTTCAGTGGTCCGCCATCGGGCTCGGTCACCGCGAGCTTGTCCACCAGCAATCCCACCGTGATGAAGTCGCGATAAATCAGCCCGTCGGCGATCGCACGGACATCCGCGGGGACTTCAATAGCAAGGCTGCGAATCAACTCACGCACTGGCATCGTCGAGAAAATGTAATCGGCAGGAATGGTATGCGGGGTTCCCTCCGGGTCGATGGCCTCGACGGAGACGATGCGGTTGCCTTCCACATGGAGTTTCCGGGCGCGCCAGCCCATGCGAACCTCGCCGCCTTTTTTTGTCACAAGATCAGCGACATATTCCCAAAGCTGACCTGGGCCGTGCTTTGGATAAAGGAACTTCTCGATCAGCGACGTCTCCGTGGATTTTTGCGCGATGTCGCCCGATTGCTTACGGCTGAATGTTTTTTTCAGAAAATGTGCGATCGCGGTGCGCAGCGAAAGCCCCTTGATGCGCTGCGCTCCCCACTCCGCGCTGATCTGATCGCAGGGCACGCCCCACACTTTTTCCGTGTACGACTTGAAAAACGTCAGATAAAGCTCGGTGCCAAAGCGGTTGATCAGAAAATCTTCGAGGGTCTTTTCGTTGCGGCGCGGAAAAAGCTTTGCGCGCATATAACCTATGCCAATCTTGATCATTCGCCAGGCGCCCAGCTGGCGCAGAGTCTGGGCATTCAGAGCGAGCGGGTAATCGAAAAAGCTGCGCAGGAAATAAATTCGGCTCTTGCGCGGGCGCACCAGCATCACGAGGTCGGGATCGGTGGCCGAATCGCTGCCCGCGGCGATCAGGCGCTCCTTGCTCTGGTAATGGATGGTGTGAAACGCTGACCCATTCTCGGTGGAAGCAATCGGCATCAGCTCCGTCCACCACTCCATCACGCGGTCCGCTTTCGAAAAGAAGCGGTGTCCGCCGATATCCATGCGATTGCCGTTGTGCCGGATGGTGCAGGAGATGCCGCCAATTCGCTGCGTTGCCTCGAGAACGATGGGGCGCACGTCGGAACGGCGCAGCAACTCCAGTGCAGCAGTCAGGCCAGCCGGGCCGGCGCCGATAATCACAGCGGTCTTCATGCGAGGGTCGTCAGCTTCAGCAAAAACGATTCATGAGGGGCGAGACATACGGGGCCCGCAGGTGTGATGCGCGGGCAGGAATCGTCGATATGGATCATTCTTCTCCATCTTCGAGCCTGGATGCGCCAAGGGCAACCGATAGTTGGCTTTTTCCGTTGCAATTCAGGCACCTGGCACATCGTGATCTAGCTTGGCGAAACGATGCGTCCCGTTCCCCCACACCCTTCGCATTCTTCGTAGAGCGGAAGATTGCCGTTCCAGCCCGCGGTCTTGAAGCCCACGCCATTTTCATTGAGCCTCACTCCTGTTGCTGCGCAGGTCGGGCACAGCCCGTGAGCACGGCAAAAATCGGCGTAGGTCGACGGCCTGCCAGCCTCAGCTTCCTTTGCTCGCCACTCTCTCGCTTCATTCCACCGCCTCTGGCCCGCCAGGTATCGGGACAGATGTTCTCCGCTGAATGAAACGCCGCGTGGCATGCAAAAGAACCTCAGGAGTTCTCAGCTTAACTCGGAAGGCGGACAGTTTCCTCCTGGTCTCGTGACGCAGCGGATCCCGAAAGAGTTTCCCAGCCACGCCGGGAAAGGTCCCACCAGATCAAATATCCGGCGACCCCGGCCGCGGCCAGCAGAGCGCTCGCCGCCAGCCATGCACCAAAGATCAGCTTGCCGATGCCGAACAGGCAACCATAAACCAGGATGCACCCCAGCAGAGTATCGAACGCGTTGGCGCGAAAATCCATGACCGGCGGCAGCTCCGGAGCCTCACGCGCAATGCGCTTCCATCCGTGAACCATCGGATGCACGCGCCGATAGAAGGCGAGAAGCGTCGCGTCGGGTTCAGCCGGCGTCACAAACGTAGCCACGATCCAGGCAATTGTCGTCACGCCGGCGGTGATCAGCGTGCTCTTGGCAAAAACCACCGCATCGTTTCCGGAAAAGTGGACGTGCGAAAGTCCGGTCGCTACGACCGCAGCTACAACCATGGCGGAAATTTCGCTCCACGCATTAATCCGCCACCAGAACCAGCGCAGGATGTACACCGCTCCGGTGCCTGCGCCCAGGTTCAGGACCAATTCCCAACCTGCTCCGATTGAAGTCAGGCGGCTGGCGACATATCCGCTGCACAAAACCAAAATTACTGTGATGATCTTGCTGATGAGTACGTAGTGGTGCTCGGCGGCGCGACGCACGAGGAAGCGCCGATAGAGGTCGTTGACGAGATACGACGTTCCCCAGTTCAGCTGCGTGCCAACCGTCGACATATACGCGGCCAGAAAAGCTGCGATCATCAGACCGCGCAGCGCCGGCGGAAGAAAATCGCGCAGCACCATCACGTACCCCTGTTGCGGGTTGGCGGTGTAGGCCGCGTTCGGATGCAGTCCTCCGTTCGTCGAGTACATGGCCAGCGCCACCAGGCCGGTGATGATCCACGGCCACGGGCGCAGCGCGTAGTGCGCAATATTGAACCAGAGGGTCGCGCCCAGGGAGTGCTTCTCGTTTTTCGCACTGAACATCCGCTGCGCGACATAGCCTCCGCCGCCCGGCTCCGCTCCCGGATACCACGACGCCCACCACTGCACGCCGATGTACATCAGGAACGTGAGGATGGGGAGAGTCCAGAGATTCGGCGTCGTCAGGCCGGCATGAAAGTCGGGCAGGAAGGAAAGGATATTCGAGGTTGGATGTCCGGCGGCGCGCGTAGCGGCGCCGACCATTGAAAGTCGCACCCGCAGCGCGGACATTCCGCCCAGCCGAACCACAGCAACCCACGCGAGCACAATGATCATCGCCATCTTCAGAACGAACTGAAAGACGTCGGTGACCAGAACTCCCCACAGTCCGCCGAGAAACGTGTAGAGACCGGTGAAGGGAACCAGGATGAAGACGCAGATGAAGAGCGCGGTGTGGCGGGGATCGCCCAGGGTGTAGTGCAGAAGAGTGTGGCCGCCCAGAGAGAGCGTCAGGAGCCGGCCCTGCGCGATCATCGGCCCGAGCGTGACGGCAATGATATCGACCATCGCGCGCGTCACCCATCCGAGAATGAAGCAGTTCATGAGCAGGCCAAGATAGATGGCTTTGAATCCGCGCAAAAAGGCTGCTGGTTTCCCGCTGTATCGGATTTCAACCAGTTCCACGTCAGTCAGGATTTCGGCACGGCGCCAGTAGCGTGCGAAGAAGAAAACCGTCGTCATGCCCGAGAGGCATAGGCTCCACCAGATCCAGTTACCGGAAATCCCCTGCGTCGCAACGAGCCCGCAGACGAACAGCGGAGTATCTGCTGCAAAGGTTGTAGCCACCATGGAGGTGCCGGCCAGCCACCACGAAACGTCCCGGCCCGAGACGAAAAAATCCTCCGTAGACCCGCTCGCCTTACTGCGGTAGTACACACCGATGAGCAGATTGAAGAGCAGATAAGCAGCGATGACGAGCCAGTCGAGATGAGTAAGGGCCATGCAGTTCCTGTGAGCCGAAGTTGCACTCCAGTATAGACAGCGGCCACCGCACGCGAACGGTCCACGCAGCGCGGCGACTATAGCACTTTGGCCCGCGGGGGGCGATTCAATCGCCGCACCGTCGAACTGGTCTAGGCGCTCAGTGCGTGCTCTCGATCGTCGGCGGGTTGCGTCCCCACAGGATGCATCAGGCCCCCGCGTGACAAGCGGTAGCGTCGGCCTCGCCAGAGAATCGTGCTGCCAATATAGCTAGCCGCCCAGCAGCAGAAACCAAGGAGATCCCGGATTGGGTAGAGCAGTACCGTGCGCAGCAGATGGCGGCGCTCCTGAACGGCCAACAAGCCCACCAACGCGGCAAGGATCATGCGATTCGCGATACTGTAGCCGAGCAGCGCGAGCCCGAGCACAGGCCGATGCAGGGCGAAACCGGCAGAACAAGCAAGGATTCCGAACGGGATGCTGAACGTCAGTGCCGTTCCGAGGTGCCCCCACGGCCGCGAGAAGCGCGTGGACTTCATCCATCGCGTTTGGTGGCGCACCGACGCGGCAAAGCTGAGATTCAGGATGATGTGGTCGATGAGGTGATGCGAGAGCACGACCTTGTCGCCCAGTGCGGCAACCTTGGCGCCCAGAAGAAAGTCGTCCGAGCAGTAAGGGCCAAGCACCCCGAATCCGCCCATCGCCTCTACGCATTTGCGGCGCACCGCCATCGTCGGTCCCAGAGCGAACTTCATCCCTTCGAGAAGATTTGCCGTCAGCACACCGGACGTCATCTCCACCGACATGCCCGCGGCCTCCAGCTTCGACCAGAGCCCGCGATCGGCAACGCCACGATAAAGACAGGTGACCGATCCGACTTTTTCATCGGTGAATGGAGCCACTACTTCGCGAATGTACCTGCTGGTCACTCGAACATCGCTGTCGCTGATGATAAAGATGTCGTGCTGCGCCGCGGCATGCATCAGTTCGAGCGACGATACTTTGGCGTTGATATAGGTGGGATCGCCGGTGGAGAGAAACCGGACAGGAATTCTCGGGTGACGCTCGGCTACCCGGCGCGCAGCTTCCAGACCCGGATCGGCAGACGAGCGCGCGCAGAAGAGAATTTCGAAGTGGGGATACTCCTGATCGAAGAATGACTCGAGGTGCGCTTCAAGGCTCGGCTCGGCACCGTCCAGAGGCTTCAGCAGGCTCACAGGGGGAGCGAATGCGATATCGGTCAGCCCTGGGCGCTCCCGAAGAAAACGCAATAATCCCACAAGGGTAAGGAGTGCAAAAGTTGTCGAAGTGAGCAGCCCGAGGAGGCCGAGATCGAAGAGGATCCGAATCATAAGTGCACGGGGAGATTGGACAGCCAAAAACCGCACGATTGCGGCTGCCATCAAAAGACTATCCTATGCAGCCCCCACATTACACCACGCTGAACTGCGCGTCCTCGCGCATCCACAACGACAGCTGCCGCAGCAGCCATACGTTGCGCTCGAAAAGGGTCGTCGCATAATGCACGGCGGAGATGTTATTCGTGCTCCCCGTCTGCTGCAGGCCATGCCGTTTCCGCAGCTCCTCCATCATCCCGCTGCGGTCGTCGGTCATGTTCACAAGAATTTCGATTTCCAGATCCCCAGGAGTCTCAAGCGCTGCGAGCGCCGAATACAGAATCGTGTCGAGCGATTCGATCAGCAGCCCCGCCAGCTCGTCGCCGCCCAGCCCCATCAGCGTCTCGGCGAACAGGTAGACGTTTTCCTCCAGAGCGCGCAGCGTGCTTTCCTTTCGCTGGAATGAAATCGCGCGGGTCGCCAGGTCCGTGGCGATGGGCAGCCTGAGAAGGGCCTCAAGAAACTCAGTAATATGTTTGCCGAGCTGCGTGGCCGCGGTGTGCAGTGGCTTTAGCTGACTTCGATCGTCCCGGCGCGCCGCATCGATGTACCGCCCCAGTACGCTTACGGTGCGAATCTGCTCCAGCGCGACGAGGTCCAGCGCCGTCTCCGGAGAATTCAGCGAGTTGTGCTGAATGTAGATGGGACTCGAGAGGTCCTGTTCCGGCGTAGGCGGCCACAACTTTGCCAGCCCCTTCGGAGCCCAATGAAGCCCGGCAAAAGCCACCCCGGCCACCGTTACGTTGAGCCCCAGATAGGTGTATGCCATCCGCAGTGAAATCGAGCACCCGATGCGTACACGAGGGCCGTGAACAGGGGCACATGCAGCAGGCGTTCGGCGACGAGCAGTGTGCCGAGAATGATTCCCGCCGCGCAGTTGGTCATGGCCTGATACATCGCGATCTGCCTTGGTACGCCGCGCAAATTTCCTGCGAGCATCCACGTCGCCAGTGCCGATCCCAGGCCCAGTCCGGCAATCACCATCATTGCGGGGAAATCGCCGAGTTGTCCTCCCCGGTTAATGGTCACCACAATGGCCGCCACAGCCGAGGAAGAATGGATGAAGGTCCGCATCAGCATCCCCAGCAGGAAGGCTGCATAGGGCCAGTGCGCAAAGAACCCTGAGATCCGCGCAAACTGCGCTGACGAAGCCAGCGGCTGAAAAGCCTGCTTCATCATCTCGAGGCCAAGGAAGAGCAACCCGACCGACATTCCGCTGGCGATGGCAGGCTTCCAGGTCCTGGCCAGTTTGAACGCGAGAATCAGTCCCGTGATCCCGATGAGAAGCAGGATCGACACATGCAGATCCGAAGCCGCGACGAAGACCAGCAGTGCGGTGCCGATGTTGGCGCAGGCGAGCACGATGAGCGCGCGGGAAATGGGCAGCAATCCCGTGGACACCATGCCCGAGAGGATGAATGCCACGACCGACGCGCTCTGTGTGATCGCCCCCATGATTGCGCCCACAAGGCCGGCCATCGCCGGCCGATGGGTCAGGCGTCCCAGCGCCTGGCGAAATCGCTGGCCGCTCATCTGGCGCAGGTTGTCCGAAACTCCGCTCATGCCGGAGAAGAAAAAGGCCAGTCCGGCAAGATAGAGCGCTACCAGTTCAAGCATGGGCGCATGCATGATAGCAGCGTGGTTTGGGATTCTTGATGAACGCCCGACGCCGACAGCGCGCGGTGATAACCTGGTTCGGCCGGTGCGTTGCCCCGGCTAAGGCATCAAATTGATGAACCGACGTCAGTTTGTCGCGCAGGGATCGCTCGCCGCCGCATTGGCTCGGGCGAAGCCCACACTGGCCGCAGAAGAAGAAGTCCCGAGCGACGGTGCGGCGCCCAACTTCACCAGCGACGACGCCGCGTTGATGCGCGTCTACAACGCTGCGCTATCCACGTTAAGCGGCAATATGGTGCAGTTTCCCGCTTACCCCGGACCCGTGCTGGTGGAAGGCAGCGTCTATCACGGCGTTTGGCTCGAATGCGCGCCTCAGGAAGCTAAGGTTTACGGTGCCGTAGGGCCGGAAACCGCCCACGTTATCTCACGTAACAATCACCTCATCTTTTTTGCTCTGCAGAAAGAAGACGGTCAAATCCCGTGCAGCATCAAGCCAAACGGCCCCGCCTTCGGCCAGATCCAGATGGTCGTCCCCATCGCCGCGACTGCCTGGGAACTCGCCCGGCAGACCGGTGACTCTGAACTGCTCGACAAAGCCTACAACTCCTGCGTTCGATGGGACGCTTGGCTCCGCCGCTTTCGCAACACGCGCGGCACGGGACTCTGCGAAGGATTCTGCACCTACGACACAGGGCAGGACAACAGCCCGCGCTGGAAGGGGATGCCGAACCGCTGTCCGGACGGTGACGCTCGCAAATGCCCGCAGGCCGAGGGTCTGCCCCGTCTCTGTCCCGACCTCTCGGCCACCGTCTATGGCGGCCGCGTAGCACTGGCCGCAATGGCCAAAGCTCTCAACAAAACCGGCGAGGCCGATCGCTGGATTGAAGACGCGGAGACCGTTCGCCGTCTCATTCTCGACCGGCTTTATGACCCGCAGGACGCCGCCTTCTACGATCTCGATGCGCAGAACCGGTTCGTCCGCATTCGTAGCTCAACGATCCTGAATGTGCTTGGCGAGCACGTCCCGGACGCTGACCTCTTCGAGGCCATCTGGCAAAAGCAGGTCCACAACCCAACGGCTTTCTGGGCGCCGTACCCCTTCCCGTCCGTTGCGCTCGACGATCCGCAATTTGTCCGTCCTATCCCAAGAAACTCGTGGGGCGGCGCGTCCCAGGCTCTCACGGCCCTGCGCTCGCCGCGCTGGATGGAGCATTACGGCAAGAGCGCGGAACTGGCCTGGATGATGCAGCGCTGGGTCGAGGCACTGATGCAGGCGAGAGGCGAGTTTCGCCAGCAAATGGATCCGGCGACAGGCGACTTTACGCAGGTCGATCCGGGAGGATATTCTCCGGCGGCGCTGGTGTGCCTGGATTTCTTGTGGAGACTGTCGGGGGTTCGAGAGCAGGGCGAGCTGGTGGAGTGGAACGTTCGGCCGCTCGAGAGGCGGGCGCGCTTCGCGCGGCAAGTGGGGGCGGCGACGATGGAACTAGACTACGACGGGGCACGTGCGGAGTTGCGGATTGCGGAGCGGCGACTTGCGCGGGTTTCCGGAGTGGTGCGGTTGCTGACTTCGAGGACGGGCGAGTTGGATACCGCGATTGGCGTTGCCGACAGCGAGCAACAGGTAACGGTGGATGTGACTGGGAGGCTAACGCGGGGCTTTAAGATCGCACCGAACCAGCGCGTGGTGCTAAGAGCGTAAGCGGGCGCAGCGCTACTTTACCTGCACGAGATGGTAATTCTTCTTCCCCGTGCGCAGCAGAATAGCCGCCGGCCACTTCAGGTCGTCGGCCGTGATCGTTTTCTGGATCTGACTCTGCCGTTCATTGTTCACATAAATGCCTCCAGCCTCGATCAGTTTTCGCGCCGAACCTTTGCTCTCCGTCAGCCGGGTCCGAACGATAAGGTCCAGCAAGGTGACCCCGGCCTCCAGATCTGCTCGAGGAATCTCTGTGACCGGCACTTCTCGGGCCAGCAGAGCGATCGTCTCGTCGGTGGGTACTTCACTGGAACCGGAAAACAAGATTCTCGTCGCCGCTTCTACGCTCCGCACGGCGCCCTCTCCGTGAACCAGCGTTGTGCATTCGGCAGCCAATACGCGTTGAGCCTCACGAGCCTCGGGTCGACGTTGCGTTTCGCTTTCCAGCGCTTCGATGCGATCGCGCTCTAAAAAGGTGAAGAGCTTGAGATAGCGACCGACGTCTGCATCAGCCGTCTGCAGCCAATATTGGTACATCTGGTAGGGGCTGGTGCGGGCGGCATCCAGCCAGATCGCACCCTCCTCCGTCTTTCCGAACTTCTTCCCTGTGGAGGTCGTGAGCAGTGGGAATGTGATGCCTTCCGCGCGTTGTCCGAGCATTCGCCGGATTAAATCCTTGCCCGAAAGAATGTTGCCCCACTGATCGCTGCCCCCCATTTGGATCGTGCAGTCGAAATGTTCGCACATGTAGACAAAGTCATAGGCCTGCAGCAGCATGTAGCTGAACTCGGTGAACGAAATGCCCTGGTCGCGTTCCTCCAGCCGCGTCCGAACCGAGTCGCGTTTGATCATCTCGTTGACCGAAAAGTGCTTTCCGATATCGCGCAGGAAGTCGACGAGATTCAGTTTCAACAGCCAATCCGCATTGTTCTTCATGAGCGCCCGCTCGTCCGATGAGAGGTCGAAGAAACGACTGAGCTGCGTGCGAATGGCTGCTGCGTTCCGCTCGGCCAGTTCGCTGGTTAGCAGAGTTCGCTCCGACGACTTGCCACTCGGGTCTCCAATCAACCCTGTACCGCCGCCTACAAGAACAAGGGGCCGATGGCCATGGCGCTGCACGTGCGCGAGACCCATCACCGGAATCAGGCTGCCCAGGTGGAGACTGTCGGCGGTCGGGTCAAAGCCAACGTAGATGGTACGGCGGGCCTCGTTGAGGTAATGATCCAGGTCGTCGGCCGTTGTCGCATCCAGAAAACCACGCCAACGCAGTTCTTCCAGAAGAGCACTCTTGTGGTCATTTTGATTCGCCACAGTTGTCATTCCTGTCTATTTTCCCATGCGAATCTGCGGAGCGTCGTAACAAGGCGAAGGGAACTCAACGGTGAACAATCGACGTGTTAGCACCTTCAACGAATCACCTTCAGCGCTGCCCGGAACAACTCATCGAAGTCTTCGCCGGCCGCCTTGTCCTTCTCCACGGCCGTCTCAATCGCCTTCAACGCGGCCGCCCGCTGATACCCGAGGTTCACCAGTGCCGACAGCACATCCTCGGCGGCCGGCGCCAGGCGTTCTTGGGTCGCTGGCGCGGTCGCCAGGTCCTCCAGCTTCTCCTTCAGCTCCACCACCAGCCGCTCCGCCAGTTTTTTCCCCACGCCCGGAATCCGCGTCAGCGTCGCGTGATCCTGCGCGCGAATCGCCGCCACGGTCCGTTCTGGATTCAATCCGCTTAGAATCGTTACCGCTAGCTTTGGCCCCACACCGGAGACCGTGATCAGCCGCTCGAACAGCCGCTTCTCGTTGCGATCCATGAAGCCGTACAAAGCCAGCGTGTCTTCGCGTACCTGGGTGTAGATGTGCAGCGACACCTCGCCGCCCTCTTTCGGCAGCGCCGTAAACGTTGGCACGCTGATAGTCACGTCGTAGCCCACGCCTCCGGCCTCGACGATGGCCTGACCTGGTTGTTTCGAAAAGAGCCGTCCTCGCAAATGGGCAATCATGCCGGTTACAGGTTAACCCGATGCGCCTTCCGTGCCGCGCCCATCACTTTGCCGTTGTTCCTGGATAAATCGCAATCCGGTGCGTTCTGAGCTGCGCCTGCAGGAGCGCCCCGCGAGATTCCGACGTCAACGCCTGCGATTTCCCGATCGGCATGTGGCATTCAACGCACTTGCCCCGAAGGCTCTCCCCCATCTGTTTAAATCTCCCGCAGGCATGCACATCGTGGCATGTCAGGCAGTTGGACGAAAACGAGTCAGCGCTCTCCTGTGTCCTGTGCACGTTGTGGCAGGTGGAGCAGGTTAGTCTCCCGCTCAGGTAGCACTTGCTTTGCTTCAGCGCGCCTACCTGATTTCCATGGACGTCCACCGGCTTATCGGCGGGTGGCGCTGTGATTTTCAGGTAGTCGGTGATCACGGCGCCCACCTGGTAGCTGAGCGGCGGGGCCAGCGGTTCCACGGGGCCCGCGTGGCATAGCGAACAGAGGTCCAGTTGCCGGTCGCGTGCGAGGTGCGCCGGATTCACAATCGCAATGTCGGTCGACCCTGCCACGGGTGGGTTCGCGCCCCGCTCCCGTTCAACATGCTCACGTCCCGGCCCATGGCACCGTTCGCATCCGATGCCCAGTACCATGCTGTCCGGCCTATAGCGATTGTCGGGAGGCGGATTCCAGTCAAACCGCGTCGCATGGCATTCAAGGCACCGCGGAACGATCGGCCGATTGAAATGCACGCCGCCATCCGGATACCCCGGACTGTTGATCCATGTATGCGTCCAGGTCCAGTACGAGACCGGCAGCTCGAACAGCCGGTCGCCCTTCCAGTAGAGATAGGTCTGTCCGTGCCGGCCCGAGCCGACGACAATGTCGAATTTCTGCGCTTCGCCCGTCAGGTTCTGCGGGTCGCGAATGTTGACCGCACTCTGGAAAAATCCATCGTTCGCGGCGATCATCGCGAAAATCAGGTCGGGATTCGGCGTCCGCAGCACATTCTTGCCGGGCGTGAAGTCGCCGAGGATCGTTTTGGCGCTCGCTGCGCTCGAGTCCAGATAATGCGGCGTCTTGAAATATACCTTTGCCTCTTTCTCATGACATGAGGCGCAGGCCGCGTCCCCCGCATAGGCGCTCGCGGGAGGAGGACTCTTGGGGCCGGATGCGGACACCCGCTGTCCCGATTCCTGGGAGAACAGCGCGATCGCCCCGCTGACCGCGAACAGAATCACGCAGTGGCGCGTCACGCGCCACGCGGTAGCCTCCCATTTGGGAGCCCGCCATGATCGAGCCTTCATCATTGTGAAGGCGAAACCCCTGCGTGGGTCCACTGATCCACCCAGTCGTTGACCGTCTTGTACCAAAGCTCGGAGTTTTGCGGCTTCAGGATCCAGTGCCCTTCATCGGGAAAATACAGCATCTTCGAAGGCACCTTCATCCGCTGCAGTGTGTCGAAGAGTTGATAGCCCTCGGAGACGTCGAGCCGGTAATCGAGCTGGCTGTGGACCACGAGAGTCGGCGTTTTGAAGTTCGTTTCCGCCAGCATCGGCGACCACTCGCGGTAGAGCGCCCGATTAGTCCACGGCGTCCCCCTGAACTCCCACTCGTTGAACCACAGCTCGTCCGTCGTCCCATACGCCGATTCGGGGTTGAACATTCCATCGTGGCTCACGATGCACTTGAAGCGATCCGTGTGTCCCAGCACCCAGTCCGCCATGTAGCCGCCGTAGCTCGCGCCCAGCGCGCATTCGCGCGTCTTGTCGATGAACGGATAGTGCTGCTCGGCGTAATCGAGCCCGCGCATCAGGTCGATGTAGGGTTTGCCGCCCCAGTCACCGTTCACGCGGTCGACGAACGCCTGCCCGTAACCGGTCGAGCCGCCGGGATTGATCATGACCACCACATAACCGTTGGCCGCGAACAATTCCGGATTCCACCGATACGACCAGCTATCGCCCCACGCGCCCTGCGGTCCGCCGTGGATCAGGAATTTCACGGGATACTTTTTCGAAGGATCGAAGCCCGGCGGCCGGATGAGGAATCCCTCGACTTTGACACCGCCTATGCTGGGGAACCAGAAGGAATCCATCTTCGGGAGGTCGAACTGGGTCAGGAGCGGGGTGTTGAGATGAGTGAGCTGTACAGCGATCTTTGGGTAGGGTGCCCCGAACGTCTTTAGGACTGCCATTCCTTTTTTGCTGAGATCTGGGTCAATGATCGCCGGCGATTGATCGAACCTGAATATCTCGCTTGGTTGGTCTACTGTCATTCGAGCGGCGATGACGGTTTCGCCATCCGGAAGGATGTGGAGGTCACTGTATTCACCTCGGCCTTGGTTTGGCGTTTCGAACTGTGCGAGCCTCTCCCCATCCCCTTGGACCTTGAATACCGGTTCTTCTCCCGAAGAGCCGGCTGCGAAGTAGATCGTCTTGGAATCCGCCCCCCAAGCCTCTTCGTCCACCCAGCGATCGAAATTCGGGAGCACTTCCCGAATCTGCTTCGTCGTCCGGTTGTACACCACCAGCCGAAACCGATCGCTCTCATACCCAGCCCGCTTCTGCATCCGCCACGCAATGTATTTCCCATCCGACGAATACCGCGGCGTGAAATCCCCTCCCGGACTCGTCGAAATCTTCACCGGCTGCGCCTTCGGATCATCGAGCCGCAGCGTGAAGATGTCCACATTCGTGCTCAGCGCCGGGTCATCGACCTTCTTCTCCTCAAACGCAACTTCCTTCCCATCCGGCGAAAAATCCCAACCGTCCGGTTCGCCCAGCGAAAACGGCGGCACATCGCGGGTATCGCCCGGATTCAGATCGCGAAACGTCCCATCCTCCGCCGACGCCAGAAACAGATGACTCCGCACGTCATCCGTAAACGCGTCCCAGTGACGATAGAGCAGATGGGTGAAGATCTGAGCCTTCACCTTCGACTGCTTCTTCTCGTCGTTCCTGCGCTTGTCGCACGCGTTCTCCTCGGCTCCATCCGGCGCGACACCCGGGCCTGGACCCGCGCTGCACTCGGGATAGACAGCCGAGGTAAACAAAATGTGCTTCCCATCCGGCGACCACGTCGCGTTGTCCGCGTCGGTGCTGATGTGCGTCAGCTGCCTTGGCTCGCCGATGGTTCCTGCCTCGCTGTCAAAATCCGCCAGCCAGATTTGCTGGCTCCCGTCCCGCGCGGTCAGAAACGAAATCTGCTTGCCGTCCGGTGAAAAGCGACCCCGGCTTTCACCCGACGATGCGGTCAGCGCCTTCTCCTGACCGCCGGTCGCCGGCACGATCCACAAGTGCGGCGTCTTCGTGTTCTTTGCAAGATCGACATCCGTCACCGTGAACAGCACCCACTTCCCATCCGGCGAAACCGCAATGTCTCCGAGCCGCCGCATCTTCATCATGTCTTCGAAGGTCATCGGCCGTTTCGATTCCGCATCGTTCCCGCTCGCCGTCTGCCCCGAAATGTGCGCAGGAGCGCCGAATGCAGCGCCCCCACCCAGCGTCGCGGCACACAACAGCGCCGCCGCACACACTTGTCCCTTCATCGTCGTCCTCGTTGGTTTGTAACGGACCATCCTAAACTGCGCGGAGGTCAGGTTGCGCGCGTCGGCTCCCCGGTCAGCATTGGGTTTTGCTGATGAGCCTCCACACCGGGGGGCGGCTCCAACAGCTCCTCGGACGTCTCGCCCGGCAACTCGATTACGACGGCGGCACCACGCGGGTCCATGTTGACCGCGAAAATCTGACCGCCATGCTCCCGGATGATCGAATAGCAGATACTCAGTCCCAGCCCCATGCCCTCACCCTGATGCCGCGTCGTATAGAACGGATCGAAGGCTCGGCTCGGCTCGGCGAATCCGGGTCCGGTGTCGGAGAACGTGATTTGCACGTTGGCGCCAACCGGCACGGCCTGCACCGTGAGCCGACGCTCGATTCCATCGGGCGACTCCGTCATGGATCCAACCGCATTCTTCACCACCTGCAAAAACACCTGGCGGATCTGATCGCCGTCGCCCTTCACATGCGGCAAATCCTGGGGGATCCGCAGTTGCATCTCGACATGTGCGCTCTCCAGTTCGTGCCGCGCCAGCCGGTCGATGTCCTGCAGCAGCATAGCGATCGAAACCGGGATGCGATTGCCCGGAGTAGCCTTCCGGAACCGGACCAGGCTTTCGATGATCTGCTTCATGCGCCGCGCTTCGCTCAAAATCACGACCGCCTGATCGTGAGCCGCGCCCTCGCTGTCCGTCATCAGTTCCGCGTAGCCGGTGATCACGGTCAGAGGATTATTGAGTTCGTGCGCCACCCCCGCGGCCAGCTGGCCCAGGCCCGCCAGCCGTTCTGTCTGCAGCAGCCTCCGTAGCAGCAGCTGGTGCTCGCGCGCTGTCCCGATCCGAGTGACCAACAGTTCCAGCGGAAGAACATCTTCGGTCACCAGAGGTTCATCCGGCTCGCGCAGTCCAGCCAGCAGCAACGCGCCCAGCAGCTCCTTGTCGCGTCCGCGGATTGCGATCGCATGCGCCTGGCAAAAGTTCATCTGCAGCAACTCGTCACCTGGCTCCATCAGCGGGGTCAAATCGAGCAACACCAGGTGACCGATCTGCGGCCTGTACAGCGACTTTCCAACCTCCTTCACCTTTTCGTCAGTGGTGCGCCGTGACAATGCGTCCAGAGCCCCCGCCAGGGCGCCGTCGACTCCCGCGCTGCCCGCCAGACGGAACACACCCTCGGGACTGCGCACAATAAGGGCGGTCTTGCCAAACCGGCTCGTCCCCGCGATCACCTCGGAGATATGGTCGTATTGACTGGTGTCTTCCTCGAAGGGCAACGCCTCCAGGAAAATCTCGGTGTACTTTTCCATCTCCTGCCGTGCCCGGCGGTCGCGCAATTGGGCGGCTTTATTGGAGGCGATCTCGTTCTCCAGCACCAGCACAATCATTCCCACGGCCGCAATTACCTTCATCAGGTTCAGCGCCCGCATCAGCATCACAGGAGCGCCCGCAGGGCCCATCAGGGCTTCCAGCATGACCGGCAGCGACCACGCCGCCAGCCCGCCCACCGTAAACACCACGCCTGCCGTCACGCGCCGGAACGCGAAGGCAAAGAGCAGGGCCGTAATCAGCAGAATTCCACCCTGCGCGATGTCCAGCACCCCTGCGTAATTGCGTTGCAGGGTGAGCCAAACGCCCAGTCCGCCCACGCAGGCGACCAAAAGAAGTCCCAGCCAAATCGGCAGCAGAGGCTTTTCGAGGCTCCATAGGGCTCCCACCAGCAGAGTTGCGAACACGCAGATCAACAGCAGGGTTCGCGCGCGTGGCCCCGGTTCGGCATCGACGGACATGATGGCTGTGAACACCATCAGCGGCGTCGCAAAGGCCACGACGTAGGGAATGCGGAGTCTCCTGCTGAGCGACTGCGGCGCCATCGACCCCAGGAACATGATCGCGCCCATCAGCATGGTGACCTGGGAAACGGCGAGCCATACGCCCGCCTGCCCGCGGCCGAAGACTTCCATCTCCAGCTGGATCGCGACGAACATCCATCCAACCAGCCAAAGCAGTTGCCGCCGGCGGGCTGTGGGGGCTTCCCCGGCGCGTACCCGCAAGGGAGGCAGGGAACGCCTCTGCAGCCAAAGCGCTCCGAACACAGACACCATCACGAACAGCAGGATCAGTGTCGGCGCTCGGTAAAGATCCATAGGTGCGAGCATATCTCCCCGGAGCGGGATACCCCGAGTTTAGCTGGCGCGGATCGTTCTGAAAATGCACAATTTGGTGCAGTTACTCCCGATCGTACCCTCCTCGCCTTGCCCGCCGGCCCTGGATTCGTCCCCAGGGCCTACGCTTAACCTCTCGGCGCGTCCTTGCGTCTATGCTTAAGGGAACAGGAGTCGTGCCGTGTCTTTTGCTCCAGTCTGCCGCTTGCGTCAAGCCGTCATCACCGCGTTTGTGCTCCTGACCTTCTTCTCCGCCCTCACCCTCCGGGCCCAGGCCTCCTACACTTCGATGCCCCTCGACGAGGGCTTCGGCGCTCTCGACCAATCGCAGCCGGGCATCCCGGTCCAGCAGATCATCACCGAGTTCACCGCGAAAGAAGCCGTCTTCCGCCGAGCGCTCGATAACTACACCTGGACCCGCAGCGTCCGCGTACAAACCATCGATGACGACGGCAAACCGGATGGCCAGTATTACCAGGTCACCGATATCGGCTATGACTCCGACGAACACCGCATCGAACGCGTTCTTGACGCGCCGGCCAACACCCTGACCCGCGTCATGATGTCGCCCGCCGACTTTGAAGACATCGAGGAGCGCCTGCCCTTCGTTCTGACCACCGAAGACGCGCCGCAATACGACATCAGCTACGTTGGCAAGCAGAAGATTGACGACATCGACACGTGGGTTTTCGACGTTAAGCCCAAAGTCATCGAGAAAAAACACCGCTATTTCCAGGGCCGCATCTGGGTTGATCAGAAGGAGCACCAGATCGTCGTGACTAACGGCAAGAACGTCCCTGACGACGTGCGTCCCGGCCACGAAGACCTCTCGACGCCTTTCGTCACTTATCGCCAACTGGTGGACGGCAAATATTGGTTCCCGGTTTACACCCACGGCGATGGAGTGCTGCATTTCGCCGCCGGACACGGCTATCTCAGCCAGGACGTCCACATGCGCGAGACGCTGAAGTACACCAATTACCACGAATTCCACACCAGCATCCGCGTCCTCTACCAGGGCCAGGACATAACCGGCAAGCCTCAAACATCGCCGCCAGCCGGTTCGCAACAGCCAGCGGGACAAACGCAACCCGCATCTCCGACACCACCGGCCTCGCAGACCTCGCCGCCTGCGAAACCTCAATAGGAGGCCGCCCATCCGCTGCTGCTTTTCCCCACTGAACCCTGCTGGGTGGCTCTCCGCTGCAACCCTTTGCCCCCAAGCTCCTGCCCGGTTACCATAAAAGAGCTATCCTGCCGGATTCCGCCGCTCGATCAGCTGGAAATCCGCATCCCTCTGGAGGAATTTCTTGCCCGCAGCCGAACGTTTTCTCTTCACCTCGGAATCTGTCACCGAAGGACACCCCGACAAGATCGCCGACCAGGTTTCCGATGCCATCCTGGATGCCTGCCTGGAGCAGGACCCCTATAGCCGCGTGGCCTGTGAGACCCTCACCGCCACCGGTCTCGTCGTCATTGCCGGCGAAATCACCACCCGTGCCTACGTCGACTTTCAGGCGCTTGTCCGCGGCGTCGTTACCGCCATCGGCTATGACAATGCCGTCTACGGCTTCGACTCCAACACCTGCGCCGTCATCTCGACCATCAACAAGCAATCCGGCGACATTGCGATGGGTGTCGATACTGGCGGTGCCGGCGACCAGGGCATGATGTTTGGCTACGCCACCAACGAGACGCCCGAGCTGATGCCCACGCCGATCTCGCTGGCTCACAAGCTCACACGCAAGCTCTCGGAAGTCCGCAAGAACGGCAAGCTTGCTTACCTCCGTCCCGATGGTAAATCCCAGGTCACCGTCGAGTACGACGCCAACCACAAGCCGGTCCGCATCGACGCCGTCGTCATCTCCAGCCAGCATGCCGAGACCATCTCCACCGAAGAGCTCCGCGCCGACATCCTGAAGCACGTCATCCAGGCCACGCTCCCCGCCGAGTTGCTCGACGAGAATACCAAGTACCACATCAATCCCACCGGCCGCTTCGTCATCGGCGGACCCATGGGCGATACCGGCCTCACTGGCCGCAAGATCATCGTTGACACCTACGGCGGCATGGGCCGTCACGGTGGCGGCGCTTTCAGTGGCAAGGATCCGACGAAGGTGGATCGCTCGGCTGCGTATCTGGCCCGCTACATCGCCAAGAACATCGTCGCTGCCGGCCTCGCCGAGCGCTGCGAGGTCCAGCTGGCTTACGCCATCGGCGTCGCCGAGCCGGTCAGCGTCCGGGTCGACACTTTCGGCACAGGCACCATCTCTGAACCGGCGCTTGTCGCCCTCGTCCGCAGGAATTTCTCTTTGACCCCGAAGGGAATCATCGAGAGCCTCAACCTCCGCCGTCCCATCTACCGCAAGACGGCCGCGTACGGTCACTTCGGCCGCATCAACGAACCCGACTTCACCTGGGAAGCAACCGACAAGGCCGTGGCCCTCAAGGAACAGGCAAAGTCCGCGAAGCAGGAACCAGTCGCCGCAAAGTAAGCCGTCTGGTCGGACACGAAAAGGGCAGGCTCTCGGGCCTGCCCTTTGTGTCGGCGTTATTGTTCCGGCTCTGTCGCCTCGGGCGCGTCATCTCGCCAGCGCGCTCCGCACAAAGCGCACGTCCAACTCTCGCCGCCCGTCGGAAGCGGCAGCGCCAGAAGGGTCACAGACGCGAGCGCAGCTCCGCGATCGGTCCCCAGAAACGAAATATCAATCGACCCGCAGCGCGGGCATTGCGGCTGAACGAATTCTTCCTTTTCATCGAAAGGAATTACCTCGGGAATCGGCTGATTCAGAACCTCGATGGCGGCGTCGGTATCCCCCACGCCGACCTGCAGACGAATCCCTCCGAGCAGGTTTGAATACTGCCACTCCATCCTGGCAATGTTCTCGTCTCGAATCCATGCGGCAATTCCGGCGGATTCGAGGAGCGACCGAGCAACGATCGACTCCGAAAGATCCCGGTATCGCCGCACCGTAACCAGTTCCCGTGCGGCAGGATCCGCCTCTTCCACCGGTTCGTCGATCAAAGGTGGTTCGAGGTGACGTCGAGCAAATTCAGCACGAAGAGCTGACTTAGCGGTCTCGGTGAGAGAATCGTATTCCTGCGCAAGCTCCAGCAGTTCAACTTCGCTCATCCTTGCGTAGCGAGTTTCGAACTCTTCCGGTCCCGGTTTCATCGAACGGAATAGTAGCAGAAGAATCCCTGACGTTCCGATGCCCGCAAAGTCCTCGCTAAACCCACTCCAGGTGCGCCGTGAAGTGCCGCAGGAACGGCGCCTCATGCGTCAGCCGCATTCCCCGAATCCGCTCTCGATTCTTCCAGACCTCCAGAATCACCTCCACCAGGTAATCCACGTGGCTCTGCGTGTACACGCGGCGCGGAATGGCCAGCCGCACCAGGTCCATCTGCGCTGCGCCAGCGAACATCAGCGTGCCAATCTCCACCGATCGCACCCCGCCCTCCAGATACAGCTCTGCCGCCAGCGCGACGCCTGGGAACTGCTCCTGCGGAATGTGCGGCAAAAATGCTCGCGCATCCAGATAGATCGCATGCCCGCCCGGCGGCTGCACGATCGGCACGCCCTCTGCTGCAATGTGATTCCCCAGGTACGCCGTCGACGCGATCCGGTAGCGCAGATAATCCTCTTCGAGCGCCTCCTGCACACCTACTGCAATCGCTTCGAGGTCGCGCCCCGCCAGCCCTCCGTAGGTTGGATACCCCTCCGTCAGGATCAGCAGGTCCTTCTCCTGCTGTGCCAGCTTGTCGTCGTTGGTGCACAGAAAACCGCCGATATTCGCCATGCCATCTTTCTTCGCCGACATGGTGCACCCATCGCCATAGCGGAACATCTCCTGCGCAATCTCTTTCGGCGTTTTGTTCTCATATCCCTTCTCGCGCAGCTTGATGAACCACGCATTCTCTGCGAACCGGCAGGCGTCGAAATACAGCGGAATTCCTTTCAGTCGGCAGACCGCGCTTACCGCCCGCACGTTCTCCATCGAAACCGGCTGGCCGCCGCCGGAATTATTCGTAACCGTGAGCATCACCAGGGGGATCCGCTCCCGGCCCACCCTGGCAATCAGTGCCTCCAGCGCTGCCACATCCATGTTTCCCTTGAAAGGTGCCGACACTGATGGCTGTCGCCCCTCCGCCGTCAGCAAATCGACCGCCTCGGCCCCGGTAAATTCCACATTGGCCCGCGTCGTGTCGAAATGCGTGTTGTTGGGAATCACCGCACCTTTGCGGCTCGCCACGCCGAAGAGAATCCGCTCCGCCGCCCGTCCCTGGTGCGTCGGGATCACATGCCGGTACCCGAAAATATCCTGAATGGATTTGCGGAAGCGCTCGAAGCTGCGGCTTCCGGCGTAGCTCTCGTCGCCTTCCATAATCGCCGCCCACTGATGCGTCGACATCGCGCCGGTCCCGGAATCCGTGAGCAGATCGATGAGCACATCGTCCGCGGGCAGCAGAAACATGTTGTAGTGTGCGGCTTCCAGCAGCTTCTCGCGCTGCGCGCGCGTGGTCCAGCGAATCGGCTCCACGCTCTTGATGCGGAATGGCTCGATGATCGTCCTGATGGGCATGCCAGGAAAGTGTACTCGTCTCGCTCGCCCGACTGGACGGCTCCTCCTACATCAGGCGAAGGTCCCGGGAGAGCAGCAGGCAGCCCGTGATCGCCAGCAGCAGATACGAGAGGCGATTCGCCGCCAGAACCGCCGGTTTGATGTCTCCCTCGTAACGCAGGAGATCGTACCAGTCAAAGACCCAGATTTTGATGATCCGCGTCAACAGATACCCGGGCACCAGAAGGATCACGAAGACACCAAAAACCACATAGACCTCGCCTCGCATCCCCGCCAGATCGGGAAAGATCTTCTGGCACATCCATAGCGGAACGAAACCCATATTGGTCATAACACCCGACATCCCCCCAGGAAATTCAGCGTACGAATTTCCCAATGCGAAGATCCCGTAGGCAAGCGGAAAGCCCAGGCCGGTGGTCGCGGTGTTGACCGTTGCGACCGCGACCAGGGTTCGCCGCAATCGCGTCTTCAGCCGCGATTGCAGGTAGATCACCTCGATGATGATCACCAGCAGCATGAAAAACAACATTGTTTCGTGGGTTACCGGCAACATGGGAATCCCTGCGTCGGCGCGAGCAGTGGCCGGAAAACACGCCGCAACTGTCACAACCGCGAGACTTTCCGCAACGCGGTGCATAATTTTCGGTAACATTGCCGGAAATCATAGCATCGGCCCGCACAGGGGGAATCGCACTTGGGTGTCAGTCATCGCGCAGTCAATGTCTCGGCCACAACGGTTCTTTTCGCTGTCCTGGGCATTTTCCCATCCGCCGGTTCCGCGGCAGCTCGTCAGGAACCGCATCCGGGGCCCGCCGCTGATTCTCAGCAGGACACCGACTGGCCGGCTTACAACGGCGGGGTCAACGGCGACCACTATTCGCCGCTTGCGCAAATCAATCGCACCAATATCGCCCAGCTCAAAGTGGCCTGGCAATTCGACACCGGCGAAACGGGCGACATCCAGACCAACCCTCTCATCGTCGGTCATGTTCTGTTTGCCTGCACGCCCTCCGACAAGGTCGTCGCCCTCGACGCCGCTACCGGCCGCCTGCTCTGGAAGTTCGACTCCACCGTCGATAGCCACGACCACACCATCGGCGGCGCTTCCCAGCCCTCCCGCGGCCTCGCATACTGGACCGACGGTAAAAGCGCGCGCATCTTCGCCGGCGTGCTCAACTACCTCTACGCGCTCGACGCCGCTACCGGGACCCTCATCCCCGATTTCGCCGACGGCGGCCGCATCGATCTGCGCAAGGGCCTTCGCGAAGACCTTGACGCAAAATACGAGCAGCAATCCATCGCGCTCACAACTCCGGGACTTGTCTACAAAGACCTCATCATTGTCGGCGGCCGTAATCCTGAGACGCATCCAGCGCCGCCCGGCGACGTGCGCGCCTACGATGTCCGTACCGGCGTATTGCGCTGGAGCTTCCACACCATCCCGCATCCCGGCGAGTTCGGTTACGATACCTGGCCGCCCGATGCCTGGAAAGACGCGGGTGCGGCCAATAACTGGGCCGGCGTGACCCTCGACGCCGCGCGCGGCATCGTCTACGTTCCCACCGGCTCAGCTGTATTCGATTTCTACGGAGGCGACCGCGTCGGCAACGACCTCTTCGCCAACACGCTGCTCGCGCTCGATGCCGCTACTGGTCGTCGCCTCTGGCACTTCCAGGGAGTGCATCACGACATCTGGGACCGCGATTTTCCCGCACCGCCCGCTCTGGTCACCGTCAACCGCGACGGCCGCAGTGTTGACGCCGTCGCCCAGACCACCAAGCAGGGGGTTGTCTACCTCTTCGATCGCATCACAGGCTCGCCGCTTTTCCCTGTGGAAGAACATCCCTACCCGCCCAGCGATGTTCCCGGTGAAAAAACAGCGCCCACGCAACCCATGCCCACGGCTCCTGCGCCCTTCGCGCGCCAGCGTCTCACCGAGGAAATGCTGACCGCCCGTACGCCTGCAGCCCACGACTGGGCTCTTCAGACCTTCCGCACCTTCCGTAGCGACGGCCAGTTCATCCCCTTCGCCGTCGATAAGCAGACCATCATTTTTCCCGGCTTCGACGGCGGAGCGGAGTGGGGCGGACCCGCCGTCGATCCCACCACCGGCGTGCTCTACGTCAACGCCAACGAAATGGCCTGGACCGGAGGCCTGACGCCCGACAATCCCGGCGCTGGCCCGGGCGCCAAAATCTACCAGGCGCAATGCTCCATCTGTCATGGCGCCGACCGGGCCGGATCGCCTCCTGCCTTTCCGTCCCTCGTCGACATCAATCAGCGCCTCACCGAAGCGCAGATCACCGACGTCATCGCCCACGGCAAAGGCCGGATGCCGGCTCTCCCCAGCATCGACACCGACAAAATCGCTCAGCTTCTTGACTACCTCAAGTCCACTGCCGCAGCACCTGCCGAACACGCATCCAGAAACATGCCCGGTGGCGCGGGCATCCACTACAGCTTTACCGGCTACAGGAAATTTCTCGATCCCGATGGCTATCCAGCTATAGCGCCCCCCTGGGGCACGCTCAGCGCCATCGACCTCAACACCGGCGAATATCTCTGGAAGGTTCCTCTCGGCGAATATCCGGCGCTCGCCGCACAAGGCCTGCGCGATACGGGTTCGGAAAACTACGGTGGACCCATCGTCACTGCTGGCGGCCTCGTCTTCATTGGCGCCACCGTTTACGATCGCAAATTTCGCGCCTTCGACAGCCATACCGGCCAGCTTCTCTGGGAAACCGACCTCCCCTTCGCAGGTATCGCCACGCCCGCGACATACTCGATCGACGGAAAACAATACGTCGTTATCGCAGCCAGCGGTGGCCGCGATCCCAAATCTCCCGTGGGCGGAATGTACATCGCATTCACGCTGCCATAGCCCTCCGCGTCATTACGCGCCAGGCATCGTCCGGCCCACCCGGGGCCAACTCTGCCACGTCGACCCAGCATCACAATCCTGTCCAACATGAATCGGACCATCTTCCCCTCGGGAGCCGCTATGCATTTTCCACGGTTCTTCAGCTTCTTCACGCGCGGGCTCGCCGCCATCGCGTTCGTTTCACTTCTCGCCTCCTCGCTGGCTCTGCGCGCCCAGCAGTCGGCCCCCACTCCTGCCGCCAACGCGGATCCGGGCACGCACCTCGTCAGCCCCGCTCAGCTTGATCAGCAGATCCAGGCCTCAACGGCTACCCGCCAAAAGCAAATTCAGGACCTGACTCAGTTCCTCTCGACACCGCAAGCGCAGAAGGTGATGAAGGATTCGAAGATCGATCCAGTGCAGATCAAAACGGCGATTCCGAGCCTCTCTGACGCTGAGTTGGCCGATCTTTCCGCGCGGGCCGATCAAGCCCAACACGACTTTGCCGCAGGCTTCCTCGGGACCACCGCTATCTTGTTGATCATCCTCGTGATTCTCGTCATCATTCTCGTTTCTATCTGGCACTGACGCTGTGCGCCGATTCCTCTCCCTGACCTGTCTGCTGGCCGCGGCCTTCGTCGCGGCCGGTGCCCAAACTCCACAGGCAATCTGGATCGACGTCCCTTACGTCCACCAGCCCCGCGACGGCTGCGGCGCTGCATCGTTATCCATGCTCATGCAGTACTGGGCGCATCAACAGAACGCTCCTGCACCCCCCTCCAGTGACGTCGAAACCATCCAGCAGCAGCTCTATGACGCAGGACAGCACGGCATCCTGGCCTCCTCGATGCAGGCGTACCTGCGGCAACACGGCTATCAGGTCTTCGCTCTCAGCGGCCAGTGGAGCGATCTCGAAATCCAACTTCGCAAGGGCCGCCCGCTCATCGTCGCCCTCCGTCCCGAGGGCCAGGCCGCGCTGCATTATGTTGTAGTCGATGGCGTCGACCCGGCGCGCGGGCTCGTAACGATGAACGACCCGGCCCAGCGCAAGCTACTCTCCCAGGAGCGTGCAGCATTCGAGAAAGACTGGAGCGCAACCGGCCACTGGATGCTCCTCGCCGTCCCCGCGCCGCCCTTGCACTGACTCTGCTCCTCGTGCTCCTTACCGTCGGCTCCGGTCCGGCGCCGGCGCAGTGTTCCCGGTCCGCCGATTCGCAGATCCAGCATCTCTTCGTTCAGCAAAACTGGCCTGAAATCGTTCGCCTCGCCGGAGCGATGCCTTCGCGCAGTCCGGACGACAACTTCGCGTACGGCATGGCTCTGGCCCATCTCCATCGGCTCGGTGAGGCGCACAGCGCGCTTCTCACCGGCGCCCGCCGGTGTCCAGCCGAAAAGCGATTCCCCGAAGAGCTTGCCGGTGTTGCATTCGAGCAAAAGCAATATCCCGCCGCCGCTCACTGGATGCGTCGCGCCCTGCACCTCGACCCGCACGATGCCTATGCCAACAACTTCCTCGCTACCGTCTACTTCCTTTCCGGCAATCTCGACGCCGCGCTCCAATCCTGGAACTTTGTGCAGAAGCCCTCTATCGCGGCGCTTGACCTCGATCCGCACCTGCGGGTCCACCGCCTGCTCCTCGACCGCGCCTTCGCATTCTCTCCCGCCGCGGTCCTGCGCGAGCCTCAACTGGTCACGACCGAAACACGACTCGACGCCCTCGGCATCTTCCCCGGCTACAACATTCACCTCGAAGCCCGCCCCGATGGCAGCTTCGACGCGGTCTTCCGCGCTCAGGAGCAGGACGGTTTCGGTTCCAGCGAGCTGGCAACGCTGCTGTCTACCCTTGGTGGTGCCCCCTACGAGACGCTCTACCCCAGCTACCGCAATATCAACCGCTCGGCGATGAACTTCGACTCGCTCCTGCGCTGGGACGCGCAAAAGCGCCGCATCTGGGCCTCGCTGTCCGCGCCCCTCAACGGTTTCCCGCAATGGCGCTGGCAGGTCTCTACCGACCTCCGCAACGAGAACTGGGCCATCCGCCGCTCCTTCACGGGTACCGCACCTGTCCTGGGTTCGCTCAACCTCGAACGCGAATCCCTCAATGGCACCGTCACCTCTCTCGCAAGCGGCCGATACCAGTGGTCCCTGGGCGCCGAGCTTTCTCATCGAATCTTCCGCAACGTCGTTCCCGGCTCAACGTTTACGCCCTCGCTTGTCACGCCCGGCTTCGAACTCAAACCGCTGGCCAGAATCAACGCGCGCCTTCTTGATCTTCCCGCAGACCGCTTCACCCTCCATGCCGGAGCCGACGCCGATCTGACGCGCACCTTTACTACCCCCTCGCACCTCTCCGAAAATCTCCAGGGCTCTGTCCTTGCCCATTGGCTACCGCAAATGCAGGGCAATGCCTGGGAACTCACGCAGCAATTTCGCGCCGGCAAAATCTTCGGAACGGTACCCTTCGACGATCTCTTCGTCTTCGGCATGGATCGCGACGACACCAACCTCTGGATGCGCGGCCACCTTGCCACGCGCGACGGCCGCAAAGGAAGCTCGCCCACCGGCGACGCGTATGTTCTCTCCAACACCGATTTCCTACGCCGCCTCTATGGCAACGGCCTCATCGCCATCCACGTGGGGCCGCTCCTCGACATCGGCAAGATGTCTGCGCCCACCAACAGCCTCTCCAGCGGCCAGTGGCTCTTCGACACCGGCCTCCAGGCACGCCTCACTGTCCTGCACACCAGCGTAGTTCTCAGCTATGGTCGCGACCTTCGCTCCGGCGCCAATGCCTTCTTTGGAGCCGTCGCTTCGCCGACCAACCTGCCCTGAAAGCCCTACGCCGCCTTCTTCACTCCGCGTACGATCGCGACACCCGCGGCCGCCACCCCAACCAGCGTCAGCAACGCGCCGATCCGCGCCCTGCGCCGCGTCTGCTTTCTCTTGGCGGCCAGCGCGGCCTCTGGCCTGGCTCCGTCCAGGCGCCCAGCCAAATTCTCGCCATTCCGCCGTTGCGCCATTCGGATCACCTCCGCCAGGTGTAATCCCTGCCGATCCGTCTGCTGCGCAATCTGCTCACGACAGCTGAAGCCATCCGCCACGATCAGCGTCGAATCCGCCGCCTCGCGCACCGCCGGAAGCAAGGCATGCTCGCCCACCTTCACCGAAATGTCGTACTTGTCGGCCTCGAACCCAAACGATCCCGCCATCCCACAACATCCTGAGCTCAGGTCCTGATAATCGAGGCCAATTTTCCCGAGCACCTTCTTTTCATCGTCGAACCGGATCACCGACTTGTGGTGGCAATGGCCCTGGATCAGCGCCTTCTTCGCCATGCGCGGCACCGAGAAGTCCGGAGCCTTTTTCTCCAGCAGCTCACTCAAAACCAACGTCTGCTCCTTCAGCTTCTTCGCCAGCGGATCATCCGGAAACAGGTTTGTCATCTCGTCGCGAAACACCGTTGCGCAGCTTGGCTCCAGCACCACCAATGGCACACCTGCCTCGATGTCCCTGCGCAGTGTCCGCAAAATCCTCCGCAGGTACTGCTTCGCCATGTCAAGAAATCCGTAGTCGTAAAGCGGTCGTCCGCAGCACAAATGCTTCATCGGCACAGCGACATCGAACCCCGCGCTTTCCAGCACCTCGGCCGCTGCCTGCGCCGTCTCCGGGAAAAAGTAGTTATTGAAGGTATCTGCCCAAAGAAGGACCTTTCCCTTCTCGCCGCCGCGCACTTTCTCGCGCTCCCGAAACCAGTGCCTGAAAGTCTGTGGAGCGAACTCCGGGATGGTTCTCGCCATCGGCATGCCCGCCATCAGCTTCGCCATCTGACTCAGCCCAGGCGTCTGTGTCATCAGGTTCACAAAGCCCGGCCACACCGACGCCAGTCGCGACCACTTGTCAATCCAGCCAAACGCATACGCGTGCCGGGGGCGCGCCCGGCCCTCCCAGTAGTGCGACAGAAATTCCGCCTTATACGTTGCGATGTCCACGTTCACAGGGCAATCGCCCTTGCAGCCTTTGCACGCGAGACAAAGGTCGAGCGCCTCCTTTACGTTCTCATCCCGCCACCGGTCTTCGAGGATGCCGCCGTGCATCATCTCCCACAGGCTGTGCGCTCGGCCGCGCGTCGTGTGGCGCTCCTCATGCGTGACCATAAAGCTCGGACACATCGTCGCGTCTTCTGCCCGGCTGCTCTCCTTACGACGGCATTTTCCAATGCCCACACAGCGCAGCGCGGCGTGCGAGAAGCTCCCGCCATCATCAGGAAACCTGAAATGCGTCTCGGGTTCCCACGGATGGTAATCCGCGCCCAGCTTCAGGTCCTCGTCCATCCGATCCGGCTCGACGATCTTGCCTGGATTCATCTTCCAGTCCGGATCCCAGATCGACTTGTACTCGCGAAAGGCCCGCATCAGATCC
>Ga0210398_10000723_pt1 | contig 36502 bp, 35 predicted proteins | sample IncBWC4OmetaG_FD_161047 | JGI IMG/M metagenome (GOLD analysis project Ga0210398, IMG submission 161047) | Forest soil microbial communities from Barre Woods Harvard Forest LTER site, Petersham, Massachusetts, United States - Inc-BW-C-4-O | ecosystem: Environmental > Terrestrial > Soil >... | reverse complement strand
CCGCCAAGAAAAAGGCGAAGAAGAAGAGCAAAAAGTAACGTTCGCGTTGCTTTCTCTTTTTGTACTTACAAACACCGGCCCGCAAGGCCGGTGTTTTTTTGTCGGAAAAATTTCGTGCTGAAACCGAAAATTTCCCCGCGGATTACGCGGATGAACGCGGATAATTTCCGGGCCATTCCGTGGGCGGCGATAAATTTCTCCTCTGAAAAGTGCAATCCATTAGGTTGCGCTGCGAGTGAGATGTCTGATCTCGCGGACTCGGTACCTCGCACGGCTCGGAATGACAAAACATAAGACTGCTCGTATCCTCGCCCATCTGCGTGATTCGCGGTAAAAGCCCAACTTGCCGAATCGACATGGCGCGAATTCCTGCCACGTTCCACCCATGGCCACCATCTACGAAAAGCTCCGCGCCGACATTATCACCGCCATGAAAGCCCGTGACTCGGGCACGGCGACCATTCTCCGCACCACCGATGCGGCGATCCAGCGCGCCTCGATGGACCTCAACAAGCCGATCGATGACACCCTGGTCATTACCGCGCTGCGCAAGGCGATCAAGAACCTGAACGACGCCAAGGCAGAGTTTGCCAAGGGCGGCCGGGCCGACCTGGTGGCGGCCAACGATGTGGAAATCATCTTGCTGGAGAAATATCTTCCGCAGGGGCTCGATGCCGCCCGCCTTGAAGCTCTCATCACCGAGGCCATCCAGGCCACTGGCGCGCAGTCGAAAAAGGAAATGGGCAAAGTGATCGGTGCGCTCAAGCAGCGGCCGGAAGCCCCATTGATCGACTTCGGCGTGGTCAGCAAAATCATCCAATCCAAATTGCCTTAGCCGCCAATTTGGATTGGACGATAATTACAGATTTCAAATTGCAGATTCTTGCTGCAATACCCGATCTGTAATCTGAAATTTTAAATCTGTAATGCACGCAGTGCTACGCACTCCGTGAGGGGGCGACAAGGATGCGGCTGGAGGCCGCGAGGCTGAGCGCGATGGGCCGGCCGCCGGATTTTTTCACAGTGATGAGCCCGGAGGCGGGGTTGCGGCCGGTCACGCGCACGTGCGCATCCGGCGAGAGGCCGCTCGTCTCGACGAACTTCAGGAATTCGGCGGACTGATCGGTTACGCGCACCACGCGCAGCGGTTTGTCGGCGGGACAGTTGGCCAGGGTGACATAAACCTGCGCGGGCATCTGGCCGCTGGAACTGGGAATGGGATCGCCGTGCGGATCGCTGGTGGGATAGCCGAGCAGGGCGTCGAGCCGCGCCAGCACGGCATCGGAGATGGCGTGCTCGAGCTGTTCGGCCTCGGTGTTCACCTGGGACCAGTCCATCTTGAGCACGTTGACGAGAAAAGTTTCCACCAGGCGGTGCTTACGCAGGACGTTGAGCGCGACGCGCCGGCCGGCGTCGGTCAGCTTTACGCCCTGCCGGGGATGATGGCGGGCAAATCCCCCCTCGGCGAGGGCCTTGACCATCGTGGTCACCGTGCCGGGCACGACCGCCAGCGATTCCGCCAGCGCGCCCATTGAAACGAGGCCGTCGCCGCCCTCGGAAAGCAGGAGGATATGCTTCAGGTAGTTTTCAACGGTGCTGCTGGCCATGGAGGTATTCGAAGCTGCGGTTAATTTGATTACAATGATGAAGCGAATCAGTGGCCGGTGAATACGCTCACGGCGTCGTGCATCGCTCCGGGCAGGCCGTAGATATCCAAGGCGGTGATCACGAGGCAGGAGGCCCAGCCGGTGACCAGCAAGAAGCCGCCAATGCGGCCCGTGCCCATGCGGCGCTTCGAGCCGGCGAAAATCAGCAGCGGAAACATCGCAAACGGCAGCTGGATCGCCAGGACAACCTGGCTGAGCGTAAGCAAGTCGGTGATGCTATTGTCGCCGCGCAGCCCGATGAGGACGATGGCGGGAATGATGGCGCAGAGCCGGGTCACCAGTCGTCGCAGCCACGGGGCGATTCGCCAGTGCATGAATCCTTCCATCACCACTTGTCCGGCGAGCGTGCCGGTGATTGTGCTGCTTTGGCCGCTGGCGAGCAGGGCGACGGCGAACAGCAGGCTGGCGGCGATCTTCCCGACGAGTGGAGCCAAAGTCACATAGGCGACCTGGATCCAATCGGAGTCGGAGGAAAACGTAATCACCTGGCCCGATGAAAAGGTGACTTTGTCGTGTCCAAAGAAAACGACCGCAGCCAGGATCAAGATGGCCGCATTGACGAAGAAGGCGACCGTGAGCGCAACCGTGGTGTCGATCGTGTTATAGCGCACGGCCTGCCGGATCGATTCGGGGTCGTTTTTCAGCCGGCGGGACTGAACGAGCGCCGAATGCAGATAAAGATTATGGGGCATGACCGTGGCCCCGATCATGCCGATCGCCAGGTAGACCAGGTCCTTGTTGCGAAAAAACGCGGGCAGGTCGGGGGCGAGAAGCCACCGTCCCATTTCGGGGAAATTGGGCTGCGTCTGCGGGAACACGAAGATTTCAATGAAATAGCAGATGCCGATGGTGGAGATCAGCACGAGGACCACCGATTCGATGAGGCGCATGCCGAATCGCTGCAGGGACAGGAGCACCAGCACGTCGAACGCCGTGATGATGACGGTCGTCAGCAGGGAGAGGCGGGGAAACAGCAGGTGCAACGCGACCGCGCTGCCCAGCACTTCGGCCAGGTCGCAGGCCGCGATGGCAATTTCGCAGCTCAGGTAATTTGGCCAGCGGGTCCAGGCCGGGAGAAAATCGCGGCAGCACTGGGCGAGGTCCTTCCCGGTGATGATGCCCAGGCGCGCGGCAATGATCTGGAGGAAAATCGCCATCAGGCTGGAGAGCCCGACGATCCAGAGCAGCGTGTACTTGAACTGGGCGCCGGCCTGCAAATCCGTCGCCCAATTGCCAGGATCCATGTAGCCCACGCTGACGAGCAGGGCCGGCCCGGCGAAGGCGAGATACTGCCGCCACGGCCGCGCCGAGGCGTGCGGAACCTTGATGCTGCCGTGAAACGCGTCGAGCGAAAGGCTCCGGCCCGGGGCAGGGGACGGTGTTTCGGCATCAGCCGGACGTGGTTTGTCGGTGGCAGCAATAATCACGAACATTAAAAATAACTATTTTGAGTAGTCAAAGAAAAATTTAACTTATCCTCAAATCCATCTTTATGAGTGAGCGTATTTGGGCCTTCTTGGTTAAATTTAAGTAGTAAACCCGAAAGCCAGGAATTAAGCATGGGTCATTCGGAATTCGTCATTCTGCATTCGTCATTTTTTCTCCATGCCCGTCATCGACGCCCACGTGCATCTCTATCCGCCCGAGCTCAACCGCGACCCGGCCGGGTGGGCCGCGCGCGCGGGCGAGGTTCACTGGGCCCAACTCTGCACGCGCTCGCGCCGCGACGGCCGGCCGGTGCAGGGGTTTCCCTCCGTGGAACAACTGCTGCGCGACATGGACGCCGCGGGCGTCGCCCGCACCGTGCTGCTCGGCTGGTATTGGGAAAAACCCGAAACGTGTGCCTGGCACAACCGGTTTTACGCCGCCTGCGTGCGCGAGCATCCCGACCGGCTGGCCGCCTTTGCCGCACTGCACCCGGCAGCCGGCCGCGAAGCGACCCTGGCCGAGGTGCGCCGTGCGCGCGATGAGGGGTTGATCGGCCTGGGCGAACTCTCGCCGCATTCGTCGGGCCATGGCATCGACGATCCCGTTTTTCGCGATGTGCTTGCGCTGGCCGCCGAATTGCGCCTGCCGGTGAATTTCCACGTCACCGACCCGGCGTCGAAAAGTTATCCCGGGCGGGTGGAGACGCCGCTGGCCGATTTCGCGCGCCTGGCGAGGGAATTTCCGCGCACGACGTTCATTCTCTCGCATTTGGGCGGCCTGCTGCCGCTCGTGGATCCGTCGGGGGTGTCATGGCCCAATCTTTTTTACGACACCGCGGCGGTGCCCTTGCTTTATCCGCCGGAGGTCCTTCGCCGCATGCTCGATGCCGTGGACGCGGAAAAGGTGTTGTTCGGCTCTGATTACCCGCTGATTTTGTTTCCGCGCGAGGAGACCGGGCCGGGTTTTACGCGATTTCTCGCCCAGGTTTCCGAGGCAAAGCTGACGGCGGCTGAACGCACGGCGCTGCTCGGTGGCAATTTCGAACGTTTACTTCGTTCGCTGCCGTAAAATATTCCCGCGGATCGCGCGGATGAGCGCGGATGTAGGTCGGGGTTTACCTGTCCCACCATAGCTTTAGCGACGGTGGATCCCCGACGTGTCGGTCGTAATCCGCCTTCGCTAAAGCTACGGCGGGACAAGAGTCAGACCTACAATTGAGCGCGTCGGGACGCCACGCTCCACCAACAAAGGTCTGCCTTTAAAGAATGATTGTTCTTATCCGCGCCCATCAGCGTCATCCGCGGGGAAAAAATCCGCATCACGCATTTTCCGCTTTGCGTCGAGGCGGCTTTGCGTGAGAACTCATGCCCATGACTCCTGAAGCGAAACTCAAAGAACTCGGCCTCGAACTGCCTGCCACGCCGCCTCCGGCCGGCAGTTACGTCCCGACCGTGCGCACCGGCAATTTGCTCTACTGCGCGGGCACCATCAGCTCATTCAACGGGCAGATGACGCACGTTGGCCAGGTGGGCAAGGAGCAGACGGTGCCGGCCGGCTACGAGTCGGCCAAAATCTGCGCGCTCAACACGCTGGCCAACATCAAGGCTGCGACCGGCTCGCTGGATAAAGTCGCCCGCATTGTTTTCGTCAGCGGCTACGTGAATGCCGTAAGCGGCTTTGCCGACAGCCCGGCGGTCATTAATGGCGCGAGCGATCTTTTGGTGGCGCTGTTTGGCGAGGCGGGCAAACACGCGCGCGCGGCCGTGGCCGTGGCCGGCCTGCCGAAAAATTCCACCACCGAGATCCAGGTGGTGGTGGAAATAAAGTGACAAGTAGCAAGTGCCAAGTTGCAAGAAAGTCCGCCGCTTTGCGGCCGTAAGAAGCATCTGTTGCTTCATGCAACCATCCCTACTTCGGCGTTCGAAGTTCGAAATTTCGCACCCGGCCCGTTCTTGTCACTTGTTACTTCACACAACTATGGGCTGAGGCACCTCGAGCGCGGCGATGGCCGACATGATTTTCTCCGAGGCGCGCTGGTAGCGTTCCTTGCCCGCCGCTGGGTCGTCGAAATCTTTCGGCTGCAGGATGCGTCCGTAGGTGACGTGGATCGGCGTGCCCAAGCGCAATCCGCGGCTGGGGCCGAAGGCGTCGAATGATCCGAAGATTCGCGCCGGCACCACTGGCACGGCCGCCCGGCACGCGAACATGCCGAGGCCCGACTTCGGTGCCTGGAGCTGGCCGTCGCGCGAGCGGGTGCCTTCGGGAAACATGATGATGGGCCGCCCGGCGCGCAGTGCCTGCAGCACGCGTTTGGCCGCTGTCACGTCCGTGCTGCCATCGCGATCGACGGGAATGGTGCCCACGGTATCGAGCCACCATGACGCGAAACCTGGCTTCCAGAGCGAACTTCGGGCGAAAAAAGAAAACTGCCGCGGCACATGGCAGCCGACGATCGGAGGGTCGAGCAGGCTGGCGTGGTTGGCCGCGAGGATGAAGCTGCCCTGCGCGGGAATGTTTTCCAGCCCGCTGACCTCGCCGCGGAAGCAGGCGTCGTAGATATTGAGGATCACATAATGGCAGACCCCGTACATGGGCTGCATCGCGAGGGGGTCGCAGCGGTTCATGCCGGCGGTAGTTTTTGGCCAATCAGTTTGGCGGCCGTGGCCACGACCTCGTCGAGCGAAAGGTGCGTGCTGTCGATGGCGATGGCGCCCGGCGGACAGGCGAGGGGGGCGTTAGGCCGGGACAAATCGAGCCGGTCGCGCTCCTGGATCTTGTCCACCCGGCCCTCATCCTCGCGACGGCGTTTGCGCTCGGCGAGGTCGGCCTGCAGGAAAAAGCGAAACTCCGCATCGGGAAAAATCACCGAGCCGATGTCGCGGCCCTCCATCACCAGCCCGCGAAAGCCATGCTCCCGCGCGACACCGGCCTGCCCGCGCTGATACGCCATCAATGCCGTGCGCAGCGCGGGAAGGGCGGCGAAATGCGAGACCGCGGCATTCACCGCCTCGCCGCGGATTTCGTCGCCCGCCGCGCGACCGTTGATTTCCATCACGGCGGAGCGGCCCTCGACGCGCGTGCCGAGGCGCAGTTGGGCGAGTGCCGCCGGCACTGCGGGCAAATCCCCGACGCCCACGCCGCGCCGCAGCAACTCGGCCGTGATTGCGCGGTAAAACGAGCCCGTGTCCACATGCAGCAAATTAAAGCGCGCAGCCAGCGCACGCGCGGTGGACGATTTGCCCGAGGCCGCGCCGCCGTCGATGGCCACGATGATGAAATCTTGGGAACTCACTTCTGATGCGAGTTCTCCCAGACCGATTCCAGCACGTCAAAAAAGTTCGGAAACGTTTTCGCGCAGCAGGCCGGATTCCTGATGCTCAGCCACGGCCGGCCGTTCTTCAAAAGATCATGGCAGCCGAGGATGGCGAAACTCATCGCGAAACGGTGGTCGTCGTAGGTCTCGATCTCGATCATGCCCTGTGTGGTACGCTGGCGCAGCTCGTCGAGGTTGGGCGTGATTTCGAGCGAGTCTTCGGTCTCGACGACACCCTGGCCGAGTTTTTTGAGTTCGCGTGCCATGCCGGCCACGCGATCGGTCTCCTGCTTGCGCGTGTGCGCGATGCCGGTGATTTTGGTCGTTCCTTCGAGCAGCGGCGCAATGGCGGCGAGCGTGAGAAACGTGTCGGAGAACTCGTTGAAATCCTGGGTGACGCCATTGATATGCGATGGGCGATAAAACGCTGCATCAACGCCATAAATTTTGTCTGGAATGAGATTTTCGATGTCTCCTGGATCTCTGCGTTCATTGATCGTCATGCCGATGTCTCGAAGCACATGAGCAAAGCGAGCGTCTCCTTGCAGACTATAGCTTTCGATGTGGAGGTTTGATAAAAAGATATTGCCGTTTGCTGCTACAGGCAGAGCAAGAAAATAACTGGCGGCTGTGGCGTCCGGTTCGATTTGGCAGATTCCGGGCGAACGATATGGACCATTGCCACTACCGAATCTGCCCGAATCCGGCGAATAGCCGCCACCAACACCAAAGTTTGCCCTAAACTGTTTAGTCATCTTGACGAAAGATTGCCGTACCTCGCCAATAGGTTTTATCCACATTGGTGTGTGAGCAAATGGTTGAACCATGAATAATGCCGAGAGGATCTGGCTACTGGCGCTCGCATCGACATCGACATCACCGCCTTTCAGGCCGTGCGCTTCAAGGGTGATGGGAAAGAACCCCTCTTCGCCGGTGCAGGTGATTTTTGCGCCTTGCTCGCGCAAGGTGTCGATCAGCCCTTTCATCGGGCGTTTGCGCATCTGCGGCACACCGTCGATTTTGAAAACACCGCGCGATGCGGCGGCGCAGAGCGCGGTGAGAAAGCGTGCGGCGGTGCCGGCGTTGCCCACGAAAAGCTCGGCGCGCTCAGCGGGAATCTTGCCGCCCTGTCCTTCGACGTGAAGGGTCTTTTCGGCCTCATTTTCGGCGACCGGGATGCCGAGCCGCCGAAGGGCCTCGGCCATGATGCGCGTGTCATCGCTGAAAAGCGCGCCAGTGAGCGTCAGCGGCCGGTCGCACAGCGCGGCGAGCAGCAGCGCGCGGTTGGTGATGCTTTTCGAGCCGGGCAGGGTGACTTCACCGCGCACAGGCTTCGTAAACGGCTGGATGGGCAGGACGTCGGGCAGCGGCGTCATGGGAGCGGGCGGAACTGGTCGCGGTAGGCCTTGCCGCGTTCAAGGCGCGCGATGACGTCGAACCAGTCGCGGTTGGAAAGGGAGGCCTGCATGGCCTGCAACTCATCCTGGAACTGCCGCAGCGCGCGCAGCACCTCGTCGCGGTTTTGTTCGAGGATGGTGCGCCAGAGTTTGGGATCGCTCGCGGCGATGCGGGTGGTGTCGCGCAGGCCGCCGCCGGCGAAGTTGCGCCACGCGGGATTCTTTTTGGCGAGAAAGGCGCAGAGGGTCGAGGCCAGCACCTGCGGCAGGTGGCTGATGTGCGCGACAATCTCGTCATGCGCGTCGGGATCGAGGGTCGTCACTTCCGCGCCGAGGTCATGCCAGAATTTGACGACGGTTTCGACCGCCGCCGGATCGGTTTTGGGCAGCGGGGTGACGAAGCAGGTGCGGTGGGCGAACAATTCTGCGTCGGCGTGTTCCCAGCCGGTCTTTTCCGAACCGGCCATGGGATGGGAGCCGACGAAGTGCCCGTGCTGGTGGAGCGCGGCGTGGCCGAGGCGGGAAATTTCGCCTTTCACGCTGCCGACGTCGGTCACGATGGCATTGGCGGGCAGGTGCGGCGCGATGAGGCGTGCGAGCTCGACAATTTTGTCCACCGGCGCGGCGATGACGACGAGGCTGGCCCCGGCGACGGCGGCCTCGGGCGTGTCGGCCACGGTGTCGCACCAGGGCTGGTCGTGCAGCCGTAGCCGGACTTCCGGTCGGCGGGCCCACACGACGATGCGTTGCGCAAGGCCGCGCGCGCGGGCGGCCTTGGCCACGGAGCCGCCGAGCAGGCCCGGCGCGAGAATGGTGAGTTGGGTGAGCACGTTTAAAGATTAAACTGAACCATGCATTAAACCACTAATGGGCACGAATAAACACTAATGAAACAGAAGGAATTGGTAATTGATAGTGGGTCATTCGCCATTCCTCATTCGTCATTCGGGTTTTTTAGGCGCCGCCGAGCTGGACGATGCGCGCAAATTCCTCCGGTGTGAGCGGCATGACCGAGAGGCGGCCCTGGCGCACGATCGCGATGTTCTTCAGCGCAGGCTCGGCTTTGATTTGGGCGAGCGTGACGGCACGGGGCAGGGTTTTGACGGGTTTCAACTCAACGGCCACCCAGCCTTCGGCGTCGGTGTCCGTCGGATCGGGAAACGCCGCGCGCACGACCCTGGCGATGCCGACCACGCATTTCGGCCCGCCGCTCGCATAAAAAAACACGCGGTCGCCGGTCCGCATCGCCTTGAGGTGGTTGCGAGCCGCGTAATTACGCACGCCTTCCCAGGTAGTCAGACCATCGCGCAGAAAAGTCTCCCAAGCATAGGCTTCGGGCTCCTGCTTCACCAACCAGTATTGCGTTGTCATGGGGAACGTTATAGAGTGAATGAAAGTCAAATGACCCAGGATGAAGCTGCAAAGAAAAAAGCCCGGCGGGCAACGATTGTGCTCTACACCGTCATGGTCGTCTTCATCGTTCTGCCATTTGTGGTCTTTCATCTGCTGCCCCGCCACTGACCCTTTATCTCCAGTCGCATGAGAAAAACCCTCTTACCAATTCGGGTCGTATTTGTGGTCGTGTGCGTGGCGAGCGGATGGCTCGTGTGCTATGTCGGCGACGAAATGGACGCAAAACGCGGATTGGGGGCGTTGGTCGGGTTGTTGCTCGGTGTGCTGGTCGTATTGGTGGACATGCTGCTCAAGGGCTTTTCGCTGCGTGGGCTGTCGGCCGTCACCTTCGGGTTGGCGGTGGGGACGCTCATCGCCTATATGATCCAGACTTCGCCCATATTTGTGCTGGGCGATGCGCAGACCATCTATTTGCTCCGGCTGGCGATATTTTTGGTGTCCACTTATCTGGCCACGGTCATCGCGTTGCGCGGCAAGGACGAATTCAACCTGGTCATTCCCTACGTGCGTTTTGTGCCGCAAGAGGTGGATGTTTCTCTGGTGGTGGTGGACACGAGCGCGTTGATTGACGGGCGCATCGCGCGCGTCTACGAGTCGGGTTTTCTCACGGCCGCACTGGTAATCCCGCGTTTTGTGCTGACGGAGCTGCAGGCGGTCGCAGACTCGTCTGACCCGCATAAACAGGCGCGCGGCCGGCGCGGCCTCGAGGTGCTGGGCGAGTTGCGCAAGGTCAAGAACCTCGATTTGCGCATCCATGAAAGCGATGTGGTCAAGCGCGATGAAATCGATGCCAAACTGGTTTTTCTGGCCCATTCGATGCGGGCCAAGCTGCTCACCACCGATTATAATCTGGCCAAAATGGCCGAGTTTCACGGCGTGCAGTGGCTCAATATCCACAGCCTGACGCGGGCCCTGCGTCCCGAGTTGGTGCTCGGTGAGTCGCTCGAAGTGGAACTGATGAAGCCGGGCAAGGAAGATGGCCAGGCCGTCGGTTATCTCGAGGATGGGTCGATGGTCGTGGTCACGGCCGGCCGCGAGCGCATCGGCCAGCGCGTTCATGCCGAGATCACCAGTGTGCTGCCCACGGCGGGCGGAAAAATGATTTTTGCCCGGATTACGGGGGACACTTGATCGTTTTGTCCGCCCGGCTGGCGCACGAAATGAAAAATTGGTATTTACTTAATTTCGTGCGTTCCACAAAACGACCCCTCCACAGTACGGGCCAGTAGCTCAGTTGATAGAGCGCTTCGTTCGCAACGAAGAGGTCGCCGGTTTGATTCCGGTCTGGTCCACCAGCCTTCGCCCTTCGGGCTACGGCTTGGCGTGCCAGCCAAGAGAAGGCACCGCCGCCAGGGATAGCATCGCCAAACAAAGCGAAGGCTGCCACGTCGAAGCTCGCAAATAGCGAGCGAAGACGGGCTACCGCTCTTGGCGGGCTACGACTTGGCAGGCCTTATGTCTCGCCGAAGCCCTGAGCCGTTTCGACAAGCTCAAGGCCCTGAGCAAGTCGAAGGGCCTGTCGAATGGGGCGAAGGCGGACAATTCAATTACTGTCAGCGAAGGGGGCTTGAACGTCCAACCTCGAATGCTGGCCCCTGACGGACAACTCCTGCTTCGCATTTTTCATCTCCGACACACCTGCGCAAGTTACGGACACGAAAAATTTTGCAGCGGCGCGGGTTGGCCTTCAAATTGCTATTGAAAATTTCAGGCGCAAGGCAGAAGCTTAGCTTGGCCGTCAACGCTATAACTAATCGACAACAGCAAAATGAAAAAGACCATGAAAACCGTGACGCCGCCCGCCCCTGCGACGAAAAAAGCATCCGCCAAAAAGACCGCTGCCCCTGCCGTCAAAAAAACCGTGGCTAAAAAGCCACCCACCATCATAACCATCAACGCCAACATCGGCTTCGGCAACACCCTTTATCTCCGTGGCGATGGCCCCGGCCTGAATTGGGACAAGGGTGTGCCCTTGGACTGCCTGTCCGACGACAAATGGTCTCTCACCATCGAGCACACCACCCCTTTTATCTTCAAAGTGCTGCTCAATGACCTGGTTTGGTGTGCGGGCGATGATTACACCGCCGCGCCGGGGGCGAGCCTGGACATCACGCCGGATTTTTGACCGTCGGTAGATCGGGATTGATCGCCAGCAATTGGGTGCGCACTTCGGCTGAGGCATTCGTGCGGTCGTTTAGGATTTCATCCGACACCCAAGTGCTGCGCAGGAGCACGCGCGAAAATGGCTTGGGCAGGTAAAACCCATCCCAGCTTCGCAGTCGCCAGGCGGAGGTAAATTCCATTCCAACCAGCAGCACCCGGGCGCCCGCCCGGCGTGCCACCACGAGCCCGCCGTCCTTGAAGTCATAACACGGGCCCCGCGGCCCGTCGGGAGTGATGCCGATGGCATGGCCCCCGTGCCCGCGCAGCACGTCTGCCATCGCGGTCATGGCTGCGCGTCCGCCCCGGCTGCTCGATCCACGCACGGCTTTCATGCCCATCAGCGAAAAAAATGCCGCGAGCCACGCTCCGTCGCGGCTCGCACTCACCAGCCCGTAAGTCGGATGGCGGCCCCGAAAGCGGCGGTAAATCTCCGCCACCACGAACAGGCGGTTGTGCCACACCAGAAACACGACCGGCCGATCCGACTGGGCCAGCGCCTGCCGGTAGTCTTCCGGGGCCTCGAACCGCAGCGTGCGGTTCCACGAGCGGGCGAGCAATGCCAAGGGCCACATCAGGAGGCGCCGCCAGCCGGAGACGGTATGGGCGGTAACTTTGGTTTCGGAAGAATTCACTCGCCGCTGTTTGGAGTAATCGTCGCCCGTCGCCAAGTGTAGAAATGCCTTTGTAATTGGTATTTGGTAGTTGGTATTTCGAAATTTGTAGCTGGCCGTGCCCTTCGTAGCTCGGAAAGCAAAGGAGGGTAGTTAGTATTTGGTCGTCGCTGCCTTGGTTTTTCTTTGGGATTTTGATTTTCTATTGCCACAATGGGTTTGTCCTTGGGCGTTGGATGTTGAACGTTGAATGTTGAATGTTCGCGCAGCTGCTTTCGCATCGCGAAAGCAGCTGCGCATTGACCCCGGCGGCGATTCCCGCCAGCAACCGCGGATGGCTGCTGCTTCCTTTCCACCCTGTCCGCACCTCCCGGAACCACCCGTGCAGATGGATTGGCGCGCCTTCAACCTGCATGGCGCCGACCGTGGGGCTGACTTTTATTTCACCGCGCTGAATTACGGGCACTACCTGTGGCACCGCGGCCTGGCCGCCCGCGCCATCCTTTGCCTCGACCGCGCGCTGCTGGCCGATTTGCGGGGCGACGAAGCGGTGCTTGCCACCTGGCCGCTGCCCTATGCGGCCATCGTCTGGCTGCTGCAAAAAACTCCGCCGGGCGTTTTTATCGGCAATCCGCGTGTGCACTTTCAGCACCTGGCCGACCGTATGAACGAACCCCGCCGCGAGCAGCGGCGCTGGCGGACCTGGGCCTGCTGGGCGCTGGCCTGCGCTGCGCTGCCGCATCTGCCCGGCGATCCAACCCATGTCGTCGACGAGCCATCCATCGAAGTGATCGCCGAAAAACTTCGTGCCCACGGCCTGCCGGGCGAGGTTGGCCAATGGCAGAAAATTCTCGGGGCAATTTCGCCACCATGAGCGCACGGCGCACGCAAATCACAAACGCCAAAAACTTAATGCGGGGTGAGGGCACCCCGCCTACAAAAACAGAAGCCGTGCCATGCGTGGCCTGTTCGACAGGCTCAGGGCGAAGCATGGCGCGGTGGGCGAGACTCGAACTCGCGACCGACGGATTAGAAATCCGTTGCTCTATCCTGCTGAGCTACCACCGCAAACATGCTGACAACACCCAATAAACGGCAGCCGGCCATCCTCTCAAGGGCAAAGAGGTCGGTCGGTCAAAGTGCCAGGTAACAAGTACCAAGTACCAAGAATTTCCGAGGTAGTGGCCAAGTTGCGGACTTTCCTGACACTTGTTACCTGTTACTTGTTACTTCTTGAATCAACCCTTGACTTGCTTTGCGGCAATTCTACGTTCGCCCCTCTTGCCCATTCGGGGTGGTAGCTCAGCTGGTTAGAGCGTCTGCCTGTCACGCAGAAGGTCGCGGGTTCGAGTCCCGTCCATCCCGCCATCGCAATGCGATGGCGGCCCTGAGCGAGCCCGCGAGTCGAAGGGCGGGTAAGAAGCTCAAAGAGCGAAGCAGGTAGGCCACGGCAATCAATCATGCTGCAACCTTGACCGCCGCGCGTATTCGTGCGACGATGACGTCAGAATTGCTATCTCAAGCGCATTCCCTGCATGTGTTTGGGGCCGCATTATGCCGCGCTATCAACAAACCCAATCAAGGTGAATTATGTTACGAATCCTAGTCGTCGATGACGATGATGCTTTCCGGAAAATGATGTGTCAGACCCTGACCGAAATGGGCTACGAGGTCATGGAGGCTCGAAACGGCAAGGAGGCCGTGCAAGTGTATGAGCTTTGCCCGGCGGACGTGGTGCTGACGGATCTCATCATGCCAGACACGGATGGGATCGAGACCATCCGGGAGTTCAAACGCATTCACTCCGGGGTGAAAATCATCGCGATGTCCGGTGGCGGTTGGGTGGGCACGCGGAACTATTTAAAAGCGGCCAAGCTGTTGGGCGCGGATGAGACGTTGACCAAACCGTTCGCCAAAGAAGACGTGGCCACAATGATCGAACGCCTTTGCAACAAGACTTCCAAGCCTACATCGAAGCCGTGAACGGCTCGCCCGATTCGATCGCCATCAGTGACGCGCGATATCGTGGCTCGAACTCTTCTGCGGACGAAATATCCAGGCCAAGATTCCGGATCAGCCCGTCTTTGAGGCCATAAATCCAGCCGTGCACCGTCAGGGGTTGTTTTCGATCCCAGGCGTCGCGTACAATCGTGGTCTGACACACATTGCTGACCTGCTCGATTACGTTCAGCTCGCACAAAACATTCGTCCGGATCTGTTCTCCCTGGACGGCGTGCACGCAGCCCTTGTGTTTCTCCGAGACGTCCTGCACGTGGCGAAGCCAGTTGTCGGCCAGTCCGATCCGGTCGCAGCGCAGCGCCGCGCGCACACCGCTGCAGCCGTAATGCCCGCAGACGATGATGTGCTTTACCTTCAGCACATCGACCGCGAACTGCATTACGGAAAGACAGTTTAGGTCGGTGTGCACGACCACGTTGGCGATATTCCGGTGGACGAACAGTTCGCCGGGGAGAAGGTTCACGATCTCGTTGGCCGGCACCCGGCTGTCGGAGCACCCGATCCACAAATACTCGGGCGATTGCTGCCGCGAGAGCTTGAGGAAAAACTCGGGGTCTTTCGCCCGAATGGCGTCAGCCCAGGCGCGGTTCTGCGTGAAGAGGTGCTCAAGTTGTCCCATGCAGCAGCCCATGTTTTGGGACTCGGCGGGATTGTCGATGGCAATTTACGGCTGCGAGGCAGTGTGTCATTCTGGATTTTGGTAGGGCGAGACCTCCGGGCGAGCCGTTTTTCCGGCTCGTCGGGGACGTTCGACAAGCTCAGGGTCCCGAGCCTGTCGAGGGAGACGCCTCGCCCTAGCACCGAGCCAGCGGACACAAAAAAGGCCGGACTTGCGGTCCGGCCTTGGGCGGCAATGCGGGGTGAGGGCACCCCGCCCACAAAAATGAAGACAGCTTACATTTTTCCGCCGTAGATGGCGCTGGCGCCGAGTTCTTCCTCGATGCGGAGCAGCTGGTTGTATTTGGCCACGCGATCGGTGCGGCAGAGCGAACCGGTCTTGATCTGGCCGGCGTTGGTGGCGACGGCGATGTCGGCGATGGTCACATCCTCGGTTTCGCCGGAGCGGTGCGAGATGACGGCGGTGTAGCCGGCCTCCTTGGCCATCTCGACGGCGTCGAGCGTCTCGGTGAGCGAGCCGATCTGGTTGACTTTGACCAGAATCGAGTTGGCGGTGCCGGTGTCGATGCCGCGCTTGAGGAACTCGGTGTTGGTGACGAAGAGATCGTCGCCGACGAGTTGGATCTTGTCGCCGAGCGCGACGGTGAGTTTCTTCCAGGTGTCCCAGTCGTTTTCGGCGCAACCGTCCTCGATGGAGATGATCGGATATTTTTTCGTGAGGTCCTGGTAGAACGCGACCATCTGTTCGCCGGTGAGCACGCGGCCGTCGGATTTTTTGAAGACGTAGCGTTTCTTTTCCTTTTCGTAGAATTCGGAGGCGGCGACATCGAGGGCGAGGGCGATGTCCTTGCCGAGCTTGTAGCCGGCGTTTTTCACGGCGAGGGCGATGATGTCGAGCGCGGCGGTGGCCGAGGCCAGCTTGGGCGCAAAGCCGCCTTCGTCGCCGACGGCGGTGCTGAGGCCCTTTTCTTTCAAGGCCTTTTTGAGCGAGTGGAACACCTCCGCGCCCATGCGCAGGGCATCGGCAAAGGACTTCGCGCCGATGGGCATGATCATGAATTCCTGGAAGTCGATGGGGGCGTCGGAGTGCGCGCCGCCGTTCATGATGTTCATCATGGGCACGGGGAGGACCTTGGCGTTGGGGCCGCCGAGGTATTTGTAGAGGGGCTGGCCGAGCGCGGCCGCGGCGGCCTTGGCGGTGGCGAGCGAGACGCCGAGGATGGCGTTGGCGCCGAGCTTGGACTTGGTCTTCGTGCCATCGAGCTTGAGCATGGCACGGTCAACACCGAGCTGGTCGAGCGCATCGAAACCGAAAAGGACGGGGGCGATCTTGCCTTTCACATTGGCCACGGCTTTCTGCACGCCCTTGCCGAGGTAGCGGTTCTTGTCGCCGTCGCGCAGTTCGAGCGCTTCGTGTTCGCCGGTGGAGGCACCGGACGGAACGGCAGCGCGGCCGAGGGCGCCGCAGGCGAGTTGGACATCGACTTCGATGGTCGGATTGCCGCGCGAATCAAGGATCTCGCGGGCTGTGAGGGCAGTGATGGTCGTGTTCATGGAAAAATAGCGAAATTCGAGTGAAGCGGCATCGCGCGCAAGGGGGAAGCGGAAAATGGCGTGGCATGCCACTGTTCACAGTTCACGGTTGGCAAAATCCGCGTCCTCCCAGTGCCGTCACCAAACCGTGAACGGTGAACCGCCAACTTTCCCGTCACAACCGCGTGTTGCCGATTCTCTGGAAGAATTTTTTCAGCGCGCCGGGTGGCTGGGGGCGCAGCAGCTCGGGAATTTGTCCAATAAAGCCGCGATCGATGGCGGTTTGCAGCGGGGTGAGGCCGTCGTAATTGCGCACGGTAAGGTTTTTGGCGGTGAGGATGTGCAGCGGAACCTGGTCGAGGTGCCCTTCGTAGGCCGCGGCGTGAAGGGGAGTATCGCCGTGGGCGGTGCGGGTGAGGAGCAGGTCGGAGGTGAGCTGGTCGCGGGGAATTTTGTGGAGCTGGCCGGTCTCAGCCGCAGCGTGGATGACGGTGTAACTGGATTTACTGATGAGGACGAGTCGATCGCGGGTAAGGAATTCGGCCGGAATTTGCTCGAGGTGGCCGCCCAGCGCAGCGGCGTGAAGGACCGTGTCGCCCGCCACGGTTTTCTCAGCCAAGCGTTCGGTGGTCAGCATCTCGGGCGGAAATTGGCTGAGGTGTCCGTTGAGCGCAGCCACGTGGAAGACGGTTTCGCCGCTGATATTTTTTTCCGCAAGCAATTTATCAGTAATGAGTTCCTGCGGAAATAGATTGAGGGTGCCGAATTCGCCGGCCTCGTGGAGGAGAGTATTGCCAAGATCGGTTTTGAGGTGGGTGATTTCGGGGGTCAGGAGTCCGGCTGGAATATGCCTGAGGCATCCGTAATCGGCGGCGATGTGGAAGACGGTGTACCCGGCTTTGCTGCGAGTGAGCAGGGCTTCGGCGGTGAGCAAACCCTGGGGGATTTGACCCAGGTGGCCGCCGAGGGCGGCATGATGGAGAGGGGTATAGCCGGCGTCGTTTTTTACCACGAGGGCTTTGGCGGTGATGATCTCGGGGGGAAGCTCGTCTAGGAGTCCGGCCCGGGCCGCGGCATGGAGCGGCGTGTTGCCGGCCGCATTGGGCGCAAGGAAAACCTCGGCCGTGAGTGCAGCACGCGGCAAATCAGCGAGGGAACCCGCTCGCAGGGCAGTCTGCAGGTCAGACGAATCCATTGCTTTGATCATGATTAAAGCAATTTGGATTGCACCTGCAAAGTGAAATGCATCTTATTTTCATTCTGAGGCTTTCGGTTTGCCAAGCCGGTTTAATTACGCACTCTCATATCCATGCCAGCCAGGAACCTGTTCGATAAGCCGGCAGCCAAATCATCCGTATTGGTGGTTGATGATGAGGTTTCGCTTTTGAATGTCTATGCCGCTGCGCTTGAGCCGCATTTTGACGTGGCGACAGCTACTTCGGCCCGCGAGGCGGAGTTTTTATTGCACCGAAAAGCCTTCAAGGTTGTGGTGGCCGACCATATTATGCCGGGAGGCAATGGCATGAGCTTTCTCGTGCGTGCGCGCGAAGATTATCCGCACATGCAACGCATCCTGGTAACGGGTTACATGAAACCCGAAATGCTGTTGCGCAGCGTGAACGAGGCGGCGCTATTCCGCTATCTGCTCAAACCCATTTCGATGACGGAATTCCTGCAGGTGGTGCAGGAAGCGGTGATGATCCACGATCAGTTGACCGCAACGGTCAGCTGAGCAGTGCGCATTTTTGCGCGCAGATATGGCGCCGTGGGGCTGCGTTTGATTTTAAGCAGACCGGCCACGGGACCCTGGTAAATCAGCTCGCCGCCGTCGGGGCCGCCGCCCGGCCCGAGCTCGACGATCCAATCGGCCTCGGCGAGCAGGTCGAGATGGTGCTCGATGACCACCACGGTGTGGCCCTGGTCGACGAGCGAGTGGAGCACGCGGATGAGTTTTTCGCAGTCGCTCAAGTGCAGGCCGATGGTGGGCTCCTCCAGCAAATACAGGTTGCGGGGCTGGATGCCGCGGCTGCGCTCCTTGAAACTTTGCAGGCCATGCGCGAGCTCGGTCACGAGTTTGAGCCGCTGCGCCTCGCCGCCACTCAGGGTGGGTGAGCTTTGCCCGAGCGTGAGGTAGCCGAGGCCGCAATCGACCATCAGGCGGCAGACTTCGCCGAGCCGCGCGTGAAAGCCAAAAAACTGCGCCGCCTCCTCGAACGTGAGCTGGAGCACCTGGCCGATGGTTTTCCCTTTCCAGGCGATGTCGGCGAGTTCCGGGCCGTAACGCAGGCCGCCGCACGCGTCGCATGGCAGGAAGGCGTCGGGCATGAAGGCCATTTCCAGCTTGATGCGGCCGGCGCCCTGGCACGTCTCGCAACGACCTCCGGCGGTGTTGAACGAAAAGCGCGAGGCGGTGTAGCCGCGCATCCGGGCTTCGGGCAGGGTGGCGAAAAATTGCCGGATGAGATCGAAGATTCCAAGGTAGGTGGCGGGCGTGGAACGCGGGGTTTTGCCGATGGGTGCCTGGTCGACCTCGATGACGGTACGAAAACCGTTCGCGCCGCGCAGTTCCGCAAATGGCAGTGATGGACGATCTGTCGCGAATGACGAACGGCGAATGACGAATGACGAGGGATCGTCGTTCGAAAACTTGGTGGCCTTCACAAATTCGCGGCCGGTGAGTTTTGGTTTCTTGGCCTTGATCGCGTGAGCCACGGCGGGATGGAGCAGGTCGCGAAATAATGTCGATTTGCCCGCGCCGCTGGGGCCGGCAACCATGACGAGCCGGCCGAGCGGGAGGCGCAAGTCGAGGTTCTTTAAGTTTCGAAAAACGACGCCGGTAAATTTAAGCCAGTTGTCGTCAACCAGGGGCCGATATTCGCCACGCAGCGGATGTTGGATGCCGCGCTCAAGATAGAGTCCGGTCAGCGAAGACGGGATTTTTTTGATATCGGCGGGCGTTCCGCTGGCCAGGAGCCGGCCGCCGTGCACGCCTGCGCCCGGGCCGAGATCGATGATGTGGTCGGCGCGCTCCATCAGTTCGTCGTCGTGTTCGACGACGAGGAGGGTGTTGCCCTTGTCGCGGAGCGTTTCGAGCGTGTCGATCAGGCGGTCGTTGTCACGCGCGTGCAGGCCGATGCTGGGCTCGTCGAGCACGTAAAGGACGCCGGCGAGATTGGTACCGAGCTGCGCGGCGAGGCGGATGCGCTGGGCTTCGCCGCCGGAAAGCGTGCCGGTGGGGCGGTCGAGCGCAAGGTAACCGAGGCCCACATGATCAAGAAAACGCAGGCGCTCGCCGATCTGTGGGACGATGTCCTGGGTGATGAGGCGGCCTCGCGCATCAAGCTCGAGGGCGCGCAGGTGCGCGAGAAGTTGGGCGGGGGTGCTGCGCAGAAGCGCGGGCAGGGAAAGCGGTGGTCGCTTGCCGCGGAAGTGCAGTTTCACGGCGCGGGCGGCGCGATTGAGGCGTTCGCCGTGGCATTGAGGGCAAGGCGTGCCGTCTTCCGCCACGTCGTCGCCCGATTCGATGCCGAAGACGCGCAATTGCGCCGCGGGATCCTCGTCGTCTTCATCTTCCGGCTCGAGCATCCATGGAAAAATGCGACCATGGCCGCGACAGGCGGGGCACCAGCCCTTGGGCGAGTTGAAGGAGAAGTGTTTCGGGTCGGGCTCGGGAAAAGATTCGCCGGTTTCGATATCGGTGCGCGTGGTGGAAAACCACGAGAGCGTGTCGCCATTTGGGAGCAGCACGAAGCAGGAACCCTTTCCCAGGCGAAGCGCTGTGTCCAGCGCTTCGCTTGGGACGTTCACGGTTGGTAGTTCACGGTTCACGGTTTTTGGCCGCCTGGCCGACGGTGAACCGTGAACCGTGAACTCTGAACTTTTCAGGTCCGCCACGACGACCTCGATGTCATGCTCCTTGTAGCGGTCGAGTTTCTGGAAGTTTTCCACGCGTAGGAGCCGGCCGTCGGCGCGCATGAGTTCGTAACCCTGTTTGGCGATCCAGGTGGCGATGGGCTGGTGATGGCCCTTGCGCCCGCGGATGAGCGGTGCGCAAAGATAGAGATGCTTGGCGCGGCGCGCCTGGGGGGAGGCGAGCAGTCGGGCGAGAAGTTTTTTGAGCTGGCCGGGCGAAAGCGGCGTGACGGGCAGGTCCGTGTCGGGGTGATGCTGTACGCCCAGCCGCGCGTAGAGCAGGCGCAGGTATTGCGCGACCTCGGTGATGGTGGCGACGGTGGATTTGCGCGAGCCGCGCGTGACGCGTTGTTCGATGGCCACGGTCGGGGGAATGCCGGTCAGGCGATCGATGGCCGGGCGTGCGAGCTGTTCCACAAACTGGCGCGCGTAGGGCGACATCGACTCCATGAAGCGGCGCTGGCCCTCGGCAAAAACGATGTCGAAGGCGAGGGTGGATTTGCCCGAGCCGGAAACGCCGGTCACGACGGTGAGCTGGCGGTGCGGAATGGTGAGCGAAAGATTCTGCAGGTTATTTTCGCGCGCGCCGATGATTTGAAGTTCTTGGTTCCCGGTTCCCCGTTCAAGGTTGGACTCATAGAGTGCGATGTCCTCTGCCGCCAACAACCTTGAACCTGGAACCTTGAACCGTGAACTTTCTTCGAGCACAGCTCGGAGAAAAGGCGACGTGGCGGTGTCGGCGGCGGCGAGGTCTTCGGGCGTGCCCTCGGCCACGATGCGGCCGCCGGCGGCGCCGGCCTCGGGGCCGATTTCCAAAATCCAGTCGGCCGACTTGAGCACGTCGAGATTGTGCTCGATGACGACGACGCTGTGGCCGCGTTCGACCAATGCATTCAGCACGCCGAGCAGGCGTTTCACGTCGTGGCGGTGGAGTCCGGTGGTGGGTTCGTCCAGCAAGAGCAGCGCGCCCGCTTGAGCGGGATTTGAAATCTGAGATTTGAGATTTGAAATTTGCGCTTCGGCGGAGCCGAATGCGCCGAGGTATTTTACGAGCTTCAACCGCTGGGCTTCGCCGCCGCTGAGGGTATTGAGCGGCTGACCGAGGGTGAGATAGCCGAGGCCGACTTCGGCGAGGGCGGCGAGACGTTGCTGGATTTTTTGATGTTCGGCGAAGAGCGGCAGCGCGTCGCTGACGCTCGTCGCGAGGAGATCGGCGACCGACTTGCCATTCCAGGTAATGGCGAGGACTTCGGGCTTGAAGCGGCTGCCTTCGCAGACCGGGCAGGGTACAAACACATCGGAGAGAAACTGCATCTCGACGCGTTCGTAGCCGAGGCCCTGGCAGTGATCGCAGCGGCCATCGCCGCTGTTGAAGGAAAAACTCGACGGGCTGAAGCCGGCGGCCTGCGCGGCGGGCGTGTCGGCAAAGAGTTCGCGAATGAGCACCCACGCCTCGGTGTAGAGCGCAGGGTTGGAGCGCGGTGTGCGCGAAAGCGGCGACTGATCCACGAGGACGATTTCAGAAAACGCCTTGTCGCCCTCGATTTTCTCGATGACGGCGGGGTCGTCGGTGAGCTGGTGGCGCTGGGTGAGCAGCCCCTGGTAAATGACGTTGTCCAGGAGGGTCGATTTGCCGGATCCGCTGACACCGCTGAGGCAGACGAGGCGTTGGAGGGGGATGGCAACGCTGAGATTGTTGAGATTATGTTTAGATGCGCGGTGAAAATGCAGCCAAGGGGTTTGCTGCGAATGACCAATGACCGATGACCAATGACCCACCGGCCGGCGCTGCGCGGGGAGCCCGATGCGTTCACGCCCGGAGAAATAGGCGCCGGTGATGCTTTGCGGGGCGCCGGGCAATGCAGCGACGGTGCCCTGGAACACAATGTGTCCGCCGCGGCTGCCGGGCTCGGGACCGATCTCGACCACGTGGTCGGCGGCGCGGATCATGGCCTCGTCGTGCTCGACCACGACGACAGTGTTGCCCGCTCTGGTGAGCGAGCGGATGATGTCGATGAGCCGGTTGATGTCGCGCGGGTGCAGGCCGACGCTCGGCTCGTCGAGCACGAAGAGCGTATCCCGGAGCGAGGTGCCGAGGCAGCTGGTGAGGTTGACGCGCTCGACTTCGCCGCCGCTGAGCGTGCGCGAACTGCGGTCAAGCGTGAGATAACCGAGGCCGACCTGCCCGAGGTAACGCAGGCGGGTCAGGATGGAATCGTGCGCGAGTTTGGCCGAATGCGCCTCGACCGCGGATTTTGGGTTGGTAGCGGCAGATTTTGAAATCAGCGCGAGCAGTTCGCCAACGGGAAGCTGGTAAAGCCCGGGCAGCGTGTGCCCGTGCCATTTCCAGCAGAGTGCCTCGGGTTGCAGGCGGGTGCTGCCGCAGTCGGGGCAGGGGTTGTAAGTCCGGTAGCGCGAGAGGAAAACGCGCACATGCATCTTGTAGGTTTTAGATTCGAGATAGCGAAAAAATCCCTTGAGGCCGTACCAGGCGCGGGGCCATTCCAGGCCGTTTTTGCCATAGCCGGGCTCGCCATCGATAATGTAGGTTTTCTGCTCGGGCGTGAGTTTGGCAAACGGGATACCGGCCGGGATTTTTTTCTTTTTGGCGAAGGCCAGCAGGTCGCGCTTCGACTCGCCGTAAATGTCGCCTTCCCAGCATTTGATCGCGCCGTCGTTGATCGAGAGCGACTGGTCGGGGATGGCCAGGCGGTAGTCGATCTCGATCACGCGGCCGAAGCCGCGGCATTTCGGGCAGGCGCCCAGCGGCGAGTTGAAGGAAAACAACGCCGGCATGGCCGGGCGGAAGGAGAGGCCGGTTTTGGGCGAGTGCAGGCCGCGCGAGAAATGTCCGCATTCGGCTAGCGTGTCGGCGCCGAAGAGACGGACCTGGCCCTGCCCGAAGTGAAGCGAGGCTTCCACCGCCTCGAGAAAGCGATTTTTGTTTTCCGGCGTAAGGACGATGCGATCCTGCGCGACGAAGAGATGGGCAGCGTTCTTCAACGGCGCTGCGTCGGCCAGCAGGTCGTCCACGCGGTGGGTGGTGAGCGCGCCGGAGCCGGCGGGGACAAGCACCCGGACGTAGCTTTGGTTCTTGAGGTTTTTTAATATCTCCGGCCAGGAAAGGCTTTCAGGTTTCTTGATTTCGAAGGCAACCACCACGTTTGCGCCGGCCTGGGACGCGGTGGCTTTGGCCCAAATGGTCTGCGGATTGTCATCCTCGACTTTTTCGCCGGTCGCGGGGTCGAAGCACTCGGCGACATGGCTGAACCAGACTTTGAAAAAATCGCACAGCTCGGTCATTGTGCCGACGGTGGACCGCGAGGTTTTCACCGTATTGGTCTGCCGGATGGCGATGGACGGACGGATGTTCTCGATGGAATCGACCTTTGGCTTGTCGAGCAGGTCGAGGAACTGCCGCGTGTAGGCGCTGAAGGTCTCGACGTAGCGGCGCTGGCCCTCGGCATGGAGCGTATCGAAGACCAACGAGCTTTTGCCCGCGCCGCTCAGGCCGGTGACGACGATGTACTGCCCGAGGGGGAGATCGAGGTCGAAGCCCTTGAGGTTGTTCTGGCGGACCCCGCGCAGGCGGATGCATTCGGGCGCAGGAACAGCGGGATGACTTTTAACCACGGTTCTCACGAAGTGCAGCCCGCGCAAAACTTCAACCATTCTCCGAAAAATCCCAAAGGCCAAAGCTCCAAATCACAAAGAAATCCAAAAGGCGGAAGCTTCAACGGCGAGAATGGGGCCAGAATTAAAGATTTTTGAATTCAGATTTTTTTGGCGTTTGAACGGTTGGCATTTGGGATTTGCGCGCGGCAGCGCGCCTATCTATTGCGCCGGCTGGATCAGGCAGGAGAAAAGATCGAGGTAGGCCTGGCGCTGGCGTTCGGGATCGAAGTTTTCGCGCGCGCGGGCCTGGGCCGTGGCGGCCTCGCTGGCGCGCAGCGCGGGATCGAAGAGCAGCGGTTGCAGTCGGGCAAGAAAAGCGTCCCGGTTGCCCGACGGCACGACCGCCCCGCCGGCTTCGCTCACACCGCCGACATCGTAGGCGACGGACATCAGGCCGTGCGCATGGGCCTCAATGAGGAAATTCGGCAGCGACTCGCTGAGCGAGGTGAGCGCGGCCAGGTCCGCCGCGGCGTAGTACGACGAGGGATCGGCATGAAAGCCGAGGAATTTTACGCGGCTGGCGAGGCCTTTTTGGTCGGCCAGGCGCTCGCAAGCGGCGCGCTCCGGTCCGTCGCCCACAAACCAGAGCTGCCATTTGACTCCGAGCGGCAGTTTGGCGGCAATTTCAATGAGGTCGCGTTGGTTTTTTTCCGGGCGGAACATGGCGACGTTGAGGAAAACAACCGTCGTGGGCCCCGCATCCAGTTCGGTGCGAAGGGCTTCATTGCGTTTCAAGGTGTCGGCCGGTGGAAACACGATGGAATTGTGAATCACGGAGACTCTTTCCCGGGCGACGCCGTAATGCGCGGCGAGGATGGATTTGGCCTCGTGGCTGTTGGCGACGACATGCCAGACGTGCTGCAGGGAATGGCGGTAGAGCGACGGCAGCGGTTTTCCCGTGCGCATGGTGCCGATGACGCCGATGTAGGGGAATTTTTTCTGCAGGCCGCCCGCATAGCAATTGGCCATGCGGCCCATGCAAAGGATGCCATCGGGCGCAAGGATGCGCACGGCGCGGGCGAGGCCGGGCGCGAACCAGTCGAGGCGACAATCGAAGGGCTGGAGCGAGCGATGGACGATATCATCGAGCCGGACGGAGAGCGCGCCGCCGGGACGGAAGGTGAGCAGCACGGTCTCGAGGCCGGCGGACGCGAAAGCGCGCGTCAGGTAGATCGACTGGCGCTCGGTGCCGCCGCTGCGCAGATAATCCTGGAGAACGAGAATTTTCATTGCTCGATGGCGGGGAGAGGCAAAAACTGTTGCGGATGAATCATTCGTTTGGCAATTTGCTTGTGCGGTGGGGGGTGCTGGCCCTGGGCGTGGCGCTGGCGGCGCACATAGTGCGAGGCATCAGTTACGATGATTTTACGACGCTCGTTGTGGTGGTGTTGTTACTGAGTTTTTTCAACCTATTCCTGAAGCCTCTGCTGGTGCTTTTCACGCTGCCCTTCATTGTGCTGACCATGGGCCTTGGCTTGATCGTGATCAACGCCTTGTTGTTCCTGTTTGTCGGGTGGTTGGTCAAAGGATTTCAGGTCGATGGTTTCTGGTCGGCTCTGGGTGGCGCCTGTGTGGTGAGCGTGACGAATTTCGTGATGAGCCGGGTGTTACGTGCACCTACCCAGCCACGTCCGACGCCCAAACGCGATGATGTCATCGACATTTAGATTTTTTTCATACCTTTTTTCCCATGGCTGAAACAAACGAATACGATCTCATTGTCATCGGTGGCGGACCCGCGGGCTACGCGGGCGCGATTCGCGCCGGGCAACTCGGCAAGAAAGTCGCGTGCATCGAGCTGGAGCGCGCCGGCGGCACCTGCCTCAACTGGGGCTGCATCCCCACCAAGGCGTTGCTGAAGAGCGCCGAGTTTTACACGAAAATGAAGAAGCCGGAAGTTTACGGCCTTGGCGCGAAGGACGTGACCTTTGACATCGCCAAGATCATGGCCCGCTCGCGCGTCGTCGCCGAGCAGATGGCGAAGGGCGTGGAATTTTTGCTCAAGAAAAACAAGGCCGAGTACATCGTCGGCCGGGCGCAGGTGAGCGCGCCGGGCCTGGTCTCGGTGACCGAGGGCGAGCACAAGGGAAAATTTTTCCAAACGAAAAACATCCTGCTTTCCACGGGGTGCAAGATGCGCCGCATTCCCGGCGTCGAGGTGGACGGCGAGCGCGTGATGACCTCGCGCGAAGCGCTGGCCTCCAAGACGCTGCCGAAGTCGGTCATCATCGTCGGCGCCGGCGCGATCGGCGTGGAGTTTGCCTATTTCTACAATGCGTTTGGCACGAAGGTGACGCTGGTGGAAATGCTGCCGCAGATTTTGCCGCAGGAGGACGAAGATGTGTCGAAGACCCTGCACCGCTCGTTCCAGAAGCAGGGCATTGACCTGCATGTCAGCACGAAGGTGGAAAATGTCCGGGTCGGAAAAGACTCGGTCAAAGTCGACCTGGTCGCGGGCGACAAGAAAACCGAGGTCGAGGCCGAGGTGCTGCTCTCAGCCATCGGCGTCGTGCCCAACCTCGAAGGCGCGCTGGCGGCCAACGTGAAGCTCGAACTCGACCGCAATTACGTGAAGGTCGACGACAGTTACCAGACAAACGTGAAAGGCATTTACGCCGCGGGCGACATCATCGGTCCGCCCTGGCTCGCGCATATCGCCACATTCGAGGCGGTCAACGCGGTCAACGGCATGTTCGACCACGGTCCGGCGCACCGCGTGAAAAACTTCCCCGGCTGCACCTATTGCCAGCCGCAGGTCGCGAGTACCGGGCTCACGGAGAAGGCCTGCAAGGAAAAGGGCCTCGATTACAAAATCGGGAAGTTTCCCTTCACCGCCTCGGGCCGCGCGGTGGCTTCGGCCGAAAGCGAAGGCTTCGTCAAAGTCATTGCCGACGCGAAGACTGGCGAAATCTATGGCGCGCATATCATCGGCAGCGAGGCGACCGAGCTCATCGCCGAATACGGCCTGGCCATGGAACTGGAAGCGACGGTCGAGGAAATCCACCAGACCATCCACGCGCATCCCACGTTGAGCGAAGCGGTGATGGAAGCCGCCGCGGCTACGATGGGTGAGGCCATTCACATCTAGCAGCAGCCTGCTAGATGATTTAAGATTTCAGATGTAAAATTTGAGATTGTGCCCCCGACGGTCTGCCATGAAGATTTGGAATCTGAGATCTGAAATCTGAAATTCGGTTTTCGAAGAAAGCCGTCGCGAGCGTAGCACAATGGATAGTGTAGTGGCCTCCGAAGCCATCGATCCGGGTTCGACTCCCGGCGCTCGCACCAGCCTTCGCCCTTCGGGCTACGGCTTGGCAGGCCAGCCTCTTGAAAACAACGGATACCGAAGGCAGCGCAATCGTTGGAAGCGAAGGCTGTCACGCCGAAGTCTTGACGAAGGCGGGCAATCGGCTCTGCCACCACCAGGATCGAGCGAAGGCGGGCTAATGCTTATGCTCGAGCTACGACTTGGCACGCCACTTTCCGCGAGGCGATGGAAAATTGCCCTCCGTAGCCTTGGCGAAGGAGGGCACCGAGCCGGTCTTGAGCGCACCCCGTCAAGCCGTGCTTGCCCGCCGGGATTCCCGCCAGGCGCGGATCGATTCGACCGCGATCGGCAGCAGGGAAATGACGATGATGGCGATGATCACGAGGCTGAAATTCTTTTTCACCAGTTCGGTTCCGCCGAAAAAGTGTCCGAGGTAAACGAAGGAGTAGATCCACGCGCATCCGCCGATGAGGTTGAAGATGAAGAATCGGCGGTAGGACATGCGGCCCACGCCGGCGACAAACGGCACAAACGTCCGCACGATGGGCACGAACCGCGTCAGGATGATCGAGCGCCCGCCGTATTTTTCAAAAAAGGCATGGGCGCGCTCGAGGTGCTTTTTTCGCAGCAGCCACGAGTCCTCGCGGGTGAAAACCTTTGGGCCGAGAAAAGCGCCGATCCCATAGTTGACGATGTTGCCGAGCACGGCGGCCGCGGCGAGCACCAGCGCGAGCACATGCACGTTAAGGGCGCTTCCGGCGGAAAGGGCACCGGCGGCGAAAAGCAGCGAGTCGCCCGGCAGGAACGGCGTGACCACGAGGCCGGTCTCGGCAAAAATAATAAAAAACAACAGCGCGTAAGTCCACAGGCCGTAATGGGCGATGATACCTTGCAGGTGCCGGTCGATGTGCAGGACGAAATCAACCAGGTGCTTGAGGAGATCGATCATGGGCGGAGCGGTTTCACAAAAAAGGCAGGAGCGGAGCCGCACCTGCCTGATTCGGAAAAATTACGCTGAGCTCAAACGTCGGGCTTGGTCTTGCGCAAACCCTGGACGCGATCGCCGGCTTTCCACTGGCCGCGTTTTCGGAGCAGGTCGACGCGCTCGAAGCGCTTCAGGACGTTGCGCTTGACGACGATACCGCTGGAACCTTGGAGACTTTTGTGCTGCGACATGGTGATAAAAAAGTGGTCGGAATGGGCTAAAGAGGTCAGAACGTAGAGTTGCCCCTGGCCCATGACAAGTATTTTTCGCCCACGCTGTCAGCGCGCAAAACGATCCATTCCGGCGTGTCGTAGGGATGATGGGCGAAAAGCCAGGCTTCCAGTGCAACCTGTTGTGAAGGCAAGAACTTGAAACAGAGGCGGAATTCCTCCGCGCGCTCGGGCCGGCCCTGCCACAAGTAGTGCGAAGTGATCGGGCCATCGATTTGCACGCAGGCGGCCAGGCGCTGTTCGATGGCCGTGCGAGCCAGTTCTTCGGCTTTTTCGCGGTTGGCTAAGGTTGTCCAGGCGATGAGCATGCCCAAGGCTGTCAGTGGGGCAAAGGGCCGGGCAAGCCGGATTCGCCTTGACGGAGGCGGTGGCCGGCGGCGTTATTGCGGGTTTTCACCCATGAACGCCACTATGAAAGACGACTACCTTAAGGAAGCACAAAAGATCATCACCGATTCCAATGTGTTGATCAACGTGGTGTCTCGCCGCGTCAAGCAGCTCCGTCGTGGGAGCCGTCCGCTCGTTGAATCGCTGGAAAAGCTGGCGCCCGAGGATGTGGCCCTGCGCGAAATCATCGAAGGCAAGATCAGTTTCGAAGCCGGCGAGAACTGAGCGCCGCCTGTGCGGTGCACGCGTTCCCGATCCGGCCCGTCCGGTTGAACCGTCATGTCCGCGCAAAAAAAAGACTCCACCCGCTACACGGAAATTCGCAACAGCAAGGCGCTGCGCGATTTTTTCGTGGAGGAAAGATTCGAGGCCGGGCTCCAGCTGCTCGGCACCGAGGTGAAGTCCATTCGCGCCGGCCGCGCGCAGATCAACGACGCCTTTGGCCGGATCGACAAAGGCGAGCTGTGGCTGGTCAACGCGCACATCGACCAGTACGCGTTTGGCAACCTCAACAACCATGATGCGCGGCGCACCCGTAAACTGCTCCTGCACCGTCACCAGATTCGCAAGATCGCCTCGGCGCTCGACGCCGGCGGTCGCACGCTGATCCCGCTGCGGATGTATTTCAAGGAGGCGCTCGTCAAGGTCGAGGTGGCGCTCTGCACGGGAAAAAAACTTTTCGACCGCCGCGAAGACCTCAAGAAAAAGGCCGAGGTGCGCGACATGCAGAAGGCGCTCAAGGATCGGCGTGGGTAAGCAGGCGGTTTGTTTGTTGTAGCCGGGGTCGGCGACCCCGGCACCGGCCTCAACCCATTCGACAAGCTCAGGGCCCCGAGCCTGTCGAGGGGCGAGGCCGGCTACATCTCTCGGATATTCTTTCCTCGTCTATCGACGAGATTCCTCGCACGGCTCGGAATGACAGATGCTGCGCGGGGTGAGGGCACCCCGCCTGCCAAGCCAACCTCAATTCATCGAGAGATCGGCATGCGCGACGGGCGGATGTTCTTCCGGCCAGTGCTTGAGAATCTCCGTGGCGACCCGGCGCCAGACAAAAGGTTTGTGCAGCACGCTTTTTAAGGCGGGAAATTGCGCGAACTCCTCATCGTTCAGGTCGATCGCATGGCCGGTGATCAGGATGAACGGCACGCCGGGCACCAGGGCGCTGGCCTGGGAGACAAATTCAAAGCCGTTAAGTTGCGGCATGTAGAAGTCGGTGACGATGGTGCCGACATCAATTTGCGGGAGCGCAGCGAGCGCTTCGAGCGGACGGGAGAAAGTGAAGACCGGACAATTCAGGTTATCACTGAGAAGCTGCGCAAGCAGGTCGATGTAAGAGGTCTCATCATCGACGATGACAATGGCTTTTTTAGTAGGAGAAGCGGACACAGTAAAACTAGGGAGTTATACTAGGGTGTTTTCTGGAGACAGATCGGGGCGGATGGAAGTTCAATAAAGTGTAAATTTCGTTGGCACGATTTATGTCCGGGGCGGTTCACGGCTTGTGTATCAGAGGGGCAGGCGCACACTTGCGCACATGCTTCATTTAGCACTTTTCGCGCCGCAAATTCCGCAAAACACTGGCAATGTTGGTCGTCTGTGCGCGTTTACCGGCTCGCGGCTGCACCTCATCCGGCCGCTCGGCTTTGTGATCAACGATCGCAATCTCCGCCGCGCCGGCATGGATTACTGGCGCTCGCTCGACGTCCATGAGCACGAGGACTGGGCGGCATTTCGTGCGAGCGCAGTGGCGCCGCGCCGGCTGTGGCTTTTCACCACCAAGGCAAAAAAATCTTTTTGGGACGCATCGTTTGCGGATGGTGACGGTCTCGTTTTCGGCAACGAAGGCGAGGGTGCGCCGGCCTGGCTGCATGAGGAAATCGGGGACGCCCAGCGCGTGAAGATCCCGTCGGCCAATGCCGCCTTGCGCTCGCTCAATCTCAGCACGGCCGCCGGCATCGCCTGTTATGAGGCGTTGCGGCAAATGAAGAACTGGCCCTAAACCTGCTGCAAACCGAGATGGGTGACAGAAAAGGCTCGAGCATGAAGGCAATTCTCATCACCACGGCTGTATTTTTTGCATCGCACTTGTTTGGAAGTGAGCCCCTTGAGGTCGTGGGCTATGTGACAAGTGCCAATAGCAGTTTGTTTGTTCTCTACGATGTTGAGGCGAAACAAAATTCGCTGTGGGTTGCTCTGGGTCAGGATTGGCGCGGCTACACTTTGAAATCATTTGAGCCGGGGACTGAAAAACTGACAGTGAGCAAGGATGCGAAAGAATACATCTTGAGCTTTCGTATTTCAAAAGCCGGTCAAACCACTTCCGTTGCAACCTTGACCAAGGGAACCTATAAATTGATCGATGGAACGGTTGTTTACAGTCCCGAGGCGCAGATGAAGATTGGCGGGAAATTGATTTTTTCACCATCCGGGGTGATGGTCTCAGACGAGAGCCAAAAGATTTTTTCCGGCGATCTCGCGATTGAGACCGCGAAGGGAACGGTTCAATTCAGTGACGCTGTTTTGACGCTGGATGACGCCGGTATAAAGGTAATGGCCAAATCGGCCTTTATGGTGAAACCAAGTGGGTCGAACCAATTACCGGATCCGAGACCCAAGACTGTCACGTCGCCTGTGGGGCAAGCCGCGCGCCTGCCATAACCGCGAATGGCCCCACGGAAACTGCACCAGTCGGTTATTCAATAAAGCACATTCCGGTCGAGACTGCGGTATTGGATGGCCTCTAGCAAATGCGGCGGCTCGATTTCTTCGGCGGCGGCGAGGTCGGCGATGGTGCGGGCCACCTTGCGAATGCGGTCGTAGGCACGGGCAGAGAGCGAGAGCCGTTCCATCGCCTGCTGCAGCAGGTCGCCGAGCGCCGGGTCGAGCGCGCAGTGCTTGCGGATCTGGGCGTGCGTCATGCGGGCGTTGCTGGAAATCTTCGTGCCGGTGAAGCGCGCGTGCTGGCGGTCGCGGGCTTGCTGTATCCGCGAACTAATTACCGAGGAGGCTTCGCCGGGTTTTTCCGCGCGCAGTTCGGAGAGCGAAAGGGCGGGCGCCTCGATGTGCAGGTCGATGCGGTCGAGCAGCGGGCCGCTGATGCGCGCGCGGTAGCGCTGGATTTGGGTGGGCGAGCAGCGGCAGGAGTGCCGGGTGTCGCCCAGGTAGCCGCACGGGCAGGGGTTCATCGCCGCCACGAGCATGAAGCTGCACGGCAGGATGACCTTGCCCGCGCTGCGCGAGATGGACACCCGGCCGTCCTCGAGCGGCTGGCGCAGGACTTCCAGCGCGGAGCGCTTGAACTCCGGCAGTTCGTCGAGAAACAGCACGCCGTGGTGCGCGAGCGAGATTTCACCCGGCCCGGGGATCGTGCCGCCACCGAGCAGGCCGATGTCCGAGATAGTGTGATGGGGCGTGCGAAACGGCGGCGTGAGCCAGGGCAGCGCGCCGCCGAGGGTGGCGCCGGCGGCCGAGTGGATGCTGAGCACTTCGAGGAACTCATCGGGCGTGGGCGCGGGCAGGATGGTCGGGATGCGTTTGGCCACCATCGATTTTCCCGCGCCGGGCGGGCCGATCATCATCAGGTTGTGCGCGCCGGCCACGGCGACCTCGACCGCGCGCCGCAGGGAGTGCTGGCCCTTGATCTCGGAAAAATCGAGGCTTTCGGCGGCGGGTGCCGAGGTGGGTAGGGTGGCTATGCCGGAAGGCAGGGGCGTGAGCGTGATTTCCCCGGACAGGAAACGGACGGCGCGGTCGAGCGAATCGACCGCATAAACCTCGAGGCCCTCAACCAGCGCCGCCTCGGCGGCGGAGATGGGCGGGAGCAGCAGGCCGCGTTTGCCGAGTTTGCGCGCGAGCCGGGCGAAGGCCAGGCCGCCACGCACCGGCCGGGTCGCGCCGGACAGACTGAGTTCGCCGGCGATGAAAAAATCATCGAGCATGGACGTCTGCAACTGCCGGGTGGCGATGAGCAGGCCGATGGCAATGGGCAGGTCGTAGAGCGGACCTTCCTTCCGCAGGTGGCCGGGCGCGAGATTGACCGTGGTGCGGGTGCGTGTCCGGTCGAACCCGGAATTGGCGAGCGCGGAAGCCACGCGATCCTCGCTTTCCTTGACCGCGGCATCGGGCAGGCCGACGAGGATGAGCCGCGGGTCACCGGATTCACCGGTGTTGACTTCGACGTGAACCAGCTCGGCGTCGATACCTTGGAGTGCGGCGGAGGAAAGGGTGGCGAGCATGCGGCGTGCACGCCAATTTTAGCAGGATTTTGCCTGCGGCCGGGCTTTTTTATTCAAATACACCCTAAGCCTGTTTACACGAAGATCGCAAAGGCCGCGAAGATTGACCCCAGAGTTTTAACCACTGATGCAAACTGATTGTCACTGATAACCCAATCACTGATCACGAAACTTCGAAGGTACTTATCAATGCTCCCATCCGTGTTAATCGGTGTAATCCGTGGTTTCAGCATCCGAACCTTCGCGATCTTTGCGGCCTTGGTGTAAAAATCCGATCGGTAGACCTTAACCGATCCGCGTCTCGATCGTGGCGATATTGCGCTCGATTGCGACGAGGTAGGGGTTGGGGCCGCGCGGGTAGGGCTGGGCCAGAAAGCGGTACATGCCCAGATACTCCGTCTTGAGCTTCAAGAAGACGTGCTTGCGCCAGAAGGCCGGAGTTTTGGCAATCATTTCGGCGGCTGATTTGAATTCGCGCTGGCCGGGCGGCACATTGGCGAAGGCGTCGGCTTCGCGGAATTCCTTGAACAGGATTTCCAATTTATCCGGATAGTCGGGTGCGGCCATTTGCGCGAGGTAGTCGGCGGTGGCGAGGGCGCAGCCGATGAGTTGTTCGACGTGGGAGTTGAAATGCAGTTGCTTGACGTGGCTGTAGGGACCGGTGCAGCGGATGGCGCCCAGCACGCCGTCAAGTTCTTGCGGGGTTACGCCGACCGTCGGCAGGTAGGAGGCGGCAAAGGCGCAGCTTTTCAGCACATGCACGTGCGTATATTTCGCTCCGGTTCCGGCCCGGTCGCTGCGGAGTTTCAAATAGCCTGAGTCGTGCAGCAGCACGGCGGCCAGGCCGAGTTCGACCTGGCGGGGCGTGAACCGCGGCGTGGCCTGCGTGCCATGCCGGCCAACCAGCAACCGCATAAAGCAGAGCGTGGCTTGGAGGGTGTGCTCCAAATCATGGTAGTGCAGGTCGACCGCCTGGTAGTCGAGATAGTGGCCGGTGAACATCCGTCGCACGTCAAAAAACAGCCGGTCGATGATGCCGGTGCTGGCGCGCGGAAACATTTTCCGAAAAGCTGCTTGGGCGGCGGCGGCTACGGCGGGAGCACTTTTGGTGTTGATGTCGGTTAACATAAACAGCCGGGACGGAGACTGCGCCCACGGTGCCACCCGTTCTGGCGGGGGTATGCGTAAGTATTGGTTTGCGAAAAACCTGCGCAAGCCCAATTCTGGAAATTACTTATTTTGCTTGCTTGCATGATACTGGGACTTACCGGCGGGCTCGGTTGTGGCAAAACAACTGCAGCGCAAATGATCGAGCGGCACGGCTTTCGCCGCATCGACTCCGACGCGCTGGTGCGTACCGAGGTTTTGACTGAGCCTGGCGTGGCCGCCGTGATCGGCGCCCGTTTTGGATCGGGGGTGCTGACCGCCGACGGGCAGATCGTGCGCAGCCGGCTGGCGGAAATCGTATTTACCGACGCGGCGGCGCTCGCCTGGCTCGAGGAACTCACCCATCCGCGGCTCTTTGAACGCTGGCGGACCCTGCTGGGCGCGGCCCCCGGCGCGAATTGGGTGATCGAGGTGCCGCTGCTCTTCGAAAAGCAGTTGGAAAATTGGTTTGATTTTACCCTCGGCGTGACTTCACACTCTCAGGCTCAACTCGCACGGCTCGAGCAACGCGGCCTGCCCCGCGCGCTCGCCGAGCAACGAATTTCCAAGCAACTGCCTTTGGCGCGAAAAATAGAACTCGCCGACTTTGTCCTGCTGAACGACGGATCGCCGGACTTCCTGCAACAGCAAATCACCCGGCTGGTTTCCGTACTGGCGGCTTGATGCCGCCGATTCGCCGCGCGCCGTGCGGCCCACCCCTTTTTATACACATGGATACTCCTCCCAAAAGCGACGCTGACGATGCGTCAACCGTTGCCGGCTCCGAGCCCGAAACTGGCGACGAAAAGAAAACGCCGCGCCGCCGCACGCGCTATTACAGCAAAGGCAAGGCGAAGACGGCGGACGCTGCGCCGGTCGCGAGCGAGGCCCCCAAGGCAGAGATTTTCGTACCGGAACCGGTGAAGGCCGAACCCGCCCCGCGCGAGGAATCATCCGCGCCGGCACCGGCGCCCACGCCCGCCGAACCGGCTTCGCACCAATCGCCCGCGGAGAGAAGCCATGGCCCGGAAACAGGGCACGGTGGCGGCGATTTTCAGGGCCGCGGTTTTTGGAAAAACAACAAGCGCAAGCGCGGCAAGCACGGCTGGCAGCCAGGCGGGGGTGGCAAACCCGGCGGCAGCTTCCACCCGCCACAACCGCCGCCGCCCAGTTTCGCGCCGGTGTTTGGCGACCTGCCCGATCCCGCGCGCTTCGCCGATATAGCCGCGCTCGACCGGCTGGCCGACGAGGTTTCCTCCGGCAAGGGCAAACCGTTTTTCCTCGATGAGATCTACGCGCTCCCCATCGCGGAGTTGACCGCGTTCGCCCGCGAACTCGGCGCCACGTTTACTGACGCCCCCAATCGCAAGCAGCTCCTCGCGAAAATTTTTGCGCACGCGGCGGAAGCCAAGCGCGAGATTCGCGACCGCGGCTGGCTCGACCTGACCGACCGCGGCTTCGGCTTCGTCGTGCACGAGAAAGTCAATTACCGGCTATACCCCGAGGATGCCTACCTGCCCGAGAGCCTCGTGCATCACTACGGGTTGAAGCGCGGCCACCAGGTCGAGGTCATCGTGCAGGCCCCGCAGGGCAACGAACGTTGCCCGTCCGTTGTGCGCATCGAAAAAGTCATGGGCGGCAAGCCCGAGGACATTTCGAAAGTCACGCCGTTCGAGGAGCTCGTGCCCTACTATCCGCTCAAACGCATCTTGCTCGAGGCGGAAGACCTGCACAAGGACGTGTCGATGCGCGTGGTCGACATGCTCACGCCCATCGGCTTTGGCCAGCGCGGCCTGATCGTCGCACCACCGCGCACCGGCAAGACCGTCCTGTTGCAGAACATCGCGAATTCCATTTCCCACAACAGCCCGGAAACAAAACTCATCCTGCTGCTCATCGACGAGCGGCCCGAGGAAGTCACCGATTTCCGCCGCCACACGCATGGCGAGGTGGTCAGCTCGACCTTCGACGAAACGCCCGAGAGCCACGTGCACGCGGCCGAGATGGTCGGCGAAAAAGCCCGCCGCCTCGTCGAGGCGGGCGAGCACGTCGTCATCCTGCTCGACTCCATCACCCGCCTCGCGCGCGCTTACAACGCCCTCGTGGCCAATTCCGGCAAAATCATGTCGGGCGGCATCGAGGCCACCGCGCTGCAAAAACCGAAGCGGTTCTTTGGCGCCGCGCGCAATATCGAGGGCGGCGGCAGCCTCACCATCATCGGCACCGCGCTCATCGACACCGGCAGCCGCATGGACGAGGTTATTTTCGAGGAATTCAAGGGCACCGGCAACATGGAGCTGCATCTCGACCGCGGCCTCGTGGACAAGCGCATTTTCCCCGCTATCAACATGGACCGCTCCGGCACGCGCAAGGAGGAGCTCATCTACCATCCCGACGAGATCCAGCGCGTTTACGGCCTGCGCCGCGCCATGCAGGGCATCCCGGCCATCGAAGCCATGGAAATGCTCATCTCCCGCCTCAAGAAAACCAAGAATAACGTCG
>Ga0210398_10000722_pt1 | contig 36512 bp, 26 predicted proteins | sample IncBWC4OmetaG_FD_161047 | JGI IMG/M metagenome (GOLD analysis project Ga0210398, IMG submission 161047) | Forest soil microbial communities from Barre Woods Harvard Forest LTER site, Petersham, Massachusetts, United States - Inc-BW-C-4-O | ecosystem: Environmental > Terrestrial > Soil >... | reverse complement strand
TCGGGGCCGTTGCCCCAGGGGTTGAGTTCCACCCGGCGCTGCAGGGGAATCCAGAAGTCGGTGACAGATCCGGGTTCGACACCAGGGAAGTTTTCGGAGGCGATACCAATGATGGTGAAAGGAATGCCCTTGATGAAGAGGGTCTGGCCGAGGATGGAAGGATCGCGCGAGAAGCGGCGGGTCCAGTACGAGTAATTCAGGATGGCCAAAGCGGCGTGCTGATTTTCATCCGCCATGGTGAAGGCGCGGCCCCGTGCCATGGACACGCCAAGGCCAGAAAAGTAGTTCCCGCTGACCATCTCGCCGGAGGCCTGTTCGGGAAGATCGTTGCCGGTGCGCACATCGACTTTGTCGGTGCTGAGCGGCGCGAAGGCCATCAGGTCGGAGAAGGCACGGCGATCCCGGCGGAGGGCTGCGAAGACAGGAAGAGAAAAGGAGCTGTCGGAGTCACCCGTGTTGGAAGCTCCATACGGCTGGCCATCGGGGACCATGAGGTAGACGAGTTGCTGTGGGTCGGGAACCGGCAGCCGGCGCAGCAGGACGGCGTTCATGGCGCTGAAAACTGCCGTAGTCGCGCCGATGCCGAGCGCCAGGGTGAGGATGGTGATGGTTGCGAAGAGCGGCGATTTGCGCAGCCGGCGGAGTGCGTAGCGCAGGTCGGCGGCGAGTCTTTCGAGGCCAGGCGCTGCGTCGGCGCCGAACGTGCGTTCGCGCAGAACAACAGGGTTGCCGAAGCGGAGGCGCGCGTCGCGGCGAGCTTGTTCGGGGGTCATGCCGGCGGCGAGATTGTCGTCGGCGCGCAGGTCGAGGTGTGCCTGGAGCTCAGCATCGATGTCGCGATCGATACGGTCGCGGGTGAAGAGGTTGAGAATCCGGCGCAGGGTAGGCATGATGGGATCCTCAGGCGTACCGCAGGATGGCGCGGACGCCCTTGACCAGCTGTTCGAAACTGCGTTCAGCGGCTTCCAGCTCCCGGCGTCCGGCGGGGGTCAGCCGGTAGTACTTCGCGCGGCGGCCCGTTTCGGTGAGCGACCACTCGGAGGCAACCCAGCGGCTCTGCTCCATGCGATGCAGCGCCGGATAGAGGGAGCCCTCTTCCACCTGAAGCAGTTCATCGGAAGCGCGCTGGATATGCAGAACGATGCCGTACCCGTGCAGCTGGCCACGCTGAGAAAGTGTTTTCAGGACCAGTAAGTCCAGACTCCCCTGCAGATCGTTTCTTGCCATGTCCCATCCCTCGACTTCTTAGTGTTCACGATCCTAGCCAGAGAAGTCTATGGATGTCAAACCTTTGTGATGAAACGCCTCGATCGCGGTCTCCCCCAGCCATGCCACTCCCCGCCCGGCCTGCAGGCGCTGATCGTGTTAGGCTGCTGTACTCGACTAAAGCTGCCGATAATTCCGATGAGCATACGATAGAGCTCGAATGGTTTCTGCACGATGACGAGGTCTGCTGCAGCGCTCGCGATTCTCCTCTCGGTCCCGGCCTGGGCGGCCCCGGCCCCGCTGACGACGTTGCGCGCGGTTCACGCCTTAACTGCTGCGGAGGCTTCCCAGGGGCTACAGACAGCGTTCGAAAGCACCGTCATCTACTACGACGACAAGGGTATCGATTTGTTCGTGCAGGATGGCGACCTGGCTCTGTATGTTTTTACGAAAGCGGGCCTCCATCTGGTGCCCGGGGACCGTGTCCTCATCCAGGGTAAAACCCATCAGGACTTCCGCCCCGATGTGGTGAGCGACGAAGTGATCCTGCTCCACCACGGACCTGCGCCCGCGCCCGTCGATGCCACCTTTGCGCAGCTTATCCGCGCCGAGCTCGACTGCAGGCGCGTGAAGGTGCGGGCTCAGGTACGCAGCGCCGATATCGTCCGCGATGGCGACCAGACCAGTATCTATCTGCATCTGGTCATGGACGGCGGTTATATCGCTGCGTCGGTGGTGGGCGCCGATGCTAGCGTCCTGAACGACTGGCTGGACGCGACCGTGGAGATCACCGGAGCCGTGGCGGGCAAGTTCGACAGCAAAATGCAGCTGACCGGCATCGTGCTCGAGGTGCAGGGGCTGCCGGATGTCAGCATTCTGAACCGCGCCCCGGCCAGCCCCCAGTCGTTGCCCATCACGCCGATGGACGCGATTCTGCAAGGCTATGACGTGCACGACAAGACGCAGAGGGTTCGCGTCAGGGGAGTCATTACCTACTACCAGCCCGGAACCGCCCTCGTGTTGCAGGATGGCGCGAAGAGCCTGTGGGTCATGACGCAGTTCGAGGGCCCCCTGCGCATCGGAGACGTGGTCGATGCAACCGGGTTTCCCGATGTCGTCAACGACTACCTCACCCTCGGCCGGAGCGAAATCCACCCCACCCACCTGCAGGTCCCGGTGCTTCCGCTGGCCGTGGACTGGGGACAGCTGGCTCCGGGAAAACACGCCTTCGATCTTGTCTCGGTTGAGGGTCGGGTGCTGGCGGCGGTTCGCGCCGCCGCCCAGGACGAATACATCCTGGAATCCGAGGGCCATCTGTTCTCCGCGATTTATCAGCATCCGGACCAGGACACTGCTTCCCTTCCCCCCATGAAGCCCGCTCCCATCGGCTCGCAGGTCCGGGTCACCGGCATCTGCACTCTTCAATACGGATCGGACCCGCTCGGCGCCCCGGTGGCATTCGAGATTCTGCTGCGCTCCTTCGCCGACATCAGTGTGATCGCCCGGCCATCGTTGCTGAGCGTGAGCAATCTCGTCCGCCTGGTGAGCGTGCTGTTCCTCCTGGTGGTGGCTGCCGGCATCTGGGGCTGGACCATGCAACGCAGAGCACAGCGGCAGACCGCGGCCATGGCGAAACGCGTCGAAGCCGAGGCGATTCTGGAACGCCGGCGCAGCCATATTCTCGAAGACATCAACGCAGGACGGCCTCTGGCCGAGATTCTGCATCAGATCACTTCCCTGGTGTCGTTCAACCTGAACGGTGCTCTGTGCTGGTGCCAGATCGCGGATGGCGCGCGCCTTGGCAGTGTTCCTTCCGCCACCGAAACACAAACCATCCTGCGTCAGGAAATTCCGTCGCGTTCCGGACCGCTGCATGGCGAGTTATTCGCCGCGTTCGATGCGGGAGCCGCTCCTCCCGCCAACGCGCAGGATGCGCTCTCGATGGGTGCATGGCTGGCCACACTTGCCGTGGAAACGCGCGGCTTGTACTCCGACCTGCTGCACCGCTCGGAATTTGACCTGCTCACCGATATTCACAACCGCTTCTCCCTGGACAAGCAACTCCAGATCGCCATTGAGGAAGCGCACCAGCAGGCCCGCGTCTTTGGACTGATTTATATCGATCTGGATGACTTCAAGCAGGTCAACGACCGCTACGGGCATCAGGTGGGCGATCAGTATCTTCAGGAAGCGGCGCTGCGCATGAAGCGTCAATTGCGCCCCGGGGATATGCTGGCGCGGCTGGGCGGCGATGAATTTGCCGTGCTGGTGCCCAGCGTCCGCGGTCGCGCAGAAGTGGAGGAGATCGCCTCACGGCTGGAACGCTCCTTCAGCGAGCCATTCGCCGCCGATGGCCATCCGCTGCAGGGCACAGCCAGCGTCGGCATCGCGCTTTATCCGGAGGATGGCGCCACCAGAGACACGCTGCTGAACGTCGCTGACGCCGCGATGTACGCTGCCAAGCAGGCGAAGCGTACGATCGCAGAAACCCCGGCCGGATAGTCTGCAATCGATTACATTACGGCGAACCCGGAGCGAACCCGATCGTTGTTTTCGCATGCGATCCGTGGCAATGGTATTTTGGAGGAGATTCCTGATCCAGTTGAGGTTGGCGGGGCGCAACAGTCGACCCCTGCCATTCCTGCATTTCCATGTCCGTCAGCATTCACGAAATCGCGCGGCTTGCCGGAGTTTCCAGCGCTACGGTTTCTCGTGTTATCAACGGATCGAATCTGGTCAGGCCAGAAACGACCCAGCGCATCCAGCGGATCATCCAGGATTGCAATTTCGTCCCCAACCGCAGTGCCGTTCACCTGAAGCACGGCAAAAGCCAGATTTATGGCGTGATCGTTCCGGATCTGACCAACCCCTTTTTTATGGAACTGGTCAAGATCTTCGAGGAACTTCTTGTCGAGAAAGAGCTTGAACTGCTGCTGGCCAACACGGACTTCCACTCTTTGCGCATGCAGCGATCGATCCATCGCATGTTGCTGCGTCGCGTGGATGGCGTGGCGTTTCTGGCTTCCGAGCTGGAGGCAGGCCCGCTGGAATCGCTCGTCAAGAATCGGATTCCCGTGGTCACGACCGATCACTATCGCACCGCTCCAGGGATGAGCGATATCGTCGTCGATTTCCGCAGCGGAATGGCGCAGCTGATTCGGCACCTCAAAGAACTCGGGCACCGGAAGATTGGATTTATCGGCGGCAGCGAAGGGCTGGCCACCTCGCGCACCCGCCGCGAGTCATTTCTGGAAGCGATTGTGAAGTCGGGACTGTCGTCGCGCGATGGCTGGATCGTTGCCGGCGACTACAAGATCGGCGGCGGCGCTGCGGGGATGGAGGCGATCCTCGCCCAGGATGAGATTCCCACCGCCGTGGTGACCGCGAACGATCTCACCGCGATCGGCGCCCTGCGCAAAGCGCACGAGAAAGGGCTGCGCATTCCCGCAGATATTTCTGTGACCGGCTGCGACGACATCGAGATGAGCGACATCGTCTATCCGCCTCTGACGACCTTGCGCATCTCGCGTCGGCAATATGCACAGATGCTTTTCGACGCGCTGCAGTGGAGCGCGAAGGACCTGGCACGACCGGGGAAAGTGCTCTCGCTCCCCATGAAGATCGTGGTCCGTCAATCGACCGGGCCGCCGCCGACGCGGGATCGGCGCATGGCGGCGGCGGCGAAGCGCTCGACTGTGCCTACCAAAAAGCGACGCTGAAGACGACGCAAGCGGCAGAACACAAGGAAAGCGCATCAGGCGGACAGAGTGCTGGGCGATTTACTGCATTGTTATGTAATCGAGTACATTCAAGCTGGCAACGAGATCGAGCAATACTACTTCCCTGCCCCTTCGTCCCGATCGTTCAGCACAGTCGGAGCACCTGGTTTTGCTATGCTTGCGGAGTATTCGGAGGCTGATGGTTGCTGCATCTGGTCGCTCCCCTTCTCGCCGGAGTGCTTATGTCTGGCGCAGCTCTCGCGCAAAGCTCCTCTCCTCCGCCGCAACAATCCATGGGTGGAGGCGCCAGTACCGGCGGGGCGCATGCGGCCGTTCATGACGCCCAGAACCGGCCGATCACTGCGGGCGGCTTCGTGAAAGAAGGCCCCGTCATTTTCAAAGACGTGACTCATGCGGCTGGCCTCGACGTCTGGAAACATCAGATGGGTTCTTCGCAGCCGCAATTCATTATCGACACGAATGGTTCCGGCGTTGGCCTGCTGGACTACGACAACGATGGATGGCTCGACATCTACCTGGTCAACGGGTCAACCTACGACGCTCTGACCGGTAAGGTTATTCCGCCACACGCGGCACTCTTTCACAACAATCACGACGGAACCTTTACGAACGTCGCGGAGCAGGCCGGCGTGACCAACGACCGATGGGGGTTCGGCATCGCGATTGGCGACTATAACAACGACGGGTGGCCGGATATCTTCGTCAGCAATTACGGGAAGAATCGGCTTTACCGCAACAATCACGACGGCACCTTCACCGACGTCGCGGAGCAAGCCGGCGTGCAGCTGGGCAACTGGTCGACGGGGGCGACGTTCGGCGACTACGACGGCGATGGCCATCTCGATCTATTCGTTGCCGGGTATGTCCATTACGACATGGATCATCCACCCGTTCCCGGATCGGCAGCAGCCGGATACATCCATTGCCAGTTCCGCGGAGCTCCCGTGATGTGCGGTCCGCGCGGGCTCAAAGGCGAGCCCGATCACCTCTTCCACAACAATGGCGACGGCACCTTTACCGATGTCAGCGTGAAAGCGGGGGTCAGCGATCCGAATGGCTACTATGGATTCGGTGCAGTGTTTGCCGACCTGAATAACGATGGGAAGGTGGACCTGGCCGTGGCCGATGACTCGACGCCGAACTATCTCTACATGAATAAAGGGAACGGCACGTTTGAGGATGACAGTTACTCCTCCGGATTTGCTGTGAACGCCGACGGACGCGAGATCGCCGGGATGGGTCTCGGTGTGGGCGATTACCGCAACAATGGGCTCCTCGATCTAATGGTGACAGATTTCTCCGACGACTATAAGGTGCTTTACCGCAATGACGGAGGGGGTAACTTCACCGATGTGAGCTACCAGACCGGAATAGCGCAGGATGGCATTCCTTTTCTCGGATGGGGCACCTGGTTCATCGATTACGATAACGATGGCTGGAAAGATCTGATGATGATCAACGGCCACGTCTATCCCCAGGTCGATCAGTACGACTGGGGCACGACTTTTGCACAGCGTCCACTGCTGTACCACAATCTTGAGGGGAGGAGATTCGTGCTCGTCCCACCCGTGGAAGGAACCGGGTTGGCGGAAGTCTTCCCCGGGCGCGGCGCGGCCTTCGGCGATCTGTTCAATGACGGCAAAATTGATGTCGTCATCAATGTGATCGATGATCACCCCGTGCTGCTGCGCAATGTGAGCCACGACGGGCACCACTGGGTGGAACTGAAACTGATCGGAGGCCCGAAGAGTCCGCGCGACGCGGTTGGAGCTACGGTCTATCTGGTTGCGAATGGAATGCGCCAGCGCGAAGATGTGCTCAGCGGCGGCAGCTATCTGTCGTCCAGCGATCAGCGCGCGCATTTTGGCCTGGGCAGCGCGGCTAAGGTAGATTCGGTGGAGATTCACTGGCCCAGCGGCCGCATAGAGAAACTGGGGCTGCCTTCGGTGGATCGCATCTTTTCCATCGAGGAAGGTAAAGGCATCATTGGCGAGCTGTGCACGCAATGCAGCGGCAAGCAGCAGGCAACTGAGCATTACTAATCGGCTCACTTATCACGTTCGGCCGTTCGGTCAGCGAGGAACTGTAAGCTTCTATGACCTGGAAGTTATGGTGGGGCCCAGCTTGTTTCCTGGCAGCAGCGGCCGTCGTGCTGCCTCTCCCCCCGCGCGTTCCGGCGACCGCCACGCCCTCCTCAGACCTGGTGCCCGGCAATTTTGTTGAGGTCACCGAACAGGATGGCGTGCACTTTGTCGATCAGTCGCCCCACACCGCGAAGAAATACCTCATTGAAACCATGGGCTCGGGCGTGGCGCTGTTCGATTATGACAACGACGGACGGCTGGACATCTTTCTCGTCAATGGCGCGCCCCACGGGGATCCCACTCCGAAGGGAACGATCCCGCGGAAGACAGGCCCCGAATACTGGAACCGGCTCTACCATCAACGGCCGGATGGGACTTTTGAAGATGTAACCGAGAAAGCGGGACTGACCGGCAGCGGCTACGGCATGGGAGTTGCCGTCGGCGATTACGACAACGACGGCTACGACGATCTTTATGTCACCGCGTATGGCGGCAATAAGCTGTATCACAACAACGGCGACGGTACCTTCACCGACGTGACGGAGAAGGCCGGGGTCAGTGGGAGTGGCTGGTCGACTTCGGCGGCCTGGGTCGATCTGGACGGGGACGGCTATCTCGATCTGGTGGTGCTGCGTTATGTGAAGTGGGACTGGGACGACGTGTGGTGTGGCGAGCATCGCGAAGGATATCGCGGCTATTGCCATCCCGATGTGTTTCCACCTGTCTCCATGCTGGTGTACCACAACAATGGAAACGGTACCTTTACGGAAGAAGCGCATCGGCTGGGCCTCGATAAGCCGGCCCGGGCTTTGGGAATCGCCATTGCCGACTACGACGGCGATGGCCATCCGGATCTCTTCATCGCGAACGACTCGATGCCGGAATTCCTGTTTCATAACAAAGGTGAAGGCGGCTTTGAAGAAGTTGGGCTCGAGTCCGGGGTGGCGCTGGACGGCGAGGGCAGAACTTATGCCGGGATGGGCGTCGATTTCTCCGACTATAACAACGATGGCCGGCCGGATATCTTCGTGGATAACCTGGGCCAGCAACAATATGCGCTGTATCAGAACATGGGCACCGGTGTATTCAGTTATGCGAGTTACACGACGGGAATTGCGGGGATGACGCTGCTCCATTCCGGATGGGGCACCCGGCTGATGGATTACGACAACGATGGCTGGAAAGATTTGTTGATCGCCCAGGGGCACGATATGGACAATATCGAGCTGACCGCGCCGCAGCTTCATTATCGGGAGCGCATGCTGCTGGCCCGCAACCTTGCCGGCAAGAGGTTCGTTGATGTCTCTTCTATTTCCGGCGATGTGTTCCAGCACGCTTGGGCCGCGCGCGGCATGGCTGTCGGCGACATGAATAACGATGGTCTGCTGGACGCCGTCGTGACGGAGAATAACGGTCCCGCGCACATCCTGATGAACGAAACAAAAACCAGCAACCACTGGATCGGGTTCAAGCTGGTGGGCCATCGCAGCAATCGCGACGGCATCGGCGCCGTCATTCGCATCACCACGTCGCAGGGTCCGCAGTGGTATACGATAACGACCGCTTCCAGTTATCTGTCCTCCAGCGACGTGCGCGCGCACTTTGGCCTGGGCCAGGATACGGAGGCAACCACAGTCGAGATACGGTGGCCGAGCGGCATCGTACAGCGCCTGTCCCACGTCAAAGGGGATCGCTACGCGCGGATCGATGAGGCGGACCACTCATCGTGACCCATGGCTTCGACACGTGGGGCACTGGACAAGACGGCCAGGGTTCGCGCTTACTGTAGCTTCACCAGAAAAGTTGTCACTTCCTTTAGTCGCGCATCGACGCCCGCCTGCTCCTGCTGCGTGTATTTTTGCTCCAGAGCGATCTCGGCATTTGCCTCCTCATGATGCCCGGTGTGCGACAGGGCCAGCGCGAGGCGGTAGTGGGCCGAGGCATACGTGGGCCGCAGGCGAATCGCGGTACGCAGTTCCGGGATGCTCCGCGGCCACTGCGACTCCGTCTGCAACAACAAGCCCATGCCAAAATGGGCCTCGGGCAGATTCGGGCTCGCCGCGATCGCTGTCTCAAGCAAATGGCGTGCCAGCGCCAGCTGCGTGCGGTCGGCGGGTTGATGCAGGATGCTGGTCGCCGCATACGTTGCCAGCACCGCGTCCTTCGGATGCTTTTGCGCGTAATCGATCAGCGCCGCGCATTTCGGCTGCTCGCCCTCAGTCAGCACCGTGCAGGTTCGCCCCAGCAGCTCGGCGTACATGCTGTTGCCTGGATTCTCCGCCAGCAGATCGGCAAAGACCGGGATTGCCTCATCGTATTTGCCCGCTCCGTACAGGGCCACGCCTAGACCGAGGTGCATGCGCTGGCTCTGCGGAAACACGCGCACGCCGGCGGTAAACTCCTGGACCGCCGGGTCGAAGGTCCAGTGCCGCAGGAACTCGGTGCCCAGCGCGTAGAGATTCGCCTCCGACGGCTGCAACCGCTCCGCATTCGCGTAATGCTTCGCAGCCTCTTCATAACGCGCCAGCTGCTCATCCACATCACCATAGAGTGACTGCGCCTCGGCGGAGGAGTCGACACCCGGCATGCGCGCCAGCAGGGGTTCGGCTTCCGCAGCCTTGCCGCAGTCATCGAGCGCGAGGGCGGTGTTGTAGAGCAAATCCGGATTGGAATTATCGGAACGCAATGCGGCCTGAAAGGCAGGAGCGGCCTTCGCTGGTTCCTTCAGCAGCATCCAGGCCTGTCCCAGCGCTTCCTCGGTGGCGGCGTTCGCGGGATTCAGCCTCGCCGCGATCGCTAGCTCGCGAGCCGCATCCGCCGTGCGCCCCAGTTTCAGATAGGCGGTCCCAAGATTTGCATGAGCTACATCGGAGTCCGGCTTTTCGCGCGCCGCTGCGCTCAGCAGTGGTGTGGCGAGGGTGAGCCTTCCATCCCCGGCATAGAGCAATCCCAGGGATTCGTTCACCTCGTAGTTTTGCGGATGGCGCTGATGCAGAGAGCGCAGCACCGGTTCGGCCGCCGCGACCTTGCCTGCGTCCATCCATTCCATCGCCTGCTGGAAGTCGTGATTATCGGCGGCGGTGATGTCTCGCGAGGGATTCGACTGGGCCCCCGCTGCGCCGGCGGAGATAACCAGCCAAGCCACGATACCAATCCTTCGCAGCGACAGCGGAACCCTGGCCGTGAACAGCAATTCTAAGTTCCTCCAGGGGGCCGGCGGCAGCCGAGCCCCACAGAGCGAAGTGTACCTTTAGAAGGCGTACTTCAGCGCGAACTGGAAGAAGCGTGCATCCGGAGTAAAGTTCTGGAAGGTGCGGGGCGAGCCGATCTCGCCGCCATTCGAGTTAATGTTGGTGACGCCGCCGCCATCCGCCGGCGAGCCATATGCGGGCGTGTTCAGCACGTTAAAGATATCCGCACGGAACTCGAGATACTCCTCGCGCCAGGTCGGAAAATCCTTAAACAGCGACATGTTGATCCGTTCGTATCCCGGACCGAAAACATTGTTGCGGACCCCACCCAGGTACTGCAGCGCCTGCGCGGTCGAAGTGATGGGGGTGGTAATCGTGGTTCCCGAGGGAGGATTCGCGAAGGAACAAGGGTTATACCAGTTAATCAGATTGCGCGTCTTGGTCGCGCAGGTCACGCTCGGATTGGTTGCGTTCGGCGTGCCGCCCGTCTTAAACGGATTCGCGATGACCAGCGCGCGCGTACTGCCGCCCGAAGGTCCCGTGTTATTCGTACCCACGGTAAACGGATTGCCAGTTTGCGCGAAGAAAGTCAGATTGCCGGACCAGTCCCCGACCAATTCATTCAGCATCGCATTGGTGTTCATATGAGCGCGCCCTTTGCCGAAGGGCAGATCGTAGTAGCCGTTGAAGGTGAAGCGCTGGCGCGTGTCCCAGGCGCTGTTGCTGTAGTCATCCCGGATCGGCACGAGGTTGGTGTTGCGGTATCCGGCGTCGCCCGTGCTGCCCAGCGGCGTCGGAGCATCGTCCAGCGAGTGCGCCCAGGTGTAACTGGCCAGGAAATTCATCCCGTTCGACATACGCTTCTGGAGCTTCGCCTGCAGCGAGTTGAAACTGCTCTCGCCCGCATAGTTGGTGTACGCCGTGCCTCCGAAATCCGGAAACGGCCGGTAGGGCTGGGAGCTGTCCGCGGAGTTCACCAGGGCCCACGAATTGTTCGGATCCGGGAACACGGCCAGATGCCGCGAGGTGTCGGCTACATAGCTCACCGTGGCCGCAATGTTCTGGTTAACGGCCCGCTCCACCGAAAGATTCCAGCTCATGGTGTAGGGTGTGTCCACATCATGATCGGAACCGCGCAGAGCCGGCGTTGAAATGAAGTTCGCCAGTCCGGCGGTCAGCGCCTGCGAGAAGCCATTCTCCAGAGAGACGCCTCCGTAAGCGGGACTGCTGATGCTCGGACAGCTCGCGGCCGTGCAGTTCGGCGCGTTGAACGTGTCGGTGAACTGGAAAGGATAGTTTTCTCCCAGGTTGGGATAGTAGCCTGTACTCTCCAGACCTGCGTAGAAGATACCAAACCCGCTTCGTACCACGGTCTTCGGATCGAACGCGTACGATATACCGATGCGCGGCGCAAAGTTCAGATGCTGCGCGTCGATCAGCGCCGGATTCGAGACATATTGCAGAGTAATGTTGTCCTTGGTCAGCAGATTAGTGAAGGCGGGCGTCAGAGGATAGTTCTTCTGCTGATTTGGGATTTGGTACACCGCCTGTCCAAAGCCCGGACCTGTCTTACCCGTCACGTAATAACTCGCCTGGTAGCCGCCCACGTCTTTGTACGGCTGGTAGAAGTCGTACCGCACCCCAAGGTTGAGCGTCAGTTTCTCATTCACGCGCCAGTCATCCTGGGCGTAAGCAGCCCGGTACCAGTGCGCATCCCCGTTGATGAATTCGTTCGAAAGCTGGGCGAAGTTGTTCTGGTCCGCCAGGAAATCGGCGATGCCGGAACCCGTAAAGCTGGCTCCCAGGTTGCTCGTGTACAGTCCATTGAAGCTGTAGGTGCCGCGTGGATACGGCGGCTGCAGTGTCGAGAAGCGCACGCTCTGGAATGACACGCCGAATTTCAGCGAATGATTCCCTTTGATCTTGGTCACGTTGTCCAGGATCTGGAACACGTTCTCATGCTCGTTGGTGACAAAGAACGTGGTGCTCCCGAACGAAGCGAGCCCGCTGATCGCGACGTTCGGCAGGCCGCCGTTCTCCGGAAAGCCGGCCCCATACGGAATGCCGCCCAGCCCCAGCGTCGGCGCAATGTCGGTATTTGCGTTCGGCTGCAAATAGCCGTCGTGGAGGTAGTTGTAACCAAAGCGAAATTCATTGGAGAGGGACGGCGTGAAAACATGCGTCTCGCTGGTGACGAAGTTCTGTCCAAGATTCAGGATATTGCCGTCATTGCCGAATCCGCCCCCATCGAGGGTATTGCCCAGCGGAGGAGGATCATAGGCCGGTTCGTGGTAGTAACTATGCCGCGCAAAGATCTGGTCCTTATTGCTGATGTTAAAGTCCATGCGCGCATCCCACTGCCAGGTATTGTCGATGTCATTGGTGTTGACGATGTAATTGTTGTAAGTCTTACCGCCATTCGCATTCGGCATCGGATAAAGGTTCAGAATCTTCTGGGCGACGGTATCGATCTGGGCCGCGCAGAAGGTGTTCGCTGTGCCGTTGCAGGTCAGCGGAGCGGTGCCGCCGGAGTTCGGCTCGTACAGCGTCACCGGCTGCGCGTTACCGGTGAGCGAAGTGTTCTGCAACTCGGTGAAGTTGCCCGTGCGCATCAGCGCGGTAGGAACCGATTCCGTCTGGGTGTTCCCGAAAATGATTCGGTTCGCCTGCACGTCGCCGAAGAAAAACAGCTTGTTCTTAAAGATCGGAAACCCCAGCGTCGCGCCGAACTGATTCTCGTGATAGGTCGGCACGGTCAGTGCGTTGAAGTTGCGCGAGTCGAGATCGTTATTGCGGAAATACTCCCACAGGTCGCCGTGTATCTGGTTGGTCCCAGCCTTGATGGTGGCGTTGACCACCGCTCCGGCGGAGTGCCCAAACTCGGCGCTGTAATCGCTGGTCTGCACTTTGAATTCCGCCAGTGCGTCCGGCGGCGGCTGCACAACGTAGCTCGCGCCGTTTACGAAATCCACGACGTTGGTGTTGTTATCGACGCCGTCGAGGATGAAGTCATTCTCTTCGGCACGCTGGCCATTGGCGTCGAAGTCCCCCTTGCCCTGCCCGCGCGAGCCCTCTGGCGGATCGACGCCGGTCGACAGCTGCGTGATGTACACCCAGTTCCTTCCATTGAGGGGAACGTTGTTGATGGTTTGAGCGCTCATCACCTGGCCGACCGAGCTCTCCTGTGTCTGCATCAGCGGGGGAGCCGTTGTTACCGTCACCGTCTCAGAGACAGCTCCGGGCTTAAGCGCCAGATTTACGCTCAGACGCTGCTGCACGTCCAGGTGGACGTTCTCCTGCGTGGTCGTTTGGAATCCCTGCGCCGTGGCGGAGACGGTGTAGTTGCCAATCTTGATGGGCGAGAAGGTGTAGATGCCGTTGCCGTCCGCAGTACTCTTGAGCACCAGCCCGGTATCTGTATCCCTGAGAGTGATCGCTGCGTGGGGAACGACCGCGCCGGTGCTGTCCGTAACCACGCCGGTGATGCTTCCCTGGTCGACCTGAGCGAACACGTAGGGTGCGCAGGCTAAGGCGAGGCTGAGAAGGGAAAAAGCGAGGAACAGACGGGTAGGGATGATGTTTCGAATGGACGGCAAGGGGATACCTCCTCCAAAAGTTTTCTTTCAATTCCGGCAAAACAGGCTATGCTTGCCTGCCAATGTATTCGATTACATTATTGAGCCGACTAACTGGGGATTCCTGTACCGAGCCAAGGATATAACCAACCCGCAGCAGGATTGTCAAGTGGGAATTCGCAGTCGACCTCAAATGGCGTTCGCCGGGCGTCTGCGAATACACCTGCCACCGTGGACGGAAATCAGATGCATGGACCCTGCGAAAAGGATGTCCTGGATTTTCACCGCGGCCGGAATCAGGACTCCGCCGCCATCCGCCCAGGGTCACCGCGCTTTTGTAGTCGAATACATTGCCGGGCGATCGTTGAGCGACATGCAAAGGGCGGTCGGTCCGGTGAGGCCATTCAGTCCTGTGGGTACAGTCCTGCCGTTTGCCGCCGATATTGATGAGTGGGACAGGAGCCTGAGGCCTCTGAAGGTACTTTCACAAATCCCGAAGAGCTCGCACACCGGCATGCAGCGCCAGGCCGACATGGATCTCCTCGCGCGCCTTAGCGCCGCAACGGTTTCGTACCCGTTTTTGCTGCTCATGCTGGGCATGGCAACTCCCTTTCGCAGCGATGCTCCGGCTGTGTACTGGGAAGCCGTGTTGGCGATTGCTCTCGCTGTCTCAGTCCGGGGTTTTCTCTACGTGCTTCGCAATCGACTCTATTCTCATGGACGCCGCTGGATGACCGTGCCCCTGTTCCTGTCCATGACGCTCAGTGCCGGCACTGCTGGCCTGCTTTTCCTCAACATCATGAAGTCCTATGGGCTGTCCAACTGGACTTTTACGGTCATGCTCATGTGGCTGCTGGGGATTGCCGCGGGGTCCACCGTTTCTTTTACGCCGAGTTTTTCGCTCTTGTCGGTGCAACTGGTCCTGCTGTTCGGGCTGGCCCTGCCTTACGAATTTCTCCTTCGCGTGCCGCACGGCCTCAGCCTTGGTCTTGCCACTCTCGCCTTTGTCGGTTTCTTACTCATGCAGGGTCACCGGCTGCACCAGATGTACTGGGATTTGCTGGCAGAGCGAGCCGCGGAGATCGAACGCATGCGCGAACTGGAGACAGCCAAAGCAGCGTCGGAAAGGGCTCAGGAGCAGTTGCGCTACCAGGCAACTCACGACAATCTGACCGGTGTCATGAACCGTGCCGAGATCCTTCGCGTCCTTCGGCGCGAAATGGAGCTTGCGATTCGGATGGGAAAACCACTGGGCGTCCTCATGATTGATCTGGACTTTTTCAAACGGGTGAACGATCACCTCGGCCATCTTGGAGGAGATGAGGTCTTGCGCTGTGTAGCAGAGCGCATTCAGCGTCATCTCCGGTCCTGCGATGCGTCGGGACGTTACGGGGGCGAGGAGTTTCTGGTCATTCTGCCGGTCTGCAGGCCTGAACAGAGCGCTGCAACCGCAGAACGGATTCGGTCGGCCATCGAGAGGGATCCGATTCGGGTAGCGAGCACATCCACAAGGATCACGGCCAGTTTTGGAGTGACTGCGCTTGACCCGAAGGCCGACACCGATCAGCTCCAGTTGATTGCGCGAGCGGACAGCGCCCTCTACAAGGCCAAGAAGAGCGGAAGAAACCGCGTAGCCATGCAGTTTCCCCGTATCCGCTTCAGCCTGCTCGCCTGACGGGCCAATGTGGGCTTCCGGACCTCGAGTGCTCCGGTTTGTTTGAAGCCTAAGCCGGCCGCGCCAGCCGGTCTGGTCCTTATCTCCGAAGTAACTCCCGCGCCTTGCGTTCTTGTGACTTCCTGGTCACCGCCGCACCGCAACATATTAAAGTGATCCTTGATCCCCTTATCTCCTGGACCGCGCCACGCGAGGTGCCGTTGACGACGACCCCGGCGACTCCCTTCGCTCCTGCCGTAGCCCAGCCTGTTCCGTGGACGCCCTCCGCCAATCGCTGGATGATCGCCGTCTCCGTCATGACCGCCACCTTCATGGTGGTGCTGGACTCGTCCGTAGCCACGGTGGCCCTGCCGCACATCGCCGGCAATCTCTCCGCCTCCACCGACGAAGCCACATGGGTGCTCACGAGCTACCTGGTCTCGAACGCGATCATGCTCCCCGCCACCAGCTGGATCGCCGGCCGCATCGGCCGCAAGCGCCTGCTGCTCACCTCGATCGTGCTCTTCACCGTGGCTTCCCTGCTCTGCGGACTCGCCATCAACATGCCCATGCTCATCCTCGCCCGCGTTCTCCAGGGCATAGGCGGCGGAGGCATGCAACCCATCGCCCAGGCCATCCTGCTGGAAAGCTTTCCCCCGCGGGAACACGGCACCGCGATGGCGGTTTATGGGGTCGGCATCGTGGTCGCGCCGGTCACAGGCCCCACCCTCGGCGGCTGGATCACGGACAGCTACTCCTGGCGCTGGATTTTCTACATCAATCTGCCCGTCGGTGTGCTCGCGCTCTTCCTCGCCGGACTGTACATCGAAGACCCGCCCTACATCCGGCGCACGCTCCAGGGCGCCATCGACTATCTCGGCTTCGCCTTCATGGCGCTCTGGCTGGGCTCGCTGCAGCTCCTGCTTGACAAGGGTCAGGAGTCGGACTGGTTCGGCGCCGTCTGGATCCGCTGCGCCCTCTTCGTCTCGATCGCCGCGTTCCTCGGATTCCTCCTGCGCGAGCTGCGCTGCCGCGACCCCATCGTCCAGCTCCACGTCCTGCGCAACCGCAACTTCGTCACCGGCACGCTCATCACCGCGCTGTTCGGCTTCGTCCTCTACGGCGTCACCGCCATGCTGCCGCTCTTTCTGCAGACGTTGCTGGGATACCCGGCCCTTGACAGCGGCCTCGCAGTCAGTCCGCGCGGCATCGGCTCCATGCTGGCGATGATGGTCGCAGGGGGCCTCGCCGCGCGTCTCGACGGCCGCCTGATGCTGGCTGGCGGCCTGGCCATCTTCGGCCTTTCGACCATCATGCTGAGCCACGTCAACCTCGGCATCGGCATGGCTGCGGTCGCCATACCCTGCGTCATCAATGGATTCGGCGGCGGCCTCACCTTCGTTCCCCTCACCACCATGGCCATGGGCCGGCTGCGTCGCGAGGAAATCGGCAACGCCTCCGGCATCTACAACCTGATGCGCAATATCGGCGGCAGTATCGGCATCGCTACCGTGACCACCCTGCTGGTGCGGCGCTCCCAACTCCATCAGAACTACCTGGTGGCCCACCTTACCGCCGGCGCGCAGACCGGTGGCGCGGCCGCCGCCCTGGCAAGCCACTTCTCCACCTCAGGATTCGATCCCTGGACTGCGCACTCCATGGCCCTCGGTGCGCTCTACAGAGAAGTCGGACAGCAGGCATCGCTGCTCGCGTACACCGACAACTTCTCGATCCTCGGCTACCTTGCCCTTCTCTCGATCCCCGTCGTCCTGCTCTTTCAACGGGTCCGGAAACACTAAAGGCGCAGGATCGCAACTCCCGCGCCTCGATTGGGAAACGCCGCACGCGCGTGCCGGTTCCCTGTTCCCCGTGGCCTGCCGCCCACTCTACTGAATCATGCCCCCCATGCGATCCAGCTCTTCCCGGACATATTTCAGCCCGTTCATGCAGCGCTCGAACTCGCTCGACAGCTGCGCGAACAGCGGGGCCTCGCTCTTGTATTCGAACAAATCGAACTGCGAGACGATGTAATAGCTCTCTTTGCCGGTCTTCACCATCTCGACGAAGCTCGCGTCTCCGGTGTGCTTCCACAAATGCGTCGACTCCGGATACATTCCGGTGGCGAACAGCGCATAGTCCCCGATGTGCCGCCGCACTTTGCGCTCCTCGTCGAACGACGCCGCCGCGCCAAACACCGGATCCGAGGCCGCAATCATGTCGTGCAGGTTCTTCACCGGCCGCCCCTCCGGATCGCGAATGCAGTAAAGGCTCTCCGACGCTGTGAACTCGGTTAGCAGATCCCCCACATAGGAGGTCAATTCCGGGTCGTCGATCCCGCTATGACGGTGATAACACCCGGCAACAACTTCATGAAACAACTGGCGCAGTGGATGGCGTTCGGAAATCATGCGTTCCTCCGCGCTTCTTCGCCTGTGCCGGTTTTGGAGAAAGAAATCGTTCTGGCTTCTCCCGCTCCACCCGGCTGAAGAAGCATCTTGTTCTCTATTGATCGACATTGTGAAGCATTCGTTGCGCCAAACAAGACACAAATGTGGTACATCTCGCAAACTTTCTGGCAGTCGGCAGCCGAAACTGCGAACGTCAGTAATAATCTTCGGTTTACACCACAGAGTCAGGAATCGCCTATCCTCTTCCGAGGAGCTCCCGATGCCCCAACACACTCCCCCAAAAAAGAAACGCACAGGACATCCACAGAAGACAACGCACCATGCGTCGTCTGCCCCCGGCGATCCGGTCTTCGCACAACCCACGCCCTCGCCCGATCCCACCAGCTTCAAAGATCCGGTCACCGATCAAAGTGACAAGGAGATTGCCTCCGTCGAGCCGGTGCCGGAGCCGGTGGGCAATGCAATTGAGCCGATCCTGACTCTGGCGCAGGTTTATGGCAGTCAGGGGGCGACCAAAACGCAAACCATCACTACCGCCGGCCAGATCGTCTTCCACAGTGTTGGCGATACCGGCAGCGTCATCGGTCCCATCACGCAGAATCTGGTTTCGGACAAGATGGTCACCGACTTCAGCGAAGCGAACCCCGCCGATGTGCCCTCGTTTTTCTTCCACCTGGGCGACGTCGTCTACTACTTCGGCGAATCGACGTATTACTACGACCAGTTCTACGAGCCCTACCGCGACTATCCCGCGCCTGTCGTTGCCATCCCCGGCAACCACGACGGTGTGGTTTGGTCGGGCGATCCGGAAACAACGCTGGAAGCCTTCCTCCGCAATTTCTGTGCGACCTCGTTCGCGCCGTCGCCCGATGCCGGGAATCTCGACCGCACCACGATGATCCAGCCCGGCGTCTACTTCACCTTTGAGGCGCCGTTCGTCCGCATCCTCGGCGTCTACAGCAATGTCCTCGAGGATCCGGGCGTCATCTCCGATCAGAATGGGACCTACACTACCCTCGACCAGCGCCAGATCGCCTTCCTCACCGCGGCGCTCAAACGCGTGATGAGCGACAAGTTCACCGGAGCCGTCATCATCGCTGTTCATCACCCGCCCTTCACCGGCGGCACCACGCACGGCGGCAGCCCCGACATGCTCGCGGACATCGACAGCGCCTGCACGGCGGCCGGCGTATGGCCGCACGCAGTCTTTTCCGGCCATGCGCACAACTATCAGCGCTACACGCGGACCGTGAACGGCCTGTCGATTCCCTACATTGTCGCTGGCTGCGGCGGGCACTCGCCGCTGGAAGCGATGCGTGGAACCCTGCGAACGCCGTACCCGATCGACAGCACGCTGACGCTCGAAAGCTACGACACCACCGACTACGGCTACCTGCGCGTCATCGTCAACGCAACCACGCTCACCGTGGAATTTCATCCGCAGAGCGACGGCGGCACAACCAAAACGCCTGACGATGTCGTGACCGTCACGCTGGCTACGCACACCGTGAGCTGAAGTTCCCTGAACGCTGAGCGCTGATCGCCGCTCGTCTGTACCTGTTCGGTGTACGCTGTTCCTCGTTTCCTGTCTTCACGGATGCAGATCTGTCTTCGACAGCATCACCAGGAACTGTCGCTGCGTTCGCTGATCGATCGCCTCGCCAATCAGCTTGCCGTCTCGATCGAACAGGAACGTCCTGGGAATCCCCTGAATATGAAATTGCTGGAAGACCTTACCGCCCTGATCGATCAGGATGGGCGGATGATACGTCCAGGCCGACGTGTACGAAGCTACCTTGAATGAGTCTTCGTTGGTAATCGACAGCACGACCAGACCCTGGGACTGGAAGCGCGTATAGAACCAGTCGAGGGAGGGCATCTCCAGCTTGCACGGCCCACACCAGGTCGCCCAGAAATTCACCATCACGATCTTGCCGCGCAGTTCGGAGAGCGTCCACCTCTTTCCCTTCAGATCCTTCAGCGTGAAGTCGGCTTTGGCAATCTCCGCGTCTTCGTCGACCAGAGTCTGGAGCGCTTTTGTATAGAGCGGATCCTTCAGCTCCTCTTTTGCACCCTCATAGCGGGCAAGATTCGCCAGGTCCATATAGGGCCTCGGCGTGTCGCCCTTCTTCGAGGGAACCGGGGTTTCCGCCAGCGACTGGCGCAGCGTATCGGCCACCGCCTGCACTGTATCCTGCCCCTGATCGCCTTCCGTCACCAGGTTGGCGAGGCTATCGGCTAACTTCACCTTGTCCATGCTGGGCGGCAACGCGCGAATGTCGGTGGCTAACTGAACCGTCGCCGTCGGCCGCTGCGCATCCGAGAGCGAACGCAAATTCCGCATACGATCTTCGATTTTCGAAAGGTTATCGGCGTGAAGCAGAATGGGAGTGGCAGAAAAAAGCACTGCAAACAACAGCATCCGCTGCGGGACTGACATGGAAGGGCCTCGCTGTCTCTGAAGAGCGCCCCCATCATAACTCGCGATGGACCAATCGATAAGTTACTATCGGTATCCTCCGACCGAGCTCCATTCCCTGTTTCGCTGTACCCTGCCCCTTGTTCGCTGAACGCGGTTCCCTGTTCCCTGTCCCCTGTCCCCTGAACGCTGTCCCCTGAACGCCACTCTACCGGTATCCCTTCGTCCGGAACCGCGACACCGCGACATAGAAGGTATTCGCATCGGTGCCGGGATTGTGCTCGCTGATGTTCGCGTTCGACAGGTGCTGGTACCGGTAGCCCAGGCTCCAGTCCTGGCGCGCCTTCCGGAAGATGTGGAAGCCGCAGCCGAAGTCGATGGTGTACATCCACTGCGATCCCTCCGGCGAAAGCACCTTATCTTCGAAATAGAGGAACCCGCCATTCGTGCTGAGAAACGGCTGGAACCGCTTCGATGGCAGGAAATCCGTTTCGAAACCCATGGGGCTCACGCCGCTGCCATACACGCGCTCCCGTTCATACTGCGCGTACGGCTCCACCTGGGTCGGCACCGCACCCTGCACCGGCTGCGACAGCATCGCCAGCGCCGTTAACTCCGGCGCATACCGCAGCGTCCACCCCGGATGCGGGCTGATCAGATACGTGTACCGCACATCGATGGGCATGTATTTGATGTCGCCGGCATAGCCCCAGATGTGTCCGCTGATGAGCGATAGTCCCCACCACGCCCCAAACTCATGCTCGCCGCCCGGGTGCGGCCACACCGGCTCGAAATTTCCCGTACCCGGCGTGCGGATTACGCCGGCAGCCGCCGGGAGCGCGGACGACGATTCATTCGCCTCGTTCTCGGGCACACTCGTCGCGACCTTCTCGAATCGCACTTCGTCCTCGCCCGCAGGATCGCTCCAGAACGACTTCGCCTTCACGACACGATCGTCGCGATACCACGGCGGCCGCCAGCGCAGAATATTCGCCGTCGCGTGCGACGGTTCCAGAAAACTCAGGCCGAGCAGAGCGAATGGGTTGCGACCGGGGCCTTCCACCGGGGCGACGACGTGCTTGTCCAGCGTGTCCTCGGCGATGGTCCACAAGGTCCCGCCCACCGGTGTCGTCACCAGCGTGACCCAGCCGGTTTCGTTACTTTCCTTCCCGTTGCCGTAGGGCTCGTTGTGGTCGCCGTTGTGACCGATCGACGCTTCTCCGGCGGGCCCGAGCTTCCACCAGAAGCTGTAGGCGGTAGAGAACGTGCCGGCTCGGAGCAGTCGCCGCCAGTAAGGCCAGCTATTCGACTGCACCACCGTCATGCCTTTGGGATCGTTCTGAATCCAGATGTCATCCGTGATGGCGCCCATCATGGGATGGCCGACGTAGTCGTCCAGCACTGGATTTTGATCGGCCCAGACATTCCAGCGCCAGCCTGCAGCAGAGTTGATGTAGCGATCCCACCAGTTGCCGTGCGTCGTCTCCCACCGGTACCAATAGCCCGTATAGAGATTGCCGGCGTCTTCAAAAGCGTTAAACAGCGTGCCCGAGATAAACAATTGATGCCAGTGGACGCGGCAGTTGCGCGCATGCGTGGTATCGACAGAACAATCCTCCGGCGAAGCGCGATCCGGCGCCGCGCTCACGGCAACCACGCTGGTGGAGGTCGAGTTCGCGCCTTCTGTCGCGGAGGCTGTCGGTGTGGGCGCATCCGGCAGCGTGGCACGGGTCGCCGCCGGGTCGGAAATCTGGGCCATGAGCAGCGGCGCGAACACCAGCTGGGCCAGAATCGCGCAACGCCACTCAACGAAACGCCGGCTTCTGCCGCGCCCGCACACCTGGCCGGCTTCGCCCAGCAGTCTTGCCGACTGACATTGTTTGATGTCCTGCAAATTAGGGGGACCAACTGGAATCAGAGCGAACCTGAACCGCTGTTGAATCTCGATGATGCCCAGGCCATAACGAATCAGTCAAGCACCCGCAACGCAGTTTCAGGACCGGGCGGATGCCATCTCCTGCCACGACCACCAATAAAACAGGCAGCCCCGAAGGGCTGCCTGGGTATCGCCTTAGGTTCGCGCGGGTCCTGCTCAGTGAGCGCCCACCGGCTTTGGCGACTGGGCTTCCAGTTCGCTCAGCCGCTTCGCCAGCTGTTGCTCCAGCTGCTCCAGCGCCTTGGTGAACCCTTCGATCCCTTCCTTCAGCTTGTCGTGTGCCATGCGATCGGCGGCGTGCATCTTCTCGAAGGTCGCTTCATCGATGTTCAGTTTCTCGATCTGCATCGACTGCGCCTTCGCCGGATCGAGCTTCCGCTCCAGCGTGCCCTCGGTCGCATCCAGTTCCTCCAGCAGATGCGGCGAAATCGTCAGCAGATCGCAACCCGCCAATTCGATAATCTCGCCGGTGTTGCGGAAGCTGGCGCCCATCACCTGCGTCTTGTATCCATACTTCTTGAAGTAGTTGTAGATCTTCGTCACCGACTGCACGCCAGGATCGTCTGCGCCTTTGTAGTCCTTGCCCGTGTCCTTCTTGTACCAGTCCAGAATCCGCCCCACGAACGGCGAAATCAGCGTCACGCCCGCGTCGGCACACGCAATCGCCTGATGAATCCCGAACAGCAGCGTCAGGTTGCAGTGGATCCCTTCCTTCTCCAGCTTCTCCGCCGCCTTGATTCCCTTCCACGTCGATGCAATCTTGATCAGCACCCGTTCACGCGATACGCCGGCCTTCTCGTACTTCCCGATAATCGACCGCGCCTGCTCCTCGGTCTTCTCCGTGTCGTACGACAACCGCGCGTCCACCTCGGTCGAAACCCGCCCCGGAACGATCTGCAGAATCTTCTTGCCGAACGCAACCGCGAGGTTTTCGAACGCCAGCTTGGTCACCTTGGCGTCCTCAGCGTTCTCGCCCAGCTGTTTCTTTGCATCCAGCAGCGTGTCGTCGACGATCTTGCTGTACGCCGGCATCTGCGCCGCTGCTGCTAACAGCGAAGGATTGGTGGTCGCATCCTGCGGCTTCACCTTCTCGATCGCTTCGATGTCGCCGGTGTCGCCGACCACCGTCGTCATCGCACGGAGTTGCGCCAGTAGTGTCTTCGCCATTGATCTCCTCCTGCCTGTCACCTTCGATTATCCGGCATTTCGCGGCTCGCCCGCAGACCCGCCTCTTGAATTCCTGCGAATATTCCGAGAAATATGCGGTTGTTAGCTTAGATGCCCGCCGCCGTGCCCCTGTCGCACGATGTCATCCTGGCCCCTCAATCGGATTGCTCAGCGTCCCGATTCCCTCTACTGCCACCTCCACCCGGTCGCCCGCCTGCATCGGAGCCACGCCCGCCGGCGTCCCGGTCGGAATCACATCTCCCGGCAGCAAGGTCATCGCCGCAGTGATATGCCGCAACAGCGCCGCAATATCGAAAATCAGATCGCTCGTCGTCCCATGTTGCTTCACCTGGCCATTCAGCCGCGTCTCCACCGCAATCCCCGCCGACGGATCGACCTCGTCTGTCACCAGCGGCCCCATCGGACAAAATGTGTCGAACCCCTTCGCCCGCGACCACTGCCCGTCGGACTTCTGCAGATCCCGCGCCGTTACATCGTTCACGATCGTGTACCCGCGGATGTACGGCCGCACATCTTCGTCCGTCCCGATCTTCGTCGCCTTCTTGCCAATCACCACCGCCAGCTCGCCCTCGAAATCGACCCGCTGCGACTGCGCCGGAATCCGAATCGGGTCGCCGGCCGCAATCACCGACGACGGCGCTTTCAGAAACAGCAGCGGCTCCTTCGGCACTTCATTCCCCAACTCCGCCGCATGCTCACGATAATTCCGCCCGATGCAAACGATCTTCGAGGGCACCACCGGCGCGAGCACCTTCGCCGTCCCCAACCGAATCGGCACGAATCCGCCCTGCGCCAGCTTCGTCCAGCCGTCCTCCTCGAACGGAGCCAGCAACCGCTCAATCCACAGCGTTCCAGCCCGCTCCACCACTTCGCCATACTGCGGCCCTGCTGCTGTCTCAAACCGGCAATACTTCATCGCACCTCCCTATCGAACGATCTGCGGCAAAACGCCAAACTTCCAGATCCCATCGCGCCCGGCTTTCTCATCGCTGAGTGCTCGTCTCACTCCGGCAATCCCTCTACCACTTCCGCCGATCGCGCGCTCTCGTTCCCATCCTGATCCACGGCGCTCACCGCATACGCATACTGATGCCCCGCCACCACCATCCCATCGCTGTACGACGGCGACACCACGGCCTTGGGCGTGATCCGCTCCATGCTCCCACCCGCCGTCACGTCTCTCCGATACACCACATATCCCGCGATGTCGGCCTCCGTGTCCGGCCTCCACGACAAATCCATCGCCTTCGCCTGCGCATCGGCAACCACCGTCACGCCACTCGGGATCGCCGGCGGAAACACGTCCTTCGCATCGATCGTCACTGTCTGCGACGGCGTTCCCGCAATTTCTACCGTGTGCGCGTTCACATCGAGCTTCACCACGCGCTCCGCCCAGTCCTTCCACTCATGATCGAGTTGCGCATCGCGATCCACAGCGCCACCCGGATCCGTCTTATCCAGATCCACCTCGAGCACCTGCGCCTCCGCCGGAGTTGCGCCCTTTGACTCATCCGGCTTCGCAGCGCCCGCGTTCGGCACCAGCGTGCGATGAATCCGCAACACCATGTGCGGCTGCGGCGCGCTCGGATCCCAGTGCAGCACCAGACCCTCGGCCTGCGTCTCCAAACGAAGCCCCGTCACTCCCGGCGGCGCCGCACCCGTAGCGACCCAGGCTGCATTCGACGGTCCCGCCGTCTTCCCCGCGTGGTTCTGGAGCTCCAGATAGAACCCCACCACACGCGGCGTACCGCTGGTCAGCTCCGCCGGCATCTTCGCCATAAAATCCGCAGCTTTGTCCGGCGCAAACATCCCGTCGCCCAACGCCCTGCATGTCTTCGGATCGAACCCCAGCGGCAGCGGCGGCGGTCCGCTCTGCTTCGCGGCTGGCTCTGCCATCCCTCCCGGCACCGGCCGGCTCGCCGCCTGCTCGTTTTCCGCAGCGGCTTTCGCCGCTGCTGCCTTCACCGCTGCAGCTTTGACCGCCGCAGACGCTTCGTCTTCCCAGCAGAAATGCGCCCGTTGATCGCCCTTGAGCGCAACCTTATCGGTTGTATTCTTCGGCATCGTCCAGTGCAGATGGACTTCATCGCTCACCCGCGTCGCCGTCAGATCCTTCGCCGGCTCGGGCAGCCACAGCGTCGGAGGCTGCGGATTCGCCGCCAGTCCGCATCCGGCCAGCAACGCCAATCCCGCCGATCCCACCGCGGCCAGCCAGGTCCGGGAACCCCAACTCGCTTGTTCTCCTCGCGGTAGGGTAGTCGAAGCCATCTCCATGCCTGCTTCAGCCTAGCAGAGCGGAGGCCCGCTTCCCGGCCAGGAGCCGCTCCCGCCCGGTTCTACCCGTCCCCGACGCCTATTCACATCATGAAAAGTTCTTGTGATCGGCGCAACATTCTGGTAGCTTCACTCATCGCAACCAATCAGGGCCCCCGTTGAGCAATGCCATGGAAAGCAAGCTCGAAACTTCTGCGCCTCATTTTGAATCCGCTCCCACCGCCTCCCATTCGGCTGAGGCCTTCATCGCGGAAAAACGAATTGGCGAAAGGATCCGCCGTCTGCGACTCAAGCGCTCCATGGGATTGGTCGAGCTCGGCCGCCACACCGGTCTTTCCGCCAGCTTTCTTTCGCAACTGGAAACCGGGCGTGTCGTCCCCACGCTGCGCAACCTTGCGCGCATCGCCATCGTCTTTGGACGCGACCTGTCCTACTTCTTCGAGCCCGAACCGCATCCCCTCTTTCGCATCCATCGCCGCTCCGAGCGCGTGCGCCTGCCGCAGTCCGGCGTCGACGATCCCACCTACTATTTCGAGAGCCTCGCGTATATGGTGCCCGACCGGCAACTCGATCCGTACTTTGCCGAGTTTGTGCCCGCGAAACGGACTGCGGAGATTCGCCCTCACGTCCATCCCGGCTACGAATTCCTCTATCTCCTGCAGGGCGACCTGGAAATTCGTCACGGTGACCGCACGCATTCGCTGGAAGCCGGCGACAGCGTCTACTTCGACGCGGCCACGCCCCATGCCTATCGTTGCGCCGGTTCAATGCCGGCCGTCGCCCTCATCGTCACCATGCATCAGATGACGCCGCAACCCGCCCAAAGCCCGCGACCGGTCTCGTCCCTTCGCTCCGTTACAACAATCGGGAGCCAGCCAGCGGCGGCGGAGCCGTAGTTTCAACGGCTTCCTGGCGCGCGGTGGTCCTGGGCACAGTAAAGTAGAAGTTGCTGCCCTTGCCAACCACGCTTTCTGCCCAGATGCGCCCGCCATGCTGGCGCACAATGTTGCGGCAGATCGCGAGTCCCAACCCCGTTCCTCCAATGTCGCGCGAGTCGGAAGCATCCACCTGCTGGAACCTCTCAAAAATAATGTCGAGCTTCTCCGGCGGAATCCCTCGCCCTCTGTCCTCGACGGACAGAATCGCTTCGGTTGCGCTTTGCACGCGAGCCCGCAGCGTGATTTCACTGCCCGCCGGAGAAAACTTGATGGCGTTGCTGATCAGATTCCCCAGCGTTTGCAGAATGCGGTCTTCGTCGATCCACAGCGTCAGCGGTCCCGCGTCGATTACGAATCCGATCCCTGCCTTCTGCGCGCTCGGATGCTGCAAATCTGTGGCGCGGCGCAGCAGATCTTTGGCCTCGACCTCCTGGAACCGCATGGGCAGCCGCCCCGCGCCCATCCGCTCGAAATCCAGAATGTCATTCACCAGACGAACCAGGCGGTCGCAGTTGCCGATCGCAACGTCCATCATTTGCGCGCGCTTCTCCGGCCGCTTCTCCAGTGCGCCGCCGGCGATCAATCCTAATGCCGCGCGCAGTGCGGTCAGCGGCGTGCGCAGCTCGTGGCTCACTGTAGAGATGAATTCGTCCTTCATGCGATCGAGGCGCCGGCGTTCGGTCACATCCTGGAACGCCACCACCACGCCGGTGACGCGGCCATTCGACAGCATCGGGCAGGCCACATATTCCACCGGGATCGGATGCCCATCCTTGTGCCGGAAAACTTCGTCGCGCGCGCGGATGGGTGCGCTCGATCGCCGCGCTGCGTAAATGGGACTGTCCTCGATGCGATACACCGACCCATCGGCGCGCGCGTGCCCCAGCATCGACAGCAGGTCCTTCCCTTCCATTTCGTCCTGGGTGTAGCCCATCATGCGCGCGCCCACTTCGTTCACGAAGATAATGCGCCCCTGCATGTCAACGCCGTAGATACCGTCTCCCACCGATTCCAGAATCGACTCGCGCTGCCGCATCACGGAGTGCAGCTTGTTCTCCGCGTCGGTCTTTTCCGTCACGTCGATGCCGTGTCCCAGCACGAAGGGCTGCATATCCGGCAACTCCAGCAGCCGGTTGCGCCACGCGATAATGCGCACCCCGCCGTTGCGATGGCGAAGACTGATCGCGCCCTGCTCCTCGCCTGACGCGGCGATCCTTTGCAGATAGGCATCGAACGCCGCTTTCTGGTCGTCCGGAACATATTCGATCAGCCGCGTTCCCACCATCTCCTCGGAGCGATACCCCAGGCTCTCGGCGGCATTGGTATTGATGGAGAGGATCCTGCCTTCCAGATCGTGCGTGCACACCATGCCCAGCGAGCTCTCGACCAGTTGCCGGTAGCGCGCTTCGCTGGCATGCAGCGCCGCGGTGGCCTCGCGCTGGTCGGTCACGTCGACCCCGGTCATGATGATGAAATTGATGTCGCCCAGTCCATCGGTCAGCGTGGTCGTCGTCCATGCGATCCGCCGCCGTTTCCCATCGCGCGAAAGCCAGTGCAGCTCGGTCGGGTCACGGCGAACATCGCTGCGCGATTGCTCCAGCAAATCGAATGCCTGCGCCCGTTCTTCGGTGAGGAACAGCTCCTGCGGGAACGAACGCCCCGCCAGTTCCGCAAAGGTATAGCCGGAAATTTCTTCGCAGGCGCGATTGAAGCGCACGATGCGCCCAGCGGTATCGACCACCAGCACCAGCGCGCTCATGGTATCGAGTACCGCGGAGACAAAGTTCCGCTCCACCGTCAGGGCGCGCTCGATCCGCTGCCGCGCGCGCAGGGAATGATCCTGGCCTTTCGAGTGGATCGAATACTCGAGCCGCATCATGATCTGCCGTGCCAGCACGCTCAGGATCGATGCATGTTGCTCTGTGAACTGATTCGGCTTCGGCGAAAGCACCGCCAGCGTGCCGATCGCGCCTTCCGCCGCCACCAGCGGAGCAGCCAGATACGACCGGCAATGTACTGTCCTGGTCAGCGGAATGCCGCGCACCGGAAACCGCGGCTCCATCGCTGCATCCGCAACGAGTAACGGTTCAGGCTCGAGAATCGTGTACTGACATGCGGTCGCCAGGCGCGGAATCTCGGTTCCCTGAAATCCAAAACGCGACTTGAACCACAAACGATTCGTGTCCAGAAATCCCAGATACGCATAGGGGGCGCCCGTCACCTGCGCAGCCACTCGAACCACTTCGTCGAACGACGGATCCGCGGGCGTATCGAGGATCTCGTATTCGTGCAGGGATTTCAGCCTCTCGGCTTCACTCCACTGCGCGTTCGTGGCCAGATAACTCATCCCTCTCCACAGACTCCGGCGAGTCCTAAGGGTCCCGGACCGGGTTGCCGTACGGCGCGGTTAGACCACGCCGAAAGCCACCCCCGCGGGGGACCGTGAGAGCATTGTCGCAAAGTATTTTCGGACCTGCCCTGCCCCGTTCGGGTGATGCCAAGTCCTGCTATATGTATCGCTTACGGTACCTTCCGGTGGTAACGGAGCGCCCGCTCGCATCCGTGCACTAAGGTAACACACGCCCCCGTTTTGTTCCCAAAATCGGTCACTTGAGCCGGCAACAATCCTCCGGCGGTCCTTGATTGCTCGCGTCCATCACTACTTTCCAACTCCCGTCCGGCTGCTTTTTCCACACCGTCATGTACCGCCCGGTTTCCTTCACCGGATTGCCCTGCGCATCCTTTGAATCGCCTTCGTAGTGCCCCCACGTAAATCCCATGTCGCCCGCAGCGCTCATGCGCGCACCTTCCGGCGTCCACATCAGCTGATACGTCTCCGGCGTCCACGTCGCGCGCGCCGCAATCGCATCGTGTCCCACCACCGGCGCGCCGCCATTCTCCAGCGTCACCGCATCCGCCGCGAACCACGCCCCGAATGCCTTCCCTCCGCCCTTCGCTGTATCGGCGGCAAACTTTGCTTCCAGCTGATACAGAAATTCGATCTCCGGCGACATCCCAGGATTCGTCAGAGCATTGCCATTCTGATTGGCCGCCGGCCCGGGCGGCAGCGGATCGAGCGTCTGCGCCGTCGCAACCGTGGCGAGCAGCGAAGACAGAAGCACGACAGTTTTCACAAGACTGCGCATGGGAGCAGGATAAAACAGCGCGATACCCTGCGCCGTGCGCCCTGCACTTCAGATATGCTGGCTCTCTTGGTGAAGGCAGCCGGACAAAAGCCGAACGTCACGACGGTCGTCCTCGCCGGCCTTGTCCTGTATACCGCCGCGGCCTTCGCCCAGCATGCCTGGCCCGTCACGCGCCTCGCTGCTGTCGCGATCCGCATTCTCGCACTCCTGCTCCTGGCTTTCGCCGCGTCCCGCCGCCGCTCCCTCACCGGCTGGATCTTCGTCGGCATGCTGGCGGGCATCGAGCTGGGCGTCGATGCGCCGCACGCCGCCCTGGCTGGACGCGTCTTCAGCGACATCTTTCTTCGCCTGATTCGCGTCATCGTTGCGCCTCTTATCTTCGGCACGCTCGTGACCGGCATCGCCGGACATGCCGAAGCCAAAGCCGTCGGCCGGCTCGGCCTCAAGTCGCTCCTCTACTTTGAAGCCCTCACCACCATCGCGCTGGTCATCGGACTCGTCGCGATCGATCTCTCCAAGGCGGGCGTCGGTCTCAACCTTCAGTCCTTCTCCACCGCGGCCGCCGCAACTGCGCCGCTGCCGCAGGCTACGATCTCGTGGCAGCAATTCCTGCTGCATGTGTTTCCGGAAAACATCGCCAGCGCCGTCGCCGACAATCAGATCCTGCAGGTTGCCGTCTTCGCCATCTTCTTCGGGCTGGCTCTCTGCCGCGTCAGCGAGGCCAAACGCGCGCCCATGCTGCGCCTCTGCGAATCCCTCACCGAAGTGATGTTCGCCTTCACGAATTTCGTGATGCTCTACGCTCCCATCGGCGTTGCCTTCGCGCTCGCCTTCACCGTCGCGCAGTCCGGACTCGGCGTGATGCTCAATCTCGGCAAGCTCGCGCTCACCCTTTACGTCTCGATCCTCCTCTTCGCGCTCCTCGCCATGCTGCCGGCATTGCTGCTCGCCCGCCTCCCGCTGCGCGAATTTCTCCGTGCCGTTGCCGAGCCCGCCACCATCGCCTTTGCCACCAGCACCAGCGAAGCCGCCCTTCCCCGCGCCATCGAGGAGATGGAAGCCTTCGGTGTGCCGCGCAAAATCGTCGCCTTTGTCATCCCCACCGGTTACACCTTCAACATGGCGGGTTCGGCGCTCTATCTTTCCATCGCAGCGATCTTCACCGCCCAGGCCGCGGGCATCCACATGAGCCTCGCCCGCCAGATCGCGATGCTCGGCGTGCTGATGCTCACCAGCAAAGGCGTCGCCGGTGTCGCGCGCTCGGTCCTCGTCGTGCTCCTCGCAACGGCATCGATCTTCGCGCTTCCCGTCGAGCCGATTCTCGTCATCCTCGGCATCGACGCCATCATGGACATGGGCCGCACGGTCATCAATGTTGTCGGCAACTGCCTCGCGTCAGCGGTTGTGGCCAAATGGGAAGGCGAATTCCGGAGCGAAAAGGCGTCGCCGGAAGCAGTGGCAGCATTGCAAATCTGACCCCTGATTCATAGCGTTTCGACCACTAAACCGAGCCTCACCTGTTGACAGATTAGACTAGACTAAGTAGACTTAGTCTACTATGAAGCCTGCCAAGATCGTCAATATCCACGAGGCGAAGACCCATCTTTCCCGCCTGATCGAGGAGGCAGTCCAGGGCGAGCCCTTCATTATCGCGAAGGCCGGCAAACCCGTCGTCCGGGTCACTGCCATCGATGCCCCTCAGCCGCAGGCCATCCGCCGCACCGGATTTCTCAGCGGCCAGGTTTCCGTTCCCGCTGACTTCGACCAGATGGGAGCAGATGCCATCGCGGCCGCCTTCGACGGCACACCGAACGACCCGCAATGAAGCTTCTGCTCGATACACACTTGCTTCTCTGGGCTGCGAGTGAACCCGAGCATTTGCCGGTCGCCGCACGCACGATGATCGAAGACCCCACCCACCAGCTCGTTTTCAGCGCCGCCAGCCTTTGGGAGATCGTCATCAAGAACGCCCTCGGCCGGTCCGACTTCCGTGCCGATCCTGCGCTCCTTCGCCGCGGCCTGCTCGATAACGGCTATATCGAACTCGCTGTCACGGGCAGGCACGCGGTCGCCGTTGCCGGACTTTTCCCTCTGCACAAGGATCCCTTTGACCGCATGCTCATCGCCCAGGCAACCGCCGACGGACTGCTGCTCCTCACGGTTGATCCAGTCGTCGCCCGCTACCCAGGTCCCATCCAGTTCTTCTGAGTCGCGACCTCGAACGGGCCACCCTGATTCGCTGCACCCTGCACCTGAACGCTGTTAATTCCCTGCCCGCTGAACGCTGCACCCTGAACGCTGCGTTGTCGCCCACTTCGACAGCGTCGTGTGGAAGCGATGCAGGCGCATGTAAACCACCCGCAGGCCGCCCATGGTCGTCGGCATCGACTGCGGATTCTTGCCGATGTCCACCAGCACCAGCAGTGCCGGCTCGGCCGGATTGTCGCGGCTTTCAGTCACGCCCACCCCGAAGATCGCCGGATCGGCCATCCATTGCGGCGCGACACTCTTCTCCACCGCGGTAGCGCCGGCCAGAGCCGCGGCCGACAAATGCAATCCAGGCTCCAGCACCGGCATGGTCGGTGCAGTGCCTCGTGCGACGGAGAGCGGATCCGTCACAATCACCTGCGTCCGCAATCCACCCAGTATCTGCGGCACGCTCGCCGTGGCGTGGTCCACATACACCGTCACCGCCGGATCGCCTGGAGAATCGAAGCTATGCCCCGCAGCGGTTCCGAGAATGCCATTGCCGCGCAGCGTGTCCGCGGCGCCTTCCGCGATGCTCTGCGCACGCGCCAGCGCGGTCGGACCCACATAGGGCAGCTCGGCGGGAATCGCGGGATCGTAGCGCAGGCATGAGACCGCATGCGGGGCATTCGTGCCCACCAGGCTCAGCGGGCTGCCCGCCTCAGTGCTCAGCTCATGCAGCACGTCGCCGATAGGATTGACGACACTCAGGCCATTCCCATCGCCATCGGTGCCGCCGGCAAAGTACAGACCAACCGCCTCTGCATTGCTCGCGTCCAGCACCAGCGCGCCCGAATCGCCGCTGTCGGTGAAGTGCGTGCCGCCGATGCCGATCTGATTTTGAAACGTCTTGGTCGTGTACGGCTGCGTCTCCGCGCAATCCTTGTAGTAGTCCACTTTCACGGTGAGCGCGACCGCGTCAACATTCGAGCAGGTCAGCCCGGTCGTGCGGCCGCTCTTCGCCACATCCATGCCCAGATTGCCCGCTGTCAGCGTCTCGCCCTGCCCCGCCATCGGCGGGGCCGCACTCAGGGTCCCATCGTGGCCTGGCGTTCCCAGGCCCAGGATGCTGCCCCCAGCGTCGACGGCTCCCGGTGAAGTCAGTGCCAGCGCGGCGTCCACATTCGTCTGCTTCGATGCCAGCGGCACAAAGTAGTCGAGCGTGCCTACCGGATGCAGCGTCGATCCAGGCCGGCTCAGAGGCGTGCACGCTCCGTCGATCAGCCCCGGCTGATCGATGGTGTCCCCCACGTGTCCCTGATCCGACTCCGCCAGCACATGGTTGTTGCTCAGGATGTATTGGTTGTTCTCGTCGTCTTCGACCAGAGCGCCGAGCGTGCCGCCGCAGCAGTCCGCGACAAACGATTCGCCACTGTGGTCCGCGTAGGTATCGAAATCACCGTCATTGCCGCCCGAGGCTCCCAGCATCGCCGGCCCCGTCTGGGTTGCCTGGTTCGCCACAGGATTGCTGACGATTCCCTGGCTGTTCAGCAGCACGCGCAGCGGTGAGGTCACCGAGCTGCCGTTCACCGCAGCCACAACATAAACTTCGGGCGCCGGAATCGCGCTCGGCGCCGCGTAGGTCACCGTGCAGGTGGTGTAGTGCTCCGCGCTGCGCTGGCATTCTGTGCTGCTCAGCGAGCCCAGTGTTCCCGACGCGGAAGCTTCATCGCCGCTCGGCGCGGTGGCCAGCCACCACTTCACGCTGCCCGCATCCACCTCGGCGATCTGCGCCGTCACGTCGGCCGTGGCGCCAGGCGTCAGTGCCACATTCTGCGGAAGCAGGGGCTGCACGAATCCAGGATGCACAGTGAGCAGCAGCGAAGCGATGCTCGATGGGTCGCTGGTCAGCGCCGCCTCCACGCGCACAGAAGCGCTGTCCCCCGACAGCGATCCCGGCGCGGTATAGATGCCGTTAGCGTCGATGTGTCCCTGCCCCAGGGTTGCGGCATTCGTGCCGGAGGCGATCTTCCACGTCACCGCGGCCGCGTCGCCCGAAGGAAGAATCGCACGCAGAGCGATCTGACCATTGGTGCCCACGTTCAGGGTCGCCGCGCTCAGCGCAAAGCTTCCATCGCCTGCCTGCGCGGCGTAGTTGATGCTGCCGCATCCGGCTACGGCGAAAGCGAGCACGGCCAGCAGCAAACGGCTTGTCAGAACACGACCCATGCGGTGGGAATAGCCAGTGTTTATCTTAGACGCCGCATGGGTCCAACCGCCCTCCCCCAAAAGTGAATCTCTGCACAAAAGTGAAAAGGGAGCGCCGAGGCGCTCCCTGAGAAAAACAACAAGGAGAAAGGAAAACTTTTACGCCGCAACGTTGGGCTTCTGCCCGTGCGGAACCAGGTGGGGGATCGGCGAGTTGATCGGCACCACCTTGACTTCACCCGCGTGAGCAGCCTTCATGCGGCGAACTTCCCAGGCCGTGAGCGGCCGCATTTCGGTTGCAGAATAATAAATCTGTTTGCCGCAATCGAGGCAGACCTCATACGTCTCCTCGCCGAGGGTGAACGGTCGCGTCACCCGGGTGTGAGTGCATCCAAACAGAATTTCAGAGAAGAAACTGAGAACCGCGCGCAGACAGGCCATCAAGAAGTTCATTGGGGGTTGCTCCTTTCTGGTAAAACTGGGCACTTCTTCTGATGCATCTTCAGGCAAAATGTCGCCTTTTGAACAGACATTTCTAGTGCCTAACGGAAGTAACTAGTTTCCCGAAATGGCTTCCCGACTGTATGCGCTGCAACACTGCTGGAGCATCTGTGAAGCTAAATACCTCATCCACCATGGGTTTCAATTCTTCCTGCTGGATGGCTCGGTTCATCTTCTCAAAGTCCGCCCGCGATCCTACATAAATACCGCAGAGGCGAACCTGCCTGTGCAACAGTAACGGGATTTCGATGCCTTCAGATGACTCGCTCAGGACGCCGATCTGCGCCACCGCCCCGCCGATGCGCAGCGCGCGCAGCGATCGCGTGAACGTTCCGGCGCCCCCAACTTCGACCACCAGATCGGCGCCGCGGCCGCCGGTTTGCTCCATCACCCACTTATCCCATTCAGGATGCTCGCGATAGCTCAACCCCGCATCCAGCCCCATAGCTCTTGCGCGCGCCAGCTTCCCCTCGCTGCTCGACGTTCCCAGCACGCGCGCACCCATCATCTTCGCAAACTGCAGTGCGAAAATGGACACTCCTCCCGTTCCCTGTACAACTACGGTGTCGCCCGCCTGGATACTGCCGGCGCGGGTCACGGCATTCCACGCGGTTACTGCGGCACAAGGCAGTGTAGAGGCCTCCTCGAATGACAAATGCGCCGGGAAATGCACCACTCCGTCTTCGCGGAGCACCACATATTCCGCCAGCATGCCGTCGATGTCGCCGCCCAGAGCGCCCCGAATCTTCGCCGCATCCGCTGCACCGTCGATCCAGTTCTGCATGAAGATGCCGGCGACCCGATCCCCCACCTTCACACGCGTGACGCCTTCGCCGATCACCACCACCTCGCCCGCGCCATCGGAACACGGTATCCGCGGCAGGTGCATCTTCGGGTTATACTTCCCTGCCGTGACCATCAGGTCGCGATAGTTCCACGAGACCGCGCGCACTTCGACCAGCACTTCGCCGCGCCGTGGTGCCGGATCCGGCAGCGTCACCAGCTCCAGTTTGTCAATGCCGAACGACGGAATGCGCCAGGCTTTCATGTGTCTACCGATGTCCGATGAACCGCGTCCGATGCAGTTCCTGTGTGTCAACGTGACCGGAGTGACGTATCTCTTTCGCCGCGCGGGGCGACAAATCACCGTCGCCCCGGCCTTTCCACGCTACGATAAAGATATGGCCAGAGGATGGGAAAGCAAATCGGTGGAAGAGCAAGTGGAGCAGCAGCGTTCTTCCGAGCCATCAGGCAAAGCCAAAAACGGCAATGCAGTCGGAGCCGCAACCACCGCACGCACCCTCGAGCGTCAGGCTCTCGAGCTCCAGCGCGACCGCATTCTCGACGAGCGTACGTCGAGTCCCATACGCCGCAAAGCTCTCGAAGCAGCCCTGGCTGAAATCGAAGCCAAACTGAACAGGCTGTAGAACCTCCCCGGACCCCAAACCGCCGCACCCCGCGACCCTCCCCCCTCCGGCATTTCTTTCTTGACACATATATATCTTAGTCGATATATATTGTGCCCATGACCGAGGCGAGTGTTCAGTCCTTTATCCCCCTGAAGACGCAGTGGTTCCACATCATGCTCTCCCTCGCAGGCGAAGAACAGCATGGGTACGGAATCATGCAGGAGGTCCTCCAGCGCACCACCGGCAAGGTCAAGCTCTGGCCGGCGACGCTGTATGGATCGATCAGGCGGATGATTGAAGCCGACCTGATTGAGGAGTCCGACGAGCGGCCGGCTCCCGAACAGGACGACGCGCGCCGCCGCTACTACCGCCTGACGAAGCTCGGACACCGGGTGCTCGACGCCGAGTGCGAACGGCTCCAGGATCTGATTTGCGCGATTCAATCCAA
>Ga0210398_10000721_pt1 | contig 36531 bp, 33 predicted proteins | sample IncBWC4OmetaG_FD_161047 | JGI IMG/M metagenome (GOLD analysis project Ga0210398, IMG submission 161047) | Forest soil microbial communities from Barre Woods Harvard Forest LTER site, Petersham, Massachusetts, United States - Inc-BW-C-4-O | ecosystem: Environmental > Terrestrial > Soil >... | reverse complement strand
TTAGCTATCGGCCGGCAATGCGAACGACGCTGTTGGCGGGGCTCGCGGTTGCGGGCATTTTGGGCCTGCGAAAACTCGAGTATCCGGAACTGATGCTATTGAAAACCGGCTTGCTGCTACCGCTACTCGGATCGAGCTCAGTCAGCCGACCAAACGCGGCGAGCGGCGCATCTCTCGGCGATCCAATCGAGTTGCCCGCTCAGATGCTTCAATCGCGGGAACCCGAACAGCGGAGCATATGAGACAGCGCACGAACCTTGACAGCGCGGCGCGGCGGACGCGATAACCGCCCCATGGCTACCATCAAAGTTGAACGCGCGCTGAATCTGGGCGTCCCTTATACGCCCGACATGCAGCAAGGCAAGAAATCCGAGCCGACCTGGTCAACCTTGCGCGATCAGGTTCGCGAGGCTGAGGCAATTGGCTACGACACCGCAATCGCGGTCGAGACCCAGGACGATCCGTACCTGATGCTCGCGATCGCCGCGCAGGAGCCGGCGAAAATCGAACTCGGCACCGGCATCGCGCTGGCCTACACCAAGAGTCCGGTGGCGACCGCTTACACCGCATGGGATTTGCAACGCATGAGTGGCGGACGTCTTGTGCTCGGGCTGGGCTCGCAGGTGAAGGGCCACGTGGTGCGGCGCTTCGGGATGCCGTGGAGCAAGCCCGCGCAGCGCATGAAGGATTACGTCGGCGCAATGCGAGCGGTGTGGAAGAGCTGGCAGACCGGCGAAGGATTGGACTTCCGCAGCGAGCATTACAATCTCTCGCTGATGACCCCGAACTTCGCGCCACCGCCGGTGAGCAATCCGCATATCCCCGTCCTTATCGCGGCGGTACAGGAGCGGATGCTTCAAGTAGCGGGCGAGGTCTGCGATGGCGTCAGGTTGCATGGGATCGTGACCCGCAAGTACCTCGATCAGATCGCATTTCCGAATTTGAAGAAGGGTTTCGCGAAGGGCGGGCGGCCGCAATCGGAATGGGAGAATTTCCAGATCGGCGGTGGTGGTTTTTTATGCGCCGCGCCCAACCAGGATGCCCTCGCGAAGGCGGTCGAGGGCCTCAAGTCGACCATCGCGTTTTATGGTTCGACGCGTTCCTATCGTTCGAGCTTCGAGCTCGACGGATGGGGCGACACCGCGGATCATTTGCACAAGCTCTCGGTTCAGCAAAAATGGCGCGAAATGTCGCAACTCGTGACTGAGGAGATGGTGCATGCTTTCGCGGCGGTCGGGACTTACGACGAGATCGCTTCCGTAATGAAGAAGCGCTTCGCCGGGGTGAATCGCCTGAGCTTCGACATGGCGGTGCGCAACGATCACGATCGCGGCGTGCTGAAGGAGATCCTGCAGGATCTCAAACGCCAGTAACCAAAACAGTTATAGATTGAGAAATAAAGCGGCGATCCCCAGCTCGAGGATCGCCGCTTCCTTCGAAATCGGATCTAGTGGCCCGCGTTCATCATTGAGTTGGGATTGAAGAAACCGGGATCGACTACGCCCATGTCGATATACCAGCATTCGCGCTCCGGCGAATGTCTTCCGGGCATGTAGACGACGGTGGAAGCGCGGTCCTGAACGTTCGCGTCCACCAAGCCGAGCTGGAAGATTCGTTTGTACGGATAGATGGCGACTTGGGCATCCGGAACCGGTCGATCGCTGTAGGTATTGAAGAGCACCAGGGTTTTCCAGAGCTTGCCGTCTTCACCGTATTGATCGGATGCGGTGATCAGCCATCCTTCGGAATCGATGTAAAAAATGCGTTTCGGAATCGCGTAGTGGTGACCCGGCTTCATGGTCGCCTCCACGATGTACATGTGGCGCATTTCCCAATCTTCCGGACAGATCGTCAGTCCACCATCAGCAGGGCAGGGCTGCTCCGGCGAAAACTTCGCATGCACGCAGGCCAGCATCTGCTTCTCGCCCAGGTACTTGTAGGTGAAGTCCTCGACTTTCGCGGAGAACCCGAAATAAGAGTCCGGGTCGATGGTACTGGTATTGGATGATCCGCCGTTGACGCCGACGCCGGCGCCGCCATAACCGCCACCACTTCCGCCACCTGAAAAGCCGGGCAGTCCGCCGATAGCGTCGGCGAGGATTTCCGGCGATTGGCGATGCAGCCGTCGCGACTGTGGGTTAAATACCCAGGAATTGTCTTCGATTTTCGGATCCATGCTGCGGTCGCGGATCAATCCGTAGCCGCGCAATCCCGCGGGCTCCAGGAAGGGATAAAACGCGAATTTGTAGCGGATCCCGCTTGCAGCAAAATCCGGGCTGGTCGGTACCGGAGGAACTTCGATGCGTCCGACGTTGTTGTAAAAGGCAAAATGACCGACCGTGAAATAGCTCAGCGGCTCGAGGTCCTTGGACCCGCCGACGTAGCTGTCGATCTCCGGGAAGCGCAGGTCCGCATCATCGGTATAAAGCGGGCGGAAGCTGTAATTCCACATCAGCTTGGTCGCCATCTGGGGGTCGTTGGGATCGAGCAGCGGGAACGGCTGTCCAGCGACAAAATTCTTGAGCGTCCCGTCCGGATTAAGCGACACCTGCGGCGAATATTTCTCGGTGGCGCTTTTGAAGGGTGGCGGCCAATCCAGTTTGGTGGTGGGAATGATATTCAGCCGCATCCCTTGTTGCACGAGGACATAGTTCCCAGGACTGAGCAAATCCTTCACCAAATATGCGTTATCCTTACCGATGACATCCCCGGGCTTCACCCCGGCCGCCCCAGCCGGTGTGGTGAAAGGCATGAGGCTGGCGGCAAAAAGCATGAGCGCTACCACGCGCAGCTTGAGCATCAAACTCCTCCGAAAACCGTTAATATGAGCCTATCGTACAGTAGTTAGGCGAAAACAGTAAACGGTCTTTTACCATTTACGCCGTGGCTGCTTTCATAATAGACGAAGCCGTCTGCCTGGAGAATAATCTTTTATGCGCAACCATCTTGCGGCGATTTCACTTTCGCTCGGAATTTTGTTGCTCGCGGCTCCGCGCGTCGCCCACGCGCAGAGCCTGCCTGCAATGGGCCCGCCGATCCCAACCACTATCGTCGTAACCAAGCCGGCTCCCGGAGAGATATACGGAGGCCAGACCGTGGTGACGATGGGAGTTGGTGACAAGGCCTACAAATTCATTCTCAAGGATGGATCTACCAATAGCCTGCGGACGCGCTGGCCCGACATCTGGCAGTACGTCATGCAGTTCAATCCCAACTTCGTGGTGCAGGGTGGCGATGCGGAGAAGTTCGCGAAGATTCAGCCCGGCCAAACCGTGACCATTGAGGGGATGTTTGCGCCGCTGGACCGGACCTTTGAAGTGATAAATTTCGACGAGAGCGGCGGCGGCGAACAACACTATTAAAGTTTGCGACTATTTGAGAAGAGCCGCCGCAACGCAGCCTCGCGGTAGTCGAAGATCTGCCGCAGGCTACCCGCCACCAGGAGGCGATAGGCGACCTCGCCCAGCATTCCCAGCGGCATCGCGAACTCGACCAGGTCCTGGATTTCGGTGTGATTCGCATCGAGCTCGCGAAAGCTGTGGGTGTGGCGCCACATCGCGTAGGGCCCCTTCTCCTGCACATCGACGAAGCGCGTAGGCGCCTCGACGCTCTCAATTCGCGTACGCCATTTCACCGGGATGCCATACAGGCGCAGCCGGTATTCGAGAATGGTTCCGGGGGAAACTCGCTCCGGTGGCGGGGTCAGAAACTGGAAGTGGACAAGATCGGGAGTGAGGCGCTCAAGGTTGTGCGGATTGGAGAAAAAATCGAACGCCTCGCGGATTGAAATCGGCACCACTTGGGTCCGCTCGAGTTTGTGGGTGGCCACTCAAATCAGTCTATCATGGAAATCACCCCGCGCCCTGGAGGTTCTTCAAGATGATTCGTGTGATGTATCGATGGACGATCAAGCCCGGACACGAGGAGGAGTTCATTCGCAACTGGGACGCCGGCACCCGCCGAATCAGGGAAACCTTTGCGGCTTCCTACGGCAGCATGATGCTGCGCAGCGCCAAAAATCGGGAACACTTCTACGGCATTGGTCGATGGGAAAGTCGTGCGGCATGGGATGCGGCGCAACCCGGCCTCATCGCGATGAAACTTCCGGGGCCGATGCCCGAGTCGGTACGCTTTTTCGATGAAATCGACGAATTGACCCTCGCCACCAAGCCGGCCAAATCGCCGGATTGACCCGACCCAATTGTGCCCTTCGGCAGGGGTGATATACCCTCTAGGAAACCCAAAACGACCGGCGGCGGCGCGACGACAATCGATGTCGGCAGGCGACGCCATCCGCCGGAATGGAAGGCCGTGAAGAAACTTACCGGAGCTCAAATCGCTATCGAAACCCTGATTGCCGAAGGCGTCGATGTTATTTTCGGCTATCCCGGCGGCGCAATCCTGCCCACCTACGACGCGCTGCTCGATTCCAAAATCAAGCACATCCTGGTTCGCCATGAGCAGGGCGCGACCCACATGGCGGAAGGCTACGCGCGCGTCAGCGGCCGCCCCGGCGTGGTTCTGGTGACCTCGGGGCCGGGCGCGACCAACGCGGTCACCGGCATCGCCGATGCCTACATGGATTCGACCCCGATGGTGGTGCTGACCGGGCAGGTCCCGACCAGCATGATCGGCAACGATGCCTTTCAGGAAGTCGACATCGTGGGCATCACGCGGCCATGCACCAAGCACAATTTTTTGGTCAAGGAAGTCGGTGACATTTCGCGCGTGATTCGCGAGGCGTTTTATATCGCAGGCAGCGGGCGTCCAGGGCCCGTCCTCGTCGATCTGCCGAAAGACATCCAGCAGGCCGAACACGCATTCAAGCTATGCGACAAGGCTGACTTGCGCGGCTATAAGCCGACGTTCAAGGGCAATCCTCGTCAGATCGAGCGCGCCATCGAGGCGATCGAGAAAAGCGAGAAACCGCTCTTCTATGTCGGCGGCGGCGTGCAATGGTCCGGCGCCGCGGCCGAGCTCCAGCAGCTCGTGAGGGGCCTCGGAATTCCGGTGACCGAGACGCTGATGGCGCTCGGATCGATACCGGCCACCGATTCGCTCCGGCTTGGGATGCTCGGGATGCATGGCTCCTACGGCACCAACACCGCGGTCTGCAACACCGATTGCCTGATCGCGGTCGGCGCCCGCTTCGATGATCGCGTTACCGGACGCATCAAAGATTTCGCGCCCAAGGCCGAGACCATCATTCATATCGATATCGATCCATCGTCGATTTCGAAGAATGTCAAAGTAGATGTTCCCATCGTCGGCGATATCAAGAGCGTGCTCACCGATATGCTCGAGGCGGTGAAGAGCCACGAAAGTATCGGCAAACGGCGCGCGGTCTGGGCCAAGTGGCATCAGCAGATCCTCAAGTGGCAGAAGGAGAAGCCGCTCTACGAAAACAACAAGCGCGGCGAGAATATCAGCCCCCAGCACGTCATCGAGGAGATGGCGAACCTGACCAAGGGCGATGCGATCGTCGCCACCGACGTCGGGCAGCATCAGATGTGGGTCGCGCAGATGTTCCCCTTCCTCAAGCCGCGCTCGTGGCTGACCTCGGGTGGACTCGGGACTATGGGATATGGGCTGCCGGCGGGAATCGGCGCGACTTTCGCCGCACCCGATCGCAAGGTCGTGGTGGTCTCCGGTGATGGTTCGATCCAGATGAACATCCAGGAACTCGGCACCGCGGTGCAATATAACGTCGACATCAAGGTGATCATCCTGAACAACTATTTCCTCGGAATGGTGCGTCAGTGGCAGGAGCGCTTCTACCAGGAGCGCTACTCGTACTCGGCGATGTCGGTGCCGAACTTCGTCAAACTCGCGGATGCATACGGCGCGCATGGTTTCCGCATCGAGAAGACCAAGGACCTCGCGAAGACGATGAAGGAAGCGTTCGCGACGCCGGGCCCAGTGCTTATCGATGTGGTGATCCCCAAGGAGGAAGCAGTGATGCCGATGATTCCTCCTGGCGGCGGCATGTCCGAGATGCTGTTCGCGTAGTCAACCGGGGGCCGCGTGATGAAGAAGAACCGGTTTTAGTTGAGCTACGATTTTGGAATTCAGGGCGACTACCGTGCTCTTTACGCGTGGCTCGACGACATTGGTGCTGAGGACTGTGGCGATGCGGTCGCCAGCTTCCAGTTCAATGGGACGCGTGAAGACGTCGGCAAGGCGATCACGAAGGTCACGGGTATGACGGGTCGAATGTACCTCATCGGAAAAAATAAGGAGGGAAAGGTGACAGGCAACTTCATATCCGGTCGCCGAAAAGCTCCTCCGTGGACGGGTCTTTCTAATAAAGCACCGCTGGACGAAGAGGAAGAGGCTTGAGGCGATTTCTTTTGGATTCGGGCTATCTCCTCGCGCTATATCGCGACGAGGGTCAACGCACCCAGGTTGCCAAAGAGACCTTTGCGAACCTGTTTTCTACAAATGGGAACGTCCTTCTTGTCCCTTGGCCAGTTCTTTACGAAAGACTCAATAGCGAGTTCTCCTCGCCGAAAACTGATTGGGTTGAACGTCTGAACTCAGATTGGAGCAGGCTTCGAAGACTGGAAAGATTGGATCTAATCGACGATTCTCCGCAAGCGGGCGTGGATGAATGGTTAGGCTTTTCTGAAGAAAAATCCGGACGTTTTCGCGGACTCAGTCTGGTGGACAGAATTCTGATGGCCCTGGTTGAAGACCGTTCCAAAAATATCGAGGCGCTTCTAACCTTCGACCTTCGCGATTTCAGCGGCTTCTGTGCGAAACGCGCAATCGAGATCATACCCGGCACGAGCTAATCGAGGAACGTCGAAATCGCGAGCATCGCCGAAGTGAACGGCGAAGCTCGCGAGCCGACGACTACGGCGTCGGGGCTGGAGTCGGGACGTTGTTCTGCACACCCCACAGGAAATCGGTCTTGGTCTGGCCGCTGAACAGGTACGGATCGCCGGGATTGATCACCCCATTCGCGACATAGCCCGGATTCACGGATCCCGAGGGCGCGCTGGCAGGCGCTATCGCAGGCCATACCGCTGCGCGATGACAGCTGATGCAGGTGCTCTCGATCCCCAACTGACCCGGATATGAGAAGGTGCTGTTGCCGAATCCGGTCTCGAGGAAAGGATTGAAGCATAGCGTCGGCAGGGAGGTCGGGCTGTTGAGGCCGTCCTGCGTGTACGAGTATCCGACAGCGGTTTGATAGTGGTTGAATGGTGCCTTGATTCGCGCATCGATCGGCGCGGGAATCTCCGGCGTGTCGAGCGTCCACCAGAACGTCTGCCAGGTCCAGCTCGGGACCTCGCGTGTCGCCACATGCATCGCCACCAGGATCGCGTAGTCTCCCGGCGCGAATCCGCTCTGGCTCATCGGATTATTGGGAAACACGATGGCGCCGTTCAACGGATCATTGCTCGCGGTGAAGTCCGCCTCCGTCAGCGGGAAGTGATAGAAGTCATTCACCGAAACCACCGGATGACCGTCATTCTGTTGCAGCTTGAACGCCGCGGGATCGACGCCCGGCGGCACCACCCATAGCCAGTCCGTCCAGCTTCCATATTGCGGAGTCGAAGGCGTCGTGCTGTTCACCGCGCCAGTCCAATATTGCAGCTGCGTCGGTTGATTTGCGTAGGCGAACAGGTAGGTGGGTTTGATAGCCACCGAGGTGTTCGGAAAACCCTGGAGACTCTGAGTCGCGATCGGCGCGTTGCCCCATGAATTGTTGATGTTGTTCAGCACCGTCGGGCTGTAGTACTGGTCGGCCCGCACCTGCGCATACACATCGTTGTCATACTGGACCGTCAGGGTGACGGGATTTTGACTACCCGGTAGCGGCGTGGCGGTCGGCGCGCCGGCTGGCTGTTCCACCACTGGTGCGAATCGATTGGTCGGGACATGCCGGCGGCTGAATCGCACTCCGCCGGTCATTCCAGTCTGCGAGGACGGCGAAGTCGTGGGCGACGAGAAGGTGTCCTCCTGTGGCCACCAGGTGATGAAAACGGGCGCGCTCCCCCCGCGAAAGTCTTCCCTGGTGAGGCTCGCCAGCGCCGCCCACAACTTCCACGAATGAAACGTCATCGCCTTGACGTTGTCCGAATCGATCCAGTTGGTGATGATCTTGGGATTTTCAAACTCAAACCAATCCGGAAAAGATGCAGGATGGAGACCCCACGACGTGGTACCCGCAGACGCCGATGGCCGCGACCCCGCGGCGGGCACCTGACTGCGCGCAATCGCGGAAAGTGAGATGACTGCAAGTAAGATTAATGCCGAAAAAAGATATCCGCGAAACTCAAACTTGCGACCCATGTGAGGCACCCCCCAGTGCCGAATTCGCATAGAGGAGCAAGCCTCGCGCCAAATTGGTCGACGCGCTCGGAGGCAGCGTGGGCTAACATAACATATTGTAGATTTTCGACACTCGTGCGTGCGAGGGACTATCCGCCGGCTAATTGTCAGCGTGTGTTGCAACCATGCCAAGCGCGAGGTTTCACCGCCATTGTGATAAAAAAAGTTACACTCGTTGCTTCCCACAGGAGTCATCTATGGCGCGACTACCGTATCTCAATCGTGAAGACCTTCCCGAAGCCGATCGCGAGATCTTCGATCGCCTGGTCGAGGAGCGCAAAACCCCGGTCGGCAACATTTTCCGGATGCTTGCGCACACGCCAAATTTGTTGCGACGGTTTCTCGCGCTGGGCGGCGAGCTCCGTAACGGCACCTCGCTGGACCCCAAGCTGCGCGAACTCGCGCTGGTGACGGTCGGCCGCCTCACCGGCGCCGACTACGAGTTTACGCATCACTGGAATCTGGCCCGCCGCGTTGGAGTCAGTCGCGACCAACTTGAGCACCTCGCCGAATTCGAAACCTCGCCGCTGTTCAAAGATCAGGAACGCATCGTGATGCGTTACGCGCAGGAGGCCACGATGAATGTGAAGGTCACCGATGCGACCTTTGCGGCGCTGCATAAATCCCTCGACACCCGCCGCCTGATGGAAGTCGTACAGAATGTAGCATTCTACAACATGGTGGTGCGCGTGCTGGTTCCGCTCGGGGTCGAAGTGGAACCCGGCGTCACCAGAATGTGAGTGGCGCAGGCTTCAGCCGGTTCCCTCTGTGACGTAAGCATGGCTTATGCTTGACAGCAGGCCGGCTACGGTGCGAAGCGTGAGGCAGCGTCGGGGCAGACGCGAAGAGGAGGGCCCTTCATGCCGGAATATGACCTCATCATCAAAGATGGAATGGTCATCGATGGAACGCGGATGCCGCGATTTCGCGCCGACATCGGCATTAAAAACGGCCGCATCGCGAGGATTGGAAGATTGCGCGCCAGCGACGCGGCCAAGAGCGTCGATGCGTTCGGGCATATCGTCGCGCCGGGATTTGTCGATCTCCACACGCATTACGATGCGCAGCTTTTCTGGGATCCCTACTGCTCGATTTCGAGCTGGCACGGCGTCACCTCAATCGTGATCGGCAACTGCGGCTTCGGCTTCGCGCCGGTGCGCGCCGATGCTCGCGAACGCGCGATGCTCACGATGACGCGGGTCGAAGCGATTCCCTACGCCGCGATGAAAGCCGGCATGCCGTGGGACTGGACCACGTTTCCCGAATTTCTCGACAGCATCGATCGCCGGCCCAAAGCGGTGAACATCCTGCCGTATGTTTCGGTCTCGCCGCTGCTCACCTATGTCATGGGCATCGAGGACGCGAAGAATCGGCCGCCCACCGAAGAGGAGGAGCGCGAGATTTGCCGCCTCCTCGACGAGGCGATGGATGCGGGCGCGTGCGGATGGTCGGCGCAGCGCCTCGATCCGAAGGGACCCGCATGCGTGCAGCGTGACTATGACGGCACGCCGATGGTTTCCGATCTGATGAGCGACGATACCTGCTATGCACTCGCGCGCGTGCTCGGTCGCCGCAACGAGGGCTTCGTACAAATGACGTTGGCGTCCGGCGATCCGGTGAAAGACTCCGAGCATTTTGAAAAGCTCGCGGAGATCAGCGGACGGCCGATTCTGTTCAACGTCGTGCAGCCGCGCGACTCGTTACCGTTTATCCATCGCAATAACATCAAATGGCTGGAGTCATGCCGTCAGCGTGGCCTGCGCGTCTATGGACAGGCAGTTACCAGCGATACCAACATGACCTTCACTTTCACCGACTGGAACCTTTTCGACGAGGTCCAGGCTTGGTGCGATGCGACCACGGGAACCACCGCCGAGCGCAAGGCGAAGCTCGGCGATCCCGCCCGCCGCGAGGCCTTGCGCTCGCAGGTCCCGCGTATCATCACCGACGAGTTCGACAAAATTTTCATCACCGGCGTCACCCGCGACGACATGAAGGATTTCGAAGGCCTCACGCTACGCGAGGCATCGGAGAAGACCGGCAAGCACCCGGTGGATGTGATGCTTGATCTCGCGGTGGCCGACGATCTGCGCACCGAATTTTACGCGCCTGGCCCCAATCAAAACATGGACTACATGAAGGAGATGCTCGATTACACCTGGCTGATTCCGGGCGTCTCCGACGGCGGCGCGCACACCAAGTTTTTCACCGGCGGGCGTTATCCGACCGAGTTCCTGACCAAGCTGGTCCGCGAGCATCAGATGTTGTCGCTCGAGGAAGCGCATTGGCGGCTCTCGACGCTGCCTTCGCTATGCGCGGGTTTCCGCGATCGCGGCACCCTGCGCGAGGGCGCGCCGGCCGATATTGTGGTCTACGATTACGACAAGCTGGCGATGGGCCCGATGGAAATCGCGCACGATTTTCCCGGGGGCGAATGGCGCCGGGTACAGAAGGCTGAGGGCTATCGCTATCTCTTCGTCAACGGCCAGATGACGATGGAAAACGGCCGCGAAACCGGCAACATGTCGGGCCGCCTACTGCGCCACGGCGCGGCCTGATCGCGAATCGATCGTTGCTATGAAAGCCCGTCGGAAATTTCCGGCGGGTTTTTTCTTTTAGTTGGTTTTTGCAAGCGAGCAGAGTAATCAGCAGGCGAGGGCGGGAATGATCAAAGCAATCTACTTCATCAAGCGAAAACCCGGGATGGCGCTCGAAGCGTTCCGCGAATACTGGCTCAAGGATCATGCGGCGCTGGTGCTCAAGGTTCCGGGCCTCGTGAAATATGTCCAGTCGCACACGATGGATTCGGGTTATGCGAAGCACGAGCCGATCTACGACGGCATCGCCTCGCTGTGGTACGAGAACCTCGACGACATGCGTGCGACCGCGAACACGCCGATCAGTGCCGAGACCCTCGCCGACGACGAGAAATTCCTCGATATGTCGAAATTCGCTTTCATCCTGACGAAGGAGCGGGTGCAGAAGGAAAATCCCATCGAGGTGGGGATGCCGAAGATGGTCGCGTTTTTGAAAAAGCGACCGCAGCTATCCGTGGAGCAGTTTCAGGCGCACTGGAATGCGCCGCATGGGAAACTCGGCGCCGCGGTGCCGGGCGGGCGGCGCTATGTGCAATCTCATCCGCTGCCGTCGTCCTACAAAAACGGCCGGATGCCGCTATGGGATGGGGTCGCGGAAGTCTGGTTCGAAAACGAGGAGGCGATGCGCTCCAATGTCGCGACGCCGCAATACCAAGCGGTGCTCGCCGACGAGCCGAACTTCCTCGCCGAGAACGCGAAGTTCATCATCACCACCGAACGCGTCATTTTGTAGGATGCTTGTCTCCTGTCTGTCATCCTGAGCGAGGCGACGGATCTACGCGCCGCGATTAAGGATGATACGAAAGTCACCTACAGAGTTTTTCGAGGAAGGCATCGATCTCTTCAACGCAGGAAAATTCTTCGAGTGCCATGAGGCCTGGGAAGAGGTCTGGAAGCACAGCGCCGGTGACGCGAAATTCTTTTACCAGGGAATCATCCAGGCCGCCGTCGCGATCCTGCACGCCCAACGCGGCAACCTGACTGGCGCCGCTTCTCTATATGCGAAGGCATCCGCCAAGCTCGATCACCTACCCGCCGAGCACATGGGCCTCGCGCTCGGAGAGTTGCGCGATGCGCTGAAGGCTTTCTTCGCGGTCGTACTCACTGGCGGACCGCTTCCGCCGCTACCGAAACTCAGGCGCTCTTAGCCCTCACGCTGTAAGGAAGGCGGCGACCCTAGAAGGGGATATCCTCATCATCGATGGGCGCGTTGGGCATGTCGGCGCCACCACCCGCGCTGCTCGCGCCGGCTCCGGCGTATTCACCCGCGCCGTCGCCGCGGCTGCCGATGAACTGCATCTCGCTCATGATGATCTCGGTCCGTTGACGTTTGCCGCTGCCGTCCTTGGCTTCCCACTGGCGCGTCTGCAATCGCCCTTCGAGGTAGATCTGTTTGCCCTTGCGCAGATATTTCTCGGCCAGGTCGGCGAGGCGATCGAACGCGACGATGTTATGCCATTCGGTCTGCTCGCCGGTCTTGCGCTTCATGCTGGTCGCGAGCGAGAAATTCGCGACCTTCATTCCCGTCGGGAGGTGACGCACTTCGGGGTCGCGTCCCAGGTTTCCTACCAAAATCACCTTATTAACTGACATCTTCCGCCACCTCCGAAAGCGAACCTAACTGAGCCCCAATTATGAGCGCAAGCGATGCCTGTGGAAAACACGGCCTTGGGCAGCATGACTATCCCCAGCGTATCCTTGCTTGCGAGATTGGGAAATAATGGCGGGTTGGGCGGCGTCTGAAGCGGTGCTCCAGGGAAGTGGGAAAACTTTGTATCGATACGAAATTGCAAAAACAAACCCACTTTATCCTTATAAATGTTGACCTTTTTAGAAACGGCTGGCCAAATCGATGCGACATTTCGCCGTCAAACTCTACAAATGGTCGATCTTTCGCACCCAGTTGCCACTTTGTATACTGAACCCGCGTCGCGGCGGTGAAGGTGTCGATGGGGGCAGGTAATTCCAAAACGACGACTCCGGTAAAACTGTTCGCCCTGGGCGGTTTAGGGGAGATCGGCCTCAACCTGATGGTGCTCGAATGCGCGGGGCACGGTCTGGTGGTTGACTGCGGCGTCATGTTCCCCGAGGAGCGCCTGCTCGGCAACGGCGTCTACGTCCCCGATTTTTCCGAACTGACCGAGAAGCGCGTCCCTATCGATGCGGTGGTGCTGACCCATGCGCACGAGGATCACATCGGCGCGCTGCCGTATCTTCTGCGTAAATTTCAAGTGCCGGTTTATGGCACCGCGATCACGCTCGCATTCGTGCGCCGGCGCCTCGAAGAGGGGGGCATGCACGGCGCGCTCAAGGATCTGCACACGATTGCGCCGCGCCAGAGCTTCACCCTCGGCCCGTTTGAGATTGAACCGCTCCGCGTGACCCATTCGACGCCCGATTCGATCGCGCTCGCGATTCGCACTCCTGCCGGCATCATCGTTCATAGCGGCGATTTCAAAATCGATAATGCTCCGGTCGATGGACAGAAGTTCGATACCGAAGCTTTCGCCGCGCTGGGGGAGGAGGGCGTCGAGCTGCTGCTGTCGGATTCCACCAATGTCGAGAGGGTGGGGCGCACCGGCTCAGAAAGCTCGCTCAAGCCGATTCTGCGCGAGCTGATTTCGCGCACCAAAAATCGTTTTTTCCTGACCGCGTTTTCCTCCCATCTGCATCGCATTCGCCAAGTCGCGGAGGTGTCGAAGGAAGTTGGCCGCCGCGTCGTTCCGCTCGGTCGCCGGATGGCGGAGAGCGTGCGCCTCGGCATCGAGACCGGCCAGCTCTCGTTCGCGCCCGGAATGTTCGTCGAACCTGAGGAAGCTGATTTCATCGAACCGCGCAAGCTGACCTTCCTCGCCAGCGGCAGCCAGGGCGAGCCGTTATCGGCGCTCGCGCGGCTCGCGATCGACAATCATCCGCGGGTGCACGTCGAGAACGGCGACATGGTGGTTCTGTCGTCGCGCTTCATCCCCGGCAACGAGCGCGCAATCAACAGCGTAGTCAATCAACTCTACAAGCTTGGCGCTGAAGTGATTTACGATGCGATCGCCCCGGTGCATGTTTCCGGGCACGCAAGCCGCGACGAGCTCGCCGATCTGATGGCACTGGTAAAGCCGCGCTACTTCGTGCCGATTCACGGCGAATATCGCCATCTCACCCATCATCTCGCGCTCGCTGCCGAGGCCGGCATTCCCGAGCGCAACTGCTTCCTGCTCGAAGACGGCGACTCGCTGGTCCTCACCGGCGCGGAAGCCCATCGGAGCCGCAAAGCGCACACCGGCCGCATCCTGATGGAAGCGGGTGAGGTCGAAGACGTTGCGCTGATCGGTGAACGCCGCTCGCTGGCGCGCGATGGGACCGTGATCGCGATGATCGCGGTGTCCGCCGGCAGCGGCACCATCGTGGGCGGCCCCGACATTTTTTCGCGCGGCTTCGTCTCGGGCAACGGGACCTCGGCGCATCTGCTGCGTGGCCGTGAGGAGGTCAGGCAGCGCCTCGAGACGATTCCACGCCCGTATCATCCTGACGATGCGCGCATCAAGGAAGAAGTGGTGCGTACACTTAGGCATTATTTCATTCAAAAAGTAGGTAAGCGGCCCTTCATCATGGTCCACGTCATGGAGGTTCCGTAGCCATCGCGCGGCAACTCAAATCGTCTCCGGCCGAACTAGCCGCGATCGCGGCCAGCGAACTACAACAACCGGCCGCCGACAATCGCATCGCGCGCGAGCTCGGCGCCCTTGCGCTGCTGGCCGTCGGCGCCTTCGCGACGGTCAGCCTGGTTTCTTTCCATCTCGGGCATCGTCCCAACCTGGGCGGACCAGTTGGAGGCGCGATCGCCGGCGGCCTCGCGTGGCTCTTCGGTTACGACGCCTATCCGGCGATCATCCCGCTGCTGATGCTCGGGATGCGAATCTGGTCGGGCTTGAACTCGAAAGATCTGGTGCGTGAAATCGGTGCAGGCGCGATTGTCGTGGTCGCGATAGCTGCCGCCCTCGGCCTATCGCGGCCAGGTGAGGTCGCCATTTCAGGAATCGTCGGCGCACAGATCGCGGATCTCCTCAGCGCGTCGCTCAACGCCGGCGGTGGATACCTCGCGGTGGGTTTCATCGTAATCTGCGCCGTGGCGCTGATGTTGAAACGCGCACCGACCGATCTCGCGTCAGCGGCGGCGCGGAAACTGAAGCCTTCCATTCCGTTCCGCGCGCCTCCTGCTATCGAACTGGCTGATGAAATCGATGGGCAAGCACCGTCTCCGTTGCCCGATACCGATGGCGGCAAAGTACCGCGGACCCTCGGTCCGATTCCACTCAAGGTGCGGCGCATCGAACCGCGCGACACCTCGCGCGACAAGAAAGACAAGAACGATTCCAAGTCGCGCAATCGCGGAGGCTTCAAGTTGCCACCGCTTTCGCTGCTCGATATTCCGCCCGCCGAACATGCGCAGATCGATGAGGTCGCGCTCGAGCGCAGCGCGCGCCTGCTCGAGCAGAAGCTCGGCGATTTCGGCGTCGATGGCCGCGTGGTCGAGGTGCAGCCCGGCCCGGTCGTCACGATGTACAAGTTCGAGCCGGGCTCGGGCATCAAGGTCAGTCAAATCGTCAATCTGGCCGATGACCTCTCGATGGCTCTGCGAGCGGCCTCGGTGCGAATCCAGGCGCCGGTGCCGAACGAGGCGGTGGTCGGTATCGAGGTGCCCAATCGCAAGCGCGAGATGATCTATCTGCGCGAGATTCTCGAATCCGACGAATTTGCCGGCGCGCAAAGTCAGCTCACCATCGCGCTCGGCAAGGATATCGCGGGACGCCCGATGGCCGCCGACCTCGCCAAGATGCCGCATCTGCTGATCGCCGGTGCGACCGGAACCGGCAAGTCGGTTTCCTTGCATACGATGATCGCGTCGGTGCTCTTCAACGCCACCGCCGACGACGTGCGTTTCATCATGATCGATCCCAAGATGCTGGAGCTCTCGACCTACGAGAACATCCCACATCTGCTGGTGCCAGTCGTCGTCGATCCCGACAAAGCGGCGTCAGCGCTGCTGTGGGCCACCCAGGAAATGGAAACCCGCTACGCGATGATGCGCGACCTCGGCGTGCGCAACATCGACGGCTACAATCGCGCGCTCGGCTCCGGTGCTCCAGTGGTGGAGCTGAAGCCGGTGAACCAGATCAGCGACGGGGTCGAACCGCCGATCGATGCGGCCGACGCGCCGCCGAAAATCGAGCATCGCAAGCTGCCGAAGATCGTCATCATCATCGACGAGCTGGCCGACCTGTTGCTGAGCGAGGGCAAAACCGTCGAGCGCGACATCACCCGGCTGGCGCAAAAGGCGCGCGCGTCGGGAATCCATTTGATCCTCGCCACCCAGCGCCCGTCGGTCGACGTTATCACCGGCCTCATCAAGGCCAACTTGCCCGCGCGCATTTCGCTGCAAGTGACCTCGCGGGTCGACTCCCGCACCATTCTCGATTCGATCGGCGCGGAACGGCTCCTCGGCGCCGGTGACATGCTTTTCATGCCGCCTGGAAGCGCGAAGCTGGTGCGCCTCCACGGTCCCTTCGTTTCGGAAATCGAGACGCGCAAGCTGGCGGACTTTCTTCGCGCGCAAGGAATGCCCGACTATCGCATGGAGATCCTCGACACCAAGCCGCCGAGCGAGGACACCGGTGAGGATTACGAGCGCGACGAGAACTACGACGAAGCGGTGAACATCGTGATGGAGACCGGGCAGGCGTCGATCTCGATGATCCAGCGGCGGCTGCGCATCGGCTACAATCGCGCGGCGCGGATGGTCGAGCAGATGGAACGCGAGGGTATCGTGAATCCGCCCGATGGTGCGCGGCCGCGCGAGGTGCGTCTGCGCAAGATCAAATGACCTGACCCCCCAACCTCTTCCGTCAAAATGGAAGGGGAATCAGAAAGAGGAAGATTTGGTTCGCAAGAATTTCTGGCTGGCACTAGGTGTCACTCTTTTGATGCCGGTGCTCCTCGCCGCGAGTAGCGATTCTTCGCCGCAGCTCAAGGCGCTCCTCGATCGCCTGCAGAAGCACTATCAGCAAACCAACTCGTTCACCGCGAAATTCAAGGAAGCGATAAGTCCGGCCGGCGGGATGAAGCGTGAGCGCGAGGGCACCGTCTACTATCGCAAGCCGGGCCGCATGCGCTGGGAGTTCGCGGGCCAGGATCAGGAACTGATCGTCAGCGACGGCAAGCAGATTTACAGCTATCAGCCGGATCTCAATCAAGTCGTGGAGACGCCGCTGGCACAGGCTTTTCGCTCCTCTAGCGTCGCGGCGTTTCTTCTCGGAATCGGAAACGTCCAGCGCGATTTCGATGTCACGGTTCCCGCGCCGCCTCCCACTGACGGCCTCAAGCATATTACCTTGAAACCGAAAAACGGCGGCGATGTCATCGAGATGGGCCTCGATCCCGCGAGCCTCGACCTCAAGACGCTGCGGTTGACTGACGCGCTGGGCGATATCACCGCGCTTACCTTCTCCGATTTCAAGAATGACGCGGCGGTCGACGACAAGCTGTTCGCTTTCCTCCCTCCCGCCGGTGCTGATATCGTTAAGGCTCCGCAGCAGCCGAACTCCCATTGAGCGCAGTATCATCGGTCGCAAGTCCAATTGCCTCGGATCAAAGCCACGAGTACACATATTAGCCCCAGAGCTTCCGGTTAGATGGAAAAAGTTCACCTTCTGAGTTTGGGTTGCCCCAAGAACCTCGCCGACAGCGAGCTGATGCTCGGTGCACTGGTCGGTGCGGGATTTGAGGTGACGCTCGATCCCGACGACGCACAGGTTCTGGTGGTGAACACCTGCGCCTTTATCGAGAGCGCCAAGAAGGAATCGCTCGACGCGATCATGGAAGCCGTCGCGGTCAAGCGCAGCGGCGCGGGCAAGCGGCTGGTGGTCGCGGGATGCATGGCGCAGCGCTATGGCGGCGAGCTTCGCGAGCAGATTCCCGAGGTGGACGTTTTCGTTGGGACGGGCAATTTTCTGGAACTGCCCGAATTACTCCGCCGGACTGAGGCTCCTGAGGACCGCCCGATTCCCTATGCCGGTGCGGCGCATCTGCTGCCCTCGCATTCGGCGCCGCGGATCAAGACTGGCGACTATTTCACCTCGTACCTGAAAATTTCCGAGGGCTGCAATCACAAATGCGCCTTCTGCATCATTCCCAAAATTCGCGGCCGTCACGAGAGCCGTCCAATGGCCGATTTGGTCGCAGAAGCACGGATGCTGGCCGACGGCGGCGTGCGCGAGTTGAACCTCATCGCGCAGGACCTGACCGCCTACGGACGCGATCTTGACCGCCCGTCTTCGTTGGCGCGGCTGCTCTATGCCTTGAACGATGTCGCCGGCATCCATTGGATCCGGCTGCTCTACTGCTACCCCAACTTTGTCACCGACGAGCTGCTCGATGCGATCGCGGCGCTGCCCAAGCTCACCAAATACATCGATATGCCCCTGCAACACGCCGATGACGACATCCTGCGTGCGATGCGCCGCGAGCGCTCGGGTGATGCGCTGCGCAGAATTCTCGATCGCATCCGCAAGCGCGTCCCCGGGATCGCGCTGCGCAGTTCCTTTATCGTGGGGTTTCCGGGCGAGACCGAAGAGGCATTCGAGCGGCTGGCCGATTTCGTCCGCGAGCAGGAGTTTGATCGGGTTGGAGTGTTTACCTACTCTCTGGAGGAGAACACCGCCGCGTTCGAATTGCCCGGGCAGGTGCCGGAGCGCGTCAAGCGTGCGCGGCGGGCGCGGCTGATGGAACTTCAAGGAGAGATTGCACTCAAGAAGAATCGCGCGCTGGTCGGTCGCGAACTCGAAGTTCTGGTCGAAGGCGCTATCCCCGGACGCGCCACCCGGATGCGCGGGCGAAGCCAATCACAGGCGCCCGAAATCGATGGCTCGGTTTTTCTCAAAGGCGATGCCGCGCCCGGCGAGTTCGTGCGCGTACGTATCGAGAAGGCTTTGACCTACGATCTGAGTGGACGCGTCAGCGCCGCCGACATAGTGGAGGAGGAGGTCAATCATGCCTAAAAAAGCCGGCGAACCGAGCCGAAAAAAATTCCTCGACAAGGCCCATGAGCATCTGCTCGAAACCAAGTCGAAGCTGCTCGAGGAAATGGAAACCGAGCTGAAGTCGCATCGCGAGGGCAACAAGGATGAGGGCATGGACGCCTACGATCTCGCGTCCGAGGAACGCGACCGCGAGATCAAATTCCTGCTCTCCGATCGCGAACAGGCCAAGATCAAGGCGATCGACGATGCGCTCGCTCGCTTCGCCGACGGCAGCTATGGCGTCTGCGAGTCGTGCGGGCTGGAAATCGGTGAGGAGCGCCTCGACGCGCTGCCGTTCACTCGGGTTTGCCGCGATTGCCAGCAGGACCGCGAGCGCGAAGCCAAATTGCAGCGCAACTACGATGGTGAAGACCGCGGCTATCGCAAGGTCGGCTCGACCGACGGCGACGAAGAGAATATGTGAACGGGCGGGTAACCTTTACCGTACTGCCTAAACACGGCATCCTATCAGGGTGCCGGAGCAGCATCCGGCACTTCTCGCTTGGGGCGCTCGTTCAAGTAGCGTGACTATTTGATGAGGATTTTTACTGAATTCGACGACCACCTGGCCACCAATGGCACGGGGGAGAGAATCCTCCATGATGCGGAGTTGATTCGGCGCAATCTTGCGCCAGTTAAAGCGACGCTCGTCCTTGCCAGCGCCAAAGGTGGCACCGGCAAGAGCCTGCTGGCGGTGAATATCGCGGGCGCGCTCGCCCAGGCCGGCAAGAAAGTCGGCATCATGGACGCGGACTTGAACGCGCCCAGTATTTTGCAGATGCTCGGAACCAGGGCGCCGCTGCGCTACCTGTCCAGTGAGGGAATCGAGCCGGCCGCCGCGCCGCTCGGAATTCGCGTCGCCTCAGCGGAGTTGCTCACCGAGACCCTGCGGCCCGCGATGAGTTTCCTCGACGAAGATCCGCCTCCCGCGCCGGTCGCGGTCCCGCCGGTCCGTCTGACGCACTCGGGCGCGCTGCGCCGCATCCTCAGTCAGACTCGTTTCGGACCGCTCGATCTGCTCATCATCGATCTCGCGCCGGGCGTCGAGGAGCTCTATCGAATGATGCGAATGCTCACGCCGACGGGTGTGATCCTCGTAACCCACACTTCCGGAAGCGCTGCCGTTGCTATCCGCCACGCGCTCGACATGAACAAGGAAATCGCGGCCCCGATCGTCGGCGCGATCGAGAATATGGTGGCCTTCGGATGCGACAATTGCCGCTCGGTGCGCCCGCTGTTTCCTCAGGGCGAGGCCGCTCGCGTCGTGCGCGAGGCCGACATCCCGATTGTGGCGCGGTTGCCATTCGACCCGCGTTTCGCCGAATCCTCGGATCGCGGAAGAATCTTCGTCAGCGAATTTTCGGAGGCGCCGATAGCCAAGCAACTGACCGAGATGGCGCGCCAAATCGACGCCATCCTCATCGCCAGGAATCGCAAAGCAGCGGAAGTGGCTGCGGCGGCGCCGATCGTGTCAGTCGCCGGCGAAAGCTAACCGCGAGTCGGCCATCCGTCAGTCGTCCGCGTCGTCGTCACCGGAAAACTCCGGGAGTTCTTCGGCGCGACGCGAACATTCGAACATCCCCGCGCCATGCGCCTCGCCCAGCTTGAAATGCGCAAACCCCAAGGCGGTAAAGATTCGCGAGCCGTCGGGACCGGGGCGCGATAGTGGAATGAAGTTCGCGACGTGGCCGGTCAGCGCATGATGCGGTTTGTGAGCATCTGCCAGCCGCGCCGACAATCGCGTCGGCGGCGCCGAAACGGAAGGCGCATCCACTTCGAGATGCTCTACGGTACATGGCGTCCATCCTTCCGCGCCCAGGATGCGTCCGCTGCGCTGATCTTCATCGTCGGCGGAAACCGAGCGCATCTCGATTGCGATCGGCGCGGGGGCAGCGTCGAAGCAGGCCCAGATCATTCGGCGCGAGTTGAAGCGCTGTGGGCCGAGTCCGCTGAATGAGAGTCCGCTGCGGCCCACCCCTGCGATTGCGGATGCGACGCCATCGATGCGAACCGAGCCGCTGAGGTCCCCGAACGAAGCCATCGCGGCGTTTGCACTGCTGCCCTCGCGCGCGTCGAACAGCTGCTCCAGGTCGAAGCCCGAGTTGCCCGCGCTCGGCCGCAGCCGGATCGTCACCTCCATCGATTCGTCGAGTCTTCCGGAGGCGAGCGCGCGCTCGATACTGAGGTAGTGTGTCGCGTCGGGCACGATCACCGCATGCCCGTGGAAGCTCAACAGCATCTCGCCATTCTGCGATTCGAGTGCGAGCGGCCCGAGGCTTAGGCGGTTGCCCTCGCGCCGAGGTTTGCCTTCGCCGGTGAACAGCGCGACCCGACCGCCGGTGAGCAGCATCATGATGCGCGCGCCGACCCCGCCCGCGCCGAGGTCGAAGCTCGCCATCGCGCCGATTTTCGCCGATGGATCGAACAGCTCAATGCCGACCCGCGTCGGCGCCGCGGGAGTGGCAGCCGGTTTGGCCGAGGATGGTCCTTTCGGCGTAGCCGTTCGGATAACCGTCAGTCTGCTATCACGGTCGGCGGCGCCGTTTGCATGAGTGCCGGCGCGGAAGATTTCGCCAATCGTCGCGATGCATCGGCGCCGAAGTTCACCAGGCATTCTGACCGCGACCGATAGCTCTAACTGGACCGCATCGATCTGGTCGCGCGCCGCCATCGCCGAGAGTTCCCGCAACGCCGCGACCGGGCTCTCCAGGTGCCTGTCGGTGAACGCCTGTAGCAAGTTTTGCGCGCCGCCGCCCGGATAGCGCAGCCCGAAGCTGGCGAGGATTCCCTGGGACCCGAGTCGCGCGACGAGCTCGCCGAGCTGTCCGTGAATGAACGCGTCGGAAGCGGAAACGCGCGCCGCGCCGGGCGGCCGCAACTGGTCGCCGTGACGCCGCAGTCCGAGGCCGAGATCGATGCGCGCCTGAATAACATTCCATCCGTGGACTACCAGGATCGTCGCGTGGCCATGGCGCGCGACGACGGCGCGAAGCCGCTCGAGGATCATTTCCAGGAACCACGGCGCGTTCGCGCTCACTTGCGAAAGCCGGTTGAGATCGAGGTGATTGCGATCCATCCCCGCATTGATCAGCGCCGGCGCGCCGAGAAGCTTCGCCAGCTCGCGCGTGATCGCCGCGGTGTGGAGGTCATTCACCTTGGGATTGAGCAGGGAGCGGGTTGCCGGACCCGCGCGGCCACCATGGGGCGCGATGAGCAGGATCGGAGCGTCGCCGTCGATGATTTCGAGCCACCGTGCGGTGGCGGCGTCGGTGGATTTATCGATCTCGCTCATGACACGTGGTGGCCGCTGATGGCGGGGATGTTCAGCGCGAACGACGCGATGAAATAGTACGCGATGTAGGGGAACGAGAGGTAGAGCAATATCGGATGGATTGTGGGAAGTGACAGCAGCATCGCGAACGCGACGATGCCCCAGGTGATTGCGAGGGTCAGGGTCAGCGGCCGTAACACCTCGGTACGGCTCGGGTAAATGTACTTGATGGGGACGAAAACCATCACGCCGAAAAGGACGAGGATCAGTTCGTTTGCGATGGTGCCCCAGCCGAAGCAGTAAAGGTAGAACACCACCAGGTTCCAATAAGATGGAAAACCGAGAAAAAAATGATCCACGGTTTTCGCATCGGTTTGACAGAACTGGTACGCGCTCGCGATTAGTACAAATCCCGCAACCGCGAAGCCGATAGTCCCTGTCACCATTCCGGCGCTTATCATCAGGAACACCGGCGCTACCACGTAGGTGAAGTAGTCGACGATGTTGTCGAGCAACGCGCCATCAAAGCCGGGTACGCGTTTCTTCACATTGATGAAGCGCGCGAGCGTCCCGTCGCTCGAATCGATAGCGATCGTCACCGCCATCGCGATGAAGGAGGCGCGATAATCGGCGATCGCCGCATAATGGATCGCGAGCACGCCGAAAACCGCGCCCAGCGCGGTATACAGATGCACTCCCCATGCGCAGGCGAGCAGGAACAGGCGGCTGCCGTTGGTCTCCGCTAACGCCGGGGCATGGACTGCGCGCGCTTTCATTTGGGTTTGATGTGCCGCGGCCCGAAATAGTCCTCGAGAATCGTCATGAACGGCCCGCATGCGCGATGCTTCTTGACGTGCGCGACCGCTTCGTCGAGCGACATTTTTCCGTGCGCGCGCAAGTAGCCGATCGCCAGCGTGGGCGCGCGATTGAGTCCCGCGTTACAATGGAGATAGACGCGTTTGCCGCCCGCGATCAGTAGATGGAGGTCGTTGATTGCGACCCGAAGGCGCTCGGCCATTGCGTCGGCGCTGCCGTCCTGGATTGGCGTGCGAACGAAAGAGATCCCGTTGGCATGGCATTGCTCGCGTACCGCCTGGAGGTCGAGGCCATGCAGCCGCAGGTCATCATCATCCTGAAGATTGTGCACCGCGGTGATGTGGTGCGAATCCTTAAGCCATTCGATGTCGTCGGGACGCGGGTATTCGCCGATTAAAAGGTGACTGGTTATTTCTGCAAGAGAAGGACGGCTCGTCCGATGAGCGCGTGCTTCGTTCTGCGAGCGGTTCTGCCACCAGTCTCCCACGCCGTCATCTAACCATGAATCCCGAGGTTACTGAACCATTACCGAAAGGAAGCCAGCGAGGCTATTGGCCCGCGCAGGCCGGCGGTGAACCCGCGCGATGCCATTCGAAGAGCCACACCGAAGCCAGCACCGATGCCGCGCGCGCAATCTGGCGCGCGAACATCGCAGCGTCCTCTTGCATCAGGGCGCGCTGATATTCGTTCTTATCGTGCCCGGCGGCGGAGCGCGCCGCGCGATCGTCGCGGGTCAATTCGCCGATGAGCCCGTTCGCATCGCGAATCTCGGCGATGCTTGGCGTCCATACATTGTTGATATCCTCGATGCGAACCTCGCGCGCGGCCACCGGTTCCAGCTCGCCAATCGAATCGTCAACCGCGACCTCGATGCGCGCGTGGATGCCGCGATCGCCCAGATCCCCGTCGTATTTCACCGTCGAATGGAGCGGTTGGCTCGCGTCGCCGACGTAGTGCGCCAGGTAGCCCGAAAGGCGCACCACCGCCTCGCAATCACCACGCCGCCACGCACTTTGAAGCTGATCGCTGACATCCTCGATCGTCCATGGCAGGGTGCCCGCCCGCTCGAGGGTGCTTTCGCCGAAGCGGGTTTGCATCTGCTTGGTATCGGGATTCAGCGCCGCCCACGGATGGGGCCCGAACTGCTCGAGATCGACATAATGCCGCCGCGCCTCGGCCTTGCCATACGCGGCTTTCAGGACAGTGTCGGGATCGACCGCATGAACCTCAAGCGCGGCCTCATTGTGCGAGAGCGCTGACTTAAGCGGCGAGGGCGGCAGCGCCTCGACTGCCAGTCGGGTGATCGCACCATGCGTCGCGTTGTCCCAGGCGCGAGCAGGCGCGACGCCGCAGAGCAGCGCTATCGAGATCGCGCCGAGCAGACGCGCGGTATGATGCCGCCGGTGCAGTAGCTTAGGCCTAGCCCTTGGCGTGGCTTCGCGCGCGCGAGTTTTTCGGGCTGCCTGCGCCTTCCGGATTCTCGGCGCCGGTAAGCTTGCGCGAGGCCCTCTCCATCGCGCGGCGCGGCGGTTGCGCGAGACCCTCGACCGTCTTGCGCAAAAAATCGGCCGCCTTGCGATAGGCGCCTGCGCCCTCCGAGCTTTCTGCGACCACCCGCAGCTCGGCATTGGAAACCACGCGGCCGATGCGCATTTCCACCGGGCTGTGCTTTGGAATCAACTTGCCCTTGCCCAGGACCTCGTAAGTGCCGCTGATATGAATGGGCAGCACGTCGCATCCACTGCGCAGCGCCATATATCCCGCGCCGCTCTTGAATTCCTGCATGGTGCCGTCGGGCGACCGGGTGCCCTCGGGGAACATCAGAACGCTGCGGCCAGTGGCAAGTTCGGCAAGCGCGTCATCGAGCGATTCGAGTTGCGCGCGTTCGCGATCGAATGGAATCAGGGTGGTGAGATTCGACACCACGAAGCGCCGCGTCGGCGTGTTGAAGAAATAATCCCTGGCCGCCAGCACGACCAGCCCCTTGCCCATTTCACCGAGTGCGTGGCTGATGAGCGCGAAATCGACGTGGCTGGAATGATTGGCGACCACCACCACGTTCGAGTTCGCGGGAATGTTTCCGCGTCCGAGAATGCGCGGCTTCAGCCATGAATCGAAAAGCGAAGCTTGCGCGCGGCGAAACAGCGTGCGGCCGAGGCTCTTGAGCGGACCGGGAAGGATGGGGGTGAAGGGCTCGGCGAATTTCGCATAGGAAGGAAGCGCGACGCGCGACGGCGCGTGGTTGTTAGCCGCGAGCTTCTGCAAATCATCGACGCTGCGAAGATCGCCCAACTCCTCGGTCGCGATGTCGCGGCCAAGGTGCTCGCCGATGTGCTCCGCCAACTCCGCCAGCGCGAGCGAGTCGAGCCCGAGGTCCTCGATGAGCCGGGTCGCCGGCGTGATTCGCGTCGCGTCGTTGGAGACCTGTGCGATCGCATGCGCGAGCCACTTCTCGACTTCAGCACTCGCGGCGACTTGCTCTTCGGCGCGCGCTTCGAGCAGCTGGCGCAGGATGGCGACGACTTCGTTGCGCTTGACCTTGCGGGTGCGCGTGCGCGGCAGCTCGTGATCGGTGAAACGCAAAATCCTGATCCGCTTATGCGGACTAAGTCCCGCGCTGACTTTTTCAAAATGCGCGCGCAGTCTATCTTCGAGGCTGCGGCGGCTGGTCCCGCGTCCATATGCGGGAACCACCAGCGCGGCCGGCTGCTCGCCGCCACCGAGCTTCATCCCGACCACGGCAATTTCCTTGATATCGGAATTGTGGCCGTAAATTTCCTCGACCTCATCGATATAGATGTTGTTGCCGCCCGCATCGACGATGACGTCTTTGGCGCGCCCGACGATGAACAACCGCCCCTCGCTATCGAAGCGGCCGAGATCGCCGGTGTACAGCCATCCCTCTTTGAGCACCGCGTCGGTCGCCGCCTGGTTGCGGTAGTAGCCCGCCATCACGTTGGGGCCGTGCACCAGCAACTCGCCGACGTTCCCCTCGCCGTCGAGCTTGACCTCGAGTTTTGAGAGCGGCTTGCCGACCGATCCGGCAATCGAAGTTTCCCCCGGATGCGCGACGCTGACCACCGGGGCAGCCTCGGTGAGGCCGTAGCCTTCCAGCAGCGGCATGCCGATGTCATTGAAGAAATCCGCGACCCGCTTCGGCAGGGCCGCGCCGCCGCTCACCGCGAGCTTCAGGCGGCCGCCGAGCGCGCTATGCGCCTGGCGGAAAATTATCGAGCCGAGATTAATTTCCGAATCGCGAATCAAGCGCTGGTTCAGCTCACGCAGCTGGTTGAACGCGGCATGGACAAATGGGCCATGCGATTCGATCTCGTCGAGGATGCGGCGGTGAATCGCCTCCCACAGCGCCGGCACCCCGATGAGCGCGGTCGGCCGCAGATCGGCGAGCGTGCGGGAGAGATTTTTGGCGTCGACGCCAATTGGATGCGCGATCGTCGCGCCGCTCGCAAGCGGCAGCAGCATCCCGCAAGTGAACTCGAAGGTGTGATGCAGCGGCAGCAGTGAAAGTACCAGGTCGTCATCGGAAAGCGAGAACACGCGCCCGAGCATCTGGATCTCGGCGGTGAGATTTCCGTGGCTGAGCATGACGCCCTTGGGCGCGCCAGTGGTGCCCGAGGTGAAAACAATAGAAGCGAGGTCCTTGCGATCGGGCTCGGGCGGCGGCGTGACGGCCTTCTTCAAAATGAACGGACGCGACAGCTCCGCGAAATCGATCTCGATGACGCCGGGCACGGCCCCGGCGATGCCATCTTCGAGGCGAGTCGCCACTGCGTTCGAACGCAGCGCCGCGGTCGGCTCCGCAATCGCGCAAATCGGCGCCAGCTCCTCCGCCGAGATCAGATGATCGAGCGGCACCGCGACCGCGCCTGCGCAAATAATCGCGAAATACGCCAGCACCCACTCGGGCGAGTTCTCGCCGATCAGCAACACGCGATCGCCCGGGCTCACGCCACGGCTCAGCAGCAGCAATGCGGCGCGATGCGAGCTGTCGCGCAGCTCGCGATAGGTCGTGCTGGTTTTCTGCCCCGACGGCTGGCGTGCAATCAGCGCGACGCGCGAGCCATAGCGGTCGGCGGCGTTGTCGAGCATCGCGACCAGCGAGCGATGGCGCTTGAGGAGATTCGGCCGGCCCTTGGTATGCAAATCGAGCTGCGGAAAAATGTGATGCCGCAGCCCCGGTAGATGCACATTGATCCAGTAGTCGGCCCAATCGATCTGGTCGGGCCGGAACGGATGGCGCGCCGCATCGGCGGGCTTCAACGCGGCGTACAGCTCGCGCACGTTCACCCCATGAAAAGTATAAATTAGCTCCTGGATGTAGGGGCGATAGACCTCGATCATATCGCGCGCGAGATCCATGTCTTCCGCGATCCAGTCGACCGCGCTTTCGAACTTGCGCGCGCGCTCCGAGTCCTCGCCCAGCATGCTGCGCGCGAACGACGCCGAGTACTTCAGCACGCGCGGCAGCGTGTCGCTGGTGAGGTCGTAAGTGTTTTGCGACGCGACCACGGCCTCGATGTGCGGGCCGATCTTCGCCATCGCGCCGCCTTCCTTGCGATGCTCGCGGCGATTGGAGAGGCCGGTCAGCTCGACCAGGCGCCGCATCGGCAACGGATTCACGTCGGAGGTGCATAGCTGGTACACCGGCCGATGGCGCTTGCTGATGAGCGCCGCAAGGATCGGGATCATCGCGTGCGCGGCGAGGTCGACCGGGATGATATCCAGCACCAGCTCGGCGCTCGCGGGATAGAAGCGATAGCCGCGCCCCGAGAGATAGGTCAGCGGCGCGCTGGTGTTGACTCCCTGATTCCATCCGGGGAACGGATCGGCGAGCGCGCTTTCGATTACCGCGGGCCGCACTACCGTGACCGCGAGGTTGTCGCGCGCGGCGAACACCAGCTGCTCGCCGAGGCTCTTGGTGTAGCTGTAAGTGTTGGGCCATCCCCAACTGAGAGCGCGCGCCTTGCCGACTTCCTTAAGACGCTCTTCGACCCAGCGCTTGCGGCGTCCATCGGCGACCGGCTGGACGTCGTCATCGTCGGTCACCGGCTCGATATCATCGTCGCCGGACAGTTCCGCCTGGCGAAGCTGATCGCGCGACTCGGCCTCGATGCGCGCGACGGTGGCCTGCGCCTCGCGAATCTCGCGCTGCAGGTTGAAGTTGCGCTTGCCGATGGGACACCAGTTCTCCGCGATGTCGTCCTCGTAGCGATGGCCGTCGGCGACGCCAGCCGCGTAGCAGGTCGAGACATGCATCATCGCGGCGTCGTGCTTCTTGCAGTACTCGATGACGTTCGCGACGCCGATGGTGTTGACGGAAATCGCTTTCTCCAGCGAGGCCTCGAAGTTCACCATCCCCGCGCAATGCACCACCGCATCGAGGGTGCCGCGCTTGATCGGATCGACGCCGTCGCCGACGAGACCCTCGATGGTGATGTCGCCGGGAATGATAACGACTTTCTCTTCGATGAATTTGTCGAAGCGCGCGCCGAGCTGTTCGCGCAGCGGCGCCATCACGGGCGAGTCGAGCACCTCGCGACGAAAACGGTTGAGGCTGGATTTTTTATCGCCGCGAATCAGCAGGTAGACGCGCTCCACTTCGGGATGCCAGCGGAGCAGGAGGTAGAGAAAAACCTTGCCCAGGAATCCGGTCGCGCCGGTCAGCATGATGGTGCGCTTGCGCAGCACCTGTTCGAGCGGCGGCATCGGTGGCGTCGGATGTGGCTTGCCGTTCAGTTTTCCGTTTCCGTTGCTATTCGACATCGGCAATTACCAGTGGCGGCAGATGCAAGTAGGTGATGCTTGCAGAGCGTCCTTGTTCGGAAGTTGCCATTGCGATCGCTTCATCCAGGCTGTCGGCCGCTTCCCATCCCAGCCGCGCCGCGACTTCCGGCTCCTCGCATCCCGCGGCGATGACGCGCCCGCAGTGCTGCCGCGCGGGCTCGCCCCAATACCACATGTAGAAAGGATGGACGCCGTGGTAGGCGTTCCCGTAGCGATACATATGGGTGTAGGTCGGGTTGTGCGCGAACTCATGCTCGAACTGATCGGCGAGCTCGACCGCGTCGGTCGTCTGCGCGAGGCAGCGATGGAAAAATTCGATGTAGCTCGGATGATGCTCGGGATGAAACTCGTCGCGCAGCGGATGGCACACGATTACGGTGCCGCCTTCGCGCACCAGGGGTTTGCCCCGATACATGTTGAACAGGTAGCCGAGCCCGGTGCACTGCACGAGGATCGGATTCATGATCGAGTTGACGTTGTACGGGCAAATGAACGGCACCCCGACGATCAGGATGTCCGCCTGGCCCTTCACCGGCACCGCGTACTGCTGAAAAACTTTCGCCAGCGCCTTGCGATGAACCGCCTCCGTCTCACCCGCCCAGATTCCGGTCAGGCCGTATGGTGCCGCATAGTTGCGCAGCATCTGGCGGCGCAAATCGTCCGACAGGTTGCGCATCGTCCACTGAAATCCCTTGAGACGCACGTGGTCCCAATCGGTGAAGCGGTCTTCATTCTTGTGCAGGAAGTCGAGCATCCCGCCGTACATGTTGTTGTTGACGGCGGTCTCCAGCGTGAACACATTGAGTTGCGAATTGATCACGCGCCCCATCCGATCGGCGGAGCGATGCAGCGCCGAATGGTTGGGGTCCATGTACGAATGCGAATCGCGCAGCGTGGTCGGATTATGATGATGGCGCAGGCTCGCGTAGGGCGAGAGCCCGACCGCGACCGACTTGTGCCCGCCATCCATCGGCACCAAATTGATGTTGAGGTAAATGACGAGGTCGGAATCGGCGGCGCGCTTGGAGAGCCAGACTTCCTCGCCATGGTCGGTCTTGCCCATCATCGTGATCTCGGCGCGATTTTCGGCGTCGAAATTGTAGAGCCGATCGGGCCAAAACTGTTTGAAGGCTTTTTCGCCAACCATGCGGCGAATTTCGGCCTCGGTCATGCGCCGGTGCAGCGAGGTGGCGATGATGAGATGGACGTCGTCGACGCCATAATCCGCCAGCGTCTGCATCACCTGGTTCAGCAGCCGCTCGCGAATGTCGGGGCGCCGCATCGGCGGCAGCGGCAGACTGATGTCATCGATCGCGATCGTCACCCGCATGTTGGGATTGAGCTGCGCGAACAGCGGGTCGGCATTTTCCGGATGGAGCAGGGCGTAGCGAATCGCCTGGTCGGGATCGGCCAGCGCCTCGAGCGGTGGCGGCGGATAGATCACGCGCGTGCCGACCGGCAGCTTCTCGAACAGGAAATCGTCGCCATAGGCGATGAGGCGCCGCTCGGAGCGCCGGTTGGTGGTGATGATCAGATCCTTGCGCGCGCCGATCTCGTGCTTCAGATCGGCGGTTTTTAATTCTTTCAGTTTGGCTTCCGGACGAGCCATTGAATCTCCTAGGCCTCGACCAAACGCCGCACGTTGTCGGCGATGATATTGTTGCCGCGCTCTTTTTCCAGCTGGATGATCGGCCACTGCCGGCTCATCGCGGTTGCGCGCAGACGTTTGTCGGGATTTACCGCCACCGGATGCCCGAGCGCGGTGAGAAACGGCAGATCGTAATGCGAATCCGCATAGCCCCAGCAATCGGCCAGCTTCATCCCGCGGGCGGCGGCATACTGCTCACACCAGGTGGCCTTCTCCGCCGTTGCCATGATCGGTTCGAGGAGACGGCCGGTCGCCTTGCCGCGGCTGATCGCCATCCGGTTAGCGGAAAAATCGGGAATGTTCAGATGCTCGGCCAGCGGCGCAATCACCCAGTCCGGCGAGCCGGTGACGAGCACCGGCTCCAGCCCGGCGCGGCGATTCGCTTCAATCAGCTCGATGCCCTTCGGGTACAGATGCCCGATGAGCACGCGCTCGCAATACTCGCGGCCGAGCTCGACCAGGCGGTCGCGCGAGACTCCCTTGAACGCCTCGAACATCAGGATGTTGAGCTTGCGGCGGTCCTGCTGCTCCGCGATGTAGAGGCGCGGTGCGCGCGCGGCAAAGGCCGCGAGATAGCTCAAGCGATTGCTCCACTCACCGAGATTGGCGAGGACGAACAGCGTGATGTGCACGAGGTTGAGATCGACCAGGGTGCCGTCGAGATCATAGAAGGCCGCGCGGCGGATTTGGGGGCGGCCATTGCGCGACGACTTTGCTCGATGAACTGACATGTCATTCTAGTTGTGGGCAATAAAAAAAGGCTGCCCCGATTCGGTCTCATTTTTAACGCGCGCGGTGCGGGAATTCCGCGAGGTTTGATCGATCGCTTCGAGCAGCTCGGGTCGCGCGACTCCGCGCAGCCCGAAATCCAGGATCTCCTGCACCAGGCTTTCGGTGTCGGGTGGGCGCGTGCGTGACAGCACGCTGACGACCTCCTTGATGCCGCCCAGGATGCAGAGCGAGACCGCACGCGTCTCGCATTGGCGCACCAGTTGCATCTGGATTCCCAAGTCCAGCGAGCGTTGAATCATCTGCGCGATGCGATCGTAGAACTCGCGGATTTTGGTATCCAGCTCGCGATCAAAACCGACCGAGTGATTGAGCAGGATGTCGGTCAAATCGCGCTCCTCGAGCACGAAGGCCACCACCCGGCGCAAATTGGCGCGCAACTGGTCGACCGGGTTGAGCTCTTCAGGCCCGACCTTGAGGCGCAAAATCCGGGTCGACAATTCTGACACGACCTGTTCGAGGAGTTCTTCGAAGAGGTCCTTTTTGTTCTGGAAATAAAGGTAAAAAGTGCCCCGCGCGATGCGTGCGCGCTTGATGATGTCGGCGACATTAGTGCGGTGATAGCCTTTACGCGCGAAGATTCGCTTCGCGTGCATCAGGACCTGGGCGCGGCGTTCAGTACGTTCCATCGTTACGAATAGGTTACGAACGAGAGGCTAACGATGCCGGGCTGGACTGTCAAACCTTGGGGCCGGCAACTTTCCACTCTGAGATACGCTCGCGCTCAGGATCTGTTTCCCCCTTTCTTCCGTGGCAGAGGCTTGGCCGGTGGGTCTTTCGAATCTCACGCTATCGGGCACGGCCATCGGTGGAATGTTTGCCATCCGCTGCTCCCATCCAGAGCCGGATTTGATAGTCTGCGCGCATTCCAGTGGAGTCGATTCAATCGAAAATGACAGAAGCAGAGACCTGGCAGAAATTTCATGAGGCCGCGCAAAAGGCGACCTGGGCGTACCTCGCGACCGCGGCCGCCAACCAGCCCAAGGTGCGCGTGGTTCATCCCGCCTTCGAGGGCGAGCGGCTATGGGTTGCGACCGGGAGGAATTCGGCCAAAGGCAAACACATCGCGAAAAATCCCAAGGTCGAGCTGTTCTACCAGGTCGGTCCCGAGTTCGTGCATCTGACGGTGACCGGCAACGCGCGTTTCATCGAGGATGCGGCGGAGAAGAAGCGCGTCTGGGAAGGCAAGGTCTTTGACTACGATTTGGCGCAATTCTGGCCCAGCGGTCATCAGGCACCCGATTTCGGCTTGCTGCTGGTCACGCCCGCGCGCATCGAACTGACCAGCATGATGGAGATGATGCAGGGCAAGAAGCCGCTGCGGTGGCGCGCGAAGAAGTAATTGCGCTTGCACCCCATGCTATTTCAGGGAAGGTTGGGTTGATGGGCCTCGCTCCCGACATCGCACGCGAGTTCGGCTTTGACGCCGAGTTGCATCGCCATGGCCTCGCACCATTGGCGCGAGTCGCGCCGCGCACACTGCAAGTCAATGTCGGGAAGGTCTGCAACCAGGCCTGTCATCATTGCCACGTCGATGCGGGGCCGGCGCGCACTGAAAAGATGGACGAGCGGGTGGCGCGGCGGGTCATCGAGTTGCTCGCGCGGAGCCCATCGCTCGAAATCGTGGATATTACCGGCGGCGCGCCCGAGTTAAACCAACACTTTAGATTCCTGGTGGAATCGGCGCGCAATCTGAAACGCGCCGTCATCGTGCGATGTAACCTGACGGTCATCCTGCAACCTAAGATGGATTGGCTCCCGCGCTTTTATCGCGAGCATCAGGTTCGGCTGGTCTGTTCGCTGCCCTGTTACACCGCCGAGAATGTTGACCAGCAACGCGGCGGCGGAGTTTTTGCCAAGAGCGTCGAGGCGCTCCATCTTCTTAATGACCTCGGCTACGGAATGCCCGACACCGGGCTCGCGCTCGACCTGGTCTACAATCCCGTCGGTGCTTTTCTGCCGCCCGCGCAGGCCGAACTGGAGGCGCGCTATCATCAGGAACTGCGCGACGGCTTCGGTCTCGAGTTCAACCATCTGCTGACGATCACCAACATGCCGATCAAGCGGTTTGCCGATCAGCTGCATCGTCTCGGCAACGAGCGCGAGTATATGGGGTTGCTCGTCAATCATTTCAATCCGGCAACGGTGGCGACGGTGATGTGCCGCGATCTGGTGAGCGTCGGCTACGAAGGGACGCTGTACGATTGCGACTTCAACCAGATGCTTGCGATGCCGATCGAAAATGGGAGCGGTCACGCACTGACGATTTTCGACCTCGAGGACGTTGCCGAGATGACCGGCGCGCGAATCGCGACCGGCTCCCATTGCTTCGGATGCACGGCGGGCGCGGGCTCGAGCTGCTCCGGCGCGCTGGCCTGAATCAGCGGACGTCGGAGTACCTGCGCGCGAGGCGCGCCGGCGCGACGCCAGCCAGGTAGAGCGATCGGATCGTCCACATTCGCAGCACCGTGCGGATGATGCCGCCCTTTTTCCAGCGTCGCGCCGAAGTGATTACTTCGCCGCGCAAGCACGCGACGCGCCCGGCGCGCTTGAGCCGGCGCGCAAAATCGAGATCCTCGCAAATCGGGATGTCGGGAAAGCCTCCCAGCGCTTCGAAGGTGGTCTTGCGGGCGAAGATCGCCTGATCGCCGGTGCCGGTGCGGCTAATGCGCGAACGAATACTGATGAGCGTCCCGATGAGCACGCACAGCGGATGATTATCATCGAGTTGAACGTCGAATCGCCCGCCGACGATCTCGGGATCCGCGAGCGCCACCTCGATGTCGCGTGCGAACGTCGCCGGCACCATGGTGTCAGCGTGCACGAACACCAGCGCGTGGCCAGATGCGCGCGCGGCACCCGCATTCATCTGCAGCGCGCGCCCGCGCGGAGCTTGGACGACGAGGTTGCAGCGCGGCCGCGCGGCATCGACACTGGTATCGGTGCTGCCACCGTCGACGACGATGATCTCGGCCTCGGGCGCGCCGGCGCGGATGGCCTCGAGGGTGCGCGCGATGGCCGGCGCTTCATTCAACATCGGAACGATGACTGAGAGCTTCACGAGAGTTTCAAGCGATCAGATTGGGAGTTTCTTTATCGATGCGTTTCAGCACGGCCGCAGTGGCAGGGCAGGGGTGCGGTGAGCCGAGCGCCATCGCTTGCCCGCCAAATGCGCGCAGGCGATTTTTCAGGTGCGAGCGTAGAAACTGCAAGTCAATCGGACGGTCGACATCGTACCACCATGGCCCGAGACAGTAAGGTTCGCCGGCGTCGCGCAGCCGGTGCAGGGTTTTGACCAGGACATCGTCGCCGCCCCAATTCAGTGGTTTGAAAATGTCGGAGAGTTTGCCGCGCATCGCAACCAGGTAGTATCCGCCGTCGAGGGTAGGCGCGATCACCAGCGGATGGGCCTCGAAGAGGTCGGCATTTTTGGTCAGCATCTTGACTGGGAGTGAAGGCGTGTCGGTCCCCATCAGGAGTGCGCCTCCGGCATTGGTGAAGGGACGCATCGCCGCGGCCATCCGCGCGCCGAGGTGACCGGCGCCTTGCTCGACAATCCATGCGCCGAAATCGCGCGCAAGGGTTTTGAAATAGCGGCTGCGTTTGGCGCCGCCGGGAGCACTTCCCGCGATGACGAGTTCGGCGGCTGCGAGGCGTTTGGCCTTCGCGAGGGCGTCGCGATTGAAAGCATCGGCGAGCGCGGCGGCATTATTTTTACCGATCGCCGGGATGAGCCGGGTCTTGGTCTGCCCGGGAACCGGCTCGCGCGCGAAAACGATGACGGTCATGCGGCGCATCAGCCGATCCTCACATCTATCGAGTAAAGACGCGAGCGCAGCGGTGCGCCATCAATATAGATCTTCGCTAAACCTTCGACTCAAATGAAGGCCCGGCGAAGCCACCGGGAATCGTCGGCATCTGACTGGAGGCTTGCGCGCCGAAAACCGCGCCTCCCGCGGTAAGGCCGCCGTCAACTACCATCGCAGTACCTGTCACCCATTCGGAATCATCACTGGCGAGGAAGAGCGCCATGTTCGCGATGTCATCGGGATGGCCAGCGCGTTTGATCGCCTGAATTTGCGAGAGAAACATTTCGGTGGTGGATTGGCCGCCGGGAATTCGATTCGACAGCAGCGGGGTGTTGATGCCGCCCGGACAGATGCAGTTGACGCGAATCTTGTGCTCACCCACCTCGAGTGCGACCGAGCGCGTCAGGTTGATGACGGCCGCCTTGGCCGCACTATAGGAATGCGGACCGGCACCGCCGCGAAGCCCCGCGACCGAGGCCGTCGAGATGATCGAGCCGCCGCCGCTCTTTTTCATTTCCGGCACCGCATACTTCATCCCGATGAATACCGCGCGCAGCAGAATGGCCTGGGTCTTGTCCCAGTTTTCGACCGTGGTTTCCTCGATGGTACCAACCGCGCCTCCGAGTCCGGCATTGTTAAAGATGATGTCGAGCTTGCCGAACTCGCTGACCGCGCGATCGATGAGGGCTTTGATGTCGCTCTCGGTCTGCACGTTGCACAGCTGGAAGACTGCGCGGCCGCCATTTTCCTTGCACTGGCGCACCGTGGCCTCGCCGCCTTCACGATTGAGGTCGCCAATGACGACGGCGGCGCCCTCTCCGGCGAAACGTACCGCCGTGGCGAGGCCGATTCCGCTCGCCGCGCCGGTGATGACCGCGACTTTATTATCCAGTCTGCCCATGAGAACTCCTTAGCTTATATTGCCGTGATTCTAACATCCGTTAGGTGACAGATGAAGCGCTCGCGCGATAGTCTGGGCGGCGGATAGTAGATGCCCTCCAAATTTGACCACGCCGAAATAGAACCGACCGCCGAGACGTTGCCGCTCTATGATACCGAAGCGGCGCAGGCCCGCGCGCGGCCGGTCGTCATCCTCGCGATGGCGATGTTGTTCTACCAGGGCTACATCTCCGCGATCGCCCCGATTGCCTCGCCCTGGATCGCAAAAAGCTTCCGCCTCGATCAATCGGCGATCGCCGCGGTATTCGCATGGCTCGCGCTGGCCTATCTCGGAGCGCTGGTGCTGTCGCGGATGGCGGACAATTTCGGGCGGCGCAGCGTGATGTTGTGGTCGATGACCGCGATGCCGCTGTGCGCGTTGGGCGCGGCCTTGTCATCGAATCTCGCGCCGTTCGTGCTCTTTATGATTCTTCTAAACGCGTTCGGCGGC
>Ga0210398_10000720_pt1 | contig 36577 bp, 30 predicted proteins | sample IncBWC4OmetaG_FD_161047 | JGI IMG/M metagenome (GOLD analysis project Ga0210398, IMG submission 161047) | Forest soil microbial communities from Barre Woods Harvard Forest LTER site, Petersham, Massachusetts, United States - Inc-BW-C-4-O | ecosystem: Environmental > Terrestrial > Soil >... | reverse complement strand
GTCGTCGCCAAACTTGAGAAGGCGCTGAGCCAGGCGATCCGCGACCCGGACGTGTCGGCAAAGCTCAGGGCCATGGCCGCCGATCCCGGCGGCGGCTCGCCCGAGGATTTCCGGCGCATCGTCGATGCCGACATCATCAAATATGTCGGGATCATCAAGGCCGCGAACCTGCATTTCGAAGAGTAGGGCGGAAAAGCGGACTCGGTTTTCCGGCAAGATCATGCTCCGGCAAAATGCCGGAGCGGATATTGCGATTTCGCTCTAAACAATTTTTGCTCTCGCGCATCTTTACTCGGCACGAACCGCGGCGCAAATTCGGCCCGCCGGTCAATGAGGATATTGTTGAATGAGAATCTTTGCGGCCGCCGTTGCGGTGATGGTGCTGGTATCGGCGAACCCTGTTCGTGCCAACGATATCGATCTGTCGACCTGGACCTGCCAGCAATTCGTCACGGCCAACAAGGACGATATCGGCGTCATCCTGGCCTGGCTCGACGGCTACTATAAAGACGAGGACGACCCGCCGGTGATCGACACCACCAAGTTCGTCGATAACGCCAAGAAGCTCGGCGAATATTGCGCCGCGCATCCTGACATCGGCCTCATCACCGCGACCGATAAGCTGTTCCAGAAGGAATAGCTGTCTGCTCTGCGCCATGCGCGGCGCGCCTTCTCCGGGGCTACCCGCGCGCGTCCATCTTGTCCTGCGTTTTGGTCTCGAAATCGCCGGCGTCATGGCGCTCGCGCAGCTGTTCTTCAGGCGACCCGCTGGCGCGGTTGACCATTCGCCCGCGCTTGACGGCCGGGCGCTCGCCGATTTCTTTCGTCCAGCGCGTCAGGTTCTTGTAGTCGTGCGTCTGCAGGAATTTGCGCGGGTCGTTGTAGGAGGCGCCGTTCAACATGCCGTTGCCGTACCATGGCCAAATCGCCATATCGGCGATCGTATAGTCGTCGCCGGCGATGAATCGATTGTCCGCAAGCTGCCGGTCGAGCACGTCGAGCTGGCGTTTCACCTCCATTGTAAAACGGTCGATGGCGTATTTGATCTTCACCGGAGCATAGGCATAGAAATGCCCGAAGCCGCCGCCGACATAAGGCGTCGAACCCATCTGCCAAAACAGCCAATTGAGCGCCTCAGTGCGCTTGCCGCGATCCTTCGGCAGGAAGGCGCCGAACTTGTCCGCCAGGTAGAGCAGGATCGCGCCGGATTCAAACAGGCGTCGCGGCGGCTGCTCGCTGTAGTCCATGAGCGCCGGGATTTTGGAATTCGGGTTCACCCCGACAAATCCGCTGCCAAACTGGTCGCCTTCACCGATCCGGATCAGCCAAGCGTCATAGTCCGCTCCGCTATGACCGGCGGCCAGCAATTCCTCCAACATGATCGTCACCTTGACGCCGTTCGGCGTCGCCAGTGAATAGAGCTGAAGCGGATGCTTTCCGCGCGGCAACGCTTTCTCATGCGTCGCGCCCGCGACGGGGCGGTTGGTGTTGCTGTAGCGCCAATTGGGACTGTCGTTCTTCTCCCAGACCCAAACGTCCGGCGGCGTGTATTGCGGTGTGTCAGTCATGGTGGGCTCTCGGGTGTCGCGCGATAGGTTGGCCGATTGGATAGAGTGATTGCCAATCACGCGCAACGCCTTGGCGTCATCAGCTGCCGCGACGCGCTCTAATTGCCGCGTCCGCTTTGCCCCCAATAGCGGACATCAGCAGCCTGGCGCCGAATGTCCGCTAAGGGCCAGAAGCGGAACTTAAAGTCATTGGCTGCTGCGCCGTTCGCCTAGCCAAGCCGCGCGGGGGGTTATCCCTCTTGCTTGCCCTGAGGCTACTGAGGAAGCTTGGTCAGTTGCAGCCCCTTGTCGAAAGCCGCCAGATCTTCTTCGCGGCGGAGCGGCCAGACATTCCTGAAGCTCGACATTTTGCAGGCCGGATCGAGTTTCAAGAGCTGGCTGACCGCCCTAGTCATTTCGTCCTCGCGGCCGGCCAGCGCCGCGCTGACCGCGGCCATCATGATCGCTGTGGCATAGTTCGGATTTTGCGCCATCGTCTTCTTGGCGTAGGCGAGCGCCTCTTCATAGCGGCCGGCGAAGAAATGCGCCAGCACGATGCCGTTTTGCACGATGAAGATGAGCGGATCGAGGGGGCTTAGCCGCAGCGCACGTTCGAGCGGCTCGATCGCGAGATCCGGCTGGCCGAGAAAGACACTGACATAACCGCTGAAGCGCCAAGCGGCCGCGAGATTGGGATTGAGCGCGACTGCGCGCTCGATCAGGGCCATGCCGTCATCAAGCTCGCCGACGACGAAGGCCAGCGCGAAGCCGGCCTGCGCGAGAGCGACCGCGTCGTCCGGCCCGAGCCGCGACGCGGTTCGCGCCAGGCGCTCCGTCTCCGCGATCGCGCGCTCCTTGTCGGCCAGCCAGCCGTTCGCTTTGCGCCAGACATAGCAATAGGCGCACATTCCGTAGGCTGATGCATAATTCCGATCACTGTCGATGGCGCGTTCGAAGTTTTGCAGCGCCTCGATATTGGCCACGCGCGTGCCGTCGTAGATCCGTGCCATGCCGCGCAGGAAATAATCGTAAGCTGCGAGGCTTTCAGTCGGTTTGCGGCGAGCGCGTTCCATTTCGGCCTGTTCGAGCCTTGGCGCGATAGCGCTGACCACGTCCGTCGTGACCTCGTCCTGCAGGTCGAACACATCCTCCAGCGCGCCGTCGAAGCGGTTCGCCCACAGATGCGCGCCGGTGGAGGCGTCAATCAGCTGTCCCGTGATGCGGACTCTGTTGCCGGCCTTGCGGACGCTGCCTTCGAGCACGTAGCGGACGCCGAGCTCGCGGCCGACCTTTTTAATATCGACCGCCTTACCCTTGTAGGTGAAGCTTGAATTGCGCGCGATCACGAACAGCCAGGCCATGCGCGACAGCGCTGTGATGATGTCTTCGACCATGCCGTCAGCGAAATATTCCTGCTCGGGATCGCCGCTCATATTGGTGAAAGGCAGGACAGCGATGGACGCCTTATCCGGCACTTCGAGGCTCGTCGACATGGCCGCACGCGCTGCTGGCGCGCCGTCATTGAGCAGCGCCCGCCAAGCGCGGATCGGTTCGGCAATGTTCTTGAGCGATTGCGGACCCAGATCGTCCCATGCGATCTCGATCTTGCCGCGCACCTGGCGATGCGAATCGTCGGAGATGCAGATACCGCCGGGCTCGGCGATCGATTCCAGCCGGGCGGCGATATTGACGCCGTCGCCGAAAATATCGTCGTCATCGATGATGATGTCGCCAACATGGATACCCACACGAAATGCGATGCGCCGATCCTCAGGCACCGTATCGTTCGCCTGCGCCGTCGCGCGTTGAATATCGACCGCACAGCGCACTGCATCAACCGCGCTGGCAAATTCCACCAGCACGCCGTCGCCCGTCGTCTTGACGATGCGGCCGCGATGCTCGGCGATTTTCGGATCGACAAGCGCACGCCGGCACTCTTTGAGACGCGCGAGAGTCCCTTCCTCGTCCCGTCCCATGAGCCGGCTGTAACCAACGACGTCCGCCGCAAGAATAGCCGCCAGACGGCGCTCGACGCGGGCGCCTGTCATACTCTAAGTTCCATTGAAGCACGCACTCCTGCGGCGAGGACGCAATTATACATTGCTAGCAGACAAAGCGGAATGCATTTCGCTCTGAACGCCGTACAATTGCTAGTGTGTCTCGGTCCCTTCTGTTTCACTAGCCAATTGTCCCCGTGTCGGTTTATTCCGGGACCAATTGGCAGACTCCTCAGGTCCCTGCGGTACGTCCGAGTTGGGTCATTCGCTGCCGCGGCGGCTCCGATTTGCGGCGTCCGCTTTGCGCTCGAAAGCTGACACCGCGCGGCCTCGTGGCGATGTCCGCTCAGGGCCAGCGGACTCATACACTGCAGCAAAAAGTACCCTGATGGATTCACACGTCGGCTTTGGGCCGGCAGCGTGACTGGTTGGGTCTTTGCGGGTTAGGATACGCGGATGAGGAAGTCCTGCCGCCTCCTTCTTGCCCTCGTCCTGCTGCTCGTCGCCGGTCCCGCGCTCGCCGCGCCATGCGGCGGCGACTTCAATGCTTTTCTGGCCGCGGTCGCGCGCGACGCGCAGGCCCAAGGCGTCTCGCGCGCGGTTATCGACCAGGCCTTCGCCGGCCTGACGCCGGACCCCGCCGTCCTCGCTTTCGACCGCCGCCAGCGCGGCATGTTCCACGCCAAGAGTTTTGAGGAATACGCCGCCACCCGGGTCATCCCGGCCCGCATCAACCGCGCCAGGAAACTGATGCAGGTGCACGCCGCGCTGCTCGGGCGCATCGAGCAGCAATTCGGCGTGCCCGCTTCGGTGATCGTGGCGGTCTGGACGCTGGAAACCGACAACGGCACCGGCGACATGGGCAAGCTGCCGGTGATCCGCACGGTGGCGACGCTGGCGCATGACTGCCGCCGCACCGAGCTGTTCCAGCGCGAACTGATCGCCGCCCTGCAGATCCTCCAGCGCGGCGATCTGCCGTTGCGCGATCTCATCGGCGCCTATGCCGGCGAGATCGGCCAGACACAATTTCTGCCGTCGTCATACATCAAGTACGGCGTCGACTATGACGGCAACGGCCATGTCGATCTGCGCCATTCCGTTCCCGATGTGCTGGCCTCGACCGCCAATCTGCTCAAGACCAATGGCTGGCAAGCCGGCGCGCCGTTTACCGAGGGCACGCCGAATTTCGAGGTGGCGATGCGTGAGTGGAATCACTCCGAGGTCTACCGCAAGACCATCGTGCTGATGGCGCAGCAGATCGGCGGCAGGTGAGGGTGTCCCAGACGCACCAAAAATCATCGGCGCCATCCTGTTTTCGCGCTTCATATCTTTTGGCTACGAACGAAAGATCGTAGAAAGGTTCGGGTCAAAAAGAGTTTGAACTTATCATTCCGCCCAGCCGAGCACCGAAATCAAAGAGGCCGCCAACTGAGGCGGCCGAAGAAATCATCATGACTAATCGGCAAGCCGTATGGGTCGCTATTGGGATGGGACTAGGCGCGGCGGCCTGGATTGTGATGGTGCTTATCGGGGTACGTTATGCGCTTAATAAGCCGAATCCGCTTGCGGCGACTATGATAGGCGGGGCTTTAATCGCATGGGTCGCCACCAAAGTTTTGCACATCAAGTGACGGCCAATTTCAAACCCGGCCACTGTGATTTTCAAAACCTGCCACTAGGGTCGGAAACCGGCCAGTACCGGACTGCGTATAGGAACGGATCGGGAAACCGGAACAATCTAAGAATCATCACATCGCAGTCAGATGACTGTGCATGTCCCCCTAGCGTCATTCAGCGACATCTGATCCCCTCCGTTCCAAGCCTGCGCGAAACGACGATGCTTGCCGATGCCAGCAAGCAACGCCTTAACGGAAACGTTGGGTAGTGGGCCAGCCAATTGTGGCGGACCGGATTTGACCCGTGGCGGCGAGACGAAGCACATCAGCACGTCATATGCTGAGCGCAATAATCTCAACGTGCGGATGCACTCACGCCGGATGACGCGTCTGACGAATGGCTTTTCAAAAAAGCTTACTAATCATCGGCATGCGATGGCGTTGCATTTTCTCTATTATAATTTCGTTCGCATCCATCAGACGCTCAAAATGAGCCCTGCGATGGCCGCTGGCGTGTCTAAGCGTCTCTGGGAAATGAAGGACGTCGTTGATATGCTTGAGGCGTGGGAGGCAACGCAGTGAGCGAAGGACCTAATAGACGCCTGTTTTATTTGTACGTAATTGTTATCGCAATCGCTCTGCCGGTGCTGGCAGCTCTGTTTATCGGTCCAATCACGCGCCAGCAATTCAGGTCTTGGCTGGCGATTGGTGTAGCGATCATAATGATTATTGGTTTTGTAGGTCCTCGACTCACCAAGTTCTGGAAAGGGCTCGCCGGAGATAACCGGGACTAAAAGCGTCACCAATTCAGCGAGAATGTACGCTTCCGAATTGTGGCGAAATGGGCTTGTCAGACTGGACCACTACCAAACGTTGATGTCACCGTTCTATTGACAATGGTCACCGTTTCAGATACATATCCCGGCGTGAATCTCGCTCACGTAAAGGACCTGTGCCGGAGGCACACCGGCGCGGGGAGCGAGAGGGCGGTGCCCGCGGGCGGCGTTGCAATCCGCTCCCGGGCGGCTTCGGGCATCAATCTTCCGGCACTAACGACCGGAGTGCGAGGTGCTCGCTGGACTGGGACAGGTTGGGGCGGGTAACACCCGCTAAAACGGCGCTGGTTCTGCCGCCGGAAGGCGGATGTAACAGGATCACGCTCCGCCGCGTCCCAGGAAACATGGCCTGAAGCAGAGCCTTGGGGAGGAGATCTCCCTCTGGCAAGAGCCGCGGTGGAACGCCGATAGGCGTGCGCGCTTGCTGAGCGCGCGGCCGTGTCAGCAACACGGCAGGTTGGATTCGCGTCTGTCGGCGTTCCGCTTCCTTTCTTTGTTTCTTACGGCGAAGTGAGAGAGCGCAAGAAGAAGAAGGCACCACCCCTTCTTATCTCTTGCACCGCTCGCTTCGCGCTTCACCGGTGCCGTCACAGCAAAACTCGGGAGCGCGCCGCGCTGCGAGGACGAGAACGCTTGTCCTTCCGGCCGGCGCGGGCAAAGGAGCATTCGCCATGAAGCGATACGTCAAACGTGTGCTCGCCCGCGATGCCGGTCACGTTCTGCGGCGCAGCGATCTCGCTGTCGGGCTCGCCATGTTGCAAGCGTCGCAAGCGGCGAAAAAACCCAAGCCGAGGCTGAGCCCGGTGGAATTTGCCGCGCGCTTGGCCGTCGAAAAGGCACTGCAGCGGCGGCGCTATTGCAATGCCTTTGCGCTGTGGCGGACCTGCCGCGACAAGAACTGCCGCCGCAAGGGTGCCTGCCGGGGCGATCCGAATGCCTGTTTGCAGCGCGGTGTCACGAGCGTGCCGCGCGACGTGCAGTTGCGCGTGCGGCGCGACATTCTCGAAGCGACGCCAAGCAATATCGGCGCGCCGGAACGCAGGGCGCGCCAAAGCATGCCGTTCGATTTATGCAAAGGAGGGGCTGATTGACCTAAACGTCGAGCGACGCCTCGTCGGCGAATTCGGCGCGCTCCTGGATGAATTCGAAGCGCGACTCGGCCTTGGTGCCCATCAGCCGCTCGACGGATTTCTCGGTGTCCTTGCGATCATCGGGCAAGAGTTGGACCTGAAGCAGCGTGCGCTTCTTCGGGTCCATGGTGGTTTCCTTGAGCTGCGCCGCCATCATCTCGCCGAGCCCCTTGAAGCGGCTGATTTCCACCTTGGCATTAGCGTGGAATTCCTTCTTCAGGATTTCGTCGCGGTGTTTTTCGTTGCGCGCGTAAAAATTCTTGCCGCCGTGTGAGAGTTTGTAGAGCGGCGGCACCGCGAGATAGAGATGACCGTGGTCGATGAGCTGCGGCATCTGCCGATAGAAGAAGGTAATGAGCAGCGAGGCGATATGCGCGCCGTCGACGTCGGCGTCGGTCATGATGATGACGCGGCCGTAGCGCAGATCCTCGTCACGGTAATGCACGCCGGTGCCGCAGCCGAGCGCCTGCGCCAAATCGGCGAGCTGCTGGTTCTGCGCGAGCTTGTCCTTGCCGGCCGAGGCCACGTTGAGGATTTTTCCGCGCAACGGCAGGATCGCCTGCGTCGCGCGATCGCGCGCCTGTTTCGCCGAGCCGCCGGCGCTGTCGCCTTCGACGACGAAAATCTCGGAACCTTCGGCGGCGCTGTTGGTGCAATCGGCGAGCTTGCCGGGCAAGCGCAGCTTCTTCACCGCGCTCTTGCGGGCAATGTCCTTTTCCTGGCGGCGGCGGACGCGCTCCTCGGCGCGCTCGACCACGAAATCCAGAAGCTTGTTGGCCTGCAGCGGATTGCCGGCAAGCCAATGGTCGAACGGGTCCTTGATCGCCTGTTCGACGATCTTTTGCGCTTCGGCGGTGGCGAGGCGATCCTTGGTCTGGCCCTGGAATTCCGGCTCGCGAATGAACACCGACAGCATGGCGCCGGCGCCGACCATCACGTCGTCCGAGGTGACCGAAGCGGCGCGCTTGCCTTGGCCGATGCGCTCGGCGTGATCCTTGAGCCCGCGCGTCAGCGCCGTGCGCAAGCCGGATTCATGGGTGCCGCCGTCGGGCGTCGGGATGGTATTGCAATAGGAGTTGAGGAAGCCGTCGGCATCGGCGGTCCAGGCCACCGCCCATTGCGCAGCTCCATGCGCGCCGGCCTTTTTCGCGGTGCCGCTGAAAACCTCGGGATGGACCAAAGTCGAGCCGGTGAGCGTCTCCGACAGATAGTCCTTAAGCCCGTCGGCGAAATGAAAGGTCGCTTTGTCCGGCACGTCCTCGACGCCGTGCAAAAGCTCCTTGGCGCAGGACCAGCGGATCTCGACGCCGCCGAACAGATAGGCCTTGGAGCGCGTCATCTTGAAGACGCGTTCCGCCTTGAAATGCGCCTTCGCTCCAAAGATGTCCGGATCGGGGTGGAAACGCACTTTGGTGCCGCGGCGGTTCGGCGCTTTGCCGGCATCCTGCAACTTGCCCTTCGGCTTGCCGCGCTCGAACGCCATCCGGTAGAGCTTTTGGCCGCGCGCGACTTCGACTTCCATGCGGTCGGACAAAGCATTGGTGACCGAGACGCCGACGCCGTGCAGGCCGCCGGAGGTTTCGTAGACCTCGGAGTCGAATTTGCCGCCGGCATGCAGCGTGCACATGATGACTTCGAGCGCGGATTTTTTCGGAAATTTCGGATGCGGATCGACCGGCATGCCGCGGCCGTTATCGGTGACGGTCAAAAATCCGTCCGCCTCAAGTTCGACCTCGATCCAGTCGGCGTGACCGGCGAGAGCCTCGTCCATCGCATTGTCGATGACCTCGGCGAACAGGTGATGCAGCGCCTTCTCGTCGGTGCCGCCGATATACATGCCGGGGCGGCGGCGGACCGGCTCGAGCCCTTCGAGGACCTCGATATGGCGCGCGGTATAGCCTTGTTCGGCCGAGGAGCCGCGCGCCGGGGCCGCCGCACTGCGGCGGCCGCTGCTACGTTTGCCTTCAGCGAGGCCAGAGAACAGATCGCCGGTTTTGGCGGCGCTCTTGGTGGCGGCCTTGGTGGCGGCTTTGGCAACGGCTTTTGCCGGCTTGGAGGCTTTGGAGGATTTCGCTGCTTTTCCCACGGCTTGTCCCGGATTCCCTATCCTAGAGTCTCATCCATGTAGTGTGCATGTAGCGCGCCGCTCGCGGCACGCAACGGCGGCCGAATCATTTCCGGCCGGACATTGGACTATGCCACCGGGACGGCAAAAGCATGTGCAGATTGACGGCACAAAGCGTCCACCTTATATGCCCGCCCATGAGCTTACCCGTCGCGAGCCTTTTTTCTGCCCAGCGCCGCCGTCGCCGTACCGGCACGGCACGGATGCGCGCTCGCGCGTAATCTCATTCGTGCCGCCGGTTCCGCGGCCGTCATCTTGAAGTTTTCTCGATCCTGATATTCTGCCTGCGGTTTCCGGCCTGACGCCTTTTCTTCGGAGCAAAGGTCCAATCATCATGTCTGCGAAAGCGAAAATCGGCATTCTCGGTGCGTCGGGCTATACCGGCGCCGAACTGGTGCGGCTGTTGCTTCGGCATCCTCACGCCGAAATCCTCTTGCTGACGGCCGACCGCCGCGCCGGCAAGCCGATGTCGGACGTGTTTCCGCAATTCGCACCATTTGCGCTGCCGGCGCTGACCTCAATCGAACAAGCGGACTGGAAGGCGCTCGGGCTCGATGTGGCGTTCTGCGCGCTGCCGCACGGCACGACGCAGAAGGTGATCAAGGATCTGCTCACGCGCGCGCCGGCGACCAAGGTCGTCGACCTGTCGGCGGATTTCCGATTGTCCGATCCGGCGGCTTACGCGCGCTGGTACGGCCACGAGCATTTTGCGCCGGAGCTGCAGAAGGAGGCCGTCTATGGCCTCACCGAAGTCTATCGGTCGGACGTGAAATCAGCGCGGCTCGGCGCCAATCCGGGCTGCTACACGACGTGCTCCGAACTGCCGCTGATCCCGCTCTTGAAGGCGAAGGCGATCAATCCGGACGAGATCGTGATCGACGCCAAATCAGGCATGACCGGCGCGGGCCGGGCGGCCAAGGAGGAAATGCTGTTCTCGGAAGTTTCCGAGGGCTTTCACGCCTATGGCGTCGGCCACCATCGCCACATGGCCGAGCTCGACCAGGAATTCTCCAAAGCCGCGGGCCGCGACGTGGTCGCGACCTTCACGCCGCATCTCGTGCCGATGAATAGGGGCATCCTTTCAACCGTCTATGTGCGCGACGCAAAAGCGTCGCCGCAGGACCTTCATGCGATACTTTTAAAGTCCTATGCGAATGAGCCCTTTGTCCATGTCCTGCCCTACGGCGCCATGCCGCAGTCGCGGCACGTGCGCGGCTCAAACATGACGTTTATCGGGCTGACGGCCGATCGCATTGCCGGCCGCGCTATCATCTGCTCCACGCTCGACAATCTGACCAAGGGCGCGTCGGGCCAGGCGGTTCAGAACATGAACGCGATGCTCGGCTATGGGGAAACGACCGGCCTCGAACAGGTCGCGCTGTTTCCGTAAAGTCAAAGCTGCTGCTTTCCGATGTCGGGATTGAGCGCCTTCCGGCCGAAACCAAGCTCGGGTCGACGCTTAGCCCTTGACCTTCACGTAGCTTCCCGGCGCGTCTTCGACCGGGGTTAGCGCACCTGAGCCCGGAACGCGGGCGGGAACCTCGGTCGGGCTTTGCCGGGTGATCCAAAGCAGCCAATCCGGCCACCATGAACCGACATGTTCCTTGGCCTTGGCGATCCAGCCGTTGAGGTCGGCGTTGCGCGGCTTCGGCCCGGTCCAATACTGATATTTCCGCTTGGCGGGCGGATTGATGACGCCGGCAATATGGCCCGATCCCGCCACGACAAAGCGCACATCGCCGCCGAAGCATTTTGAGCCAACCATCACCGACCGGGCCGGCGCGATATGATCCTCGCGCGTCGCCAGATTGTAGATCGGTATCGTCACCGCCTTAAGATCGATCAGCGTATCGCCGAGCACCATCTTGCCTTTCGACAGTTTGTTCTCGAGATAGCAATTGCGCAGATAGAACGAATGGTTGGCGGCCGGCATTCGTGTGGCGTCGGAATTCCAGTACAACAGATCGAACGGGAAGGGCGCCTTGCCTTTCATGTAATTGTTGATGACATAGGGCCAGATCAGGTCGTTGGAGCGCAGCATGTTGAAGACGCTCGCCATGGAGCCGGACTCGAGATAGCCGCGTTCGGCCATTTTCTGCTCCAGGGCGCTGACCTGCTCCTCGTCGACGAAGACCTTGAGATCGCCGGCATAGGTGAAATCCACCTGGGCGGCGAACAAAGTTGCCGACACGATGCGTTCGTCATGCCGCGCCGCCATGGCCGCGAGCGTGACCGATAGCAGCGTGCCGCCGACGCAATAGCCGATGGCGTGGACCTTTTCCTCGCCGGTCGCCTCCTTGATCGCATCAAGCGCCGCCAGCGGGCCTTCGCGGACGTAATCCTCGAAGCTCTTTTGCGCGAGATGCGCGTCGGGATTGACCCAGGAAATGCAGAACACGGTGATACCCTGATCGACGCACCATTTGATGAAGGATTTTTCCGGCGTCAGATCGAGCACATAGAATTTGTTGATCCAGGGCGGCACGATCAGAAGCGGCCGCTTGAGCACCGTCTCGGTCGTCGGCGCGTACTGGATGAGCTGCATCATCTCGTTCTGGAAGATGACTTTGCCCGGCGTGACGGCGAGGTTGCGTCCGACCTCGAACATCGAATCGTCGGACTGGCGGATGCGCAGCTCGCCGCCGCCGGCTTCGATGTCCTCGGCCAGCATGTGCATGCCGCGCACCAGATTCTCTGCGCCTGAGGCAAAAGTCTCGCGCAACAGTTCGGGATTGGTCAGCACGAAATTGGTCGGCGCGATCGCGTTGAGGATCTGGCGGACATAGAACTCCGCCTTTTGCCGCGTATGCGCATCGAGACCGGCGGCGTCCGCGACCAGGTTGTCGGCCCATCGCGCGGTGAGCAGATAGAGCTGCTTGAGGAAATCGAAGAACTGGTTCGACGTCCATTCCGGATCGCTGAACCTTTTGTCGCCGGCGGCCGGTGCGATGATGTCCGGGGCGGGCTCGCCGGTGAGCCGCTTCGCGGCGACCGCCCAGAGCTCGAGATAGGACTTGCCGAGGCGGTTCTGCAATTCCACGACGCGCTGCGGATCGGCGAGCCAATATTCCGCAACATGACCAAGCGTTTTGACGATTTCGCCGAGCTCGTCGGCCACCTCATCGGTGATGCGGCCTTGTTCGCGCGGCCGCAGATAGGCCGCGAGCGCCCGGCCGCCTTCCTCGACCAGCCGCGCCAGATTGCGCGAGAACCGCTCGATGTCGCCGGCACCGATGTTCCCCGCGAACTCCGGTGCGTCTTGTTTCAGCATGGAGGTCTGCGGCGCCGGCGCTTGCGTGACGAGGTCGCCCTCGCTCCGCGCACCAGCATCCGGCGCACCAGCATCCGGCGCACCAGCATCCAGCGCGACGGTGCCTGGCGTGACGATGCTTTGCGTCACGCCGTTCTGCGCCTCCGGTTGTTGCGATGGAGTTCGCACGCGCGTTCCTCACTGACGAGAGGGTTCGGCCCCTCGGCGAACTGGCCTTATCAATTCCGGCATATAGAAGACAACGCTTAATGAAGCCCGGAAGTCTCATCCGCCAGCGCACTTTATTAGCGCACCGCTTAAGGCCGCATCAGTTTTGTTTCTGCTGCACCGCCGAAGGCGATAGTGACACCGGTCCTTGTTTCGACATATTAGCTTAGCATCCTGGCTTGAGGGCTTGTGTAAGCTCTGAGTTGATTGCCTTAATTTATTGGGGTTCTGCTCTTTTTAAGATTCTGAGGGGCGGCGAGGCGGGTTTCGGCGGCCAAAAAACGCGAGCAAATAGGCCAAAGCCGGGCGCCTTCTGAGGGGATATCGGAGACTGAGCGTGCAGCGGTTGCAGAGAATGAAAACGCGCGCGCGCGCGGGCTTTAAGCCTGCGCAGTCGGCGTTTTTGCGCTCGGCGTCGCTTGGCTTGTCGTTGACTGGCTTGGCACTCATTACGGCGACGTGCTTACTGGTCGCCGGTTGCTCGCCCGGGGCCGCCGACTATCCGTCGATCTTTCCGGCCGGCTTTCCGGCGGTCCATGACATGCCGCCGCCGCGCAGCGATCCACCGATGGATCAGGTCCAGGTGCAGAAGGCGACCGAGGATCTGATCAGCCAACGCGATCATCTCAACGCCGAAGCGCCGCCGAGCAAGCCTGCGTCCGGATCGGCCGGTCAAGCGACAGGCGCGACGGCAAAGAAGCCCGCCCACAAGAGGCCGGCGCAACAGGCGTCCGCCGCGGTACCGCCGGCTACCACCGCCAGCGCCCAGGGTGCTGGCATAAATGGCGCCGGCATACAGGGCGCCGGGGCCTCAGGCACTGCTGGTGCCGGCTTGAAGCCGTGATATTCTGCCCTTTAAACCACTGAATCGGGCCTATAATCGGCCCTCAATCGAAAAGACGATCCGCGGGGACTCCCATGGAGGAATTTTATCGTATTCGGCGGCTGCCGCCCTATGTGTTCGAGAGTGTGAACCGCGCCAAGGCAGCGGCTCGCAATGGCGGCGCCGATATCATCGACCTTGGCATGGGCAATCCTGACTTGCCGGCGCCGGCGCATGTGGTCGAGAAACTCAAAGAGGTCGTCGGCAAAACGCGCACCGACCGCTATTCCGCTTCCAAGGGAATTCCCGGGCTGCGCAAGGCGCAGGCTGCTTATTACGCACGCCGTTTCGGTGTGAAGCTCAATCCCGAGACGCAGGTCGTCACGACGCTCGGCTCGAAGGAAGGCTTTGCCAATGTCGCGCAGGCGATCACCGCGCCCGGCGACATTATCATCGTGCCGAACCCGACTTATCCGATTCACGTGTTCGGCTTCCTGATGGCGGGCGGCGCCATCCGCTCGGTGCCGGTCGAAGCCAACGACGCGTTTTTCGGCGCGCTCGAGCGTGCGGTTTCACATTCGATCCCGAAGCCGATTGCTGTTGTGGTGTGCTATCCGTCCAATCCGACCGCTTGCGTCGCCAATTTGGATTTCTATCGCGAGCTTGTCGCGTTCGCGAAAAAGCACGGGCTCTTGGTGCTGTCGGATCTCGCTTATGCCGAGGTTTATTTCGATGACGATCCGCCGCCCTCGATTCTGCAGGTGCCGGGCGCAATGGATGTCGCGGTCGAATTCACCTCGATGTCGAAGACCTATTCGATGCCAGGCTGGCGCATCGGCTTTGCCGTCGGCAATGAGCGCGTCATTGCGGCATTGAGCCGCGTCAAATCCTATCTCGATTATGGCGCGTTCACGCCGGTCCAGGTGGCGGCAACCGCGGCGCTCAATGGGCCCGACGACTGCATCCGCGACATGCGCGCCATCTATCGCCGCCGCCGCGATGTGCTGGTCGATTCGTTCGGCCGGGCCGGCTGGCATGTGCCGCCGCCGAAGGCCTCGATGTTCGCCTGGGCACCGATCCCCGAGCCGTTCCGAACGCTCTCGACCATCGAATTCTCGACGCTTCTGGTCGAGAAAGCCTCGGTCGCGGTGTCACCCGGCGAGGGCTTTGGCGAGCACGGCGAGGGCCATGTGCGGATCGCGCTTGTGGAGAATGAGCAGCGCATCCGGCAGGCGGCACGCAATATCCGGCGCTTTCTTGAAACAGGGCCGGAAATGCTGCACAACGTCGTTCCCCTTGCGACGCGGCGTTAATCGGGCGTCGTTTTTCCCAATTTGGGCGACGCGTTATGGCTGAGCCGCTGAAAGTCGGTCTTGCCGGGCTTGGTACCGTCGGCAGCGCCGTTGTGCATCTTCTCGATCAGGGACGCGACAAGCTGTTGGCGCGCTGCGGGCGGCCGATTGAGATTGTCGCGCTCAATGCGCGCACGCGCGGCAAAAAGCGCGATTTCGATCTGAAAAAGTTTCGCTGGGTCGCGGATCCGGTCGCCCTGGCGAGCGATCCAGAGATCGATGTCTTCGTCGAAGTCATGGGCGGCTCCGGCGATCCGGCCAAACGCGCGGTCGAGACAGCACTTACAGCCGGCAAGCCGGTGGTGACCGCCAACAAGGCGCTGCTCGCCGCCCATGGCCAGAAGCTTGCCGCGCTTGCCGAGCGCAAACATGTCGCCTTGAATTTCGAAGCCTCGGTCGCCGGCGGCATCCCGATCGTGAAGACGCTGCGCGAAGGGCTCAACGGCGCGTCGTTCTCGCGCATCTACGGCATCCTCAACGGCACCTGCAATTACATCCTGTCGCGCATGGAGCAGGACCGGCTGCCGTTCGACGAGATCCTGCGCGACGCGCAGCGGCTCGGTTATGCCGAGGCCGATCCGACCTTCGACATCGAAGGCCATGACACCGCGCAGAAGCTTGCCATCCTGGCAAGCCTCGCCTTCGGCACCAGGATCGATCCCAAGGCGATCTATGTCGAAGGCATTTCCTCGATCACGCTCGCCGATCTCGATGCCGCGAGCGAGCTCGGTTACCGCGTCAAGCTCCTCGGTGTGGCGGTGAAGACCGGCGAGGGCATCGAACAGCGCGTGCACCCGACCATGGTGCCGAAGGACTCCGCGATCGCCCAGGTGATGGGCGTCACCAATGCCGTCACGGTGGACGCCGAAGGCATCGCGCCGATCACGCTGGTCGGGCCCGGCGCGGGCGGTGTGGCGACGGCTTCGGCCATCGTCGCCGATCTTGCCGATATTGCGCGCGGGGTGCGCTGTGCACCGTTCGGCCGTCCGGTGGCGCGCATGACGCCGACCCGCAAAGCGCCGATGCAGCACCACGAAGGCGGCTATTACATTCGTCTGTTGGCGCGCGACCGGCCTGGCACCGCGGCCACCATCGCGCACCGGCTGGCGCAACAGAAAATATCGCTCGAATCCATCGTGCAGCGGCATCCGGTCGGTTCGGCCGGCGCGGCGCAGCCGGGCCGCTCCAACGAGGCGGTGCCCGTCATCATGACGACCTATGCGACCAGCGAGGATGCCGTGCACAAGGCTCTTGCCGCCGTGCGCCGCGACCGCGTGGTTTACGGAAAGCCGCAAGTCATCCGCATCGAGAAGAACTGACGTTCACACGCGTATTCGGCCTTTTATGGAGATTGCTCCCATGTCATCGAAGCCTGCCCGTTCCCAGTCCGGCATTGATCGCATCATGTCGATTGAGATCGCGCGCGTGACCGAATTGGCCGCGGTGGCGGCGGCCCGGCTGCGTGGGCGCGGGCTTGAGAAGAAGTCCGACGGCGCCGCCGTCGACGCCATGCGCCGCGAGCTCGGGGGCCTGTCGATCGACGGCACCGTCGTCATTGGCGAGGGCGAGATGGACGAGGCGCCGATGCTCTATATCGGCGAAAAAGTCGGCAATAAATCCGGGCCGAAAGTCGATATCGCGGTCGACCCGCTCGAAGGCACGACGCTGTGCGCCAAGAACATGCCGGGCGCGATCGCGACTTTGGCAATGGCTGCGGCCGGTACGCTGCTGCACGCGCCGGACATCTACATGGACAAGATCGGGATCGGTCCGGGTTATCCGAAAAACACCGTCGATCTCGACGCGCCGGCCGATGAGAACATTCTCAACCTCGCCAAGGCCAAGGGCGTGAAGCCGCAAGACATCACCGCCATGATCCTCGACCGGCCGCGCCATGCCGACATTATCGCGGCGGTGCGCAAAGTCGGCGCCGCAGTGAGCCTGATCAGTGACGGCGACGTCGCCGGCGTCATTCACACCGCCGATCCGGACAAGACCGGCATCGACATCTATCTCGGCATCGGCGGCGCGCCGGAAGGCGTGCTGGCGGCGGCCGCGCTCAAATGTATCGGCGGGCAGATGCAGACCCGGCTTGTCGTCGACACCGACGAGAAGCGCGATCGCGTCGCCAAAATGGGCATCAAAGACCCGCGCAAGAAATACGAGATCGAGGACATGGTGAGCGGCGATTGCCTGTTCGCCGCAACCGGCGTCACCGACGGCCCCATGCTCAAAGGCGTGCATTTCGGCAAAGGCATAATCGAGACCGAAACCGTCGTGATGCGCTCGGCGAGCAGCACCGTGCGCTGGATCCGCGCCGAGCACCGCAAGCTTGATAAATTCGAGTAGCGTCTTATTTCTGCGGATAGCTGCCGCTTAGAAGCCTGTTGCGGCGCAATTCGCTCTACAATCGTACAAATGGCTGAGACCCGCTTGTTTCTTGGCGTCGAGAATTCGGCGACCGGACGCGCCTGGCGCGACCGGCTCGACGAGCGTGGTAGTGCGCGCGCGCTCGCCATCGCGCAACGCCACGATCTTCCCGAACTGCTCGCCCGCATCATTGCCGGCCGCAATATCGAGGTCGACGCGGTTGAGGCGTTTCTCGACCCGACGATCAAACAGGCGATGCCCGATCCCTATGTGCTCACGGCGATGGAGGAGGCAGCGACCCGTATCGCCGACGCCGTCGAGCGGGGAGAGAACGTCGCCATCTTCGGCGATTACGACGTCGATGGCGCGACCTCGGCGGCGCTGCTCGCGCGCTATCTGCGCCATGGCGGCATCGATCCGCTTATCCATATTCCGGACCGGCTGTTCGAAGGCTATGGGCCGAATGTGGAAGCCGTGCGCGCTCTCGCTGCACGCGGCGCGACGCTTCTGATCTGCGTCGATTGTGGTACCACCAGTATCGAGCCGCTGAGCGAGGCCAAGAAACTCGGCCTCGCTGTCGTCGTGGTCGATCACCATCAGGCCGACGAGGAGTTGCCGCCGGCTTTTGCCATCGTCAATCCGAACCGCCGCGACGATCTGTCGGGCCTCGGCTATCTCGCCGCCGTCGGGCTTACTTTCATGACAGTGGTGGCAGTCAATCGCGTGTTGCGCGCGCGCGGCTTCTGGCACGGCGATCGGCCGGAGCCGGATCTGCTCGGTCTGCTCGACGACGTCGCGCTCGGCACTGTGGCCGATGTGGTGCCGCTGATCGGGCTCAATCGCGCTTTTGTCGCCAAAGGCCTGATCGCGCTGCGCCGGCGCGAGCGGCCAGGGCCGGTCAGCCTGATGGATGTGGCGCGACTGTCGTCGCCGCCGGAAGCGTGGCATCTCGGCTTTCTGCTCGGGCCGCGCATCAATGCCGGCGGGCGCATCGGCCGCGCCGATCTCGGCACCAAGCTCCTGCTCGAGACCGATCCGATCGAGGCTGCGAAAATCGCTGCCGAGCTCGACCGGCTCAACCGCGAGCGCCAGGCCATCGAGCAGGACACGCTGGCGCAAGCCGAGGCCGAGGCCATTGCCGCGCTCGGCATCGAAGAGAAGGGCGCGGTGGTCGTCACCGCCGCCGAGGGATGGCATCCCGGCGTGGTCGGCCTTGTCGCGGCGCGGCTGCGAGAAAAATTCAACCGCCCAGCCTTTGCCATCGCGCTCGAGCCCGGCGGGGTTGGCACCGGCTCCGGCCGTTCCATGCCGGGCGTCGATATCGGCCGCGCGGTGCGGCGCGGTGTTGCCGAGGGGATTTTGCTCAAAGGTGGCGGTCACGCCATGGCGGCCGGCGTGACCTTGCGCAAAGGCGCGCTTGCGGAATGGCGTGCCTTTCTCGAAGCCTCGCTCAGCGCCGATGTCGAGATTGCACGGCGCGCCAGCGGGCTTTTGATCGACGGCGCGGTGACGGCCGCGGCCGCCGACGCCGAACTCGTCAACATGATCGGCCGCGCCGGGCCGTTCGGCTCGGGCAATCCGGAGCCGGTGATCGCATTGCCCGCGCATACCGTGACCTATGCGGAGGAGGTCGGCCAGGCGCATGTGCGGGCGCGGCTGAAATCCGCCGACGGCACGAGCGTCAACGCCATTGCCTTCCGTGCCTCCGGCAACAAGCTCGGCGCGGCTTTGCGCAACAGCCGCGGCCGCCAGGTTCATGCCGCCGGCTCTTTCGCGCTCGACCGCTGGCAGGGCGAGGAGCGCGTGCAGTTTCGGATCGCGGATATCGCGCCGGCGGAGCCCTTTGCGGGACGTTAGCGCAGACCTGCATTTCAACCCCGCGCATTCGCGGCTTGGCACAGGCCCTCCCGAGCGGCTATCTGGGGGCCGCGATTTTAGGCAATCCAGGGAAGCGAAATGGCCAAGCTCAATCTCTCCGTCGCCGTCGGCGATTATGACCGCACGCGCGCCTTGATCGACGGCAGCGTCCAGATCGATGGCGTCGATCCGGTCTATATGACGCTCGTGCCGGAGGAGATTTTCTTCCGCGCCTTCCGCGCCGCCGAATTCGACATCTGCGAATTGTCGCTGTCGAGCTATACGGTGAAGACCGCGCAGGGCAATTGCCCCTATATCGCGGTGCCGGCTTTCGTGTCGCGCGCCTTTCGCCATACTTCGGTCTATGTGCGCACCGACCGCATCAAGAAGCCGCAGGACCTGAAGGGCCGCAAAGTCGGCGTGCCGGAATATCAACTGACGGCAAACGTGTGGGCGCGCTCGTTTCTCGAAGACGATTACGGCGTCAAGCGCTCCGACATCCATTGGATCCGCGGCGGCATCGAGGAGGCCGGGCGGCCGGAAAAGATCACCGTCAACCTGCCGGCCGGCGTGAAGCTCGACAATGCGCCCGAGGGCAAGACGATTTCCAAGCTGCTCGAGGAAGGCGAGATCGACGGCTTCATCGCGCCGCGGCCGCCGACTTTGATCGAGAAGGCCCACCCGCATATCGGCTGGATGTTTCCCGATCCGGTCGTGGTGGCGAAGGATTATTTCAAGCGCACCGGCTTCTTTCCGATCATGCACGTGCTTGGCATCCGCCGCGAGCTCGCCGAGAAACATCCTTGGCTGCCCGGCGCGGTGTACAAGGCGTTCGAACAGGCCAAGGAAGCAGGCCTGAAGAAACTATCGGACACCTCCGCCACCAAAGTAACGCTGCCTTTCGTCGAGGAGCGGCTGAAGGAAGCGCGCGATCTGATGGGCCACGATTTCTGGTCCTACGGCGTCGAGCCGAACCGCAAAGTGCTCGATTATTTCCTCGGCCAGCATCACGCCGAAGGACTGTCGCCGCGCCGCGTGTCGGTGGATGAGCTGTTTCATCCGGCGACCTATGAGACGTTTAAGCTTTAGCGCCCGACGCTAAATCCGGTCCGGAAACCGGATGATGAAATTGTCGTGGTTCGGCATCTTCACCTTCGGCAAAGTCTGCGCGTTCATCACTTCGTCCTGCGGGATTAGATTGTTCGCAGCGAGCAGATAGGCGCAAAGCGCATAAACCTCGTCGTCGCTCAGCGTGTGCGGCGTCGGCCACGGCATGGCGCGGCGGATATAATCGAACAGCGTCGTCGGCCAAGCCCAGAAATTGGCGATGGTTTTCAGCGCTGCGACGTCGCCGGTGAGTGGCGGATTGCCGACCAGCGCCGGGTTCGGCCCACCTTTGCCGTTGTCGCCGTGACAGAGGTTGCAGCCCTTGTCGACATAGAGCTTGGCGCCGAGCGCCGCCGTGCCGCTGCCTGGCGGCAAATTAGTGCCGTCCGGCAGCACTGAGATGTCCCACGGCTTGATGTCGGCTTCCGAGATCGGCTTGCCGAGACCGGGTGTGTTTGCGGGTGTGTTGCCGGTGTCGCCGGCGGAGGCGGGCATAGCGATTGCAAGTGTCAGCAGCATTGCGCCGGCAAGGTTTTTAAACATAGACATGTTTGACCTCCCCGCCGCCGTTGACCGCCCATGACGTCAGGCTGTTGTAATGCTGGTTGGGAAAGCCGAGCACGTTCGGTACTTTCTTGGCTTCGCCGCGGGCGGCGACGAAATCGGCGCGCAGCGGCTGCACTGCGCCGGAATCGTCCCAGGCTCGGCTGGTCAACACCGCCGGCTGGCCGTCCCAGCGCCACGGCATGCGAAAGCGCGTGAAGGCTTTTGGGCTTACCGGCCCGTCGATGACGGCGTCGCCCCAGCTGTTGCCGCCGTCGGCGGAGACTTCCACCTTCTCGATGCGCCCCATGCCGGAATAGGCGATGCCGGAAATCTCGTAGAAGCCCGGACCTTTGAGGCTGTAGCCGAACGACGGCCGCGTGACGAAGGATTTCACCTCATTGACGAAATAGAACTTGTACGCCTTGCCGTCCGGCAACAGCGGCGAATAGTTGCGCGACTCGTAATAAGTCATCGCCGGCTGATCGACGACTTTGATCCGGCGCAGGAATTTGATGTTCATATTGCCTTCGTAGCCGGGCAGCAGCAGCCGCATCGGATAGCCGTTGCCTGGCATCAGACGCTCGCCGTTCTGGTAGAGCGCGACGATGGCGTCGTCATAGGCTTTCTTCATCGGCACGCTGCGCGACACCGCGAGCGAGTCCGCGCCTTCGGCAATCAGCCATTTGGCGCTGGTGTCGGCGCCGGCCTCGTCCAACAGGATCGAGAGCGGCACGCCGGTCCATTCCGCGCAGGAGGACAGCCCGTGCAGCGCCTGCACCGTGGCCTGGATCGGCTCGGGCGAGAACATCGGTGCGCTATTGCCGCCGCATTCGACGAAATGCTTGCGCGTCACCATCGGATAGCGGCCGAGCGCTTCGAGCGTGAATTCGAGCGGCTGCTTCACCTGACCGTGGATGACCAGCACATGCTTGTCCGGATCGATGTCGGGAATGCCCGAATGCAAAATGGTGAAGTGCAGCGGGTTGGGCGTGATCGTGCCTTCGAGCATCTGCAGCGGCGCGCGGGCGTGCTGCGTGCGGGCATCGCCCTTTGGATTGCTGAGCGTGCGCACGACTTTGTCTTCGAAATGCGAGGGCTTTTGCAGCGCCGGCGTCACGTCGCCGGGCGCAAGGCTCCATTCCGGTTCGTCGAGCGGGTCCGCAGCAGCGCCGGTGAGTGCTGAGCTTGCGGTCAGCGCGCCGGCAAAAGCGACGCTGCCGCTGAGCAGCGCCCGGCGATGCAGGAGACCATTGCCCGCGATCTGTTCGAGCGAAGATTGTTCGTGCAGAGTCGTACTAAAGCCGCGCTTTCGCTTGCGCATGGCGTCTCCCTCCCATGTCGGAGCGCCATTTTTGGCGCTCTTTATAACTTGCCGTCAGTTCCGTCTGGCGTCGTCGAGGCGGACCAGCCGCGCCATCACGGCATTGATGCCGATCGCGATCACGAACAGCACGACCAGAATGGCGTAAAGCAGCGGCATATTGAAACTGTTGTAGGCCTGAATGACCAGGAAGCCGAGGCCCCGATTGGACAGCTTGGTTTCTGCCAGCAGGGTGCCGATCAGCGCCACGCCAAGTCCAAGCCTCAAGCCGTTGACGATCGGATGGCGCATCGCCGGCAGATAGATTTTCGTCGCCATCTGCCAGGCATTGGCGCGGAAGCTGAAGCCGACCCGGATCAGGACCGGATCGATCTGGCGCATCCCGGCGGCGACGCTCAGCGCAATCGGAAAGAAACACGACACGGCGCCCATCGCGATCTTGGAGCCGCCGCCGACGCCGAACCACATGATCATGACCGGGAAGAACACGATCTTCGGCGTCGGGCCGAGATAATAGAGATAAGGCTCGAAGGCCTGGGCGATGAAGCGATTGCCGCCGATGACCAGGCCCGCGATCACGCCGCAAATGCCGCCGATGGCGAGCCCGATCGCGATTTCCTCTGCGGTGACCCCGACATTCCAGTAGAAGTCGCCGGTCGAAAGCAGTTTCACCAGCGCCGCGCCGATCGCCGACAATGACGGCACCACGCCGCGATAAAACAGGCCGGAATCCGCCATCACCTCCCAGGCGACGAGCGCAAACAGCACGATTGCGACGCGCAGCAGTGTGACGCCCGAGACCCAAGGCCGTGTCGCCGGCGCACGCGTTACGATCTCAGCCATCGCTCGGCTCTTTCGGTAACGATGAAGAAGACGATGCTGATGAGAACGACAAACGAGATCGCCGCATAGGTGCCCGGCAGGTCGTAGCGCTCCGCAAGCTCATTGATGAGTTGGCCGAGCCCGCCGAAATTGATCAGGAATTCGACGGCCACTACATTGATCAGCGCGAAGATCATGCCGAGCCGGATGCCGACGAAAATCGTCGGCAGCGCCGAGGGAAACAAAATCTTCCAAAATTGCTGCGCCGGCGTGAGCTTGAAGCTGCGGCCGACATTGATCAGCACGCGGCGCGTGGCGGTGAGCCCCTCGACGGTTTTCAGGATCACCGGCGGCAAGCCGGAGAGGAAGGCAAGCATGATGATGGTCAAAGTGCTGCGCCCGAACAGCACCAGGAACAGGGGATAAGCGAGCACCAGCGGCGCCGAAGCGAAGGCCGCGACCCAAGTTTCGCAGGCAAGCCGAATGAGCCGCACCCGGTGCATCAGCGCGCCGATGGCGACGCCGAAAACCGTGAGCAACAGGCTCGCGGCCAGGCATTCCCAAGCCGTCTGCACGAGGCGGCGCGGAATGTCCTCTTCGGTAATGACGCGCGCAAAGCTGAGAACGATTTCCGACGGCAGCGGCACGATGAAACGGTTGATCGCGCCGAGGCGGACCAGAATTTCAACGCCGACGAGAACCAGCACGCCGGAGCCTAGGCCAACCACGGTCGGCAGCCAATTGGGCGGGGCGAGCCTGGCCGTCGTCATGACCGCTTCTCTGTCGCGTCGTGGGCGTGGAGCTTGCGGGTTTCGTCATCGACCATTCCGCGGCTCGCTTCTTCGCGCAGATCGCTCCAGATCTGAGCGACGTAGCGGCCGAAGGCTTCGCTTGACACGATCTCCGAGCTGCGCGGCCGCGGCAGGTCGATATCGACAATGCGTTTCACCCGGCCCGGCCGATAGGTCATCACCAGGATGCGGTCGGCAAGCTGCACCGCTTCGGTGATGTTGTGGGTGATCAGCAGCGTCGTCTGTTTCAGCTGCTGCTGGATTTGCAGCACCTTGTCGCCGAGGAGGAGCCGGGTCTGCTCGTCGAGCGCGGCGAACGGCTCGTCCATCAGCAAAATCTTCGGCTCCGAGGCAAGCGTGCGCGCCATCGACACGCGCTGGCGCATGCCGCCGGACAATTCGGAAGGATAGCGCTTCTCGAAGCCGTCGAGGCCGACCATGGAAATGAAATGTCGTGCGCGGTCGATGCGCTCGGCTTTCGGCATGCCGGCGATTTCCAACGGGAAGCACACATTGTCGACGACATTGCGCCAGGGAAAGGTCGATTCTTCCTGGAACACCATGCCGATGGATGCATGCGGTCCGGCGATGGAGTGGCCGGCGACGCTGACCGAGCCTTGATAGCCGCTCAACAGGCCGCCGACGATACTGAACAAGGTCGACTTGCCGCAGCCCGACGGTCCGATCACCGCCAGGAATTCGCCGGGCTTGACCTTGAACGACACATGGTCGAGCGCGGTGACGCCGCCGTCGCCGGTGACAAAGCGCATGACCAAGTCGTCGACAACGAGGATCGCCGGCTCCGTCTGCGGAGCCGGCACGACGCGATCGCTCGTCGCTGCAACGGCCATGGACGATACCGTTTAGCTGCCGGCGCGAGTCATGGCGGCGGTCATGACGGCGGTGTAGCCGGGTTCGACGCGGACATCGACGACGGCGACGCCGCCGGCATCGACTTCCGCGATGGCCTTTTGCAGCACGCCGGCAAGGTCGCCCGGCTTGGTGACCGGACCGAACCCAACGGCGCCCTGGGCGCGACCCATGGCGGCGATATCGACATCGGGATCGGACATGCGCTGGCCGATCCATTTGTTCTCGACCGGCCGGTTGCGCGCCCGCGCCATGCGCTCCTGGTGCAGTTCGTCGTTATAGAATGAGCGGTTATTGGCGATGACGAAGAGCAGCGGGATCTTGTAGTGCACGGCGGTCCACACCGCGGTGACGCCCATCAGGAAGTCGCCGTCGCCGCAGATCGCGATCGGCAGCCGTCCCGTTCCCTTCAGCGCCAGCGCGGCGCCGACGGAAATGCCCGGACCGCCGCCAACGCCGCCGCCGCCGTCGGAGCCGACAAAGTCGAGCGGATGGCGGAACGGCATCCAGGTGTCGTCCCACGACAGCGGCAGATGCGTGTAAGTGACTGGCCGGTCGCCGAGCACTTTGCGCAAGGCGCGCGCGATATTTTCGTTGGTGAAGCCCGGCGGCTCCTTGTCGGAGATTTTGCGCGGGGAGGGCACCGCATGGGGCTTAGTGCTGGTGCCGATTTCCTTGACCAGTTCCGGCACGACCAGATCGGGATCGGCGGACAGCAGAAGGTCGACCGGCGGCAGGCCCTGATGATCCATGCTCCAGCCATTGTGGATGCGATGGTCGAGCGAAATCTGGATCACTTTGGCGCTTGGCGACGGCCCGAACCAGCGCAGCGCGCCGGCGAGATCAACCCAATCGAGGCTCAAAACCACATCGACGTCTTTCAGCCCCTCGAGGCCTTCCGGCGTCACCGCGCGTGGCGAGCCGAAATAGAGCGGATGGTCGGTCGGAAAGCTGGCGCCGATTTTGAGGTCGCTCAACACCCGCGCATTGAGCGCCTCGGCGAGCGCGACGCGCGCCTTCCACACTTCCGGATCGCGCGAGCTGCGTCCAGCAAGGATCAGCACCTGCTTGGCGCCTTTGAGCATCGCCGCCGCCTGCTTTACCTGCTCGGCAGGCGCTGCGGTCGAGATCTGCGGCATGTAGCGGGCGACATCGATCGGCGGCAAAGGCTCGCTGACTTTTGCTTCCTGCACTTCGGCGTCGAAATTGATATAGACCGGCCCCTGCGGCACGGTATTGGCGATCCAGGTGCCGCGCAAAATGGCTTCGCGCGCCGCGCCGGGCGAGGCGGGCTGATCGTCCCATTTGGTATATTCGCGGACCAGCGCGCCCTGGTCGCGCGCGGTGTGAATCCAATCGATCCAGGGCCGGCGCTTGACGGCATCGACCGGCCCGGTGGCGCCAAGCACCACCATCGGCATGCGGTCGCACCAGGCGTTGAACATCGCCATGGTGGCGTGCATCAGCCCGACATTGGAATGCACCGCGCTCACCATCGCCTTGCCGGTGACCTTGGCATAACCATGGGCGATGGCGACGGCCGCTTCCTCGTGCAGGCAGAGCAGCATCTGCGGCTTCGAATTGCCGAGATAATTGACGATGCTGTCGTGCAACCCGCGATAGCTCGCACCCGGCGTCAGCGCGATATAGGGGATATCGAGCGAGCTCAGCGCATCCGCGATGATGTCGGAGCCGAAGCCCGGCGCATTGGCGCCGGCAGGCGTCGGGCGTTCGACCGCGGCGACCGCGGGGTCGGCTGAATTATGGGCATGTGCGGTCGCGGATTTGGGCGGCGTCATGAACGTTCCTCACTTTGCAAGCCAGAAATACGTGTTTGAGCACGATCTTTTCCGAAAGCCGGTCGCCACGTTTCGGGATCACGCTCCAGGCGGTTTGGTGGGCCGCATCCAACCGTTTTATGAACTTTGGCGCAAGCTGGCGAGGGGCCTCGGACCTGCATAACCGCTGCTCGGTCCATGCCGATTTTGCGCAGGCGCTCAGAGCGGGTTTGCCTAAGACCTGTGGCGGCGGGACGAGCCCTGCGCGTGACGCACGTGGGCATCGCTCACGTGGTGCCGTGTGCTGTCGCCGGCGCTGTCGGGCTCGCAGCTCTGATGACGATGGCCCCTGGCACGGTGCGTTGTGCACGCCTTGGCGTCGGCCGATTTCTGTTCGTGGGCGGCTTCGCTCTCGCGCTCCGCGACTTTGATATCCGGTCGCGGGATTGGCAGCGGCGGCAACTGCACTGCGGCGGCCGCCGGCGCTGCGGAGGAATCTCGTGCGGGATTGGAATCGGGCTCGGCGCCAGCGGCGTCCGGCGGTTTGACCGCTGCGCTGTCCGCCGCTGCGTCCGCGGCCAGGTTCGGTGCGCTGTCCACCGCCGCGGTTGCTGGAGCGGCTGCGATCTTTCGCGGAGTTCCCCAGAGCGCGTCGATCCAGAAACCGTCGCTGGTGGGCGGTGACGCATCGGGCTGCGCGTCGGTTGCTGTCGTCGCGTTCGACGCCTGATATTGTTGCGCGCCCTGTAAGTTCTCCATCAGCCGGTCGATGCTGTCGGCAAAGCTGTCGACTTTGAAGTTCAGCGGATCGTCGTGACCGTTGCGAATGTCGGCGTCGAGCGCGGCGTGAAATGCCGGGACGAGCCAGCGCCCGGCACGCACGCTGACGACGGTGTAGAGGAGCGCCAGGCGATCGTATTGCGCTGGCGTAAAGGCCGGGTCCGGCGAATGGCCGTCGCCACGGCCTGCGCCGGCGCGCCGCGGCTGAATCATCTCGATGTGAACAAACAGACCTTTCAGCGCGCCGCCGAATTCGGCGGCCTGCTCGAATTTGGTTTCCCGCCACGGAATCGAGAAATCATGATTCAACAAACTATCGCCCATGCGATTGACGACGACGTGGGCTTTTCCCCATTCGTCCGAGCAGGCGAAGCTCCGCAGATTATTGACCTTAGGATTGACGTTGATGTCGTCGGGGAAAGCGCGGTGTCCGTAATAGGGTCCGCTGGTATCGTGGATGACGAAATATTTCGCCATCGGCGCGTCGGGATCGTTGTCGTGCGCCCGCGACAAGGGCTGCCAAAGATAGGCGGCGAAATCCCATTCCAGATCGAGCTTCGACAGATAGGCGCTCAGCGTCTCGCGCGTGGGTAGGCCGGTCGTTTCCCCGACCCGTTTGGCGAGCCCTGGCGGCAAGCCCTCGAGCAGCGGTCCGAGATTGCGCGTCGCGTCCATGCCCCGCATCAGGCACATGGCCTGCTGCGCCGGCGTGCCGCGAAAGCTCAAGGCTTCGGAGTTGAAGCCGCATTGCCCCATGGTCTTGATGAAAAAGGGCGGCCGGAAATGGCCCGGCCTGCATTCCGCGAGCGCTGCGTTGACGGAGCCGATAATCGCCATGCAGGCGAATCCCGTCGCGAGGCCGCCGGTGAGCCCAGTTGCAAAGCCGTTCCTGCGAAGCTGACGCGGAGCGCGCACGACACCAATTCCAGATTCAGGACAGCGTACTATCGCTACCAACGCGGCATCTGCCAAGCGGTGCCGGACGAAACCACTGCCGCCAAAGCGCTGGAATCGCTGCGCTAATGAATAGATATTCAGAATCTCGGCCGGTAATCGGAAACCGACGGCGCCAAGCTAGTCTTTCGCGCGTTCGACGTAGCTGCCGTCTTCCGTCATCACCACAATTTTGGTGCCGGTGGTGATAAAGGGCGGCACCATTGTGCGCACGCCGTTGGAGAGCAGCGCCGGCTTATAGGACGAAGAGGCGGTCTGACCTTTCATCGTCGGCTCGGTCTCGACCACTTCGAGGATCGCCTTCGGCGGGATCACGGCCGCGACCGGCGTGCCTTCGTGCATGCTCAAGGTCACTTCCATCTCCGGCTCCAGATAGGGCTTCTGGTCTCCGATGATGTCTTCAGGCACCGCGACCTGGTCATAGGTTTCCATATTCATGAAATGGAAGCCGTCGCCGTCCTGATACATGTATTGGAACTTGCGATCCTCAACGAAGGCGCGCTCGACCTGGTCGGTGGTCTTGAACCGCAGCGACACTTTCACGTCGTCGGCGATGCGGCGCACGTCCATCTGCGTGACCGGCGTACCCTTGCCGGGGTGGATGTTCTCGACGGACATGATGACCCCGAGCTTGCCGTCGATCTCGACGACATTGCCTTTTCGCAACGAGCTGGCGATGACTTTCACGAGATGAAATCCTTGAATGTTTCTTGGTTGGGTTCTTGGTCGGTTTTTGGATGTTGCTTGGAAACAAGGCGAAGGGCCTAAAGGGCCGGATTCGCGACGCAACATACTGTTTTCGGGGCGCAAATCCACCGGACCCGGTAGGTTATTTTTGCAAGAGCGTTTAAACAGGGACCATGCCCGAGAAATCGCCCGATTCCTCGCCCTTTTGGGCCCCTTCTGCCTATGCCGACCGCCGGCCGATCCTGCTGGCGCGGGGCCGCATCGTCGCGGGATTGCGGGCCTGGTTTGCCGATCAGGGCTTTGTCGAGGTCGAAACCGGGGCGCTGCAAGTCTCGCCCGGCAACGAGACGCATCTGCATGCTTTCGCCACCGCGCTGACGGCGCCGGACGGCACCGTGTCGCCATTTTATCTGCGCACCTCACCGGAATTCACCTGCAAGAAACTTCTGGCGGCCGGCGAGCGGAACATCGTCGAATTCGCCAAAGTGTTCCGCAATCGCGAGCGCGGCGCGCTGCATCATCCCGAATTCACGATGATCGAGTGGTACCGCGCCGACGAGGCCTACACGACCTTGATGGCGGACTGTGCCGCGCTGGTGCAAAACGCCGCCGCGATCGCCGGTGCGCGGCAATTCAGTTTTCGCGGCCGCGTCGCCGATCCGTTCGCCGCGCCGGAGCGGGTGACGGTTGCCGAAGCGTTCAAGCGTTTTGCCGCTATCGATCTGCTGGCGACTTTGCCGGGGGGCAAGCCGGATCGCGACGCTCTGGCGCAGGCCGCGCGGGCGTCCGGCATCCGCGCCGCTGCTGACGATCATTGGAGCGATATTTTCAGCAAAGTTCTGGTCGAGCGCGTTGAAGCCAATCTCGGCGTCGGATGCCCGACCATTCTCGATGAATATCCAGCCGTACTGTCGGCGCTGGCGCGGCCGACGCGCGATCCGCGTGTCGCCGAGCGCTTCGAATTTTATGTTTGCGGCGTGGAACTCGCCAACGGTTTCGGCGAGCTCACCGACCCGGCGGCGCAGCGGGTGCGGCTCGATCACGAAATGGCTGAGAAGGCGCGCATCTATGGCGAGCGTTATCCGATCGACGAGGATTTCATTGCGGCGCTGGCGCATATGCCGCAAGCCAGCGGCGTCGCGCTCGGGCTCGATCGGCTGGTCATGCTGGCGACTGGAGCGACGCGCATCGATCAGGTGCTGTGGGCGCCGATGAAGGAGACTTTCACATGACAGCCGCCAAAGCGATGCGCAGGCACGCTGCAGATAATCTACCGCGCGCATCGGTACCGAACCGGGATCAACTTACAGCGCTACAAGACGTGGCGGCGCGTTATGCCGTGGCGATCACGCCGGCCGTTGCCGACATGATGAATCCAAACGATCCGCAGGATCCGATTGCACGGCAGTTCTTGCCCGATATGCGGGAGCTCGAGCATCTGCCGCAAGAGCATGCCGATCCGATCGGTGACGACGCGCATAGTCCGGTCGAAGGTGTGGTGCATCGTTATCCGGACCGCGTGCTTCTCAAACTCGTCAATGCCTGTGCGGTCTATTGCCGCTTCTGTTTTCGCCGCGAAATGGTCGGGCCGGGGCGGGGAGGATTGTCGCCGCGCGCACTATCCGCGGCGCTCGATTACATCGCCAAGACGCCGCAGATTTGGGAAGTGATTTTGACCGGCGGCGATCCTCTGGTGCTGTCGCCGCGCCGGCTCAAGGACGTGATGGCGCGGCTCACCGCGATCGAACACGTCAAAGCCATCCGCGTGCATACGCGCGTGCCGACGGTGGCGCCGCAGCGCATCACGCCCGCTCTGGTGAAGGCGTTGCGCACCGACAAGGCGACATTTGTTGTCCTGCACGCCAACCATGCGCGCGAATTGACCAAAGCAGCCCGCGCTGCCTGCGCGCGCCTCGTCGATGCCGGCATCCCCATGCTGTCGCAGTCGGTGCTGCTGCGCGGCGTGAACGACGATGCAGGGACGCTTGGCGAACTGATGCGGACTTTGGTTGAATGCCGGATCAAGCCCTATTACCTGCACCATGCCGATCTTGCGCCCGGCACGGCGCATTTCCGCACCAGCATGACCGAAGGTCAGGCGCTGATGCGAGAATTGCACGGCCGCGTTTCCGGGCTATGCCAGCCGACTTATGTGCTTGATATTCCGGGCGGCTACGGCAAATCGCCGGTCGGGCCGACTTATCTGAACGCAGATGGATCAGAGATCGAAGATTTCACCGGGCGGCGGCACGCCTATCCGCCGTTGTGATGTCCGGTAAGCGCCGGAGACGCCGGGTAAGATTGAAATAAGTCGTTGAAATTGTTTTGGCGAAACTTTCGTGTCGCACAACGTTTCAATTCTGCAGGCCTTACTCCTCACCGCCCGGAGCGCGCGCCGGTCGGATGAATGCCGCGAAATAAGTGACCACCGACAGCTCGTGGGGAATTTGGAACATTCCAGCGGTGAGTACCTACTCGTGTTTCATTGACCGGCCGGGGCTTTGCTCCGGCCGGTTTTCATCCGGTCGGCTGTCCTAATTTGATCTGGCGCAATAAAACGTTCAATCGCTGCACTATCGGAGGTCGTTCGGAGCGGCGGCCAATGGATTCACAGGAGCGTCGCGCCAACGCGCGGGTTCGGCGAGTGTCATCTTGTTCGCCACCGGCTAAGACAGCCAAAAAAGTCTATCGCCAGGCGGTTGCCGTCGGAACATCGTCGGGTAACGTTATGCCAATGGTCTGCGCGGCCTGGCTGCTGGCCAACCAAGTCATGTCTTTGGGTGCGAAGTGGCGATATTGTTTAAGGCCGGTCGGGACGGCATTGGCGTTTTTAAAGATGTGACTGACTTGATCGCCCATGCGTTCGCCACAAGTTTCTTGAGATATCCCGAAGCCGCCAAGTGCGCTTGAATTGTTGATGTTTACCCAATCCGTTACTGGCCAGAAGGTGGGTATATAGGCAGCTTGGGCCGCGTTTATGATTTGTTGCGCCAGGCCGAAGCAACGATCGATTGGCAGAACGAATATGCCCGTATTGTTGTATGCACCTGTGGCGTTCAGATTGCCGATATTGGTCAAAAGTTGTGCGTCGGTAACCTGGGCAAGATCGAAATTTGCGTTGTCGCCAATAAGCGGAACGGCGGGGGGTGGCAGTGTTGCGCTGATGTTGGTCAAAGCATTGTCTGATGGACGATAACCAGTTTTGTATAAAGCGTATACCGTTGTAAGGCTGGGGACAGTGTCCAAGAAATAATCGTAGCACTGTCGTGCCAATTGGAATCGGCTCGCGCGAACTCCACAAACATACTGAGTGTAGGGAGCTACGGTCCATCCTTCCCCTTTAGGGTATGACACGACTCCGACGACGGGTATTGGGGGCGTTTTTGCACCTGCGAAAGGAACGGCGTTCTTCATCACAGTTGTAGACATACAGAAGATGAGGTCTGGGTTACCGGTGATTATAGTTGCCAAATTGCCTTCGGTGCACTCGTAGTAATCGATAACATACTGATTAGGCCCAGTACCCATATTTGCTGGCCCTAGCGAAGTGACTAGGCCGTTGATGTACTGTCGCGCTATCGCCAAGTTAGGGTCGTTTGGATTTTGGAAATGAAAGTGCGTCCCGTCTTTACCAATTGCGACCGCAAGAATTGTCTTGTTTGGCATTTGAATCCCCTTCAGACCACAATCCAGCTTTGAAACTTGTCCGTTTGCCTCGCGCCTTGGTTGGCGCTCAGCCCGATATCTTGGATCAACACGTGGGGCCGAAGTCTGATGAGGCTGTCGTGGTGGGTTCGCCGCGGGCAGCCACCGCGTCTGAATAAGTCGACGTTCCTCGCGAAGAGAATATAGAGAGTTCGTCGAGCAGCCCCATCGAGCCCGCGCCCTCGGATTTGATACAAGAGTATTTATCTTAGATGCAAGCAGCGGTGGAGTCACCGCTGCTGACGTCCTGGCCAGGACACAGGCGGGCCTTCGCTTTTGAAATCACTGGCCGCACGGCATGCGAATTTGGGTTGCCGGCGAAGATCATGGCGGGGTTGAGCCGGGGGTCAGCCAAAATAACTGTCAAATTCGTGTGAAATTTCAACGGGCGCTGGCGGCATCCCTATCCGCCACGCCAATAGGCAAGTTTCTAAACTGCTGAACCCCGGTCACACGCCGCAATTCATCGCAAGATCAGGCCGCTGCGGCCTGAGCAAAGTACACCACGGTCTCGAATTGATAATCGCAGGCTTCGCAGGACCAAGTGTGCCGTGCGCAACGCGTGTCCAAATATTCCGACCAGTCAGGTGCGAGTAGCCAAGCGCCGCATTGAGGGCATTCGTTCTTTTTGTAGGTGGCTAAGCTCGCCCGTCCTGTCGTCTCTCTTGCCGTCTGGGTGTGCAGAGACATGAACTTCCTCCCTGTACCACCCCCTCCACCAAAACCCACCCTGCATCCAATCTATGGCAAGGGCGTGACCGATTGCACGCTTTATCAGCATGTGCGCGGAAAAACTTCGTGCTGCGCTGCGGCGGGTTGTTGCGCCGCACGCACTTTTTTCTCGAGCTCATGGAACCTGGTGCGCGCAGCCCGCGTCACAAGAGCGCGCGCCGAGCGGTACGTCGATATGGCGATCGTCAGGCGATGCCGTGACGCCTTGGAGCGCGACTTTCAGCGGAGATTGCGATGCGGACCAGACATTTGGAGCAAACGGCGCTGACGACTTTTCTGATCGCGTCGTGCATGACGCTGCTCTTTGCGGCTTTTGCCGCGCATGCACAACACGCTGGCTGCGCCGCCGGACCGGCCTGCGCCCTCGGTTGGTCACAACATTTAGTTCGAATTTTACTGCTCGGCGTGGATATCGTTGTCGCGGATCACCTGGCCCCAGCGCGCGATTTCGCTTTTGAGAAATGCGGATGCCGCGGCCGGCGAGCGCTGATCCTGCGGAAACGCCGAGACGTCTTGCGCCGCCCAGTTTTTCACGATGGTCGGATCCGCCACCGCCTGTTGCAGTGCGGTGTTGAGCGTCTTGATCATGGCGTCCGGCGTTCCGGCCGGCGCGAAGATGGCCTGCCAATAGACCACGTCGAGTTTCGGCCCGAGCATCTTGGAGAGGCTCGCGGCATTGGGGAATTCCGGCAGCTTGTCCGGCGCCGTGATTCCATAATCGCGCAAACTTCCCGCAGCGATCTGCTGCACGAAGGACTGCGGCGTCCCGAAGAACAGATCGACATGGCCGCCGAGAAGATCGGTGACGGCGGGGGCCGCGCCGCGATAGGGAATCAGATCGAGTTTGGCGCCGGCTTCCTGGGCGAACAGAGCGGTCGCGAGATGTCCGGTCGCGCCATAACCCGGAATGGCGGCTTTCAATTGCTGCTTCTTCATCAGCGCGACCAGATCCGGCAAGGTCTTCGGCTCGAGCGTGGTGCGACCCGCTAAAATCAACGGATTACGATTGACCAGCATGACCGGCGCGAAATCTTTCACCGTGTCGAACGGCAGTGTCTTGTAGAGCGTGACGTTTGCGGAAATCTGCAAATTGGCGAACAGCAACGTGTATCCGTCCGCGCTCGAGCGCGCGACCTTCTCCATGCCGACAATAGTGTTGCCGCCGGCGACGTTCTCGACAATGAAGCTCTGCTTGAGCTTGTCGGAGAGAAATTGCGCGAGCGTCCGCGCGCTTTCGTCGGCCGGGCCGCCGGCCGGATAGGGCACGATGATGGTGACGGTGCGGCTTGGATATTGCTCGGCCGCCGCAGCGAGTGTTGCTTGCGTTGTGATGAGTCCGAGGCCAATCAGTGCGGCCGCGACAATACGAAAGCCCTCGTGCAATCGCCCGGGCATGCGCTCCTCCCTGCATTCCAATTTTTTGGCAGTTCCGATTTTTGCGGAAGCTTACACGTCCGGAATTATCGGCAACAGGAGATATGGCTCTTGGCCCGCGGCGAAATGCAGCGTGTTGCGGGTGGCAAAGATGTGCGCCGGCCGGTCATCGGAATCGATGTGCAGGAACGGGCCGACGCCCTTCATCGGATAGGGCGCGTTTGGCGGGCGGATATCGCGGCCGTCGACTTCGTAGTCCTTGCCGCGCACGGTGAGCGCGAGCCGAAAACCTTCAGGCACCACGATCGAGGTCGGCAGGATCTCGATATCGAGTTCGACCGGCTCGCCGGGAGCAAGCGGCCATTCCTCGTCGTGGCTGTGCCAGGGCCGATAGGGCAGCGACTGTTGCGGATCAAGCTTGCGCTGCGAGGCGCGCAGCCAGCCAAGGCCCACCGGCACACGCGGATCGTTCGAGCCGATGAAGGTGACTTCCTTGCCGTTCGGATCGAACACGCGAAGCGCCAGAATGAGATCGGCATCGGTGGTCTGTGATGACAGCCAAAGCTTTGCCGCCACCGGGCCGGTGATCTCGGTCGTCTTGGTCAACGGCGGCGTCGAGAAGGTGAGCCCGTCGCCGGTGGTGTCATAATCCAGTTTTGCCGTCGCGCGCGGCATCGGGGGCGGCGCCTGCGGCGACAGCCCGAGCCCTTTGGGCTGCAAATAATATTTGGTCCATTGCGTGCGCTTGAGCGGCCATTCACTCTCGGTGCGCGGCACGAACTTTTCGCCGGGATGGCGGATATTGAGCGAGACCTTTGGCATCTTGTCCCAGCCGGTATCTTCGCCTTTGAGGAAATGGCCGAAGAAGCGCTTCTGCAGCGCCTCGCCGTAATTGCTGTAGAAATGGGTGAAGTGAGTGTCGCCGTGCACTTCAAGCCATTTCTGCTTGGAGCCGGCACGCAGATAGCCGTCGAAATTGCCGCGGGTGTGCAGCCCCATGCCGCCCCAATTGGCGGCGGAGAGGAGCGGCGCTTCGATCTGCGCGAAATCGGCGGTGCGGCTTGTGTAATAGTCGTCGATGAACTTGCGCCGCTTGGCTTCGCCCGGCGAATCCGCACAGCTTTTGGCAAGCTCTACCTCCGGCAGCGTATCGGGGCCGGCGACGAACTCGCCGGTGACCACGCTTTTGGCGCCGCGCGCGCCGACGCCGTGCTGGACACTGCCGACCTGGCGCGGGTGCCAGCTGTTGAGAAAGTCGGAGAGCATGCCGCCGTGGCGGCACAGATCGCGATAGTAATCCGATGCGCCTTCCCAGATGCACAAGGCGGCGAGATGCGGCGGCTTCAGCGCGCCGACCGTCCATTGGTTCATGGCGTAATAGGAAATGCCGTTGATGCCGACCTTGCCGTTGCTCCAGGGCTGGGTGCCGGCCCATTCGATGCATTGATAGAGGTCCATGGTCTCGCGCGGCGACCACACGTCGAGAAAGCCCGGCGAGCGGCCGGCGCCGCGTGAATCGATGCGCAGGCACACATAGCCGTCCGGCACCCATTTCTCCGGATCGACCAGTTCCCAGTTCTGATATTTGTTGCTCGAGCCTTCGAGCACTTCCGGCGCGGCTGCCGTGAGCCGCGCCCAATTGCTCTTGTAGCCTTCCTGAAATGAAAGCCCTTTGGCGTAAGGCCCGTAAGTCAAGATGACCGGATATTTGCCGTTGCCGATCGGGCGAAACACGTCGGCGCGCAGCACCACGCCGTCATCCGTTGTGATCGGCGTGTCCCACTCGATCTGCATGCCGTCGCGAATTTCGGATTTCATTTCCACCATAGGCGCACCCATCCGGCGTTAGATCGCGGCACCGAAACCGCCGGTGCGGCCGAATACCTACCAGGGTAGGTCACGCCGGCCGAACCGTGCGGTCAATCATCAGCCTAGTCGACAAATCGCATCCCGCAAATGAACGGGAATTAATTTCGCAG
>Ga0210398_10000719_pt1 | contig 36589 bp, 31 predicted proteins | sample IncBWC4OmetaG_FD_161047 | JGI IMG/M metagenome (GOLD analysis project Ga0210398, IMG submission 161047) | Forest soil microbial communities from Barre Woods Harvard Forest LTER site, Petersham, Massachusetts, United States - Inc-BW-C-4-O | ecosystem: Environmental > Terrestrial > Soil >... | reverse complement strand
TAAATGGCCAAATAGTTCTCTGGCCGGAGTTGCGGGTTGAATTGTGATTGCTCCGAGAATCAGGCAAGCCCAAGGTTGGATCCTAGTGCTGAAAAAAAACACCAAACGTCGCAAGGGCAAACAGCCTTTCGTCCTCAGATTCGCGGCCCATCCCTTCAGGCTTTTCCCCACGCGCTATTCCGTTAGGTACCGGATTGTTCGTACATGCGAGGGCAGGTAGTCTGCGTTCGATGATTGGCGGGCTAGGGGTTTGAGCACTTTGGGTTTGGACTTCGAAGCTCAGGAGCAGTTCATTTCGGACTGAATGAGGCACTATGACGACTTGTGACATAGCAATTGTGGGAGCCGGCCCCTACGGTTTGTCGGCAGCAGCTCACCTGCGGGTCGCCGACGGTATGGACGTTTGTGTTTTCGGCGAGCCGATGTCTTTTTGGGAACAGCACATGCCGAAGGGGATGTTGCTTCGCTCCCCACTAGCAGGATCCCACCTCTCGGATCCTTCTCGGTCCCACACGTTGCAAGCTTATGCGACAGCGAGTGGAAACCAGATCACCGGACCGCTTCCTCTTGACCGTTTTATCGACTACGGACGGTGGTTCCAGTCGCAAGCCGTTCCCAACTTGAACCCCCGAAAGGTGGATCGAGTCGAAAAAAATGGACAGGGTTTTCAGCTGACTCTGGAAAATGGGGAAACCTGGAAGGCGCGGCGAGTCATTATTGCCGCCGGAATAATGCCTTTCGCATGGCAGCCGCCGGAGTTCAGGAGTCTGCCATTCAGCCTTGCTTCGCATGCTTGCGCACACCGCGACCTCAGCCGCTTCGCGGGCAAGACTGTAGCCGTGATCGGCGCAGGGCAAAGTGCGTTGGAATCCGCCGCATTGCTTCATGAGGGAGGTGCTGAGGTCGAAGTGCTGGCCCGAGCTCCCCTCGTACGCTGGCTGTGGCGTCAAAAATGGTTTCATACTTTTCGGCCGGTTGCGCGGTTGTTGTACGCGCCGCCCGATGTGGGACAAGCCGGGCTCAGTCATCTTGTGGCCCGTCCAAATGTGTTCCGGCGCATACCTCGGTCGTTGCAGACTAGCTGGGGAAAACGCGCCATCCGGCCCGCTGGTGCGGGATGGCTAAACCCGCGCTGTGCGGCGCTCCGAATCAAGACCGGCACCGCAGTCATTTCAGCTTCACCGGCAGGCGAGCACGTGAGACTCAAATTGAGCGACACCACCGAGCGGCTCGTCGATCATGTGCTGCTCGCCACTGGCTATCGAGTAGACATCGCTCGCTACCCTTTCCTGTCTGGACGCCTCCTGGAAGGGATTCGGCGAACCGAGGGTTACCCGCAGCTTGATTCTGGATTCCAATCTTCGGTTCCGGGCTTGCATTTCCTTGGGGCACCGGCAGCCTGGAGTTTTGGCCCCCTCATGCGGTTCGTTGCCGGAGGGGAATTTGCGTCCCGCGCGGTGGCTCTTGGAATCCTCAGAGAAACTAGTATGAATGGCGTTTCACAAAAATCATGGCCGCTACAGCCACAATACCGAACCTGATCGAGTCCTCGGCACGGGGTGCAGCAATCACCACGGACACCTGCGGCGCCTTGGTGATGGGCGCGGATTATCGAGCCCTCGGAGTGGTGAGAAGTCTGGGACGACGAGGGATCCCCGTTTGGGTAATCAATCAGGGCGGTCATCTGGTTGCAACGGCCTCGCGTTATGTCCGCCAAAGATTGCCATGGCCTGCTGGGGACGACCGTGGAAAGGTCGAATTTCTGCAGGCGCTTTGCGCCACGCACAAGCTGGATGGCTGGATGCTTATTCCGACGGACGACTACACGGTTGGACTAGTCTCTGGCAATCACGATCTGCTCGCGAGCAAGTATCGGGTAACAGTCCCCGCCTGGGAGAAGCTACGATGGGCGTGCGACAAACGTCTACTGCATCGGCTTGCGGAAAGACTTCAGATTCATCAGCCATGGACCGCCTGCCCCTCGAACCGGGAAGAACTCGCACGGATTGATTGCCCCTTTCCGGTTATTCTCAAGCCCGCGATCCGGCTGCGCCCAAGCACTCTCGCTGTTCCTAAAGCATGGCTGGTCGAAAATCACGACTCGCTGCTCCGCCGGTACGATGAGGCCAGTGCGCTACTCTCCCCCGAAAATCTGATCATCCAAGAAGTTATCCCTGGCGGAGGAGAGGCGCAGTTCTCCTATGCTGCTCTCTGTAAGGACGGACGCCCTCTGGCCTCTCTTGTGGCAAGGCGCACGCGTCAATTCCCCAGGGATTTTGGGCAGCTAAGTACTTATGTTGAGACAGTTGACGAGCCAGAAGTCATCGAACCCGCAGAACGCTTGCTGGCCGCGGTCCGCTTCACCGGCCTGGCGGAAGTTGAGTTCAAGAAAGATCCGCGCAGCGGTCAATTCAAGGTTTTAGATATCAATCCGCGAGTTTGGGGCTGGCACACGCTTTCCAGACGTGCTGGCGTTGATTTCCCATACCTTCTTTGGCTGTTAACGCGAGGTGAGCCGGTTCCCAAATCGCGCGGACGGGCAGGAGCGCGTTGGGTGCACTGGACTGCGGATTTGAGATTGGCCATGGAAGAAGTTGCCGCAGGCCGGCTTTCCTTGCGCGATTATCTGCGATCGCTTCGCGGCCCGCTGGAATCTGCCATCTTCTCGTGGGAAGACCCACTACCGGGAATCCTTGATCTGCCGCTCTTTGCTTACGCCGCAGGCAAACGTATCCTGCAGTCGATAACGACTTAGCCTTGTTCGCTCCTAGCTCCTTGCACTGGCGAGCCCAAATTAGGGTGAACGGGCCAGTGTGGCTATGCTGCGAGTCCCTCGCTAGAGGTCCCCTTACCTCAGTGTTCAGCAAGCCGCCTCATCGGGGTTTCACCGTCATTGGATTTCGAGTTTTTACCGGATTGTTGCACATATCCAGTTCGCATAGGGTTCCAGGTGGAAGGTTTGAAGGATCGGTAAAAAGGCACTTTGCTAACGCCGGGTGCCGGTTGGCATCGCTTTTTTTCAGGAGAGTCGATCGCGAATCGAACGTGGAGACTTGAGAAGGGGATTGGGAGGACTACGGTGCGAATTTCGGTGATTGGATGTGGGTATGTGGGCTTAGTGACGGGAACTTGTCTTGCTGAAGCGGGGCATGAAGTCGTCTGCACGGACAACGATCCGGAGCGGATCGCCACTCTGAAGGCTGGCGTCGTTCCGATTTATGAGCAGCATCTCGATGCCATGCTGACGGAAAATCACCGTTCGGGCAGACTTTCGTTTACTAGTGATGCAGGCGCGGCCGTGCGAGGGGGAGAAGCCATTTTCATTTGCGTCGGTACGCCGCCGCTGGAGAACGGGGAGGCTGACCTTTCCGCGATCGACAACGTGGCACGCCTCATCGCCACGGAAGCCTCTGAGTCAAAGCTGGTGGTGGAGAAAAGTACGGTACCTGCGCAAACCGGGCAGCAATTGAAGCGCGTGCTTGAAGTGTACCGCCGGAATGGCGGTGCAGAGTTCCGTGTGGCTTCCAATCCGGAATTCCTGCGGGAAGGCACCGCGGTAGAGGATTTTCTTCACCCGGACCGCATCGTATTTGGCGTGGAAGACGAGCAATCGGAAAGACAATTACGAGAGATCTACCGCCCTATCCTGGAGCGGCGATTCCGATGCTCGGTTCATTTGACTGGATGCCCCACCACCAAGCCGCCAACTCTGGTGGTTACCACCATCAGCAGCGCCGAACTTATCAAACACGCTTCCAACTCGTTCCTGGCCATGAAGATTTCATACGCCAACATGATCGCTGATGTGTGCGAGAAAGTCGGAGGCGATATCAAAGAAGTGACGCGCGCCCTGGGTTTGGATCCGCGCATCGGACCGAGGTTTCTGGATGCGGGGCTCGGCTTCGGCGGATTTTGTTTGCCGAAGGATGTTCAGGCGTTTATCCGCTTGGCCGAACGCTCCGGCGTGGACTTCAGCATGTTGAAGGAGGCCGAGCGCGTGAATAAACACCGAATCGATCTGTTCCTGGAGAAAATCCGCCAAGCCCTTTGGGTCGTGAAGGACAAGAAAGTAGGCGTGCTCGGTCTTGCGTTCAAGGCTAACACCGACGACATACGCTTCGCGCCGTCGCTCGAAATTCTCCGCCGGTTGTTGGCAGAGGGCGCGCAGATCCGCGCCTATGACCAGGAAGCAATGGACAGGACTTCAAATGTTTTTCCCCAGATTCACTGTTGCCGCGAACCATATGATGTAGCTCGCGAAGCCGACGCACTGCTGATCCTCACCGAGTGGGAAGAATTCCGCCTGCTCGACTGGGAGCGCATCCACGGCCTGATGGCCCGGCCCCTGGTGATTGATGGCCGTAATTTGCTCAATCCGGAGGCGATGATGGAGCGCGGTTTTGAGTACTACTGCTTCGGCCGGCCAACGCAAACGGCGACGCCACAGTTCATGGCCGCTCAGGTATCGAAGTTTTCCGAAGCAAGTGCTCGCATTTAGATCACGCTAGCATCCTCTTAGCACGTCTAGTGTGCAATGAGGTGGGCTCAAGCCGACAAGGTCTTTAGCTGGCAGCCCAGTCGTGCCCAATTGTCGTTGCAGCGAGACGATCCACTTGCACCGGTATTTGCTCTTCAGGCACACACATGACGGCTTGAATGGCCGATACAAGCGTCCTGTACCTCATGCCCCTTCCCGGATTTTCTACTTCTTTTCTATCCCATTTATTATCATGTAGTTAGGAGCTTCGCGCTACCCTTTGGCCTGTGTAGGACTGCGACTCACAGCCCTCCTAGATGGAAACCTTACCGCCCATTTTCTGGCCCTCCGAGCAGTTGTGAGCGCCCTTAATTCTGCTTAACGTCTCTCGTACAGCCCGCCCGTGTTCCATTTGGGTCGGACTGCAAGAACATGCGCTGCTCGGCTGATTGTTCCCATTCGATTCGGCTGAATCGCCGCCGCAGAAGATCTTGTGAGAGAGACACGCGATGAATCGTTGGGCCCTGGTCTTAGTGACGGTATGGCTTGGAATTCTGAATTCGGGATGCGCTGGGGTGGTTCAGGGCAACAGTAGCAGCAGTAGTCCTGCCCCGGTGGTGCCATCAATCACCATGCAACCGGCTAATCAGTCGGTCGCTGCGGGCCAGCTCGCCTCATTCTCGGTGGCAGCCGTCGGCAGCGCTCCGTTAACCTATCAATGGAAGAAAAATAGTGCCGCCATAAGCGGTGCGAACTCGTCCATCTATACGACGCCTGCCACGACAAGTTCGGACAATGGAGCGCAATTTACTGTTGTCGTGAGCAACGCGGCTGGAAGCGCGATCAGCAGCGCGGCCTTGCTAACAGTTAATGCATCTGCGGTGGCTCCATCGATCACGGCGCAACCAGCCAGTCAGATAGTCACCGTTGGCCAGACTGCCACGTTCTCTGTAACGGCCAATGGCACGGCTCCGCTGACTTATCAGTGGCAGAAAAATAGTGTCGCCTTAAGCCGCGCCAACTCGTCCAGTTACACAACGCCTGCTGCGACGAGTTCCGACGGCGGAGCGCAGTTCACTGTGGTAGTGAGCAATGCGGTCGGAAGCGCAACGAGCAGCACAGCCACTCTCACCGTGAATGCAACTTCAACGTTACAAATTACAACCTCACAGCTTTCCGAAGGGTTCGTGGCGGGCGGGTATAGTGCCACGCTTGCGGCCACCGGCGGCTCCACTCCTTACACCTGGAGCCTGACCAGCGGCTCACTCCCCAACGGACTCTCACTCAGTTCTGGCGGCGTTGTCTCCGGCACTCCTTCTCTCGCCGGTTCCTTCTCCTTCTCCGTACAGGTCAAAGACGCTTCTTCGGCTACCGCTTCCAGGAACTTCTCCATCAACATCGCTTCTCCCTCGCCCTCCGTGTCCATCACTTCTCCCGCCAGCGGCTCCTCTGTCTCGGGTACTGTTTCTGTCTCCGGCACCGCTTCCGACTCCGTGAGCATCAGCTCCGTACAAGTCTCCGTTGACGGCGGCAGCTACTCCCTCGCTTCCGGCACCAGCACTTGGTCCTTCAGCCTCAACACCGATTCCCTCTCCAACGGTGCCCATTCCCTTTCCGCTAAAACCACCGATGCCGCCGGCATTTCCGCTACCAGTTCGGTGGTCACTCTTACCGTCAACAACGGTTCCACCGCTTCCAACTGCACCCTCTTTGCCTCCCCTTCCGGCAATGACTCAAATCCCGGCTCCAATTCTTCGGCCCCCAAGACTTTTAACGGCGCTGCCGCTGCTTCGCAACCCGGTTCCGTCGTCTGTCTCCTCGCCGGCACCTATAACCTCAGCTCCACCTTCTATCCCCCGACCAGCGGCTCACCTTCCTCCTGGATCACCTATCAAGGCTACGGCAACGGCCCCGTCAACTTCCTCTGGACCGCTGGCGCCACCGGCCAGCCCATGTTCAAGTTGGGTGGCGGCAGCTTCCCCTCCGGCGCCGCCTATTTGGAATTTAAGGGCTTCAACCTCGACGGCCAGAACGACGCCCTCGACGGCTTCTTCTGCCAGGGCGGCCATCACCTCAGCTTCATCGGCAACTCCATCAGCAACACCGGAGGCTCCGGCGTCGGCGCCGTCAACTGCGACTACCTCACCAGCGACCACAACCTCATCAACCACAACGGCTATCTCTACGGCTGGACCAGCGCCATCTCCTACAACAGCGTCCAGTGGTTCGACAACTACCCCGGCTTCCACAACATCGTCTCCAACAACATCATCACCGGAGAGTTCGACGGCTCAGGGAATCACACCGACGGCAACGGCATCATCCTCGACCTCAGCAACGGCTCCTATAATTACAGCAGCGCCAACACGCCGCCGGCGCTGATCATCAACAACGTTGTTTACGGCAATGGCGGCCGCTGCATTCAAACCAATGTGGTCACCAACTTCTGGATCGTCAACAACACCTGCTACAAAAACGATCTAGACACCTCCCTCGGTAACGTCGGTTCGTTTACGACCCAGAACTCCAAAAACGGCTACTTCATCAACAACATCGCCGTGTCCGTAGCCACTAACAATCCTTCTTACGACCAGGAAAGCTCCAACGCCAACATCCAATACTTCGCGGACATGTATTTCGGCAGCCCCATCAACTTCAGCTATTCCAATCCGTCGCAGCTGATTAACGCCGACCCGCTGTTTCTCCTTCCGCCAAGCTTGAGCATCGGAGGGTACATAAACTCACTCGCGCCGTCGCTGCTCGGCACCGGGTTGACCCTGACTCCGCTCCTCAGCCCCGCTCTCGGCAAAGGCATCGATCCCAGCACGCTGTCGGGAGTGCCGGCGAACATCGTCAGCGACCTGAAGAAGTACATCTACACGGACATTAACGGCAAAGCCCGCCCGCAAGGCGGCGGTTCCGACCTCGGAGCTTATCAACACTAAGCTGATAGCTCTGAGGAGGAGATAAGGGCCAAGCAAGGACCTGAATAGAACATGGCGCCGACCGCGAAAACGGCAGCAGCGCCAAGCAGTTTCCTAGCCAGGCCCAGTTCATTCTCAATCCCGTGCAGGAGGGAGAGTCGAGGACCGGTTGCATAAGGGAAGGCAAACCAGTCAACTCCCTCCAGTACGTTTTTAGTCCGTGCCTCCTTTTGAACCGGAGGTCACGGCCGGAAACTTTGTGGATGAGGCCAACCGACGAGCTTCGGCAAACCTGTGAACGGCTCGACGGTAAGTGTCGAGAGTCTTCTGAGCGATAACCGCCGGAGAACACTCCGCTTCCAGTTTTGATTTGCCGTTTTGTCCCATTCGACGGCGCAAGCGGGCATCCCGGAGCAACCGCGTAACAGCATCCGCCAACTGCGACGCGCTCCGAGGAGCAACGAGCAAGCCCGTACGGCCCTCTTCCACAATCTCGGGGAGCCCGCCAACGGCGGTGGCCACCACAGGTTTTGCGGCGGAGTAGGCCATGGGAATCACGCCGCTCTGCGAAGCTTCGATGTAAGGAAGAACAACAACGCTGGCGCGCTGAAAGTATTCGGCGGCGCGCTCTTCCGAAATAAATTCGTTGTGAACGATAAAGCGGTCCGGATGAACCATCATGTGGGCGTAGCGAGAGAAGTCTTCGCCCTGACCGGCGATGAGGATTCGCGCCGTCGGAACCCGAGCCGTGATCAGCGGTTCGGCGTGAATCAAATATTCCAGGCCTTTATATTCCCAGATACGGCCGAAGAAGAGAACCAAATGCTCCTCCTCTTTGTTCTCGGCCGGCGACAGATTTTCGCCGATCTGAATGTGCGGGATGACGGAAACTTTCCCGGCAGTCCCGGGCAGATTCTGAACCACCAATTGGCGGAGGTAGTGCGAGTGGACGATCAGCTCGTCCGCACGCTGGCGGGCAAACGTCTCGACCCAGAGGGGCGTCTTCTGAGAAAGGCGGTCGCCAGGATGGGGCTTGAAGTCGTGGATGGTAAAGACCAGTGGATACCGGCGCAGAAATGGTAAGGCGAGGTCAAACCAAAGGTGCGCGCCCTGATAGTGGATGACGTCTGGCGAGAAGCGGTGGATTTGCTGGATGATCTTGCGAATGGCACGGAATTGCCGGAGTGGCTGACGGAGTCGGGGATGCGGAAACGAAAAGAACCGCACCGAACTATTTAACTTGGAGACATGAGACTCAATGAGGCCGTCCGGCGCGACTAACAAAACATCAGCGTGTTCGTCAAGCGCGCTGGCGAGGCGAACGCAGTATTCTCCGTAATTATAGGAAACTAAGGCGACCCGGAAGCGGTTTCTCGGTGGCATGTCGAAACGATCGACCCTCTTAGACTTGCGTTCGCTCGCCAACTGCAGAAACGTCGGAACTAATTTCGGTAAAGCGATTGAAGTAGTGTGGGCCCCAATCGCGCGGTAAAAAGAGCAGCGCCCTGGGGATTCAAATGAGCGCCATCAACGAAGACATCCTCAGGCAGTTCAGCATGCTGAAAAGGCAACACAACGAGCAGGCCCTCCTTGGCAGCGGCGGCTTGGAGCTCATTGGACGCGTCATTGACATCGCGGGTAGGAGGAATCAAAAGAAAAAACCGCGAGCCATTTTGCCGGCACAGCTCATTCAGCAAACGCAGACGCGGCAGGGCCTTCGCCAGGATCTCTTCCGTGGGAGGGAGCGCTCGATTCTTCGGCTTGAAATGGATCACCAGGTCATTGATATTGGGCGCGGATTTTCGCAAAAGCCAATTGTGAATCTCTCCGCGGTGTCCCATCCAACTGCTGAAATTCGCAAGTAGGTATTCACTCGCGGCGGTGTTGTCCAAGTGGCTCTCCTGTTGGACCTGGAAGATGTCGCGCTTCAACATCAAGCTATTGGCAAAGGACCCGCCGTAGGTGGTATCCGAAAGCAAGTCCCGCGTTGACAAGCAAACACCAACGATGGCGGGGCGGGAACCTTCCGCAAAGAGCCGCCGCAATCCGAAATTCCAATCCAGATAACTGGTGCCAGACATCGGCAGATAAGCCGCGGAAAAGTTTGGAGCTATTTCCTCTTGCAAATTGTCGCGATTCACTCCGACTTCGAGGTAAGAGTTGCCGACGATCAGCATGGTGATCGATTTGTCTGTAGCGTCCGGGCGAAGCGAAACGGCGCGCAGATGGTCCGCCTCAATGGTGCGCCAGATATGATTGATGCGAGGAAATGCCACGCGCGTTACGGCCTCGAGTGCGCAGAAGTAACCGGACAGCGCGGCCAGCAGAACAACGATGGCGCGGGTGGCAATTTGGCGGTCAGAATCTGAAATAGATGAAGGCACTTTCTTGATTCGCTCCGAAGAGTGTAATCAGGACACAGAACGCAATTCCCGTGGCGATCCGCCAGGAATAGGAGCGCGACGCGAATACGTGCTCGGCATTCGAAACCTCCAATTGAAGGTCGAGGAGGAAAAGGACTGCCGCGTACACGCCCAAGAACAATAGTGCAGTGAGGTACGCAGGGCTCCATTGCCAGATGGTAAGGCCGATGATTTGTTCCCACGCGCCGTGAAGAGAAGGAACCCGGAAGAAGATCCACGCCAGGCAAACGACCTGAAAGAGAATAATTCGGCGAACCCATTGCGCAAAGAAGGTGGGGGATGATGCGAGTTCGCCCTTGGCGCCAGTGAACAAACGCTCGATGGCAAGCCCCACGCCATGAATGCCGCCCCAAACGACGAAAGTCCAGTTCGCGCCGTGCCACAAGCCTCCGAGCAGCATGGTGAGCATCAGGTTGATGTAGGTGCGGAAATTTCCGAGACGATTGCCGCCAAGCGGGATGTAAAGATAGTCGCGCAGCCAGGTGCTCAAACTAATGTGCCATCTTCGCCAGAAATCCTGAAGACTTTCGGCGAGATAAGGCTGCCGGAAGTTCACCATGAAGTGGAAACCAAGAAGCTGCGCGCTCCCGCGTGCAATGCTGCTGTAGCCACTGAAGTCACCGTAGATTTGCCAGGCAAAGGCATACGTGCCAAGCAGCACGGTCATGGTGTTTGGTCCGCCGAAACTGCCGCCAAAGGCGGCGTTGGCAATGAGCGCGCAATTGTCCGCAATGACGACTTTGCGAAAAAGACCTTCGAGGATGAGGATCAATCCGTCGAAAGCCTTGGCGGGATCCCACGAGCGCGGCTTCTGCACTTGCGGAAGTAAATGCGAAGGCCGCTGAATCGGCCCTGCAATCAAGTGCGGGAAAAGGCTGATGAAAAGAGCGTAATCCAGCAGGGATTTCGCAGGTTCCAGTTTGCGATGATAAACATCCACGATATAGGCCACTTCCTGGAAAGTATAAAACGAGATTCCCGGAGGCAACAGAATGCGCCACACGCTGACAGGTATTTGTTTCAGGCCAAGTAGCGCCGCGAGACGTGCCGTGGAATCCACAAAGAAATTGAAATACTTAAAGACACCAAGGAATGAGAAGTTCAAAACAATGGAGAAGAGCAGCAGCAACCGGCGAGTCCGCTCGTTAGAGCTAGCAGCAATCTTTCGGGCGACGAGGTAGTCAACCAGAGTAGAGCCTGCCATCAAGATCAGAAAGCGCCAGTCCCACCAGCCATAGAAAAAATAGCTCGCGGCAAGCAAGAAGTAGTTCTGCTTGCGGAATGGTAGACGCCAGTAGACCAATACGACGAGGATCAGAAAAAGGACGTAGGCTGTGGAATCAAAGAGCATGGCTAACGCGGTTGTCTGCGATTCTCGAACACGCTATTCCGAAAGGAGCGGGCGATATTCTTCCTTGAACTGGCGCAAACCGCCGGACGCCCAGATGGCAACCGCGAGCAAGGCAGCGCCGTAAATCAGAGTCGCGAAGACACCAGTCAAGATCCCGGGGCGATCGTTAAGGGCGGTCAGATAAGCAGTCATGCACGCTGCTGCCACGAGCGGTTTCCAGATGATACCTGCAACGGGGAAACCAGAGAGAAGGCGCGAGACCGGAATGTAATGTTGGACGCAATCGGCCATTCGCGTCAGTAGCAATGCGATGGCGGCGCCACGCAAACCGAACATGCTGATGAGAGGCCAGCCCACAACCAAATTGACGATGGCATCGATCACAACGATTCGCAGCGTGATTTTTTCGCGATGACTAGCTAATAGCACCTGGCCCAAGACACTGGTGAATACCTGGAGGATCAGCACCCAGGAGACAATGCGCAAAGCCGGGAATGCCTGGGAAAATGCGGGATTCTTGTAAAGAAGCGAAATCAAACGGTCACCGATAAAGTAAAGCGCGGCGGCGGTGGGCAGAGCAAGCACGAGAAGCAACTCAATCGCCTGCTGTGCGATGCGCTTCAGACTTTGATAGCCAGGTTCAACCTTCCGGCACATTATCGGAAATATGCTCTGCGCGATGCTCTGATAGACGAGTAGAAGAGGAACCAGCAATTGAGTAGCTGCGCTATAGAGGCCCACTTGAACCTCGGTGGCCAGCCTAGAGAGAAGAACAATATTTAAACTGCTCATGACCGCCAGCGTTCCATCAATGCCCAAAAACGTGGCTGCGGTGCGCATGGTCTTCAGTGAAAAATGAAGATCAATGGAGGCTGGTTGTATGGAAAACTTGCGGAGCAAGATCCAAATTTCGACCGCGGCGATGAGGGCCAGAGAAGACAGTAAAATCAGAACGACGGGATATAGGCCACGGTTTGTAGTTAGGAGAAGGAAAGCCCCTGAAACTTTCGCGATATTCACAGGCACATTGACGTAAGCAATATAGGGCATGCGCTCCCAGGCCTGAAAGAGGCCCTCGCAAACGGCGGAGATGGTGTACGGGAGTAGGCCGAGCGACAGCAACAGAATGACACGAGTCGTCGGGGTCGGATAGCGCATGACATGGACGAAAGTCCAGAGTGCAACGATCGAGGCAAGCGAAGTGAACGTTACAATTATCGAGCCGTTGAGGAAATACAACTGCGTTTGCGTCCGGTCTTTGGCAACTTGCCGAACGATCAGCGTCTTCAACCCCCCGACCGCAAATACCTGGAAGGTGTAGAACAACGTGAAAGCCAGCGTGAGCTGGCCAAACTCTTGCGCTCCCAGATGCCGCGCGACCATCGCATACAATACAAAACTCGTCACGCGATTCATCACATCGCTACTGAGTATCGAGAGCGCGTTGCCGCCCGTTTTGCGAAGGCTAAGTGTCATCGGATCGCTTCAGCGGCGCTCGGCAAGCCAGGTAATGTCTTCGCTGCTTTGGCAAGCGGAAAGCAGGCAAATGCGAAGCATGTGACCGCACTTCCAGTTTCGTTTCGGTTCACGGGCAACGCCCCCCCGTACAAATGGCCGCATCATCAACGTAGATAACAGCGCTCCTGGGATCCAAGCTGCCGGAATAGTTGTTCAGACTCCACTCACACCCTCCATCGGGATAACGCGTCTGCACATTTGCAACATCGAAGATCTGTACGCCATCCTGCCAGAAAGTCACATGCCCTGTTTTGTCTTCGGCGCAGACGTAGAAGGCTTCCACTCGGACCCATTGCTGCTCCGGAATCGCCTTTAACTCCTGACCGTATGAAGTTTTTGTATTTTGGTCGTAGAGATAGAAGTACATAGCGCTACTGGCTCGATTCCCAACATTGAGCGTGAAAAAAGGGTCATTGCCGGCAGCATGTTTTGATTTCCACTGGAACACGTTCCACCACGAAGGACTGCCGTCGGGAACATAACGCCGAGGGAAGTAGTACCACGCGCTGTAGTAGAGCCTCGGGTAGGCGTGGGTCTCTTTCCATCGGAAAAGGCGGGTTCCGCTAGTAGGCGTGTTTGGCGTCGTGATCGATAGTTCCGCTGAATGGTGACCCATATGCGCCAACCGAGCGGCGGTGGCAGTGGCGATGCCGCTGGTGAAGACGCCGCCCCCGGTGTTGGGCCCTCCGGGTACATCCGGAAGACTCCACTGCGATAGATCACCCGTTTCCATATCAGCTGACCAAATAATCGACCCCGGTTGCACCGCAACACCTGCCGGTTTCAGATTTTCAGCGAGAACACGATTACCCGATAGAAAGTTGGTTACGGAAAGCATCAAATGAGTTCTCTCCCAGAAACCCACAGCAAGAGTCAGAACCGCCAAAACCAAGAAAATTTTCCGAGCGCGATTGGACACTGTACCTCCTACCTGAAGTCCCGGGAAATCGACTTTCAAAGCTCCCGTCTTCGGGTGGAGGAAGTTCATTTAGCGACGGAAGCCAGTTATTTCGATTGGGGTGAAACTCTTGACCAACTCACGTAAACAGCCTGTAGAGATCCTCGCCGGCACGCTCGGTCACCGGATCGGGCACCGTCCGGTCTGTGAACCTGTTCGTTAGCTTTCCGAGAAGTTCACGCATTTGCTTCTCGACTGGGGTTGGCCCGCCATTGGGCTCGTGGCGCAGGAACGAAATGGTTTTCTCTTCGGTGCCGAACTTTCGTTTGTAGCGAACCAAACCTTCCTGGTCGATGTCGCTCAGGCCAAAATCGAGGAGCTTGAGCCCTTGATTCTTTCCGCGCTGAATTGCTTCCCAGATCAGCAGATCGTTTGGCCGGTGAGAAAGATCGCCAGGGAGAGAGGCGTTAAATTTGTAGTAGAGGGTGTCCTTGTACACAAGAAAAAAGTCACCGGCGGCGATTTTGCCGTCGCAAAGGGCGAGAAGAATGAACCCTTGTTGCAGTTCCACGAAACGGCGCCAGATGTTCTGAAAGAAACTGTACGGCTGCGCGAGAAGACCGTACTTGTATTTTCGGATTTTCAAATGCATGTCAAAAAATGAGCGGAGTTCCTCTTCCGACTCTGCAGGGCGAACCACGAGTCCAGCGCGCTGAGATTTCCGGATGGCCCGATGGGTAGATTCATGCATTGCGCTCCAGATGGTGTCAAGCTCCGGACGCAAATCCAAGCCATGCCACCTGGCTTGCTTGAAAAGTGAGAATCGTCCGTCGGCAAGAGGCAGGTTGTTGTGCAAGCAGCGCACAGTGATGGGACGGTGCTCGGGCAGCAGTTGATCGATCAAGGCGCGCCAACCGTTCGCGTCGTCGACCAGCGGATCGCAATAATCCGAAAACGGCAGGGCCACAATCCGTTCCCCCAGAATGTCTGTGATCCGGCAGAACGGAATCCCGCCGCATGGCTCTCCGCGGTCATCGAGAATCACGTAGGCGCTGGCCTCCCACCCATATGTGTCCGTCAACACTTGAATCCAACTCGGCGAGTGAAAGACGCTGCTCGGCACTTGATTCACCAAGCGCCACCACAGCGGGTCCTTGCGGGGGTCCACAACTACGACGCTTGTCTGTGTTGATTTTCCTTGAATCTGTTCCGAAAAAGCGGATTGATTTGTCATTTGAGCTCGGTCAGCCTCGAGAACCGGCTGAGGAATGGACCGGGGAAGGCCTGGCGATTGCTAGTTCGCGAATCACCCTTGCGGGGTTACCAGCCACGACCGCATCTGCAGGAACGTCCCTCACGACGACGCTGCCTGCTCCCACCATGGCGTTCTCCCCGATGACCACGCCACACAAAATCGTGCAACCCGTTCCGATTGTGGCTCCCCGCTTGACTGTCGTGGGTACGAGCTCCCAATCCTCTTCGGTTTGAAGTATTCCGTTCGAATTCGTAGCGCGCGGGTACTTGTCATTGATGAACGAAACGTTGTGCCCGATGAACACCTCGTCCTCGATGGTGATTCCCTCACAGATGAATGTGTGGCTTGAGACCTTGATGTTCTTTCCCAGGACGGCATTCTTTTGGATCTCGACAAACGTGCCGATTCTGCAGTTGTCGCCGATGGTGCAACCATAGAGGTTGACGAAATCTCGCAAGACCACGTTCTTACCCAGTCTGACATCTTTGACTATCCGCAGCGGATCCATGGTACTTATGCGCCTCCTTGTTTTTCAGTTTGAACAGGACCGGGCATAATCGGTGCGTGCTGAGGTCGAATCCTTGTGGATTCCGCCTGGGACAAAGACGCTTGCGAACAAGCTAACGGAGGCAGCACCTTCCGATAGACCGTCAGCAGTCTTGGAATAGAAAAATCCCAAGCTAGTTCGTTCTTGATTCGTCGTTTCCCAGAGGCTCCCAGTTGCTCGCGACGCGAGCGATCCTCCATGAGTTGCAACAATGCCCGGGCGAACGCCTTTTCGTCGTTAGGGGGAACGTACAACGCGGCCTCGCGCGCGGTGAAACGATGTTCGGGCAGATCGAAAGCGACAATCGGCTTTCCCAAAGCCATGTATTCCATGATCTTAACCATGGTCGAGCGGTCATTGTATGGATTCGAAGGATCGGGAACCGCGCAAATATCCGCGGCTGAAAGATAGCGCCGGAGACCATCACCGAATACAAACCCTGGAAGCCACACGTACTCGTCGAGCGCCAGTTCACTCGCGAGCTTCTTCAAGCTGGGCCAGGCATCGCCTCCGCCGATAAGAGCGCAATAAAAATCAGTTCTCCCAAAATCGTGAACCAGGTGATGAAGGGCCCTCAGAAGATAGTCCACGCCGTCTTGAAATCCCATCACGCCGACGTAGCCAATGATTGTTTTTGCTTTTCGCCGCAGCACGGGATCCGGTTCCACCGGGCCCAGGCGATTCAGCTCAATTCCATTGCGTACAACGGTGATGTGTGATTCCGGCATATGGTCGCGATCCATTTCCACCTTTTTATAAGATTCGTTCGTGGCAATAATGTGATCAGCGAAGTAGCACGTAAGTCTCTCCAACAATATAAGTGCAACGTGAACGATGGGGTTACTCTTGCCTCGAAAACGCGCCCGATACATTTCCGGCGACAGATCGTGATGGTCAAAGACAAATCGTTTGCCGAATAACTTGTAAAATATCGCCAGGAAAACGAACGTGTCCGGTGGATTGTGGGCGTGCACGGCATCGAATCCCTCACCAAAAAAAACCGCGAGGGATATTACGAAGCTGGCCGCCATGGAGTATCCATATTCCCAAAGATATCCGAGGAAACCACTCGCCGCGCGCGGTGGCGCATAACGAAAGACGCGCACACCATTCACCGTCTCACGAGAAGGCTGACCCGGCGCCGCTGGACAGATAACGGCCACCCGGTAGCCGGCCGCGGCTAGCGCAGTGGCCTCCCGCCGCACCCGAACGTCCTGCGGGTAAGGCAAATTTTCCAACAGCATCAGTATTCGATTTTTCACATGCGCCTTCACGAATCTGCCCTTCCCGACCTATGCCTTCCCGCCTCAATCTCATCAAACATGCGCAGCCAGAACATGCGTCGGCCGTTCCGGGCGCTGTTGTGAATCCATGAAAACACGCTGCCACAGTTCGACGCTGAGAAGGCCCCACAGAATCGAACCGTGGTCGGCGAAACCATTCTCGTGCTCGGTGAGCAGGTTTTCGACAAACGATGGGTTAAAAATTCCCCGTTGTCGCAATGACGAGGGAGAAAGAGCATCACGAAGAAATGAGCGGGCCTCGTTCCGGAACCAGATCGACATGGGCATGGGAAATCCCTTCTTCTTCCGGCCAAGGATCTCCGGCGGAAGCCAGGCCTGGCCCACCTTCTTCAACAAGTATTTGCGGGTGAGCCCCTTTACTTTCAAATGCGGCGGAAGTGAGGCGGCAAATTCCACCAGCTTGTGATCTAGAAGCGGGACGCGAGCTTCCAGCGACGCGGCCATGCTGGTCTTGTCTCCGCGAGCCAGCAGATCATCAGGCAGCCAGAGCTTCGTATCCACGTAGAGCATTCGATGCAGCGGGTCCACGGCATCGGTGCGAGCCAGATGCTCGGCAAATATAGTGCTGGCATCGCTGCCGTTCAGGGTCTGTTTGAAGTCCTCGGAGAGCAAGGTTTGTTTCGCTTCCGAGTTGAAAAGCGGAAACCAATTGGTGAGACGGGTGAGTTCGTCCGGTTGACAGAGCGCATACAGAGCGAGCTTCTGACGGCGCAGCCCAGGAATGTGTCCGCTTGCGCCAAGCGCCACGGACTTGGCGGCTTGCGGAAGATGCTGAAACAAGGGCGACAGCCGTTCACCTGCGTAGCGCGCGTAACCTGCAAATAATTCGTCCCCTCCTTCGCCTGTGAGGACCATCTTTACGTCGCGCGCGGCCAGCTCGGCCACCATGAAGTTGGCCAGGCATGCATCGTCGGCGATCGGTTGGTCGAGATGCCACACGACTTTTTCGGAAAGGTTAATCAAGTCGCTGGCGTGAACGAGAGTTTCCCGATGATCAGTCTGATATTTCTTCGCGACCATTCGCGCGTACGGCAGCTCGCTGAAAGCCTCGGCATCACCTTCGAATCCTACCGAGTACGTTTTGACGGGCTTGTTCAGGAACTGGCTCATCAGCGCGACAATCGTGCTGGAGTCCAGCCCCCCGCTTAGGAACGCGCCGAACGGAACATCGCTTACCAGGTGCAACCGGACGCATTCTCGGAGCAAGGCCTCCAGCTGCTCGGCACAAGCCTCCTCACTGCGCTGCCCACTATGACGATTGGCAAATGACAAGTCCCAGTAGCGCCGGACCTTCACGCAATTTGCATCGCAGGTCAGGCTGCAGCCCGGTGGCAGTGCGTAAATGCCCTCGAACATGGTCTGAGGCGCCGGCACATATTTCAACGAAAGAAAGTTACTCAGTGCCGTATGACTGAGATGGGGCAACACGGCTGGGTGTTCCAGAATGGCTTTGATCTCCGAACCAAAGATTAGCCGCCCGCCGGCTTGCGTGTAGTACAGCGGTTTGATTCCCAGGCGATCTCGGGCCACAAAAAGCTTTCTAGTGCGTGTGTCCCAGACTGCAAAGCCAAACATTCCGCGCAAATGCTGCACGCATTCCTCGCCAAAGTCTTCATAAAGATGGACGATTACTTCCGTGTCGCTGGAGGTGGTCAGCTTGTGGCCGTGACTTTGCAGTTGCTCCCTGAGTTCGCGATAGTTGTAGACCTCCCCGTTGAATACCGTGACGATGGTTCCATCTTCATTGCTAATCGGCTGCTTACCACCATCCAGGTCAATGATGCTCAGCCGGCGCATTCCAAAAGCCAGATCTTTATCGAGGTAGATGCCGGAATCATCCGGACCACGGTGACGGATGACACCAAGCATGTCTTCCAGAACGTGCCGGCCCACCGGAACGTGATTCTCGTACTCGAAGACGCCGCAAATGCCGCACATGATGTTTTTACCTGAATTTCTGACAGGACTTATATGGCAGAGGAGGCAACCTTACGCCTGGTCCGGCCCGCGTATCGTCGTTGTCGTTTTCTCAAGACGCGTTCGTAAACTTCGATGATTTTCTCCGAGACAGAGGACGAATCCAGATGACGAATGTTCTCCCGCCCATCTGTTCGTAGGGGACGTGAAAGAATCTCATTGAGACGAGCGGCAAATTCCGTGACGCTTGGAGTGCAGACATAGCACCCTCTCGTCTTGCCTATGACCTGACGGACATCGCCGACGTCCGTGGCCACAATGGGAAGGTTGCAAGCCAATGCTTGCTTGACGACGTTCGGGGATCCTTCCTGATAGGACGGGAAAACCAGCGCGTCGCAAGCGCTCATATAAAGCGCGAGACGCTCCTGCGTTTCTCTGGAGATCACCAGCAATTCAATCGAAGGGTCACGCCTGCCCAGCCAGTCCGCTACCGCTTTGGCCAGCGGGAAACGCTTTACCGGGACTTGCGGGTTGGCCGCGAAGAGCAGGTATTTCCTGTCCGCTTTCAGCCCCAGCATAGCCCTGGCTTGCAAGCGCTCCGTGGGATAGAAAACAGCGAAGTCGACTTCGTGGGAAATAACAAAGACGTTCGATTTCCTAAGCTTGCTTGCCATCTCCGGAGTCTGAACGATCGCTGCATCGACATGCTGAGCCAGTTTTTTCCCCGCCGCGACGACTAAGGAACTCCAGCGCGCTTTCTTACCGTCTTCCATGACGGTCCCAAGCAAGTCATCTCCGTGGTAGGTAACCACGACAGGTACTTTCCACTGCGTTCGTGCCACCATGCCAACAAATCCGTAGTGCGCATGGACAAGGTCAAAAGATCCCCAGTGCAGAAGATTCCGCAGTTGCAAGACTCCCTTTGGGTAGATCAATTTTCGGTTGCTTCCTTTTAGAACGAGTACCTCAACGCCAAGGCCGGCGCGCTTGAGAGATTCCGCTTGCGTTCGAACGAATGACCCAAACGCGGGATTCTCCGCCGTCGGATACATGGCAGTCATGATCAACACTCTCACGCGCGGACTCCTAAAATCGGCAAGCGCTATGTCTAACTGGCTTGGCGGAAAATGACTCTCCGTTCGACTCGGGGGCAGTAAACATGAGCGAGTCGCTAGACAAGACGGAGTGCGAGCACCAAACAATCGTTCGAATCTTTATGTGATGCACGAATAGCAATCCGCATTCGATGTGGAGCGGCATATCGTAAGCATTGCCGCGAGAAGACCGGCGACCAGCCAAAGCAATTGTTGAGTGGGACGGCCGCGAAACACGTCGACGGTCATATGCAGCATATGGCCAGCTATGCCGGCTGTGAACCCTAGCGCAAGCGGCGAGAGCAGCGGGTCTCGATGCACCCAGCATTGCCACCCCTTGCGCAAAGCATTCACCAGGAATGCAAGGAAGGCTAAGAGCCCCACGATCCCTGTCTCGGACAAGACGAGCAAATATTTATTATGGACGGTAAAGAGCCAGCCTTCTCGGAAATCAGAGGTCAGGTAGCGATCCATAACGACGGAGAAATTATTGGCGCCCACACCGAGCACGGGATTGTCTTCGATGATTCGAAAGGCAAGCTTCATCAAGGGAATTCGAGACTCTGCCGACCCTTTGTCATCCTCGAGAAGACGGGCAGAGATCACACTTAGAAATGGCGAGCAGAGCATCGCCAGAATCAAGATAATGGCAATCGGTGTTTTCAAAGAGAATCCGCGGCGGCGGCAGCCGAGCAAGCAGATCAAGGCGACGGCCAGCGCCGCGGCGATCCAGCCACCTCGCGAAAATGTAAAAATCAATGCTACTCCGCCGACTCCGAGAACAGCGATAGCCAGCCACTTCAGCTTGCGCCCGAGATTTGTAAACAGGATGCTGGCAGCGGACGCAAGCGAGACGCTGAGATAGGCAGCCGCGAAATTCGGTGAACCCACGGTGCCGCCGACCCGCATGAACCTTTGTCCCGGGTCGGCCTCGATCTGAATCTGGGTCGGCGCGCCCCAAATCGTGGAAGGCATGCCGGTAAATTGCAGGACGATCATGGCCAAGCCTTCCAGAAGGCAGCCAATCAGCAGAAGCGTAACTACGAACATGACGTCTTGCCGCGTTCGAACATTGTTGGCCACGTAAAAATAGACTAGACACGCCTCGAGCAGGAGGGCCACCTCAAAGAGTGAGAGGGTGACGTCCTGGGCGACCGCCACTGAAACTGCAGTGATTGCAAAATACAGGAAGAGTGGAAGGTTGACGTGAAACGATGGAATCGCTTCAGAGGCCTTCCTGGCGTGAGACCGAATGAACCACGATAAATACAAACCAGCTATAGCAATGGTTGTCGCCGAAATGCTGAGTCCTCCGAGAGCGCCGACCGCTGCATCCCTCTCGCGATAATAAAGATGAGTGCCGAATTCAAATGGTATGTCGAGAATGACGACGGCCAGAAGAATTCTCGGCACAATATCAGAATTCAAAGCGAGGAAAGGGCTGAGAACTGCAACCACCAGAGAATTTGCGCTCCAGTAGCGGACGCGCGTGTAGACCCTCGGCGCGTCCGCCTTGGCTTGCAGTTCGACGGCACCGCCTGCTCGCGCAGACCGATCGCTTCCTGCCGTCAGGGACAGCCGACCGGTTGTTCTGGGTGATGAAATTCCCGTTGAATTCATAGCGAAGCGGAAATGTGCCTGACAATCTGCCCCGGTGCTGCATGGCTGTTCCGGTCTGCAGACAGGACAGCTTCAATGCAATGAGCGACATACTTGATCGATTCAGGCGTTAGCTCTGCATACATCGGCAGCGACAGAATCCGCTGCGCGTGCGCTTCGGTGATAGGAAAGTCTCCTCGCTTGTGGCCCAGATCCTTGTAAGCCGGCTGCAGATGAATCGGAATCGGATAGTGGATGCCCGCGCTGATGCCCTTGCTGACCAGGACCTCTCGCAGCATGTCCCGGTTCTCCGTACGGATCACATAAAGATGCCAGACGGATTCGGCTCCGGCGGCCTCACTCGGCGTCACAACTCCGAGGCCGTCCAGGAATTCCTGATAGAGCTTGGCATTCCAGCGGCGTGCGGCATTCCACTTTTCCAAATACTTCAATTTGACCCGCAGTATCGCCGCCTGGAGAGTGTCGAGCCTGCGGTTGTAACCGCGGAATTGGTGATGGTATTTCTCTTTCTGGCCGTAGTTGCGCAACATTTCCAAGCGCTTGGCAATGTCGGGGTCATTGGTGACGATCATTCCTCCATCGCCGAAGGCGCCCAAGTTTTTGCCGGGATAAAAGCTAAAGGCCGCGGCATGGCTCAATGAACCCGCGCGCTTTCCCTTATAACGGGCTCCATGGGCCTGGCAAGCGTCTTCGATGACCACCAGCCCGTGTTTCTCGGCAAGTTGCCGGATGGGATCCATGTGCGCAGGGTGGCCGTAGAGGTGCACCGGGAGTATGGCCTTGGTGCGAGGAGTGATGGCTTTGGCAATCCCGGCAACATCGATTGTATAGGTGTAGGGATCCACATCCACCAGCACCGGCGTCGCCCCGGCATGGGAAATTGCCAATGCGGAAGCAATAAAAGTGTTAGCCGCTGTGATGACCTCATCGCCAGGTCCGATTTCATACGCGCGCAGAGCGAGCTCCAGCGCCGACGTGCCCGAATCCACGCCAACGGCATACTTGGTTTCACAAAACGCTGCGAACTCTTCCTCGAGGAGATTTACTTCCCGTCCGAGGATGAAGTCTGTGCTCTGAATTACCTTGGCGACGGCTTCATTAATCTCCGGTGCGATCGTGGGATACTGCGCCGCAAGATCAACGAACGGCACTTGCGGCTGCTTTGACTGCATTACCATTTGCGTGGACATAATCACCTTTGCTTTCTACCTCCACTTGGAGTCCCTTACATTCGATGGAACGATTTACTGCTTCAAGCACGCGCACTACGTCCCGGCCCTCAGCACCACTGCTGATCGGCCGCTTCCCGGTTCGCACGCACTCCAGGAAATGCCGGCACTGATGTTTCAAAGGCTCTACAGGCTCGATGCGAGGGCTGACAATGTCACCGTCGCGGATCTCGAAGCGGAACTCCCCATAATTCAAGGGCTCCTGCTCAACGGGGCTGACGCCTTTCTCGAACACTCGCACCTGCTCGACTCCATTGAGATCGTTGAAGACAATGCGCTTGTCGCTCTTGACGACCACGACCTCGCGCGCTTTGTCGGGATCGGCCCAGCTGACGTGCACGTGAGCCAGGATATTGTCCGCGTAGCCGAGCGAAATGAAACCGACATCGTCCCGGCAATTTCGCAGAACTTTGCCGCCCACCGCGCTGACCCACTGGGGTGCACGGTCCAGGAGATAATTGAAAATGGCGATGTCGTGCGGGGCCAGGTCCCAGAGTGCGTTCACATCGCGCCGGATGGGACCGAGATTTGTTCTGCGGGCGTAGAGATAATAGACTCGGCCATCGCCTTTCTGCATTAGCTCTTTGACCTTCCTTACACCCGCATTGAAGATGAACGTATGTCCAACCATCAGGATTGCTGAATTGGACTCCGCGAGATCAATCAACTTGTCAGCTTCTGCTGCAATCGTGGTCAGCGGTTTTTCCACAAGGATGTGTTTCCCGGCCAGCAGCAGGCGACGCGTTACGTTGAAGTGCGTCGTCGCTTCCGTGCAGACCACCACGGCATCCACACCCGGATGCGAAGCGGCATCGTCGACCTGCGTGGTCAGATATATTCCCGGGAATCTCCGAGACACTTCTTTCAGGCGCTCGGGGCTTTGGTCGCACACTGCAACGACTCGCGAATCCACGAGCTCGTTGAAGATTCGCACGTAGTTCATGCCCCAATAACCACACCCTATGACCGCGATTCCCAAGGGTTTCGCGGTAACTGTTGTCTCTTTCACTCCCATGGAAAAGCTTGCGGGATTCATTCAGCACCTCTCCTGGATAAGACTGCGGGGATCGTAAGAAAAAGAATCTTGAAGTCGAACCACAGCGACGCATTCCGAATGTATTCCAGATCCATGCGGATCATCTCTTCAAAGGAGACCTGGCACCGTCCCTTCACTTGCCAATAGCCCGTGATTCCTGGAAGTGCCGCCAGCCGTTTGTGATGGCCGTCCCCATAACAAGCCACTTCGTACGGTGGAACCGGACGCGGCCCGACAAGGCTCATGTCACCTTTCAGCACATTGAGAAGTTGCGGCAGCTCATCCAAGCTGAATTTTCGCAGCAGACAGCCAATGCGTGTGACGCGGGCGTCGTTGGTAAGTTTGAATTTTCCATTGCTCTTGGCCGAAGGGCGCGCGCGTCCTTTGACGAAATCCTGTATGTATGCCTCGTGCACGGAAGAATCCGCGTTCTGAACCATGGAACGGAACTTGTACATCGTGAAGTTCCGTATGATCCAGATCCCCTGCCTTCCCAGCCATTGACGTTTCGCCCCGACCCGTTCCTGAGTGAAAAAGACGGGACCCGCTGAATCCAGCTTCACCAGGACGGCGATGAGTAACAAAAGCGGGAAAAGCAAAATCAAGAGGAGGCCCGCCAAAATCACGTCCATGCATCGCTTGACGGCAAAATAGAAATCGTTTTCTGCACGCTCATCCACGAGTGCGATCCGACTTGGCCACTGCCACGTTTGTTGTCCAGCCATAAGAGTCAACCTAGTCCTTTGCAAGTCAGGGCCGCTGCCCGGTTCGGCAGGGCCTCATTGTTTGTTTTTATTTCTTTGTACATTCAGCGAACAATTCGCCCAGAGCAGCCTTACTTTCAAGATTTCGAGTTGCGCGGGGGAAGCAATCGCGAATTCTTGGGGGAGTTGAAAAGCTATTTCTTAAAACGTGCGATAGATCGCCTCAGGGATGGGAAATGTGCGGTTGTTCAGAACCACGCCCAGCAGATTGACACCTGCGGCATCAAGAATTTCCTTTGCGCGTCGCGCCGCAACCTTCCGCGTGACATTTGCCTCCAGCACGAGGACGACGCCGTCTGTCCAACGGCTTAGCAGCATAGCGCTGGTTTCCATCCGTAGCGGCCCCGAATGGATAACCACGTACTTAAAGGTTTCGCGCAGTTCCTCTATTCTTACGCGCAGGCCATCTGCCATCGCATGAAAGCGCAGTTGCGAAGCCGCCTTTCCACTCGGAATCAGCCAAAGATCGGGCGCTGGAATCTGCTGCACGAAATTCTGTATGGGTCCGGATTCCACTGTTGCCTCGGCAAGCCCTTTCACGTTATCTACGCCAAAGTATTCGTGCAGCAAGGGCCTCAGGAAGTTCGCATCAACAATGCACACTGGCCCTTCGGCTCGAGCCGCCAATAATTCCGCAACGCGTGCGCACGTCGGAACGCATCCAGTTTCGTTCTCCAGCCCCGCAAAGAGAGCGACCCGGGGCGAGTCCGCCGCTGTCCCTGGAAAAACACGCTGGACCAGTTTGAGCTCCTCCTCGCGCGTAATGGCCTCGAGATCGGCTCCGTTGCGATTGCTTCGCGCCCTTGCTCCCCATTCCCACCTTTTTGCAGCGCTCTTGATTGAATCGAGCCATGGAAAGGATAAGGAATGGTCTTGGCGGGATCTCTGGTAAGTCCTCAATTTGCCGTCAGGGAGTGGCTTATTACTCTGAACATCATGGAAGCCCCTTGGTTTCTCGTCCGCATGAAAAGTCTTCGGAACGGAGACAGCCTTCGCCGCGTCTAGTTTGATTTGCCTCTCTACAATTACAGCTGGATCACCAATCGGGCTCGAAGGGTTCCGGGAGGTGCGGAACGAATCCGCCGGGGCGTCAGTCCTCGTTTTTCTTGACGTGCTTTCCGCGTCCGCGTGGAGACTGAATTCGGAACACTCGGCGGGAGCGTTTTGCGACATTTCATTCGAGGTCTTGAAAAGACCCATCAAAGATGCCTTCTCCATGAGTCTTTCGAAAGTCTCTTGATCCAAAGCAGGGCCCGGCTCGAACTCCGCTGCAACAGCAGCGTCCTTTGACTGCGCTTCCGTGCGGAACAGTTCTTCATCGTTTCCTATCTGTTGAAGAAGTTCGAAGTTTTTGCTCATAAGTCCCTGCACTTTTCAAATTCAAAATCCCGGCCCTCGTTTATGGCGGCCGGCTTCAATTCGTTGCTGAGACAGGAAGTCGAATCTCTTGTCCCACATCAAGATGGTCGGGGTTCTTCAAGTCCGGATTGAGCTCACGGATTTCAGACAAAACGGCGTTGTCATATCGCCCTAGCATGGACATGCAAAGGTCACGAAGTGTGTCTTTAGGCTGAATTACATACGTGAAAGACTTAATTGAACTCTCTCCGGCCTCTGCGTGGCGTATTTCGGGGGACGCTTGGCCAGTCACAGAGCTAAGGAGGTGCCGTTCCGTTGGGGACTCCGGAACCTGAGATCCTGCGTCACTTGCTGAATTCAGCCCAGATAAAATGGAAGGTTGAAGAGTTGCTGAGCGAGTCCGCTTTCCCAAGAAAATTCCTAAACTGCCGATCACGAGCAAGAGAAGCGTCATCGAAAGGAGACGGCGCCCGAGAAAACTGCCCTGCATCCGGCGGAATCCGGACTCCATGGAGGACCGCAGGCTCGCAGTCACTGATCGTGTCTCCCGCGGTTGCGAGTCCACGCCCTTTGGGACAGCAAGACCCACCGATAGTTCCTGCGCAGCTTCCTTCGCCACTGTTGCATCAATTTGCGTCTTCTGCATGGCGCAGCCTAGTGACAGCGCGTTGAAGCAAATGTTATTGATCAGCCGCGGAATGCCCCGGCTGCTCTTCGCGATCAGTTCGAGAGCTGCAGAGCTGAAGAGGTCTGGACCTTCATACCCTGCAACTTGGAGACGATGCTGAACGTAGCGAACGACCTCTCCAGGAGCCAGCGCCTCCAATCGAGCCGGGATGGCAATGCGTTGGCGGAGTTGAGCGAGCCCCGCACGCGACAACCGCTCAGACAATTCTGGTTGTCCCGCAAGGATGATTTGGAGCAATTTCTTGTCTGGCGCTTCAAAATCCGAGAGCAAGCGCACCGTTTCTAACACCGAGTCGGAGAGATTTTGCGCTTCATCAATAAAGACCACAACTCGTCTTCCCGCTTTCGTTTCGCGATATAGGAAATCGTTCAATTCGGAATGCATCCGCACTATGTCTTCGCCATCGCTCTTGAGACCCAGGTCGTCCAGCAAATAGCGGATCAGCTCTCGAGAATCGCACTGCGTCTGAAACAGAAACGCGCTGTGAACATAGCCTTTCCATCGTTGGAGCAGTTGGAACAAGAGCGTGGTCTTGCCCATTCCCGGCTCCGCAATAAGCGAAAGAAAACCGCGCCCCGTCTCAATTCCATAGAACAGGGATGCCAGCGCTTCCCTGTGCCCTGGACTGAAGTAAAGGTAGCGCGGGTCCGGTGTCACACCGAACGGTTGCTCACGCAGCTTGTAGAAGTCGAGGAACATGATTTTTAGTTGCCATTCTTCGGGAACGCCGCAACCACCGGGCTGCCCAAGAAAGTTTCCACCTCTTCAGGGGTCCGGAACGACGGATCCCAGCGATCCGCGACGAAGGCAAGGATTGCGCTCACCAAGCTCGCCAAGAATCCTCCGAGAACCACAACCAGCAGCCATCTCCCCTGGGAGGTGAAAGGCACTGTAGCAGGCTCCGCAACCACGACATTGGAGAAACGCTGGCGGTCCAGTGCGTCCGAAATCCGCGCCTCCTCTGCTTTGCGGAGGTACAGCATGTAATTTTCCTCGTCGGCCTTGGCCGCGCGGAGCATGTCCTGCTGCAGAAGTTCCTTGCGGTCCAGTTGTTCGCTCTCCGTGCGATACGTTCGAATGAGAGAGGAAGTAGCGGCAGCTCGCGCCTGGGTGGCTGCGAGCTCCGTCTTGGATTTGGCAAGTTCGGAACGCAACGCCTCATAGGTGGGATCGCGATCCGTTGTTTCATCCTTAAGCGGCGCATTTTCTGCCGCGGTGATGGCCGCTTTCGTTTGGGCAATCTGTTCTTCGACCTCCTGGACCGGCCGGTACGTCGGCTCAAACTTTGTCAGGAGTTCGGTACGCTTCAATTCCAAGTCCAACAGTTTGGACTTCATGGTTTGCATAAGTTGCGGATTGTCCGCTGTGCGCACCTGCGTGGTCTCGCGTTTGGGGAGCGTTGCCAATTGTGCCTCGAGCGTGGCAATGCGTTGTCGGTCCTCTGCCACGTTTGCACTCGCCCCCTTGGTTTCGGCTTCGAACTCGGCGAGCTTGCGCACGCTCATTTCCTTCTCGAGCGCTGGATTGACTACTCCCTGGTCCCGGCTAAAATTTGTTAGTTTTTCCTCCGTGTTCGCCAGGGCCTTGCGATATTCCTCCGCCTGCTGATGGAAGAATTCAAATTCCCCAGGAGCGCGGTGCATGGCCAGGTGCTTTTCCAGGTACAAACCGGCCAGGGAATTCAGCACTTTGGCAGCCAACTGCGGATCTCTTGATTTGTACGAGACGCTGATGAGGTTAGTGAGTTTGATGGGTTGTACCGTGAGGTCCTTCTCCAACTTGAGGACTGCCTGCGAGACTTTCTGGTCGCCGTTTTCCCCTTGCTTGTTCCAGAAGGACCCCATTCCGGGGTTCTGAAGGTCGCATGCGACCACTACCTTTGTAAGCAGGTCCCTGGACTTGATCAATTCCGCTTCCGATTGCAGTTCTTCCTCACTGACTTCCGTCCGCCACTGCACGGGAGCTTCGCGCTCGGGCGACACCACCGATTCAGCACGCTCATGTCGCACCAGAATCTTCATCTGGGCTTCATATTTCTTCGGTAGCAGGAACGCGATTATGGTGCCGATCGAGAAGATCCCCAGAAATGTATTGATGATCAGCCGCCGCTGTCGAAAACCGACAGCCATGAAATCGCGCATCGTGAAACTGTGCTTGCCTTCGTCGGCGTACGTGTTTAGCTTTTCTTCAAACATGGCGTTGACCTCACTCTCCCGAAAGCCAGCTAGAGAACGCCGGGATTCGCATACAGACCCAGCGACGAGGTAGGGAGGAATCTCTCGACCTTGGACAGCGTATTTTTTGGTACGTATAGAAAATCACCAGGCTGCAGATAGGCATCCTCGTCGAGGTTCCCGTCCTTCAGCATTTTCTTCATGTTCAACTTTTTAACTTGAACCCACCCATCTGGGACTCGGTGGAATAGCACCACCTGCGAATGCTTGGCGGACTCCCGCAATCCGCCGGCGATGGCAACCGCTTCTGTCGCCGTAGTCTCTCCGCGCAAGTCAAATTTTCCGGGATGACCCACTTCCCCGCCCACGATGAAGTATGGCTTCTCAAAGTCCTTTAATTCGACGTTGATGACCGGGTCGTGCAGAATCTTTGCGTACGCAGTTCGCAGGGAATTCGTCACTTCGGGCAGCGTCTGGCCCTCCACCCGTATGCTATCCACGCCACGAAGAGTGATGTAGCCATCGGGTTGCACCGTTACGCTTTGGTTGAATTCCGGCGTAAACGGAAAGTTCAGTTCCAGCACATCGGCGGAATGCAATTGATACCGCCGATTGCGGTGCTGGAGCATGGGTGTTTGCTCGTGCGCTCCTCCACCGCTGGTGTTTTCGCTTGTCGCTTGTTGTGGTGGAAGAGGAGCCGGAGCCGGGGCCTGCTGCGCCTGCGCGCCTGCATACGTCAGCGCCGTAAGAAAAAGCGAGATACTGATAGAACTTAGACACTTTCGAATCAACGATCCCTCCTCGCTGGGCACAAACTCTTTCCCTCACTCAATCAATCCTCGACTGGCCCCGCCGTCAAACTCTCCGCCGCCCCAAGATGGATCGGATACACGGAAATTGGCTTTGATCGGCCAGCCTGCGCAACAATTGCGTTTGTTTTTCCTGGTTGTACCTCACCGATCCATCCCCGTTCGATTTCCACCGCCATCGACCGCTGCAGCAGGCTCACGGATAAAACCAGCTTCACTCCCGACTTGATCTTCAGAACGATCCCAGTCAACCCGCGAAGAGGGCCTTCTTCAATCCGAACCACGTTGCCAACTTCCAGGTAGGGCCATGGCATTGTCGGGAGCCCGCTCTTTCCAACCCGCTGGATCGCGGCAATCTCCTCTTCCTCAACTGGAATGGGCGTCTTGCCGACCCCCACAATTTGTATGACTCCCGGTGTCATCAGCACCGGCAAGCGATTATGCGGGTCCATCCGGCAAAAGAAATATCCAGGGAACAACGGCACTTCGACTTCCTTCATCCGGTCGGACCAGCGCCGCATGTATTTACTGATGGGCACCAAGCACTCGTAACCCGCGTTTTCCAGCAGCAGACTTGCTGTCTTTTCTCTGCTTGATTTGGCTTGGATCGCGTACCACGGCCACGGTTGATTGCGAATCCCCATGCGAACTCCTCTAGAGAAGCTACCGCCGTTGGAGTCCCATAATTCTCAGAACCCCGATTCGGCGAAAGCCTAGGTCCCCGAACGCATTGATCAGCGCAAACCAGCTTTGCTGACCAAGGAGAACTTTGGCCCGTGCGGAACCGTAACCGATGCCGAACCCGCTCACAATCCGGTCTTAACCTTAAATATCGCAGCGGACAATTCCCCACCGAGTCGAAGGATTTGCATCTCGTCGGATTTCAGCGGTATTGCACGACGACAGTTCCGTCAGCGGCGTTCTGTTCGTACTGGACTCAGGTGTTTCCCTGACTCCAATTGCTTTGTTCAACGGATTGTTCCCGCCACGCGCGCCTGAATATCCTAGTGAGCGCCTGGCTCTCTACGGAAAACGTGAAACATTAAAAACTTGACCTGACGCCATGCTCTTTGACTCCCCCGCTTATTTCCTTTTCTTGATACCTGTCGTGCTTCTCTACTGGCGTCTAAATCATCGCGCCCAGAACATCTTCCTTCTCCTGGCTAGCTACTTCTTCTACGGCTGGTGGGATTGGCGCTTTCTCGCTCTTATGATCGGCAGCACGACGGTGGATTTCCTGATTGCACAAAAAATCGCACCCACCCGCTCGGACCCCAACCGGAAGAAGTGGTTTATCTTTTCACTCGTCTTGAATTTCACGATCCTGGGGATTTTCAAGTACTTTGACTTCTTCGCGGGTTCCTTCGCAAGCGCCCTCGACACGCTTGGAATTCACAATATTCCATTGCCCTTGATCCGCATCATCCTTCCGCCCGGAATTTCTTTTTACACTTTCCAGGAAGTCGCCTACATCGTGGACGTTTATAAAGGAAGGATCGAGGCATCCAGGTCTTTCTTCGAATACGGCCTCTTCATCAGCCTGTTCCCTCACTTGATCGCCGGTCCGATACAAAGGCCTGGACATCTGCTCCCGCAGGTCCAAAAGGAACGTATCCTCGACCCAGATCGATTTTTTGATGGCCTGATGCTGATCTTCTCTGGTCTTATCCGCAAATGCGTGGTCGCGGACAATTGCGCGCTTCTGGCAAACGCGGTGTTTGGCGGTCAGTTCGGACCTTCGAACTTCTGGCTCGTTCTACTCGGAACGTATGCATTTACCTGGCAAGTCTATGGTGATTTCAGCGGTTACAGCGACATCGCCCGCGGCAGCGCCCAACTGCTCGGCTTCCATTTCATGGTCAATTTCCGCCAGCCCTTTCTTGCCAATCGTCTTCAAGATTTCTGGCGCCGCTGGCACATCAGCCTGAGTTCCTGGCTGCGCGATTACCTGTACATACCCCTCGGTGGCAGCGCAGGTGGCAACTGGAAAACTTCCCGAAATCTCTTCATTACTATGGTCCTCGCGGGCCTGTGGCACGGCGCCAATTGGACCTTTGTCATCTTTGGAGCCATCCACGGAGTGGTGCTTTCTGTCGAGCGCTACTTCTTCCCCGCCAAATCCAAATCCACAGGCGCGAATCTTCCCCACCGCTCCACCGGTTTCCTCGCCCTTTGGGCGCAGAGAATTCTGACCTTCAACATTCTTGGCTTGAGCCTGGCCTTCTTCCGAGCCACGTCCCTCCATGCAGCCGTACAACTGCTGGCAGGGCTGTCCAATTTCGCGTGGCGGAGCGAATATGCCTCCGCGTTCTTCATGCTCTGCCTCTTCACTATCCCTTTGTTCGTTGTGGATCTTCTGCTGGAAGCGAGCGACCTCGAATATCCGTTCGCCAGTTCCTCTTATGTTTTCCGGACTTCCCTCGCAGCCGCAGCGCTTGTCGTTCTCGCACTCTTTTCAGGGAGCAATCTCAATGCCTTCGTCTACTTTCAGTTCTAAGCATCCTGCCCTTTTCTACGCCAAGCTTCTTGTCGGCATTTGCGCCCTTCTCATCCTTATCTTCGAATTCTTAAGTAGTTTTCTGCTCAAACACCGCTCCGAAACATACGCCCGTGTCTCTCGACAGTACGCCGAAGCCCTCAAAATGCGCCCAGCAAGACCCGGCGAGCCGGCCTCCGTCCTCATGCTCGGCAATTCCCTGCTTCTCTATGGTGTCGACATGGACCGATTGACGAACTTGACTACCGGCCGCGTTCACATCTGTCCCATTTTCCTCGAAGCCACCGGCTACTATGACTGGTTCTATGCCCTGCAGCGTTTGTTCCGCGAGGGCTCCCGGCCTCAGGTCGTTGTTGTTGGTGTCGGGGTGAATAGCTTCCTCGCAAACACTGTACGCCAGGACTATGTCCCCCTCATGCTGTTTGATTTGCGAGACTCCCTCAGCGTGGCTTCGGACCTCAAAATGGATCGCACCGCCGCCAGTAACCTCTTACTCGCGCATTCGAGCGCCTTCTGGGACACGCGCACCGTCGTTCGTACACAGATTCTTCGTCACACCGTTCCGCATTATCAAGAACTCGTTTCGCTCCTCAAGCCGCAGTCTGCCATTCCCCCCGCCCCCCAGTTTCAAGCAATTGCGAACTCTCGCCTGGAGCAGCTCCGCGCACTATGCGAGGCGCATGGTGCGAAACTAATTCTTCTTGTCCCCCCAACCCCATCATCAGAAGACGCGGTCCGCCAAATGACCATCGCTTCGCGGAAGGCCGACGTGCATGCATTGGTCCCCATTGATCCGGCGGCCCTCCCCGCCAAGTATTACCTCTCCGATGAACTCCATCTCAATTCTGAGGGAGCAGCCCTCTTCACCACGGCCTTAGCCGAGTTTCTCCCTCAGGTCACCATTCGCGAATCAATGACATCGCCGGACTAAACATCCAAAGATCCTTAGACAGTACGTTCACCGCCCTTTATCACAACTACCGCGTGTTCGTCGGCAGCCACTCCCTTCGGCATCCTGACGAATTTTGCGCCTCCGCCGGCTACTGCCCCGTGCATCTCTAGAGCGAAAGAGTGGGCCTTTCGAGTCAAAATTGACTGAGAGAGTTCGCCTCACGAGCCATCTCATCCAATCAGCACGGGAGCTACAAGGCCCTCTCTTTTCCTTCCCCTTGTGGTCTCGTTCTCCTTGGCGACTCCAAGAAAAACGTACTGGTACGAAGATTTTTTCTCCTTTTTTGCCTTCTCAATGTTCCTTAAATAAGTAGGGAGCAGTGGTCGATATTTCCTCAGCAGCCTGGGAATGTCCCGATAGACAAAAATAGTTTCTTACTTTTTTCCGTCTGGATGTTCCTTATATAAGTAGGAGGCTTGAAAGAAGTTCTCTGCCAGGCATGGGAACCCCCCGCGGGGTTAAGGTTTTTTCTTACTTTTCTCCGACTGGATGTTCCCTAGTAAGTAGAGGGGACTCAGTGGATTCTCTAACATGAAGATACTCACTACAGTTTCTTGTAGGTCAGGGAGCAAGATTTTTCTAATCTTGAGCAGCGTTGGCTGACGCCACGCCTACAAGCTATGGGAATTGACGAGAAGGGGATGGGATTCCATGCCTTTCGTCGGTTCCGAAAGACATGGCTCAGAGGAGAAAGGTGTCAGGAGGACATCAACAACTTTTGGATGGGACACCAACCCGAGACAATGTCCGAACTCTACTCACTAATGGAGTTCGAGTTTGAGCGTCGTCTCGATGAAGCCGAGCGAGTTGGTGTCGGCTTCGCGGTCCCAATCGTCGAAGTTGCCCCAAGTGCTCCAAGAATTTCGGAAGAAGTCGTACTCGAATTAGCGTTGCAAGAGCAGTAGAATCAGAGGAGTAGCCAAGGATGCGCCCGTAGCTCAGTTGGATAGAGCGTCTGCCTTCTAAGCAGAGGGTCGGGAGTTCGAATCTCCCCGGGCGCGCCACTACCTTCGATCATATTGAAGCTGAATGAATTAGAGAAATTGGCCATCACCCCAGATCTATTGCGAAAAAGGCGGATGGTCGGTATCTCTAGGAAGACAAGGACAGGTCGTTTGTCGGTTTTCGCGAGCACTTCGCAAAGTTCTGCCGCGTATTTCACCGCGAAAGTGCGAACTGTCGCGAAGACGTAAAGCCCATTCTTGCTTTTGTCTTGCCGCGCATTCTGCTCGGTAGTGTCGCGCATGCTGGCGTACATGGTGTGTCCTGCTTTGGCCAGAGCCCGTCCGGTGAGAGCGCCAAAGCCGCTCGATGCTCCGGTGATAACGATAATTTTCAAAACGATCTCCCTTTGATTTCTTCTCCCGGTCTTCGGGCCGATCCGGCACGCCTTAGGCGAAGCCGCCATTGGCGCGAACGACCTGGCTGTTTATCCATCGGCCGTCGGGGCCGGCCAAAAATGACACAACCCTGGCGATGTCCTCGGATTGGCCGAGCCGCTCCAGAGGAGGAATCTTTTTGAACTCATTGATCTGCGCCTCAGTCTTGCCCTTTAAGAACAACTCCGTGGCCACTGGACCAGGCGCTACCGCGTTCACGGTAATGTTTCGGCCGCGAAGCTCATTGGCAAGGACGTGAACCAGGCCTTCTACGCCTGCTTTCGATGCAATGTACGGACCGTACGTGGGGAAAGACTTCGCCAAGACGCTGCTTGAAAAAGCGATAATCCTGCCGCCCGAAGCGATGTGTTGCGCCGCCTGCGCCGGGACCAGGAAGGTTCCTCGTAAGTTGGTCGCAATTACTTTGTCAAACGTAGCGACATCGCCCCCAGCGATGGGAAGAAGAGGCATGATTCCTGCAGAATGGACAACTACGTCGATGCCGCCAAAGGCCGCGAGCGTCTTCTTGAAGAGATTCTCCACGTCCGCGGGCTTCGTGACGTCCGCTTGCACGGCGATGGCTTGTCCGCCTGCGGCTTTGAGTTCCGCCACTAACTTTTCAGCCGAGCAAGAGTTACCGGAATAGTTCACCGCGATTGCAAACCCGTCAGTTGCCAGTCTTCTTGCAACCGCGCTTCCGAGTCCGCCAGATGCTCCTGTGATGATTGCTGCCTTACTCATGATTGTTCTTCTTCCTCGGCTTTCCAATTTGTACGAGCTCGCACACATTTGATTTGATACGCCGACGTGCCCTTTGCTCCATGCATTGTTAGAATGTTTTCCATGCGGCAAAATGGCTAAACGAGTGCCGCTCCGCCATCTAACACCACGGTCTGCCCCGTGCTGTATCCCTCCAGCATGAGGAAAAGATAGGCGCGCGCAATCTCGCATGCCTCGCCGACGCGGCCCACGAGCAGACTCTTGCCAACGCTTTCGTACAGGTGCTCCCTTGCATCTGCATTCATGCTTTGCCAGAGGTTCGTTCGAACGACGCCAGGACATACCGCATTGACACGAATCGGCGCCAACTCGACCGCCAAGGCACGCGTCAGGGCTTCGATAGTTCCGCAGACGCTTGCGGCCACTGTCCATCCCTTGTGCGGGCGCCTGCCTGCGACTCCGGTTGTGAGCACGATCGAGCCATCCTTGCGGATGAGCGGGCTTGCGTACTTGACCGCAGCCAGAGCAGCCCAATAGCGCAACTCAAAAGCGCGACGGGCTTTGGTAAGGTCCGTTGCTGCAAGCTCATTCAATTGCAGCGTGTCGCCGGCAGTGAAGACCAAGTGATCGAAATCACCGATCTTCTGAAAGAAATTTTTAATGTCTTACTCATTCGAGAGATCAAGCGCGTGCCCTTCCGCTTTTCCATCGAGCGTTGCGACCGCTTGTTTAACCCGATCCGCATTGCTGGAGGCAATGATTGCCGTTGCCCCTTGAGCCACAGCCTGCCGTGCCACAGCTAACCCGATGCCGGACGACCCGCCGAGCACCACAATTCGTTTCCCGGAAAGCTCCCTGTGATTCTCAATTTGTTGCTTTTGTGTCATCGCGTTCTCCTGTTTCTGTCGCCTACAACTGTTGCCACACTCCAATAGACGATTTTCATTCAGCATATGGCCCATGCATAATGGTCATAGCCTATATGCGTCTAGAGAAACTGCGACAAGTCGATTTGAACCTCGTGGTCATTTTTGCGGTGATCGCCGAGGAAAGAAGCGTCACCAAAGCATCCACCCGACTACTGCTCAGTCAACCGGCGGTCAGCCGCGCCCTTCAGCGCGCGCGTTCCATGTTTCAGGACGAATTGGTAATTCGCTCGTCTTCGGGGTTTGAGCTCACGTTGCGAGGACGCAAAATTCTCCAGGAGCTTGAACAGCTTCTTCCCAAAATAGAAGGCCTGGTTGTGCCAAGCGTCTTCGATCCGAAAAAGGAGCGGAGCAATTTCCGCATTTCTGGCCCGGACAATGTTTGCATGGCACTGCTACCGCACTTGTGCCGGCGCTATACGACCGAACGTTATAAGGTGAACTTTGATTTCCTGCCGTGGCAGGCTGATGCCGTGGATATGCTGGAGCGCGGAAAGCTTGACCTCATTTTCCACATTGACGAGGGCTTGCTGCCTTCTCACTTCAGTTCGGAGAAACTTTACCGCGAGGACTGGATCTGCGCTGTTGCCCGCCAGAGCAAATTTGGCGATCACCTCACACTGAAGCAGTACCTGGCTGCGGAGCATCTTACTGTCACAACTCTTCCAAGCGTGCAGAACATCCCCGACAAGCAGCTTGCTGCGTTGGGTGCAAGGCGCCGCTCCTCT